>Ga0209101_1000258_pt1 | contig 44376 bp, 42 predicted proteins | sample ConPoolayeCmetaG_FD_185481 | JGI IMG/M metagenome (GOLD analysis project Ga0209101, IMG submission 185481) | Hot spring microbial mat communities from California, USA to study Microbial Dark Matter (Phase II) - Cone Pool mat layer C metaG... ... | reverse complement strand
CCCGCCGCGGAACGAGCCGAACCCAACTCACCCCGCCACCCTGATCGTCTCATTTGCCGTAGCCGCCCTCCTTCTGATCGGTGTGCTGGCATATGTGTTCCAGCCCTGGCACTATTTGCGCCCGCGCCCAACGGCCGCGCCGGCCATCCTTCCCACAACCAACGCCGCGCCGTCATCCGTCGCCACAGGCACACCGCCGCCCCTCGCCGCATCCCCTCATGAGTCTGATTCGCTACCGCCTTCGGTCGCAACGACCGAAACGGTCGCGGTCACCGCCACGACCCCTCTTCCCGGGGAGCCAGACCCCGCGTCCTCCGTCGTCCCTGCCCCCGCGCCGGCACCTCCCTCGAAACCGAGTTCCACCGCTACGGCATCGCCATCCCTCCCTCCCCAACCCGTCCAAAGCGTTCCACCGGTGCCGATCGAAGAGGAGCCGATTCTGTGGCCGCCTGTTAAATTGACCGGTCTCATCAAGATGGGATCGGCATTTTCGGCCCGACTCGACAATCGCATTGTCGGCCCCGGCGAGACGGTCAACGGCGTGGAACTCGTGAAGGTCACGGAAGAGGGTGCCGTGCTTCGGTATCGGGGAAGAGAGAAGACCCTCCGGGTGGGCGAATCCACGCGCTAAGGCTTCTTGGCCGCCTCTTTCGCTTTTTGGCTCAGCCGATCAAGCGCCGCAACAAACTCTTGGGGAGAGGTCAGGTAAAAATGGCAGACGGCCCCGGTTACTCGGGAGACCCACACCAGAAGCTCACGATCATAGGGATTTTGCACCACCACAAGCAGATCGTTTTCCAACCGTTCGAAGGGGAAAACGCCCGCCATTTTCATGGTTTCCAAGGGGATGAGGGAGGTCGCCTCCTCGTTCGGTTCGAAGTCGGAAAGCCGGACAAAGGGCATTTCCGTTTTCCGGGCAAGGAACGCAAGAATTTCTTCCATTCGCCCCAGTCCTCTCGTCTCGATCACATGAAGAGCCGAGATCAGACCCTGGTCGGTTGTGTTGGAAAAGAGATCGGTCAGGTCCTGCACGGCCTGGGAGTATTGCTCGGCTGTCAATAGGCCGGCTTGATGAAGATCCCAGGCCAGGGCCATCTCATTGGCGATTTGAGGCCGATGCCTCGCGACGGGTGATGACGCCTGGGGCTTCCCCTCAACGGCAGGGGCCGTCTCCGTATGGGTAAGGGGAATCAGAAGGTCACGGATCTCAGCCAGGGCGGGATCCGTGGCATCGCCCGCATCAAGATCGCGCAGAAGCTCTTGGGCGGCCTCCCGATCCTGCTCTTGAGCAATGGCCTGAGCCAGCCGTCTGAGATATTGCCGCGCCCGGGTAAAATCCCCCAGCCGGGTATAGGCGTCCACCAGCGTCCCAAGAGCCGTCCGATCGTCAGGAATTACTTCCAAAACGCGCTCGAAGGCCGCGATGGCTTCCCAAAGCTCCGCCTCGCGCTCCCCGCCGGCCGGCTTTTTCTGCTCCTCTTTCATCGGGATTGTGCCCTGCGCCAGCATTATGGGCCGCCGCCTCTCTCCCCGTCAAGCCATCCCTCCGGGCCTTGGTCCATCCAATCCCTCCCGACTCGAGACGCCCGCCCTGACGAAGCGGCGATGGAGAACCCCGTCGGGGATTGCTCCGTCAAGCCGGATTGTGATAGGGTTTTGACGTGTCGCTCACCCTTTCCGCCATTTGCGTCTTTGCCGGATCAAGCTGGGGCCGACGTCCTGCCTATTCCGAAGCCGCCCGGCAGCTGGGACGCCTCCTGGCTCGACGAAGGATCCGCCTGATCACGGGGGGCGGCTGCGTCGGTCTTATGAACGAAGTCGCCGAAAGCGCCCTCGCCGGCGGCGGCGAGGTCTGGGGTGTCATTCCAGAATCCCTTCGCGGAAAAAACGTCGAACATCCTCGCCTCTCCCGCATGGTCGTCACACCCACCATGCATGCCCGCAAACAGACCATGTTCGATCTGGCCGATGCCTTCATCGCTCTGCCGGGCGGATTGGGAACACTAGACGAACTCTTCGAAGTTCTGACGTGGAGTCAGCTCAACCTCCACGCCAAACCCTGCGGTCTGCTGAATGTAGAGGGCTATTACGATCCCTTGCTCGCCTTTCTTGATCATGCCACCGACGAACGATTTCTGGCGGCCGATCACCGGGCGATGGTCGTCGTTGAATCGGACCCGGAACGGCTGCTTGCCGCGTTCACGCACGTCACCCCTCCGGCACTGGATCCCTGGCTCCAATCGCTCGTCCCCCCTTCGCTTTCCCCGGAGCGGCATTCATGACCGCCCCTTTCCGCGCCGTCATCGTGGGCGCCGGCCATCGTGCCTTGCTCTACGCCTCGTTCGCCCGTCGCCATCCCGACGAGCTTCGGATTGTCGGCGTGGCCGATCCCCTGCCCCATCGCCGAGCCCAGGCGGCCCGCCTTTTCGACCTACCGGATACGTGCCAATACGAATCGGCCGAGGCCCTGGCCGCCGTTCCCCGTTTCGCCGATTTCGCCATCAACGGAACCATGGATCATCAGCATGTCTCGACCACCCTTCCCCTGCTGGAAGCCGGGTACGACGTGCTGCTGGAAAAGCCCATCGCCACTCGCATCGAAGACCTGCATACTCTGGTGGCCGCGGTCCGAGGGACCGGCCGACGGGTGGCCATCGCCCATGTTCTTCGATAGGCCCCGTTTTACGCCCTCATCCGTCAGAAGGTGCTCGAAGGCGCCCTCGGCGATCTCATCAACCTCCAACTCGCCGAACATGTCTCCCCCCACCATTATGCCGTTGGTTACCTCCGTGGCAAATGGGCCAGGCGCGCGGTTTGTCAAAGTTCCATGCTCCTTGCCAAGTGTTGCCACGACCTGGATTTGATCGCCTGGATGAAGAGCGGCATCGCCCCGGTCCGCGTCGCCTCTCCTATGGCGAGGGCGACATGCGGGTCGTGGCCGATTTTCTCCGCGTGCTGCGAGGAGAACCTCCCTCGCTCTCCTCAACGCCTCTGGAGGACTCCATTGCCGGTCATTGCATGGTCTTTGCCGCCGACCATGCGATGGAAACGGGAACGGTTGTCGCGCTCGATCGCATGGCGCCCTGGGCGTACGCGCCGGGTACCGCCGTTCAATAAGGAAGCAAGACCTCGTCCAGCGTTCGCTTTGGGACGTGGTGCACGCCCTCGGCATCTCGCCAATACTCGATCCTTTGGCCGACCACCGGTTCAAGGATCACCTTCTCCTTGGGTTTCCCGAGCGCCACCACAAGCAGGATCTCATACCGATCAGGAAGCCCGATCGCGGCACGGATCGGACCCCGATCCACCGCTCCCAGTACGCATCCGCCCAACCCCATGGCCCGCGCGCCAAGCATGAGAGTCTGGGCCGCAATCCCATGGTCGCAACCGGCCCCATTGGCAATGTCCCGATCCAGAAGGATGAGAATGTAGGCCGCCGGGCGTTCGCCCTCGGCAGGTTTTCCGTCCTTCAAGTAGGCAGCCCAGTGTAGGTGGGGAAAGATCGCCGCATTCTTTTCTTCCGTCCAGGAGATCACATACTTCAGGGGCTGCTTATTGCCCCCGGAGGCCGTCTGACGGGCAAGATCCACCAGATCTCGAAGGACCTCCTCCGGCACCGTCTGTTTTTCGTCGAAGCGTCGAACCGACCGGGTCTCGAGCACCAACGCCCGGAACATCTCCCAACGATCATTTCCTGTTGTCATCGTTCTCTCCCCGTTGCGGTGACGTGGATGGCGTCACCCTTAAAATGGCATATCCTCCCCCTCCTCCGGTGGACGCGGGGGTGGTGCATCGCCCTTCTTCTCCAGATCGCGGCCGTCCCTTCCTTCCGGAAGTCGGGCGTTCGTCGCCCCCGCTTCGCCACCGGTCAGAACGACCTCCTGCGCCTGGAGATTGACAAAAAACCGGTCGTTATACTCGCTTCCGCGGATTCGGAACGAGACCGAGACGTGATCACCCTCTCGGACGCCGTCCAACAGCGCGCATCGTTCCTTGAGACACTCGAACCGGATCTTCTGGGGATAGGCGTCATCGGTCAGCAGGATGAACTCCCGCTTGCTAAAGCCGCTCGGAAAGGTCTGCGTCTCGAAAATTCGGTAGATGGTTCCCGTCAGTTCGAACCAATTCATGCCTTTACGTCCTTCCGCTCGATGACTGGGGCGAGGAACGGCCCAGGTAGACGTTGATCGCATCCAGGAGGGCCCGGATTCCCGCCTCCACCACGTCCGTAGAAAGCCCCCGCCCATTCACCAGTCGGTCGCCGAATCGCACCTTGACCGTGGCTTCGCCCTGCGCATCCTCGCCGCCCGTGACGGCGCCCAACGAAAAGGCTTCCAGCGTGAACGGAAGGCCCAGCATCTGCTCGATGGCCTTGAAGGAGGCGTCGATGGGTCCATCCCCGATGGCCACGTGCTCGAGCACATCCCCGTCGCGGATCAGCCGAACCGTACTGGTCGCCGTAATGGTGTTGCCCGAGTTGACGACGAACCGATCCAGTTTCACCCGCTCATCCTGAGGCCGTTTCTGCATGCCACGGGCGAGCGCTTCAATATCGGCGTCCGTCACCACCTTCTTCCGGTCCGCCAGCGCCTTGAACTGAGCGAAGAGCGCCGCCTGCGTCTCCTCCGGAAACTCGAATCCCAGCTCGCGGAGACGGGTATCGAAAGCGTGACGGCCGGAGTGCTTGCCCAGGACCATTCGGCTGCGGGGCAGCCCAATGGACTCGGGGGTCATGATTTCGTAGGTTGCCGCGTGCATTAGGACGCCATGCTGGTGAATCCCGGCTTCGTGGGCAAAGGCGTTTTCGCCGACAATGGCCTTGTTCGGTTGAACCCGACAACCCGTAACCGACGCCACGCACCGACTGGCGGCATAGATGCGGGTGGTTTCGATCCCGCATCGAATTCCCTGAAAGTAGTCGGCCCGGGTGCGGATCGCCATCACGATCTCCTCAAGGGCCGCATTGCCGGCCCGCTCGCCGATACCATTGACGGTACATTCGACCTGGTCGGCCCCGGCCATAATGGCCGCCAGGGTGTTGGCGGTCGCCAACCCAAGATCGTTGTGGCAATGGACGGCCAGGGTGGTCTCGCCGATATTGGGCACATGCTCTCGAATGCCCCGAATGAATCGGGCGAACAGCTCGGGAATCGCGTAACCCACGGTGTCGGGAATATTGACCACCGTCGCCCCGGCCCGAATGACGCCCTCGACCACGCGGTACACGAACTCCTCCTCGCTCCGAGTGGCGTCCTCCAGCGAAAACTGGACGTCGGGGCAAAGGTTGCGGGCAAAACGGACCATTTGGACCGCCTGTTCATACACCTCTTCCGGCGTCATGCGAAGCTTATGCTGCATATGGAGGGGCGAGGTCGCCAGAAAAGTATGAATCCGGGGATGGCGCGCCTCACGGATCGCCTCCCACGCGGTCTCGATGTCCTTGGGCAAAGCCCGGGCCAAGCTGGCTACGGCCGGCCCCCTGACCGCACGGGCCACCGCGCGGACGGACTCAAAATCGCCCGGGGAGGCCACGGCAAAGCCGGCTTCGATGACATCCACCCCCAACGCCTCGAGGTGTTCCGCAACGGTCAGCTTCTCCCGGAGGTTCATGCTGCAGCCGGGGGCTTGCTCACCATCGCGAAGGGTAGTGTCGAAAATTTGAATGCGCCGTTCCGCTTTCTCAGTTGCACTCATTAGGAGATCCTTTTTCGAAATAGCCGCCCCGCTAGGGATAGGTGAGTTTTGCAGGGCCGCTCAGAAGGGAACACAAAAAACCTTACTCAGCACGTATGGCGGGGCTGTCGCACAGACCGGGCAACAGCCCCCTTCGCAGGTTCAGTCTGCGCACCAATGCCCCACGCGTAAGACCCCCTGTGTAGATACCCACCTTATCGTTCATAGCATGTCAAGCCTAACTCTTCTGCCCGTCTCTTTTCAACTCTTTTTTCAAAAACACCCACACCATCCCCCTTCTTCCCCCCCATCACACCATCATCAATCATTTTATATAAATGGCTTGCCTCTCCTCGGTCGCGCTTCAATCGGACATTTTGTCACATGGCGACGCCATTTTGTCTTGATGGAGTTCGTTTCGTATTCTGGAGCGTTTATAAAAAGTAGGGATTTTCTTGAGTTTTGTGTTATTCGCTTGGCATTTGGAACTTGGCACGCCACCTGCTCCTAAAAATAGGCGAAAGTTCTCTTACAACTGTTGGCCCTCCTGTTGGGGTGATGGGTTGTTGCTGTTTCTAGCCCACACGCAAATGATCATCGGTCAACCCCTCCTACATGGCCTGGATCATATCAGCTCAACCCATTCACCCCTCTTTTTTTTAATTCGTTCTCTTGCTCTCCGCTTTGATTTGCGATAGGGTTGAAGAGTTTTCCAAGTTTCGAAAAAGGAAGGTCATGAACAGCGATCAGATTAAGAACGGACTCGAACGCGCTCCTCACCGAACTCTCCTTCATGCCGTTGGTGTCAGCCGCGACGATCTGAAAAAACCCTTTATCGGCGTCTGCAACTCCTACTGCGAGATTGTTCCCGGCCACATTCACTTGGCCAAGGTTTCCCAGATCGTCAAAAAAGCCATTCGCGCCGCCGGTGGAATCCCATTCGAGTTCAATGTCATCGCCATCTGCGATGGCATTGCGATGGGCCACAGCGGAATGAAATACTCGCTGCCCAGCCGCGAATTGATTGCCGACTCCGTTGAAACCATGGTTCGCGCTCACGCCTTCGACGGTCTGGTCTGCATTCCGAACTGCGACAAGATTGTCCCCGGTATGTTCATGGGCGCCCTGCGCGTCAATATCCCAACCCTCATGGTAAGCGGCGGACCCATGGCCGCCGGGCGCACTCCCGATGGCCGGGCCCTGGACCTGATCAGCGTGTTCGAAGGGGTCGGTCGCGTCAAGTCCGGTAACCTCGACGAGCAGGGGCTGGCCGAGATTGAAGCCTGTGCCTGCCCGGGCAAAGGCTCCTGTTCTGGCATGTTTACGGCCAATTCGATGAATTGCCTGTGCGAAGCCATCGGTATCGCCCTGCCCGGCAACGGCACGATCCTCGCCGACGATCCCCGGCGTCTCAAGCTCTATAAACTGGCCGGACGGCGGATCGTGGCGCTCGCGCAGGCCGGCGGCCCGTTGCCCCGTGAGATCGTGACTCAGAAATCGCTCGACAACGCATTTGCGGTGGATATGGCCATGGGCGGCAGCACCAATACCATCCTCCATGCACTGGCCATCGCCCACGAAGCCGGCGTCGCCTACGATCTGGACCGCATTGACGACATCTCCCGCCGATGTCCGAACATCTGCAAGGTCTCGCCCTCCTCCGCCTGGCACATGGAAGACGTAGACCGCGCCGGGGGAATTATGGCGATCATGAAAACCATCAGCGCCATTCGAGGCCTCCTCCATGCCACCTGCCCCACCGTGGCGGGAAAAACCATCCGCGCCTGCTGGTCCCACGCAGAAATCAAAGACCCCGAGGTCATTCGCCCGCTGGAGAACGCCTATTCGCCCGAGGGCGGGCTGGCCATTCTCCGCGGAAATCTGGCGCAGGAAGGCGCCGTCATCAAAACCGCCGGCGTCGCCCCCTCCATGCGCCGATTCGAAGGCCCCGCCGTGATCTTCGACTCCCAGGAAGAAGCGTGTGCCGGCATCCTCGGCGGACGCGTCAAAGCGGGCGATGTCGTCGTCATCCGTTACGAAGGACCTCGGGGTGGGCCCGGTATGCAGGAGATGCTCGCTCCGACCTCCTACATCATGGGACAAGGTCTGGGTGAAAAGGTCGCGCTCATCACCGATGGCCGCTTTTCTGGGGGCACCCGCGGGGCCTGCATCGGCCACGTCTCGCCGGAAGCGGCCGAGGGCGGCCTCATCGGCCTGCTCCGCGAGGGTGATCGCATCCGGATTGATATCCCGGGACGCCGGCTGGACGCGCTCCTTACGGAAGAGGAAATCTCTGCCCGGAAAGCGGCCCAAAAGCCCTTCGTCCCCCGCATCCGCGAGGGATGGTTAGCCCGCTACGCGCAATTCGTCTCCAACGCGGCCCACGGTGCCGTCCTCCTGCCTCCCGGCACAGCGTCGCGCTAGACCCGTTGGATCCCCGGCCGGTATGCCCCGCGTCGCCTTCATCACCCTTGGCTGCCGGGTCAACCAGGCAGAAACAGCCCGACTGATGGCGCAATTCTCCGCCGCCGGGTTTTCCATCGCCCGGTCCGAAGATCCCTGCGATGCCGTCGTCGTTCACGGATGCGCCGTGACCAGGGAAGCCGAGCGTCAAAGCCGCCAGGCCGCCCGCGCTGCCCTTCGACGGACCCCACCCCCCCGCGCCGTGGTCCTCGCGGGATGCGCCGCGGAGGCCATCCGGCGATTCGGCAACCCTCACCTGCTCCCTTCGCCGATCCTTCTGGCCGGCCAGGCCGAAAAGGAGTCACTCCCTTCCCTGGTAGCGTCAGCCCTTGGCCTCTGCACCCTTTCTCCTTCCCCCAATCCGGCCGGCGTGACACCATGTTTCAATTCCGTTCGCGCCTGGCTAAAAGTTCAGGATGGCTGCGATTTTCATTGCGCTTACTGCCTGGTGCCCCACCTGCGCGGCGCCGCGCGAAGCCGTCCCTTTGCCGAAATCCAGCAGGAGGCCCGCCGCCTGATTGATGCCGGTGTCCGGGAACTTGTCATCACGGGCATTAACATCGGATGCTGGCGCGATGGCCCCCGTCGCCTCCCCGATCTCCTGGATGCCCTCTCCGAAACGCCCGGCCTCCTTCGCCTTCGGCTCGGTTCCCTAGAACTCTCGACCGTCGAAGAGGCGGTCATCACCCTGATGGCCGAACGGCCGCGGCTGGCCCCCTATCTCCATATTCCCCTCCAAAGCGGCGACGATGGCATCCTTCGTGCCATGGGGCGGCGCTACTCCGTGGACCACTTCCGACGAACCCTGGAAATCGCGTTCGCCCGGATTCCTCATCTGGGCGTCGGCACGGACGTCATCGCCGGCTTTCCAGGGGAAACGGAGGCGTCGTTCCAACGGACACTTGATCTCCTGGAGTCCTTTCCAATCCATAATATTCACGCGTTTCCGTTCAGTGAACGCCCCGGAACCCCGGCCCGGACTCTCTGCAATCCGATTCCCCCAGCCGAGCGGCGGGCCCGTGTCCGCCGGATTCAGGAACTGGCCCGTTTGAAACGCCGGGCCGCTGTCGAACGCCGAATCGGACAAATGGTTGAAGTCTTGATCGAAGACATGCCATCGAACGATACCGGACACGGTTGGAGCGGTGACTACCTGGAGGCGACGGTCCGCCATTCGCCGCCGCCGGGATCGCTGGCGCGGGTCATTGTTCTCACCCCTTGGAATCAGGGTTTCCTGGGCGAGACTCAGTAGGCATTTTCCCTGGCTGTAAGCGTCTTGAGCAGAATTTTGAAGTCGAAGGCCAATGACCAGTTCTCGAGATAGTACAGATCGTACCGGATCCTCTCTTCGATGCTCGTGTCGCCCCGCAGGCCGTTGACCTGGGCCCATCCGGTAATTCCCGGCTTCGACATGTGCCGAAGCATATATTGGCGAATGTCGTCCCGAAACTGTTCCACAAAATAGGGCCGCTCAGGACGGGGCCCGACCAAACTCATCTCCCCTTTCAACACATTCCAGAACTGCGGCAGCTCATCCAAATTATGCTCCCTCAGAAACCGGCCGATCGGCGTCCGCCGGGGATCGTCCGCTTTCGTCCATACCGGACCGCTTTCGGATTCGGCATCCACCGGCATCGTCCGGAGTTTGTACAGGGTGAACAGTCGCCCCCCCTCCCCGCATCGCAGCTGGCGGTAAAAGACCGGTCCGGGGGAACTGCGTTTGATCGCGATAGCCGCCCAAAGCAGGATGGGAGCGCTGAGAATCAGACCGATCACCGCCCCCACAATGTCCACGCACCGTTTCAGGAGGCGATTGCCGAAATAGTCCAACGGCCACCGCCCCATCCCCAACAGAGGAATCGAACCGAGTGTGATGAGATCCACCCGTCCCGTCACGATCCGGAAAAGATCGGGCACCATCAGGAATTCGATGAGATGCCGCTCGCAGAAGATGATCAACCCCATCATCCGTTCTCGGGACATCCGCGTATCGCAGACCATCAGATGGTTGGCACCGCTTTCCGGAAGCAGCCGCTCGAGATCCTCCACCCGCCCCAGAATCGGCTCAGACCCGAGATCAGGCGCCGGCGGTTCATCGCCGACCGCCACGAAGCCGGCAATCCGCATTTTCAGGCGGGGATCCCGCCGGATGGTCCTCGCCAGATTGGCCGCCACGGCATCGGTACCGACGATCAGCGCCGTGTTGCGAATCGGGCTGTGCCGGGCTTCATGAAGCTCCAAGCGAAACAGGAGATACCGCTCCAGCACCACCAGCAGCGTCGAGAGCCCTCCCGCGAGAGCAAAGGTAAGCCGGGAAAACGGCGGGAACGGTTCCGGAAGCCGGATCACAAACGCAAAAGCGCTCGAGAGCAGCAGCCCGATTGCCATGGCCCGGACCAGACGGGGAATTTTGTTTTCAAACCGATCGGTTTGGGGCCGGCGATATAGCTCCAGGCTCTGAAAGATGAAGAGGTGAATCAGCGTCGCAAAAGCCGCCGCCCATCCGTACATCACATACAGCGCCGGCGGCCGACTCTCAACACCTATCCATCCACTGTCAAACCGGAGCCATACGGCGAGCAACCAACCGCCCATGATCGCCAGGGCATCGGCCAGAAGAGCCCGCAAGGCCGACCAGACGTCGGACGCATCTCGTCGCTTCATGGCCTCATCCTATCGCGATGGAGACTTGTATTCAAGCGCCGTGCGAGGTACGGTAAAAGGACAAGTCGGCCATGACGCCCGCATCCACCCTCCTCGCTGAAGCCCAAGCCGGTTTGGAATCCCTTGTCAGGGATCCCGTCACCCGGAAAAACGTCCAAACCGCCACCACGCGCCTTGCGCAGTGGATGGAAGACCCCAATTTGGATCGCCTCTGCCCGCCGGCTCGCCCGGCGATCGAAGCAGCGATCCATGTGGGTGCTTGGCGGCCTCTCCTCGACGCCTTTTACCGAGAACTCCACTTCGGCACCGCCGGTATGCGGGGTCTGGTGGGATTCGATCGTTCGAGTTTGGCCCAATTTCAAACCCTCGGATTCGCCGCCCCTTTTCTTCGAGGCCCAAACCTCTTCAACGAGTTGACCGTTCTCCGCGCGCTGTGGGGAACGGCACGTTACGGGCGGGAAGCCCCGTCGGTACCCTGTGCCCGAATCGTGATCGGATTCGACACCCGAATTCGAGGGGCAGACTTCGCTGCGCTAGCCGCATCCGTCTTTCTCGCCCACGGATATACCGTCTTTCTCTTCGATGAACCTTGCCCCTACCCCGAAATCGCGTTCGCCGTCACCCATCCCGCTATCCGGGCCGATTTCGGCCTCTACCTCTCAGCCAGCCACAACGACTACCGCTACAACGGCTTCAAACTGCTCGCCTCCGACGGCGCCCAAATTTCTCCCGAGGTCCGAACGGTCATCGCCCGCCGCTTCATCGCCTCGGTCACCTTTTCGGAAATCCACCCTTTCCCTCCCGAAAAGGCCCCCGCCGGCCGACTCATCGCCCTCGGCGGAGCTACCCCCCCTCCTTCCGCCTCTCCGCTTCCCTTTTCCGACCGTCTGGCTCTGCACGAGCAGTATCTGGCGAAACTTCTCTCCTTCCGCCGCCCCGACTTTCCCCCAGACGCCGCCCGTCGTTCGTTGACCGTCGGTTATTGCGCCTTTCATGGGGCCGGACGAAGGCTCGTGCCCGATCTCCTTACGGCCGCCGGTTTCTCCCGCCTTCGCGTGGTGACCGACGGGAGGCTTCACGAAGCCGACGGCTTCTTCCCCGCGTTCGGGAGCGAGCCAGGACGTGAAGAGCAACCCGATCCCGGAGAACCGCGTGCCATGGCCCGCGCCTTGGAAGGCTTCCGCCGCGACCATCCCAGCGATGCCGACCGGCTGGACCTGCTGCTGGGCACCGACCCCGACGCCGACCGTTGCGGCGCCATGGTGCGACTCCGACCCACCGAGGCGGAGACCGGTCCAGACCCGATCGCCTTCTTCATGGCCAACGATCTCTGGACGATTCTGCTGGCCTTCCTCCTCGAACAGCGCAAACGGGCGGACGGCTCAATCCGTGACGCCCACACCCTGTTCATCACCGTCTCCCATGTGACTCAGGAAAGCCTTGAAGCCCTCGCGCTTCGTTACGGCCTAGGCGTCGTTAAGACCTGGGTCGGCTTCCCCGCCCTCGCCGCTGGCGTGCGCACGGTCTGGAACCTCAGCCGTCGGACACCGACGGAGTGCGAGCGGGAGATCGCTCGACTCCGCCAGCTGAAGGGCGGCCTTGGCCCTGGAGATCGGTTGGCCGATCCGGTGCTATGCGAATGTCGAGACATTCACGCCCATCGCCGGTTCAATCTTGTCACATGCGAGCAGAGCAACGGCTTTTCCATCTTCGGCGCGCCGCCGCCGGACGCCCACTCGCTGGGCGCGGATGGCCATGTGCCCGATAAGGATGGCGCTCTGGCATCCCTTCTGGCGGCGGAAGCGGCCGCCTGGGCTACCTCACGGGGGCTGACGCTTCCAGAAATGCTTGACGAGACCGTCTGGCTCGACCCAGCCATCGGGCTCTATGTCAGCGGCTATGAGACCGATCCCGTCGTCGGCGAATACGCCGGTGCCGAAGGGGACCGCAAAAAAGTCGCTATTCTGGAACGCGCCCTGGCCGCCATGAAACGCGCCGGACACGATCCGTCCCTCCGCCTGGGAGCACGAACCATTACCGGCGCCCAACTTTACCGGACCGGCCGTTACGATTCCCTCTATCCCCCTCGGCCCTCGTTCGTCTTTCCCGACGAAGGCATCCGGTTCTTTCTCTCCCCCGACCCCAGGAACCACATCACGCTGCGCCCCTCCGGAACCGGCAACTCCCTCCGTCTCTATGGGCAACTGCACGCCCCCGTCACCCGACACACGCTTCCCACGGTCCGGCGGCAACTTCGCCGGGAGATGCGCGTCCTGATAGAGGATTTCCGCACACTGATCGGCGTTCCCCGGGAAGCGAACGACCCCTAACGCGCCGCCCCCGCAATGCACATCCACTCCGCCTCGGCGGCCTCCTCATCCCCCACAAAAGCCTTCCCTTTCTGTCGAAGCAACCGATTCGTGACCTTGATATTTTCAATTTCCATTCGGATTTCCTCGCCGGGACGGACCTGCCGACGAAATTTGGCCGAATAGACGGCCGCAAGGAAAAAAAGGGCACCGGTCGGAAAGAGGCCGCCCTTCAATACGCCCACCCCCCCGCATTGGGCCAGCGATTCAATCAAGATCACCCCCGGAACCACCGGATAGCCGGGAAAATGCCCTGAAAAGAAAAAGTCCTCCTCCCGGAAACGACGATAACCCGTTATACGCTCTGGTCCCCATCGTTCCAGACGGTCCACAAAAAGAAAGGGTTCCCGATGAGGCAGAAAGGTTTTGATCTCCTCGATCGTCACCACGCCAGTGGCTTCATGCGAACTCATGCGCACTCCTTTTGGTCAAACGGTTATGGTGACAAGTTGAGGCGGCTCTGTCAAATGCCCGCTTCCTCACGACCTCGTTCGATCTCCACCCCCGCCGATCGGGCATGCCGAAGCGCACGAGGTTTTTCGATTCGAATTCGAACGCGCGCCACCCGCGCGTGGCTCAGACAGACCGCCGCCATTCTCTCGGCTAGACGCTCCAGCAGATGGTCCCGACTCTCCTCCGCCACTTTCATTATCTCATCCTGAACCTGCCGGTAGTTGACCGTCTCTTCAATCCGATCCGACTGGCCCGCCGGTCGCAGGTCGCAGGTCAGCCAGATATTCACGATGAGGGACTGAACCGAGTGACGCTCCTCGTCATGCACACCAATGGTGGCCGGCACCACCAAATCCCGAATCCAGATTTGGTCCATTCACAATTCTCCCGTTTGAGCCGTCAGATGCTGTCCGCCGTCGAGATAGAGAATCTGCCCCGTCACATCCTCCGCCGCCAGCAGCCAGGCCACGGCCTCGGCCACCGCCCGCGGCGTGACCTGACGCTGCAGGGGATTGCGCCCCGCTCGATCATACGGCCGGTGAAGATCGCCCTCGGGAGGAGGCAGAATAGAACCGGGTGCGACGCCGTTGACCGTAAAGGAAGGAGCCAGTTCGAGCGCGGCGATCCGGGTGAGTTCGGCCAACCCTTTCTTGGAAAGCAGGTAGGCGGCGCAGCCCGATTCCACCGTCGCGACGCGACGGTCCAGCAAGTTGACAACCCGACCTACGGGGGCCCGACGGGCAAACGACCGGATTAGAAAAAAGGGCGCCATCACGTTGATCCGCCACTCTGCCATCAATCGCGCCTCATCGGTCTCGATCAAGGGCCATTTATGGAAGACCGCCGCGTTGTTCACAAGCCCCTCCAGCCCTCCCGCTTTCAGGAACACCTGATCCATCACGGCTTCGCAACCGGCTTCCGTCGAGAGATCACCTGCGACCCACCACGCCGTCCGCCCTTTTGCGACCAACTCCTCCGCCAGGTGACGTGCGCCTTCCCGATTGCGATTGGCATGAATCACCACCCCCGCCCCCCGTTCCGATAGAGTTTCAACAATGGCGCGGCCAATACGGACCGCACCACCCGTCACCAACACGCGTTTTCCTTCCAGACTCATGGGAACGCCTGATACCATGCTACCCACCCCCGTTGCCCTTGTCACGCCCTTCGGAAGGGGTCATCCAGGAAAAACCGTTCATCAACAGCCACCGTCGAACGTCCGCCACGGTGCGCGCTCCTGACCGGAGAAGCCCCCCAATAATCGCCGCTGCGGCTTCGCACTCATCGGCCCTGACCCATCGGGAGTTCTCGAAGTGAAGCGTACCGTCAGGGTCAATTTCAAGACGGCGATGGGGCGCATGTCCATCGGACTCTTCGACGACCGAGATCTGTCGTCGTCCGGACTGCCGATCCCATTGCAGGAAAAAGACAAGGTGCATTCGCCGGAAATGGGCTTCCGGAATCCCGTTCTGACGGCAGATCTGCTCCTGAGCCTCGGCCAGCGTATCGGCATGAAGATTCGTGGCCAGGAGATGACCATGACGGGGGAGTTCGAAATACCTCCGAAGGGGTTCCCCCCAAAGATAGGCGTAATAACCCCCTGGGCCGATCTCATGACAGATAAAGCAGCTCTTTTTCATCCCGCCCTCCAATCCTCGGGCTATTGTCTCCATCCCATCAGCCGCCACGAGGGGGATATCCGGCGGAACGAAGTTGAGAAGAGCCCCCATCACGGTTGTTTTCCCGGCTCCCCCAGGCCTGGCCCCCACCATAAAGGAGGCCCCTCGGCCAATCGCCACCAGTGCGTAAGCGGCGAGCATCGGCGAAAAGGTTTGAGCTTCGATTAAATCCACGATGGAAAGCATCCGCCCGGAACGCTGACGGCACGCCTCAATCGTTTCAGAGTGGCCGATGAACTCATCCATTCGTATCTCCAAGTGTCCGAGAGGATCTCTACCTCCCGACCGCGTCGAGCCTACCCCGCTAGCCCCACCCCCATCAAGTCCGAAGCGCATGCCCCCCCGGCTGGTGTCTCCGCCCGATGCGCGCCTCTACCTGAAGCCTTTTCTTTGTCGGGGGTTTGTGCAACGATACCCTTATGAATTCGATTCTGAAGTATGTGAGCGCCCTGATTCTGGCCGGATTCACATCCCACCTTCCTGCCGAGGAACCCCCCCCTCCGGCCGTCCCCTTCCCCCTACTGATCGAGGAAACCTTTTCTCTTTCTCCTCAGGAACGCCTGCCGGGGGAGATGATTATCCTCGCGCGGGAAGCCGAGATTCAAGGTGAAGTTTCGGACGATCTCTACCTTGTTGCGGGCGTTTCGAGCGCCCTCTCACGCCCCTCCACGAATGCCGGTCTGGCTCGTGTGGCCGGCTTCATTCGGGGATCCCTCTGGGCCGCCGGAACACGACTCGAACTGACCGGCGAAGTGGAGCGCCACCTTCGCGCGGCCTTCCAGAATCTGCTTCTTTCCGGCCGGGTCAACGGAAATGCCTGGTTGGCCGGGGAGAGCATTGTCATCTCCCCCGAAGCCATGATCGGTGGGACCCTCCGAGCCGCCGCCGACCGGTTCATCCTCCGCGGAACCGTGGACGGGCATCTGGCCGTCCGGGCCCGCGAAATCGTCCTTGACGGAACCGTCCATGGTTCCGCCTCGCTCCATGCCGAAAAGATTCTGATCCTTTCAGGCACTCATGTCCGCGGAACCCTGGACGTGTTTTCCTCTCAGCCGGTCATTCCGTCCGGAGACGCTGTTCTGGAAGGGCCTTTTCGCCATGTGCGGGTTCAGCCACCCAACCGCTGGGCGCTGAGCGTTCTCTCGTTGGCCTCCCTTCTCCTGCTTGGCCTCTTTCTGACTGCCGCCACGCCAACCCTGATGAGGCGACCCGTTGTGGAGCTCGAACGGCACCCCTGGAAAGCGATGGGACTCGGCCTGGCCGCGCTGATTCTGATCCCGATTGTGGCGTTGATCGCGATCCTCTCCCTGTTCGGCCTTCCGCTCGGGCTCCTCCTCGGAGGGCTCTATCTCGTCGGGGTCGTAAGCGGAAAAATCGTCGCAGCCTTCTCCCTCGGCCGGCTCTTGACCGGAAATCGCGGCCAACCGCTATTCCCTTTGACGGCGCTTCCTCAGCTCGTCCTCGGGCTCCTCCTCTTCCAAGTCGCCATGATGTTCCCCCCGCCTTTTTCGAGCGCCGTCTGGCTCTGGTTCACCGCGACCGGACTGGGCGGACTGATTCTCGCCCTGCGGCCGGCGCCTCCCGACTCTCCGCCGCCCCTTCCGCCTTTCGTGCCCGATGAAAAGTCCACATCCACGTAACGCCGGCGCCATCAGCCGTCCGCTCGGGAGTGCCTTCCGTAGCCGTCCGGCACAAGGCCTTCTGATCGGCCTGGCCGCCTTTGTAGGAGCGCTCGCCCTACGTCCCTTCCTCACTCCTCTCGAAACCCGCACATGGGATATGCGGGTCCGCTCGTTCGCCCGCCCTTCGCCCTTCACCGATCAGATCCGCCTGATCTTTCTCGATCAATCGTCCCTGGACTGGGCGTATGAAGAAAACGGGCTCGCCTGGCCCTGGATGCGTGAGGCGTATGTCCCGCTGGTCGATTTTTGTCGCCGTGCCGGCGCTAAAGCCCTGGTCATGGACGTTCTGTTCACGGAGCCTTCGGCTTATTCGGCGGACGACGATGCCGCCCTGGCGGCGGCCTATCGTCGCTCCGGACGGATTGTTCAGGCGCTCTATCCCTCCGGAAAAGACCGCGCCTGGCCAGCCGATACACCGATCCCTCCGCCGCTTCACGAAGTCCAATGCCCCGAGTTTCTCCCGGATTCGTTCCTTGCCCAGGCGGCGGGCTTCCCCATCCCCGAGCTCCGGGAAAACGCCGCCATACTGGGTCACGCGGCGTCCGCACCCGACCCCACGGACGGCGTCCACCGGCGCATAGCCCCTCTTCTCTTTTTCGATGGGAAACCTCTGGTCGGGCTTTCTGTGGCTGCTTTTCTCGTGGCCAACCCAGGCACCCCTCTCGCGATCGAACGCGGGCGGCTGCAGATCGGCGATCGCCACATCCCGCTGGACCAATCCGGCACCGCCTTGCTCCGATATCGCGGCCCCTCTCAAACCCATGCCGCCGTCAGCGCCAAGGCCGTCATTCAGTCGGAATTGCTTCTCCAGAACGGACAGGCCCCATTGATCTCACCGGACTTTTTTCGAGGGCGATATGTGCTCTTTGGATTTACAGCACCCGGTCTCTACGATCTTCGACCGGCGCCAGTCGGTCCCCGATATCCGGGAGTCGAAATCCACGCCACCGCCCTGGACAATCTGCTGGCCGGGGATTTTATGCGAGACCTTCCTGAAGGCTGGTCCCTCGCTCTTCTTGTGGCGATCAGCCTAGGCGCCGGGTTTTTCGTTCGCACCGCCGCATCGGGGCTCCTGAGTGGTGGCATGAGCCTGTTGTTCCTGACGCTCCCCCTCGTGGTGGGTTGGGGGCTCTATCCTCTGGGTTGGTGGGCCCCTGTGGCCGCTCCCTTCGCAGGATCGTTCCTCGCCTGCGGCGCCGCGCTGATCGTCAACTACGCTTTCGAAGGACGCCAGAAACGTTTCCTTAAGGCAGCGTTCCGCCAGTATCTGAGCCCCCTCGTCATCGAAGAACTGCTCCGCCATCCGGAACAATTGAAACTCGGTGGCGAAAAAAAGGTGCTGACCATTCTCTTTTCTGATGTGCAGGGATTTACGTCGATTTCGGAACAACTGGACCCCGTGGAGCTGACCGCCCTGCTCAACACCTATCTGACCGCCGTTACCCAAGTGATCTATGACGAGGGCGGCACGGTAGACAAGTATGAGGGGGATGCCGTGATCGCTTTTTGGAATGCCCCGCTCGATCAACCCGATCACGCCCTTCGCGCTGTTCGCGCCGCCCTCCGCTATCAGGAAATTGTTGAGGAACTCCGTCCCACCCTGGTCCAACGGTATGGGGCCGAACTCCATGCCCGCATTGGTCTGCACACGGGCCCCGTCGTCATCGGCAACCTGGGGTCCGAGCAACGCTTCAACTACACCTTCCTCGGGGACGCTGGCAATCTGGCCTCTCGCCTTGAAGGTATCAACAAAGTTTTTGGAACCCGGATTCTCATCTCGGCAGCGACTCGAACGCTCATCGCGGACGCTTTCCCCTGCCGGTCCATCGCGCGGGTCCGGGTGGTCGGTCGTCGCGAACCGGTTGAGATCTTCGAACCGCTCCGACCCGCCGATTACGAACGCCGGCGCGCTGTGATGGAGGCCTTCCAGCAGGCGCGACAGACGTTCGAAGCGGGACGTTTTGCGGAGGCCCGCCGCCTGTTTGAGGCGCTGGCTGGGCAGGATCCGCCCTCCCGTGCCTATTTGGCGCGATGTCTCGAAATGGAACGACAGCCGCCCACCGAATGGGACGGCGTCTGGACCATGACTGAAAAGTAGAAATCCGATGAAAACACGAACAGTCAAAACATTTGACGGCTTGACGCTTCTGAAGGGGAGCACGACCCGCTATCCCACACGCCCGGAAGAGGCTCGCCTCGAAGCCTTCCCGAATCCCGAACCCGGCCGACCTTACACGATTTTGTTTGATTGTCCCGAATTCACCTGCCTCTGCCCAATCACAGGGCAACCCGACTTTGGTCATCTTCAAATCGAATATTGTCCTGGGGCTCGCTGCCTGGAAAGCAAATCTCTCAAACTCTATCTCTTTGCCTTCCGAAACCATGGTGCCTTCCATGAGGCTGTGGTCAACCGAATCTTGAATGACCTCGTGCGCACGTTGCGTCCGCGATGGATGAAAGTCACCGGTGCCTTCAACCGCCGCGGCGGCATCGCTATTACGGTCACCGCCGAACATCCCGCCCGAACCCGGCGTCCATGACGATGTCCTCACCCGCGACGTTGGGAGTGATCACCCCCCCGATCCTTTTGGCGCCCTTGGCCGGTTATACGGATTTGCCGTTTCGGATGATGATTAGAGAGGTGGGGGGGCTGGGGATGGCCTTCACCGAAATGCTGCATCCGTTGGCGATCGTGCGGGGCGGCGGCCACAAAATCGCCTGTCTGCTGGCGACGGAACCTCATGACGCGCCTCTGGGCTGGCAGATCTATGGCCGTGACCCCGACCTTCTGGCCCGTGCCGCGCGCGTCCTCGTCGCCCGGGGGGCGTCGTGGATCGATCTCAATATGGGATGTCCCGTGCGTAAAATCGTCCGCCGGGGAGAAGGCGCCGCGCTGCTGAAGACCCCGGATCTTGCGGTTCGAATTGCGGAGTCGGTTGCGCACGCCGTACCCGGCACGCCCGTCAGCGTCAAAATTCGCATCGGGTGGGATGACGAAAGCGTAATCGGCCCCGAACTCGCGTCGCGGCTCGTTCGAGCAGGGGTCGCGGCTCTGATCGTGCATGGGCGGACCGCCGTGCAGGGTTTTAAAGGAAAGTCGGACTGGCGCCAGATCGCCCGGGTGGTCGAAGCTGTTCCTGGCTTTCCTGTTTATGGCAACGGGGATATCGCCAGTGCTCAGGAAGCCGCATCGAGAATGAAGGAAACCGGATGCGCGGGACTCATGATTGGGCGGGGCGCGTTGAAAAACCCGTGGTTAATTCGCGAAATCGCTGCGGCGCTGGCGGGTCAACCCTCCCCTCCTCGCCCGACTCGTGAAGAGGTCCGGAGGTTCACGCTGCGTCATCTGGAACGGACGGCAGGCCTTTATGGACGCGCCAAGGCGGCGGTGCTGTTCCGGAAGTGGATGCCCCTCTATGTGCGGCCGCTTCTGGGGATGAAACGCCCGGAGATGGTCGCCCTCATGGGGCTGACGGATTATGATACGCTCTATGACCGACTGGCGGCGTATCCGCTGGAGATGCCGGCGTAAGGGGGTTTAGGCTTTCTGAACCTTGCCGCTCTTGAGGCAGCGGGTGCACACAATAGCGCGGCGAACACTTCCGCCATCTCGAATTCGGATTTTTTGCAGGTTCGGTCGGAACGTCCGGGGGGTAATGCCGGTGGTGTGAAGGCCGATTCCCCCTTTCTTTTTGGCCAGACCGTGTCGTACGATCCGCTTTCCAAACGTCACCTGCTTCCCGCAGAATTCACAAACCTTGGGCATGCTCGACTCCTCAAACCCGAAAACTATATCAACAGGTCCCAAGCCAATCAACCCTTTTTTATTTCGCCTTACAAAGAGGCGCGCTTCCAGCGTTGCAGCCGGCTCAGGCTTCGACGAATCATCTCCCCAAGCGCCCGCGCGATCAGGTTCGCCAGAAGGATCAGCATGCTCATGGCCACGGCCGGTGAAGAGTCGCCGGCATCCTCCATGTTGACCACCGCCACGGACGCCAGCGGGTACCCAGGGGGACGCAGAAAAACCACCGCCGAGACTGTGGCCATCGCATTGACAAACAGATAGACGGCCATCTCCACGATGGACGGAAGGCATAACGGAACCGCCACCCGTAGCATTGTACGCCCCATCGGCACACCCAACGACTCGGAAGCCGACTCGAACTCCCGATCCAGTTGACGGAGCGCCGTTACAGCCGTCAGATAGGCAATCGTGAAAAAGTGAACGATATGGCTGATGACGATAAGAGCCGGCGTGCCATAAAGGGCCTGAAAGGGGTTTCGAATGGCCACGCCGTATCGTAGGACAGGCGCATTGAAAAAAAAGATATAGGCAATGCCGATGACAAGTCCCGGGAGGGCCAGAGGTAAAACAGCCATCCCATGAAGGAGCCGCCTTCCCCATTCCCCGCCCCGGACCTTTTCGACCAGATACGCTGTTAGGAAGGTCACGATCGTTCCCACAAGACTGGCCATGATGGCCAATCGAAGACTGTTGAAAAAGGCGGTATATCCCCTGGCCGCCGTTCCCTGAAACCGATAGTGCCACAAGCCTAACTCCAGTCGATAGGGCCAGACGCGAACCAGGGATGCAAAAGCGGAAACAGCTAGGGTGGCCAGAATCGCACCCCCCATCAGCCAGCAAAGCACGCCGAGCACGGCATCCCGAGAGAGGGAGGTCCCGGGCCGGTAGGGCCGGGTGCGGGCGGTGATCACCGCTTCCTGGCGGACCCGAAAGAATCGTTCCGCCGCCGTGGCCACCAGCACCGGCAACAAAAGCAGCAGGGAAACCACGGCCGCCAGGTTGAAGTTCTGCTGTCCGACCACCTGCTTGTAAATTTCCGTCGCCAGGATCGGCGTATTGCCGCCGACCACCTTGGGAACGCCAAAATCGGTAAAGCAGAGGGTAAAAACGGCAAAGGCGGCATTAAAGATTCCATACCGAGCGGCGGGAAGTGTGACCGTTGCAAAGATCCGCACAGGTCCGCTGCCAAGCGTTAACGCCGCCTCGTACAGTCGGGCGTCCATATGCTCCAGGGCCGTTGTCAGAATCATGACAGCCACGGGAAACGCCAGCAGCGCTTCCCCCATCAGAATACCCGTCCGGCCATACAAGCCGATGTCCCATGCCAGATGAGGGAAGCGTCCGAAAAAGCCGGTGGTCACCACTCCCTGCCGCCCAAACAAAAAAATCAACGCCAATCCGAACAGCATCGTGGGCGCATAGAGCGGCGCCATGGCCAGCCCGCGAAACACCGCTTTTCCGACAATCCGAGAACGCGTCAGTGCGAAGGCGTAGGCAAACGCCGGCGGTAAAACCAAGACGGTGACCCCGAGGGCGATTATAAAGCTGTTAGCCCACGCGGCCGCCAGGTTGGATTGATGGAAAAAAAGCCGGAACTGAGCCAGACCCACGAACCGGCCGCTCGAATCCGTAATACTTTTGCGAACCACTTCGACCAGGGGCAGCAAAACGGTAAAAGCTAATGCCGCCCCGACGATCAGAAGCAGAAGCCGTTCCGGCCGCCAGAATAACTTCATACTGCGGCGGCCAGAGAAGAACGAAGAGATCCCTCAGAAGCGGCCATTGGAAAGACCATCAAACGATCGGCCGGCAATTGGATCCGAATCGGCTTGCGGCTGCGAATGTCCAGGCCTTGAATCTCACTAGCCGGCAAATGCGCCGTCAGCGAAAATCCGCTCAAATCATCGCCGACCCAAAGACGAACGCGATAGAAGGCACCTCGGAATTCCATCGTCACAATACGGGCCTCCAAGGTGTTGAGCGTCGGCTCGCCCTCCGCCAGCCGGACGTCCTCCGGTCGAATGGCGGCCACCACCGTGGTCGAGGTGACGTTGGTCGGACTCCCCGCATGCGCGAGACGGAACGGCCCAAACGTTACCGTCCCATTGTTCAAAGTCCATCCTTCCAGAATATTCATGGCGCCTATGAACCCGGCGACAAACAGGTCTCGCGGATAACGGTACAGGGCTTCGGGGTCATCCGTCTGACGAATCTTTCCGTCTGCAATGACCACGACCTCGTCGGCCATGGAGAGCGCCTCTTCCTGGTCATGCGTCACCATCACGGTGGTGATGGCGAGCTGGCGTTGAAGGGCCCGAAGCTCTTCCCGAAGATCGGCCCGGACGCGCGCGTCCAAGGCCGACAACGGTTCGTCCAAGAGCAACAGGCGGGGCTGAATGGCCAGCGCCCGGGCCAGGGCGACCCGTTGCTGCTGGCCCCCCGACAGCTCCGACGGATAGCGCGATCCCACGTCGGGCATCTGCACAAGGTCCAACATGGCCTGCGCCCGCCTGCGCCGTTCCTCCCGCGACAAACCCCGAAGGCCGTAGGCCACGTTTTCCAGCGCCGTCAGATTCGGGAAAAGGGCGTACGATTGGAACACAATCCCAAAGCCCCGCTTGGCGGGAGGCCATTCCGTAATATCCTGACCATTCAGATAGACACGACCCGCATCAGGGACTTCAAGTCCCGCAATGACCCGCAACAGGGTACTCTTGCCACAGCCCGAGGGACCCAGCAGACAGGTGAAGCCCCCCTGGTTGACCTTGAGGCTGACGCCATCAAGGGCCACCACACGGCCAAACCGTTTGGTCACTCCCTCACAGGCCAGATACGCAGACATGGCCTCGCCCCGCCTCACTTAGGTTGGCTCTTTCCATCGTAGCGTCGTTTCCACTCCGCCAGAATCCGATCGCGATTCAGAGCCGCCTGTCGCAGATCCTGTTTGATGAGCAGGGCCGTCGGATCAGCCGGATAGCCCTCCGGAATCGGAAGGCCGGTTTCGACGGACGTAATCGGATAGACCTGGGCATACAGTTTCATGACGTCATCGCCGATCGCAAAATCCAGGAAATCCCGTGCGACCTGCTTGATCTTGGGCTTCCGAACCAGCGCATTGGCTTCCACGTCCCATCCGGCCCCCTCGGCCGGCCAATAGGTCTCAACGGGTTCCCCTTTGGCCTTCTGTTTAAGCCCCCGGTACCCGAAGGAGATGCCGATCACGCACTCGCCAACACCCGCCATTTTGGCCGGTTTGGACCCGGAGTGGGTATAGCTGGAAATGTTCTTGTGCAGGCGATCCAGGTAGGCCCATCCTTTCTCTTCACCCATAATCTGTAGAATCGCCGACACGGTCAAATAGCCCGTACCGGATGAAGCCGGATTCGGCATGGTGATCAACCCCTCGTACATGGGGTTTAGCAGCGCCGCGTACGAGCGCGGATGGGGAAGGTTCCGCTTCTTGGCTTCGACGGTGTTGACAATAATGCCCGTTTCCCAACACTTGATACCGACCCACTTCGGGGGATTCGCCGGATCACGAAACTGAGGCTTTACCCGCTCGAGCCCCTTCGGTGCATAGGGTTCCAGCAAACCCTGGTCATCGGCCACCAAAAGGCTGGTCGCCGCCAATCCCCAAATGACATCGGCCCTCGGGTTATCCTTCTCGGCCAGAAAACGGGCGGTAATTACGCCCGTGGAGTCCCGAACCACGTTAACTTTGACGTTCGGATATCGCTTCTGGAACAACTCCAAATAGCCGGGATATTCATCATCCTCGAGCGCTGTGTAGATGACCAGCTCCTCCTGGGCCCGAAGCCACGGACCGTTCATGCTTGCCACCGCCATGACTACCATTAGAAGTCCGATCCACCGTTTCATCCTGCCTGCTCTCCTTTCGTTTTTTCCGTACTCTCCGTTCTCAGATACCTCGACTCTCTCAGGGTTTAATCAGAATCCGATGATCCAACCGTGAGTTTTTGGTTTAAGCGTTTCGCGCGTCACGGTCGTTCCCCCTGAGCCAGCCGGCGGCAGAGCTCTTGCATAACCGCCGGCGCTTCGGCAATCGTACCCACCACCGCATGAGCGCCCGCTTGGCGCATGGCCGCCTCGGCTTCCCTCATCCGCTGCTGCCGTTCCGCTTCGCTCAGGGCCTCTTCGTCCTCCCGTGAAAGTCCCATCATATTCCCCGTACGGGTAACGCCCAAGGTCCAGACTCCTGCGTTGCGGCCATCTTCCATATCGGCCAGGGTATCGCCGATCTTGAGCACCGCGGCGGGGGGATAGACGCCCGTGGCTTCCATGCACCGGTAGATCATCCAGGGCGCCGGCCGGCCGGCCGGGACCTCTTCCGCGCCGCAGACCGCATCGAACACAAGCCCCTGCCCCGCCGCATCTTCTATCACCAAACGCGTCATCTCGCGGTCATACCCCGTCGTTGCCGCCACCTTGATGCCCTCCGTTCGCCAAAGGCGCACGGCCTCAACGGCGCCAGGGACCACCTGATTGAACGCGAGCAGAACCGAGGTCTGAAGGGGGATAAATTCGGCGTACAGGCGATCCACATCCTCTTCCGTCCATGGCCGATGAAAACAGGCCTGCCAACGGGCCGAGAGCCCCGGCTGCCGCAGCATCTCCCGGATATGATCCCGCTTGTGCATCCCCATGGGCGCGCGGGCTTCGGCCTCGCTGCAGTCCAGTCCATGGCGTCGGAAGAGGTCACGAAAAGCGCCCGCCGGCGCTCGACTTCCATAATCCACCGTCGTTCCCGCCAAATCGCAAACGATCAGGCGTATGGGTCCTCGATAGGGATCGCGTGGCATCATGACCGTCATGGTGTATCACTCCGTGTAAGGCTTTCCTGGCCACTTGGCCGCCGTGGTGTTCCAATCACATCGTCTGTTGGCTCACGGGCAAAGGCACGGGAACGCCTATCTCGTGCAGGACGTCCCGAATGGCCAACAGAAGACCCCGGAAGTCGGCCTCTTCCAGCCGGCCAATGTGACCGATTCGAAAGCAATTGGCCTGAGTCACTTTGCCGGGATAGATGAGATAGCCCCGCCGGCTCAGCGCCTGGTAAAACGGCTCGAATTCAAAGGCTGGATGATCGGGATAGAAGAAGGAGGAGATGATCGGCCCCTGAACCTCTTCGCGGAGATAGCTTCGGAATCCCATCGCCCGCATGCCTTCGGCAATGATCCGCCGATTCCTCTCGTATCGCGCCCCGCGCGCAGCGGGGCCACCCTCCTGTGCCAACTCCCGCAAGGCTTGATGGAAGGCAAGCAGGGCATGGGTCGGGGGCGTAAAACGAAACTGGCCATCCCGTTCCAATCCCTCATACTGAGCGACCAAATCCAAGGCCAGGCTGCGCGCCCAGCCACGGGCCGCCAAAAGAGCCGCCTTCCGTGCTAAGACAAAGGCAAATCCCGGCACACCCTCGATGCATTTGTTCGAGGAGGAGACAAGAAAATCCACGCCCGCCGCCGCCCAGTCCACCGGCACAGCGCCAAACGAACTCATGGCATCCACAAGGAAGGTCCGGCCAAATCGGCGGACCACCGCTCCCACGGCCTCCACATCGTTCATGACGCCGCTGGTGGTTTCACAGTGAACGATCGCCACGTGAGTCATGCGTTCATTCGACGCCAGCGCCTGTTCCACAACCTCAGGAGGAATGGGCTCGTTCTCCGGGCGTTCAACCGTGCTCACCCGTATGCGCAGAATCTCAGCCATACGAACCAATCGGCGGCCATAGGCCCCATTCACGGCAACGAGCAAATGACCATCGGGCGGAATGACCGAACCCACCACCGATTCTAATCCGAAGGTACCGCTGCCTTGCATGAGGACTGCCGTATAGGCATCCGGAGAAAGGCTGGCCACCTGCAGAAGCCCGCTACGGATTTCGCGGATGATCTGGATAAAGGCGGTATCACGCGACCCGACATCGCGCAGCATGGCCTGTTTGACCGTTCGACTGGTCGTCAGCGGGCCGGGGGTAAATAAGGCCTTGTCTTTCCAGCTGGAAAGCGGTTCCGAATCCAAGTCCGTCATCATACGGTCTTCCCATGCGTTCTGAAAGAGGAGAATACTCTGACGCGGCCATATAAAGTTTTTGTTAGGAGGTGATCGTTTTTCGATGAGGCGTTGATAGAGTCCCCACCCTTCGCGGAAACGGAACTCTATTGGGGTCAGGTGCCCTGTTCTCCATTCTTGACAACATGGATCTGCACCCTCTAAGATTTTGTTATGAAAAGGGAACGAATATACAAACGTTGGGGACTGCTAGTCGGGCTGGGCCTTGGCGGGGCGATGGCCGCCCTGTTGGCGGGTTGCGAAGTGGAGTCGTCCGAAGATCAGATCCTGACCATCCAGCCAACCAGCGCGACGGTGCGTAAGAACGAATCCGTTTCCTTTACCGTTTCTGGAGGCTTCCACTACCGGTGGGGGCTCAAATATGAACACCTTGGGATGCTGAACCGCCGGGACGGCCCGACGGTCATTTACACCGCGGGTCCTATTCCGACTAACGTGGTTCAGGAACTGTACGTCCAGTCCTATATCGAAGGATCCAAGGAAGGCGCTCCGACCAACATCTCGGGCACGAATGTTTCCGGTCGAGTCATGGCCAGGGCCTATATCATGCACCGTCCCTGAGTCTAGGACTCTCTGGCGCTCGTGGAATGCGTCTGACCAGCCTTCAGAACCCCCGCGTCAAGGAGGTCATTCGACTTCGCGATCGAAGACATCGCGATCAAAGCGGGCTTTTCCTTATTGAGGGATTTCGGGAGATTCAACGGGCCCTTCAGAACGGCATTCACCCCCTCACCCTCTTCACCTGTCCGCCACTGTTCCTCGGCTCGAATGAACCGACGCTCATCGAATGCTGCCGGACTGCCGGAACGCAGATCCTCGAGTGCACCGAACCCGTTTTTTGCAAAATGGCCTACCGCGATCGGCCGGAGGGACTTCTGGCCGTCGCCCGTCAATTTCACCGGCGATTGGAGGAGCTGCCCCTGCCGTCCAACCCCCTCTTGCTCGCCGTGGAAGGGGTGGAGAAACCCGGCAACCTGGGAACGCTGATCCGTTCCGCCGATGCTGCCGGAGCCGATGCGGTCCTGGTGGCCGACCCGCGGACCGATCTCTTCAATCCGAATGTCGTTCGGGCCAGCACGGGTATCCTGTTCGCCCTTCCGGTGGTCGTAACCGACAGCGCCACGCTCCTCTCCTGGCTTCGCTGCCAGAAAATCGCCCTTCTGGCCGCCTCCCCCCATGCGACCCTCGATATGTACGACGCGGATTTGACCCGGCCAGTGGCCATCGCTGTCGGCGCGGAACAGTATGGGTTGAGTGAGCTTTGGATGCGGGAAGCGGACCGAACGGTGCGAATCCCCATGCGGGGTCAGGCCGATTCCCTCAATGTCGCACAGGCGGCGACCCTTCTGCTATACGAAGCGTTGCGCCAGCGTCGGGCGTCTGCCATGCCCAACGGACGATCCTCCTAACCGTTTGGGCGAAACGATCCCAGCCGTTTCCCGGCGTTACCGATGAGCCGATCGAATCGCGCGAGCCGCTTCCCGTTCGGCGGTTTTTCGCTTCAGGAGCTCCCGCTTATCGGGGCTCTGACGCCCACGGGCCAGGCCCAGTTCAATCTTGAGCTTTCCTTTGCGAAAGTAGGCGGCGAGCGGAACGACCGTCAACCCCTTCCGGGCCGTCAGCCCGCTCCAGTGGGTGATCTCCCGACGATGCAGAAGGAGGGGGCGCGGACGTTCGGGATCATGATTAAACTGGTTCCCGAACTCATAGGGAGCAATCCGTACACCGCACAACCAGGCGCGGTTTCCCTCGAACTTGACGAACCCGCCGACCAGACTGACATGCCCGGCACGGGCCGACTTGACCTCGGTCCCCGACAGGGCAATCCCCGCTTCGAGGGTTTCAAGAATCTCGTAGTCGTGGCGGGCACGACGGTTCTCGGCCACCCGTTGGCGGTCGGATCGCGCAGGGGAGGCCATTCCAACGCTCGCCGGTTAGGAAGCGCGGTCGAGAACGGAGGCGTAATCAATCTCCGCCGTCAGCTTGCCTTCGGCGATCTCCCTCAAGGCGATATCCACCTTCTCTTCGTCCGGCCCTTTCGGACGGACATACGGGGGCATACCGGCAATCAACTGGCGGACTCGCTTGGCCGTCACGTTAATCAGCAACGGGATGTTAGGAATCCGCTGCCGAGCCGCCTGCAAGAGTTCAATCTTCAACGCCAAACCTCCGATCGAAAAAAAGGGACGAGACATCATGATAGATGCCTCGTCCCCGATTGTCAAGCCCCTGGATGGGGTTTAGTACATGTCGTTGCCCATTCCGCCGGCCGCCGGCCCCGCCTTCTTCTCCTCCTCCGGAATCTCCGTCACCATGCATTCCGTGGTGAGCAGCAAGCCGGCGATGCTCGAGGCATTCTGGATCGCCGTCCGAACGACCTTGGCCGGGTCGAGAATGCCGGCTTTCACCAAATCGGTGTACTGCCGGGTTGCGACGTTGAAGCCGTAGGTCGGGCTCTTCGCCTTTTTGATCTCCTGAACGACGATCGAGCCTTCCATTCCCGCATTGGCCACGAGTTGGCGGACCGGCGCTTCCAGAGCGTCCCGGACGATCTGAACGCCGATCTTCTCATCGCCTTCGAGGTTCAGCTCGTCGAGAGCGGACTGGCACCGGAGCAGCGCCACGCCGCCACCCGCCACCACGCCTTCCTCCACAGCCGCGCGGGTCGCGTGGAGGGCATCCTCGACGCGGGCCTTCTTCTCCTTCATCTCGGTTTCCGTCGCCGCACCGACGTTGATGACGGCCACGCCACCGGCGAGCTTCGCCAGGCGCTCCTGGAGTTTCTCGCGGTCGTAATCCGAGGTCGTCTCCTCGATCTGCCGCTTGATCTGGGCCACACGACCCTGGATGGCGGAGGTGGTCCCGGCGCCTTCCACAATCGTCGTGTTGTCCTTATCCACAGTCACCCGTTTCGCACGGCCGAGGTCGGAGAGCTGGACGTTTTCGAGCTTGATGCCCAGATCCTCGGTCAGGCACTTGCCGCCGGTCAGGATGGCGATATCCTCGAGCATGGCCTTCCGGCGATCCCCGAAGCCGGGCGCCTTGACGGCGCAGACCTGAAGGGTCCCGCGAAGCTTATTGACCACCAGGGTCGCCAGGGCTTCGCCTTCCACCTCCTCCGCGATGACGAGCAGAGGCTTTCCGGCCTTCGCCACATTCTGGAGGAGCGGCAGAAGGTCCTGCAGGCTCGAAATCTTCTTCTCGTGAATGAGGATGTAGCAGTCCTCGAGCACGCACTCCATCGTTTCGGTGTTCGTGACGAAGTAGGGCGAAAGGTAGCCCTTGTCGAACTGCATGCCCTCGACGACGTCGCAGGTGGTGTCCAGCGTCTTGGACTCTTCGACGGTGATCGTCCCGTCCTTGCCCACCTTGTCCATCGCATCCGCGATGATCTCGCCGATCACGGTATCACCGTTGGCGGAAATCGTCGCCACCTGCGCGATCTCGGTGTGATCCTTGACCTTCTTGGCCTGCTTGGCCAGGGCCTCCACGACCTTCGCCACGGCTTTGTCAATACCGCGCTTGATGCTCATCGGATCCGCGCCGGCCGTTACGTTCTTGAGGCCCATCCGGTAGATGGCCTCGGCCAGAAGCGTCGCCGTCGTGGTCCCATCGCCCGCCGCGTCGCTGGTCTTGCTGGCCACTTCGCGGACGAGCTGGGCGCCCATGTTTTCAAAGGGATCGGGCAGGTCAATTTCCTTAGCGACCGTAACGCCGTCCTTGGTGATGGTGGGCGACCCGAATTTCTTATCGAGCACCACGTTGCGGCCCGCCGGGCCGAGGGTGACTTTCACCGCCCGGCTCAATTTTTCCACGCCGCGGAGAATCGCCTGACGCGCATCCGCGTCATACTTCAACTGCTTGCCTTTGTCTGCCATCGTTCCGTCTCCTTCCAGAGTTCTGTATATACCATACCCGCGGATTTATCGGGTTATTCGATCACCCCAAGGATATCCTCCTCGCGGATGATGACATAATCCACCTCGTCGAGCTTGATCTCGGTTCCGCCGTACTTCGGCATCAGAACTCGATCGCCCTTTTTGACGTTGAAGGGAATGATCTTCCCATCCTCATCCCGCTTGCCGGTGCCGAGCTCGATCACCTTCCCCTGCTGCGGCTTCTCTTTGGCCGTATCAGGGATGATGATCCCACCCTTGCGCACTTCGTTCTCCTTGTCGGGCTGAACCAGCACCCGATCACCCAACGGCTTGACCTTCATTGGAGCCTCCTTGATAGGTTAACACGTCTTTTGAAGCGACGCACACGCCACCCGGCGCGTGCGGTTACGAGCCACGTTTGTCATTCTTGATCTCAAAATCCGCATCAATGACATCCCCGTCTCCCCCCTTCGCCTTTGCCCCCGATGCCGCGCCACTGGTCCCTTCGGGGCCGGTCGAAGCCGTGCCCGTGCTCTGGGCCTTGGCGTAAAGATCGGAGGACATGGCCTGCACCTCGCGGGTCAGGGACTCCATCTCCCGCCGAACCGCGTCGGCATCTTTTTCCTTGAGCACCGCGCGAATGCGATTCAACGCCTCTTCGACGCGCGCCTTTTTGTCGGCAGGAACCTTGTCCCCATTTTCCTTGAGAAACTTTTCCGTCTGATAGACCAGGTTTTCCCCCTGATTCAAAATCTCGACACGCTCGCGCTGCTTACGATCCTCCTCGGCATGGAGAGCGGCATCTTTGACCATCCGCTCGATTTCCTCGTTGGACAGACCACTGGAGGGCTGAATCGTGATGTTCTGCTCGCGGCCGGTCCCGAGATCCTTGGCGCTGACTTTCAGAATGCCGTTGGCGTCAATGTCAAAGGTCACCTCGATCTGAGGGACACCCCGCGGCGCGGGGGGAATGCCGTCGAGCACAAATCGGCCGATGGACTTGTTGTCCCGGGCCATTTTGCGCTCTCCCTGCAGGACGTGGATCTCGACCGAGGACTGATTGTCCGCCGCCGTGCTGAAAATCTCCTTCTTTTTGGTCGGAATGGTTGTGTTGCGCTCGATCAGAACCGTAAAGACCCCGCCGAGCGTCTCGATACCGAGCGACAACGGCGTCACATCCAGCAACAGCACATCCTTGACTTCGCCCTTCAGGACCCCCGCCTGAATGGCGGCTCCCACCGCCACCACCTCGTCGGGATTGACGCCCTTGTGGGGCTCCTTGCTGAACAACTGCCGCACCTTGTCTTGGACCTTCGGCATTCGCGTCATGCCGCCGACTAAGACCACCTCGTCCACCTGAGTCAGTCCGGCATCCTTCATGCACGCCTGAACCGGCCCGACCGTCCGCTCGATCAGATGCTCGGTCAACTGCTCGAGTTTGGCGCGGGTCAGCGTCATGGTCAGGTGTTTGGGACCGCTCGCATCGGCCGTGATGAAGGGAAGGTTGATCTCCGTGCTCTGAGAGGACGAGAGTTCGCATTTGGCCTTCTCGGCCGCCTCTTTCAGACGCTGCAGCGCCATCGTGTCCTTCGAGAGATCAACGCCCTGCTCGCGCTTGAACTCCGTGATCATCCACTCCATGATCGCGCGGTCAAAATCGTCACCGCCGAGGTGCGTGTCGCCATTGGTCGCCTTGACCTCGAACACGCCGTCGCCGATATCCAATATCGAGATGTCGAACGTGCCGCCCCCCAGGTCATAAACGGCCACCCGCTCATCCTTCTTCTTGTTCAGTCCATACGCCAGCGAGGCCGCTGTCGGCTCATTGATGATGCGCAAGACCTCCAGCCCGGCAATCCGCCCCGCATCCTTTGTCGCCTGCCGCTGGCTATCGTTGAAATAAGCCGGGACCGTAATGACCGCCTGGGTGATTTTTTCGCCCAGAAACGCTTCCGCATCGGCTTTGAGCTTCTGCAGAATCATCGCTGAAATTTCCGGGGGCGAGTAGACCTTATCCCCCACTCGCACATGCGCATCCCCATTCGGCGCCCGAACCACTTCATAGGGAACCAGCTCGATCTCACGCTTCACCTCGTCGTATTTCCGACCCATGAACCGCTTGATCGAGTAAATCGTATTTTTCGGGTTCGTGATCGCCTGGCGTTTCGCCGCCTGACCCACCAGCCGATCGCCCGTCTTCGTAAACGCCACAACAGAAGGGGTAGTCCGCATCCCCTCCGCATTCGGAATCACGACCGGCTCGCCACCCTCCATGACGGCCATGCACGAATTAGTCGTCCCCAAATCAATCCCAAGTACCTTGCCCATAGTTACCTCCTCCCCCTTTCCCCACCCGAATGTTTTGTGCCAGACATACAGAAAGCATTAGTCATGCCAGAACGGCACGAAATCGGAGAAGAAAATAATAACCCATTGAATATCAACGAGATAAATATGAGTGAGCCTGCTAAAAAAAAGAAGGGCAGCCAAAGACTGTGTCAATATGTTACAGGCGTCCCTTCAAGTGCGCCTATTTGAGTCGCGGCGCGTGGGTCAGGAGATACTGTTCGGCTTCGACGTTCCAGAGGCCGTCGTGACGGTCGCAGATCTCGGCGAGGGCTGCATAGAAGGGATCGCCGGAACGCCCTTTCTCGCCAAAGGCCTCGATGGCCGTCAATGGCAGGTCGTAGTGGGTGTAAATCAGCTTCTTGCCACCGGGGATCTCCGGGAGCCGCAAGGTGGTTTCCGCGGCTGCCGTCAATCCGCCGACATGGGTAATCATTGCCGCGGGGTTGATCCGACCTTCCGACATCAAGGCCAGGCTCTCGCGCATGTCGTCGGTGTTGCCTCCGCTCGTCCCCACGAGATGGGTCTCGGCATAGTGCACGTTGTAGAAGTTGATCCTGGCCGAAAAAGCAGGGTCCGTGGGACCCGCAAAGAAGTTGAGACATCCATTCCGGCCGAGGAGCGCGTCGGCCTGCTCCACCACCGAAGCGACGGGAGCAAAGACAAAAACATCATCGAAGGCCCCGCCCGCCGCGTTCTTCAACAGTGTCACCGGGTCGGCCTCATGCCGGGTATTGAAAAAGCGCAGGGTCACCCCTTCCCGGGCCGCCCGTTCTGGCGAAAGCAGCGTCGCGGCCCGGCGCAGGCGGGTCTCGTCAATGTCCGTCACGGCGAGAAAGCGGGGCTTGCGCGGCCCGTGAATGAGATAATCGGCACAGCCCATGCCCATCGGGCCCGCCCCGGCCAGAATCGCGCACCGCCCCCCTTCCACGATCCCCATCTGGTGCTCATAGCGGCCGTAAACGGTGTGATATTGCGCATGGCAGGCCCCCACGATGCACGACATAGGCTCGCTGAGCGAGGCCTTGAAAAAGCCCTCCCCGGAATAGGGAAGCAAGCAGTTCATCTCCATCACGCACGACGGAATCAAAACATGCGTGGCGTTGCCGCCAATCCAGCGGAACGAGTAACCCGGCGCGTCCAACGTCCCCTTGTACCCAAGCGCCGGCTGAATGCTAAAGCGGTCGCCGGGCTTGAATTGATCGGCCCACCGGCGGCCCACCTTCAGGATCCGCCCCGAAAACTCATGGCCGATAATGGTGGGATTCCGATCCACATCCTTGGGCACCCGCTTGTGATCGGGCCCCTGCAAGGCCGCTTTGTGGTCCGACATGCAGATCGAATTCGTCACCACTTCCGCCAATATCTCATCTTCTCCCATAGGCGGCAGATCGAACGTTTCCAACCGAAGATCGCACTTCCCATAAATTCGCAACGCGGTTGTTTTCATGTGATCGGTCCCGGGTTTTCGGCGGCCGTTCTCAAAACAACTCCCCCTGCCCTTTGCCCCCGCCGGTTTGACGCCGCATCCGAAACCGCTCCCAACACCGCTCCGTCGCCATCCGCCCTTGCGCGGTCCGCTTCATCAACCCCTCCTGAATCAGAAACGGCTCGATAACCTCTTCCAGCGTATCGGGCTCCTCACCCACGGATACCGCCAAGGAGTTGAGCCCGACGGGGCCGCCTTGAAACCGGAAGAGGAGGGTCGTCAGCACCCGCTTGTCCATTTCATCCAGCCCGTCTTCGTCAATCTCCAGCATGCGCAGGGCCGCATCGGCCACCGCCTGCGTAATCCGGCCATCCCCCTTGATCTGCGCGTAATCCCGAACACGCCGAAGGAGGTGGTTCGCGATGCGGGGGGTGCCGCGGGAACGACGGGCGATCTCCCGGGCCCCACCCTCGTCAATGGTCACGCCCAGAATCGCCGCACTTCGCCGCACAATCGCCTCCAGATCCTCCACCGGGTAGTAGTCGAGCCGACAAGTCAGGCCGAACCGGCTGCGCAACGGTGCTGAAAGCAACCCGACCCGCGTCGTGGCACCGATCAACGTAAAGGGCGGAAGCGTGAGCCGGACCGAACGGGCATTCGCGCCCTGATCAATCATGATGTCAATCACAAACTCCTCCATGGCCGAGTAGAGGTACTCCTCGACGCTCTTCTGAAGGCGATGGATCTCATCAATGAACAATACATCCCCCCGCTCCAGACCCGTCAACAGTCCGGCCAAATCGGCCGGCTTGTCAATCACCGGCCCTTGAGTCGCCCGAAGGTGGACCCCCATCGCGTCGGCCAGAATCCCCGCCAGCGTGGTCTTTCCCAGTCCAGGCGGACCGGAAAGAAGCACGTGTTCCATCACATCGCCTCGTTGACGCGCCGCTTCCACAAAGAGTTCCAAACGCTCACGCACCTTCCGCTGTCCGATGAACTCCTCGAAGCGCGAAGGGCGTAACCGGGCATCCAACTCGGTCTCCGGTCGGTTCAACTCCTCGCGAATAGACCGTTTTGTCATGACGCCAGCGCCTTCCGCACGAGTTCTTCGACGGACCACCCCTCCGCACCCGGTTGACGCGCGGCGCGGACCACCAGTTCCTCGGCCTCCCGCCGCCGATAGCCGAGCGCCATCAAGGCCAGGACCGCGTCGTTATCCCGGGATCCAGCGGGGCTGACCACCGATAGCCCCGTCGCCATTGTCTCCTCGCCAAACTTATCTTTCAACTCCACAATCAGCCGCTCGGCGGTTTTGCGCCCAACCCCCCGCACCCGGCTCAGGCGGCCGGCATCGCCCGACCGGATGGCCCCGGTCAGTTCCTGCGGAGAGAGCCCGCTCAGCAGACTCATGGCGAGTTTGGGCCCGATCCCTGTCACACCGAGGAGCTGCGCAAAAAGTGTGCGCTCCGCGCGGGTCAGAAAGCCGAACAGCGAATGGTCATCCTCGCGCACACAGTCATAAATGTAGAGCCGCAGGGGTTGTCCAATTCCGGGAAGCCGCTCGTAGGTGCTGAGCGGGATGAACACCTCGTAACCCACACCCTGAAGCGCCAGGACGAGCCGACCCGGCTCCTTCTCCTCCAAAATACCCTCGAGGAAGTGAATCATGACGCCTCAGATGGGTTTGGGAAGCAGGGCGGCATGGCCCCGGCATCGGTGCAAATGACACAGGGCGATGGCCAGCGCATCGCCGGCATCTTCGCGAGGCTCTTCCCTCAGGCCGAGCATCGCCATGACCATCCGTCGGACCTGCCGTTTGTCGGCGCCACCCACCCCCCCGACCGCTTGTTTGACAAGCCGCGGAGCATATTCGAAGACAGGAATGCCGGCCTCCGCGCAGGCGGCCATGACCACCCCCCGAGCCTCGCCCAGAATCAGCGTCGTCCGGAGATTTCGGCTGAAAAAGACGCCCTCCAGGGCCGCCGCATCGGGCGTGGTCTGCGCTACCCACTGCTGAATGGCGCGGTACAGCCCCGCCAGACAGGCCGAATGGCGCGCGGAGGAGGGAAAGGGAATAGTCCCGTGCGCGATGGCCCGCAAGCGGCCTCCCTCCGACTCGACGATGCCCACCCCCGTCGAACGAAGCGACGTGTCCACGCCCATGACGCGCTGTCTTTCGACGGCCATCTCGCCTTCCCGCCGGCGGAACGGACCGGCCGGCCTCGTCAGCCTTGGCTCAACTCGGCCAACAACTCGTCGGCCACATCCATGTTGTGGAAAACGTCCTGGACGTCGTCGTGCTCCTCGAGCGCCTCGATGAAGTTCAGGACGGTTTTGGCAATGGACTTGTCGGTTACCGGAATCGTCGCCTCCGGAATCATCCGGACCGCGGCGTCCGTGATCGTGAATCCGGCCTTTTCGATCGCCTCCTGAACGGTCGGAAGATCCCGGGGTTCCGTCAGAATTTCGAACTGGTCGCCATCCTGCTGCATATCCTCGGCGCCCGCGTTGAGGGCCGTCTCCATCAGCTTGTTCTCATCCGTGCCAGCCACGGGAACAAAGATCTGGCCGCGCCGGCGGAAGTTCCGGGAGACGGCACCCTGACCCGCGAAATCCGAGCCATACTTGTTGAAGATGTGGCGGATCTCGGCCGCGGAACGGTTCTTGTTGTCGGTTAGCACGCTGACGATCAAGCCGACCCCACCCGGCGCATACCCTTCGTAGAGCACCTCCTCGAGTGCGGCACCGCCCAGCTCGCCCATTCCCTTCTTGATAGCCCGCTCGATGTTATCGCTGGGCATCGAAGCGGCCTTGCACCGTTGGATAAGCGCCCGGAGCGCCGCGTTGGTTTCCGGATTGCCACCCCCCTGACGCGCCACCACCATCAGTTCCTTGGCCAGCTTGCTGAAAAGGCGCCCTCGTTTTGCGTCCTGCGCGCTCTTCTTGTGTTTGATGGTTGCCCATTTGCTATGCCCGCTCATGGTCCGACTCTCCTTTCCGGGCCGTCCCGCCGCCCTGAACGCCGAATCTCGTTATTCCTCTTCTTCCTGCTTCGTCTTGGCCGCCTCCGCGATCACCTTCTGCGCCACATTGGACGGCACGATCTCATACCGGCTAAAGGCCATTTCAAAGGAACCCCGCCCCCCCGTCATGCTCCGCAGTTCGGCGGCGTACATGAAGAGCTCGGCCATGGGAACTTCCGCCGTAATGACCTGCATTCCACCCTCCGAGCCCATTCCCATGATCCTTCCCCGGCGATGATTGATGTCGCCCGTCACGTCGCCGAGGAACTGATCGGGCACGAAGATCCGGACCTGCATGATCGGCTCGAGCAATACGGGTTTGGCCTTGCTCATGCCATCCTTGAAGGCTCGGGCCGCTGCAATCTTAAAGGCGATTTCCGATGAGTCCACTTCGTGATAGGAACCGTCGTAGACCGTGACTTTGACGTTGATGACCGGATAGCCGGCTACGGTTCCGCTCTTCATCCCCTCTACCAGCCCCTTCTGGACAGCGGGCATGAAGTTGCCGGGAATCACCCCGCCCACCACGGCATCCTCGAACCATTCCGTCTCCCCCGGCGGCAACCGTGTCACCCGCAGATAGACCTCCGCATACTGGCCGCGTCCGCCCGTCTGCTTCTTGTGCTTGTAGTGCCCCTCCCCCGTTCCCGTGACGGTCTCCTTGTAGGGGACCTTCGGAATGCTCGTCAGGGCCTCCACGTTCTGCCGCCGCTTCATCCGGTCCACGGCCACCGCCAGATGCATATCGCCCAGCCCCGACAGGATCGTCTCGTGGGTATCCTCATCGCGCCGAACCTGAATCGTCGGATCCTCTTCGGCCAGACGCTGAAGCGCGGTGCCAATCTTGTCTTCGTCCTGCGGCGCCCGCCCTCGGACAGCCAGCGAATAGACCGGCATCGGAAACTCAAACTTGGGAAACGCCGGTGCATCGCCAGGCGCCGCGAGCAGCACATCGCCCAGCCCTGTCCGCTTCAGCTTGGCCATCGCCACCAGATCGCCGGCCCGGCACTCCGTCCACGCCGTCTGCTTTTTTCCATTGACCTCGAGAAAGCCGCTGATCCGCTCCTTCTCCCCCTTGGTGGCATTCCATAGCTCCTGATCGGCCGTCGCCTGGCCCGCAGCCACCCGCATGAAGGTCAACTGACCAATAAAAGGATCATTCACCGTGCGCCAAACAAATCCACAGAAAGGCCCCTGGGGATCAATCGGCCGCCCCTCCGCATCCTTCATCGGACGATCCACCGGCGAGGGGAAGAGCCGGGCAATACCCTCCAGCAATTCGACAATTCCAATTTCTTTCAAGGGACTGCAGGCGAAGACCGGCACCAGTTTCCCGGCCAAAAAGGCCCCGCGAGCCCCCCGCATCAGCTCGTCCGGCGACAACGCCTCGCCACCCAGGTACTTTTCGAGCAGCTGATCATCCGACTCCGCCGCCGCCTCCATGAGAGCCAGGCGATATCCCTCGACCGCCTCTTTCGCGGTCGCCGGGACCTCCCCCGCCAGAACCTCCGCCACGCCGCCAGACACCGGAATCGTTATCGGAATACAGCGGTCCCCCCAGGCCGATCGAATCTCGGCCAGGACTTTACCAAAATCGGCATTCTCTTTATCCAACCCCGTCACCACCACCGCCCGCGGCATCCCCAACGCCTCGCAACGCTTCCAGCCGCGACTGGCCCCGACCTGAATCCCACTTGTGGCGTCCACCACAACCAGCGCCGACTCGACCACGCTCGTGCCGAGAAGGACCTGCCCGTAAAAATCCGGAACGCCGGGGGTGTCAACAAAAGCCAACTGGATCTTTCGACCGGCCGCCGTTGTGTAAACCGCATTGAACGGTTTGGTGTAAATGGTGAACCCACGCTCCTTTTCCTCTTCCGTGAAATCCGCCATACTGCTCTTGGCCGAGACCAATCCCATTCGATCGTTCACCCCCGTTCGGTACAAAATCGCATCCACAAGGGTGGTCTTCCCGCTTCCGTTGTGGCCGACCAGTACAAACGTTCGAACATCGGCGATCGCGATATCCTTCATCCGTTTATCCTTCCCGCTTGGAGGTTCAGGCCGGGATAGAGACCGGCCAAAAAGGGAGTAACCTTAACATAATCGGCGGAAATGAGCAAGGTTTTCCGACGGCACCGTCCCCGGCTCAGGGCCGATGGAGATAGATCTCAGCACGAGCTTCCTGCCCGGAAAGAGCGTCCCGCACCGTTAATACCTGGATTTCCAGGCTGCCATCCACCGGCGGCTCGCGCAGATTACGGTAGGTCGTCCGACTTCCCGTCAAATCGGAAAGAGTGCCCCAGGTCGGCTGCGAGAGACGCCACTCATACCGGACGCCGCCAGAGACGGAAAAGGTGGCCGTGTCCCCCACATGATGCAGCGTGGCCGTCGTCGGCTTCACCTTCAATACCACCCCTTCCGGCCGATGCGTAATATAGGCCTCACCCGTCAGGGTCGCCGTGGTGGAATTGGTCCCCACCACATTCGCGGTGACGATGACCTTTTGAACAGCGGACTGCCCCCAGGGTGGTGTATAAACGCTGGTATAGACCACAGATTCTCCGCGGCGGGTATTGAGCCGGCCCCACTCCTCACGCTCCAACCGCCAAGTGTATTCGCGACCGCCGGAAGCGGTCAGGGTAATACTCTCCCCTTCGCGCAACAAGGCGCTATCGGGGTGAATCGAAACTTTTCCTGGATCGCTGGTGACCTCGCACCCGCTCAAACCCAGGACCAATGCTCCGAGCAAAAAGGCGATCAATCCAAAACCGACTGGCGCAAAAGGCTTTTTCATGCGGGCTCATCCTCGTTAGAAAAGTATCCTATATGGCCCCAGGTGTCAACCGTGAAGAGTGCCTCCGCGATCCAGGCTGGCAGCCTTTCGGCGCCCTACTGAGCGCCACGGCGGAAGGCCGCATCAGCCACCCGAGCAATGGCCAGCCGATAGGCGGCCTCACGCAGGGAACAGCGATCCCGCGCCGCCTCGTCCGCAACTTCCCGATAGGCGCGTTTCATCACGGCTCGCAGTTCGTCGTCCACCTTCTCAGCCGTCCAGTAGAACTCCTGGCGATTTTGGACCCATTCAAAATAGCTGACCGTGACCCCACCGGCGTTGCAGAGGATATCGGGAATCACCACAATCCCCCGCTGGTTCAGAATATCAATCGCCTCCGGCGTCATCGGGCCATTTGCCCCTTCCGCAACCAGCCGTGCCCGGATTCGTTCCGCTATGGCCCCCGTGATGGCATTCTCGAGCGCCGCAGGCACCAGAATATCCACCGGTTCATAGAAAAGATCGTCTCGGGCCATGGGTTCGCCCCCTGGAAAGTCGCTCACTCTGCCGGATTCCGCGACATGCGCGATCAAGGCGGAAATGTCGATCCCTTTCGGATTTCGGAGGGCTCCATGCACATCCGAAACGGCTGTCACCCGCACGCCCAGGCGGTGCAAAAAAAGCGCGGTGTGGCTGCCCACATTCCCGAAGCCCTGCACAGCCGCCGACGCTTGAGAAAGCACCATCTTGAGATCACGCGCTGCCTCTTCAATGCAGAAGACAACCCCCCGTCCCGTGGCCGAGCGGCGCCCTTCCGACCCTCCGATCGCAATCGGCTTGCCCGTGACCACCCCCCGCTCGTATCGGCCATGGATCATCCTCCAAACGTCCATGATCCACGCCATCTCCCGCTCGCCCGTGTTGACATCCGGGGCCGGTATGTCTTTTTCCGGACCGATCTCATCGCCCAGAATCGTCGTGTATTTTTTGGTCAGCCGCTCTTTCTCCGCCAGCGTCAGCCGGCCGTAATCAACCGCAATGCCTCCTTTGGCGCCCCCAAAGGGGATATTCACGACCGCTGTTTTCAAATACATCCAGAAAGCCAACGCCTTTACCTCTTCCAGATCCACGACGGGATGAAAGCGAATGCCCCCTTTGTAGGGGCCGCGATCGTCGTTGAATTGCACCCGATATCCCCGGGTAACCATCGTCCGGCCGTTGTCGAGCTGAAGGGTCAATCGGAACTCGACAGATCGGTCTGGCTGCGTCAGCCGTTCGGTCAAATTCTGGCCGGGATATCGTTTGTCGAGCGAGAGGGGTTCGGCATAACGAAAAAAAAGCTCCTTTGCGATATCAAACGGTGTTTTGGGCATCGCTGGACTCCCCGTCGAGCCTCCCCAGGCGCTGGTCATGAACGCTAGCACATGCCATTCGGGAACACAAGCTTGCCCTTCCACCCCACACATGGCGTGGCCGGAATTCGTCTTGCGGTCCATGGTAGAATGAGATTCGACATGACCCCGCACATCCGAGTCTCGGATTTTAATCTGGCGTTGACCCTGGAGTCCGGCCAGGCCTTTCGGTGGCGACGGGAGGCGGACGGTTGGTATGCGGGCGTTGTCGGTCAAAGACTTATCCGCGTGCGACAGGTGGGCGATCGGATTGAGGGCAACGGAGATCCTCACTATTTTTCGCTCGATCGGTCGCTTCCGGAGATCGTTGCCACCTTTCCCCCCGAGCCGACATTGGCGACGGCAGTCCGGCGGTATTGGGGACTTCGCGTGTTGCGACAAGACCCTTGGGAGACGCTGGTCTCGTTTCTGAGCAGTTCGGCCAAACAGATCGTTCAGATTCGTCAAATTGTGGAAGCTCTGGCACGGCGGTTTGGCGAACCGCTGGCCGAATCGGTGTACACGTTTCCCGAGCCAGCCGTATTGGCACGGGCGACGGAGGATGAGCTTCGTGCTTGCAGACTTGGCTTTCGTGCGCCGTATGTGTTGGCGGCGGCGCGGGCGGTCGCAGAGGGAAGGGTGGATTGGGACCTTTTGCGCAGGATGGAGCTAGCTCGTGCGCGGGAGACGTTGATGGTTTTGCCTGGGGTTGGCCGCAAGATTGCCGACTGCGTTCTGCTTTTTTCGTGTGGGCATGATGCGGCGTGTCCTATAGATGTATGGATGCAACGGGCGATGCAGCGGTTGCGTCGGGGCGTCTCCTTAGGACCCTATGCCGGCTGGGCGCAACAATATCTTTTTCATGCCGAGCGGATGAGGGGGGGGTGAGAAATGAAAGGATGAGGAGCTCGTGACAAGGCGGCGTTAGTGTTTTGTAGTCGCGCCGTCTCCTCGTCCCTTCAATGGGGCCGCGGATTTTCATCCGCGGATACCCAGCTCGTCTGCTCGGCCCTCTGCTAGCCCAGTGCTTCAATGGGGCCGCGGATTTTCATCCGCGGATACTGTTCTCTCCGTCTGCTCTCGGCAAGCGCGGACTCGCTTCAATGGGGCCGCGGATTTTCATCCGCGGATACCTGATGACGTGGCACCTTGCGAACGCGATCATCAGCTTCAATGGGGCCGCGGATTTTCATCCGCGGATACGCAGCATGGCGTCGGTCACCCATTCGGCCCCCAGCGTGCTTCAATGGGGCCGCGGATTTTCATCCGCGGATACGGCTATTGGTTCGGCGCATCCAAAGTTCACCTCGCGCTTCAATGGGGCCGCGGATTTTCATCCGCGGATACGTGCCTGCGGAAGACGTCCAGGTGGTGCGCCACCAGCGCTTCAATGGGGCCGCGGATTTTCATCCGCGGATACCGCCTACCGCCGCGCTGGCCCCGGCGACCTACTGGCTTCAATGGGGCCGCGGATTTTCATCCGCGGATACTCGCGGTAAGATGATTCCTCTTCTCCAAGCAATTGGCTTCAATGGGGCCGCGGATTTTCATCCGCGGATACATCGGCCACAGACGTGCGGGCAGGGCGCGCCCCACTCCCTTCAATGGGGCCGCGGATTTTCATCCGCGGATACTGCCGAGCCACGGGCGGCCGGTGGCTACGGAGAGAGCCCTTCAATGGGGCCGCGGATTTTCATCCGCGGATACATACGCAATCCCTCGCAACGCCGACCACGTTCCCGCCTTCAATGGGGCCGCGGATTTTCATCCGCGGATACAGCAGCTGGCATACCGCGTCGATCGGCTCGTGCGTACCTTCAATGGGGCCGCGGATTTTCATCCGCGGATACGGCGAGATCCAGAAGACGAGAGCAAAAACTTTTTCCTTCAATGGGGCCGCGGATTTTCATCCGCGGATACCCGAACTCGCGAATGCAACGCTCTAGCGTACTGACCTTCAATGGGGCCGCGGATTTTCATCCGCGGATACTCGGCAGTGGGCGGCGAGCACGGGGCGAGTCTGACGCCTTCAATGGGGCCGCGGATTTTCATCCGCGGATACGGTGGTCAACCTCCGCCGTGGTGGACCAACCTGCCCTTCAATGGGGCCGCGGATTTTCATCCGCGGATACAGCCGAACAGCAGTCGCGCGATCACCACGCCGATCCTTCAATGGGGCCGCGGATTTTCATCCGCGGATACAGCCCACCCATCCGTGAGCCTTGCGGACCTCAGCCGGCCTTCAATGGGGCCGCGGATTTTCATCCGCGGATACCGTAGAGCCATCACCTTTGCGTGATGGTTGACGCTGTCCTTCAATGGGGCCGCGGATTTTCATCCGCGGATACGGCGTCCGGTGGGAGTGCATGCGCGTGGAGCTGCGCTTCAATGGGGCCGCGGATTTTCATCCGCGGATACGTGAATATGGGGGGCTCTATTTCCGTTATCCTGGCGCTTCAATGGGGCCGCGGATTTTCATCCGCGGATACCGGCGTGGGGCCGGGCGAAACAACCAAAAGGAGACAGCTTCAATGGGGCCGCGGATTTTCATCCGCGGATACTGGTAGCCTCATAACCCATTTATTATCAACGAGTTACGAAGCCATTTTCGAGCACGACCACTCAAACGACTGTTTTTGACCTCTATTTATT
>Ga0209101_1000257_pt1 | contig 44385 bp, 38 predicted proteins | sample ConPoolayeCmetaG_FD_185481 | JGI IMG/M metagenome (GOLD analysis project Ga0209101, IMG submission 185481) | Hot spring microbial mat communities from California, USA to study Microbial Dark Matter (Phase II) - Cone Pool mat layer C metaG... ... | reverse complement strand
AGTCAATCCAGCGAGCACAGAGCTGAATGAATTTGACTGTGATACTGGTTGCCGCATTGGACGGAACTGGTCATAGTGAATACGGTGTTGGAAAATTTAAATCACTATAATCTCTAATGGTCATTGGGCAAACCATCTACCTGTGAACTCGAAAGGGTCATTATTTTCCGGCTTGACATCCCCCCTTTCTATCAGGTTGCGCCACAGGAGCGACGCACGATCAACTGGCACAAGACGGAGATATGTTCCAGTGGCAGGTCTGGATTCTCCAGGCATTGAATTAACATACATATTGCCCGGCGGCCATATTCATAAAAATCCTGATGCACAGTGGTCAAAGGCGGATCAAAGTAGGGCGCCAGGGGAATGTCATCGAAACCAACCACAGCCAGGTCATGAGGTACCTGACGACCCTGATTACGCGCGGCATAGATCGCGCCGGCCGCCATGCGGTCATTCTGGGCGAACAGCGCGCTGAAGGGCAGGCCAGAGGCCAGCAGACGCTGCATGGCCTGATAGCCGCTATCCGGCGACCAATCACCGGTCAGAATCAGCTCGGCGTTTATCGGCAGGCCGGCCTCAGTGTGCGCCTGCACATAACCGGCGATGCGATCCAGGACACAGTCCTCGTTTTGTGGCCCGGTGATCATGGCGATGCGGGTGTGGCCCAGGGTGATGAGGTGGCGCGTGGCCTGGTAGCCGCCGCTATGGTCAGCACAGCGGACAGCGGAGACCGGCTCACCCCGGGGCGTGCTGCCCACGTATATGACGGCCAGGCCCCTTTCGATAAGGGGCAACAGATATTGGTAGCGGTTATCGGCCCGGGGGTTGATCACGATCAGGCCATCTATCTGCCGATGGAGCATTTCCTCCAGCAGGGGTTCGGCGTCAGTGGCGGACAGCGCGCTGCCGGTGAAGATAAAGTAGCCCTGGCGGCGGGCCTCTGCCTGGGCCCCTTCGATGATGCAGGCGAAGGAGTAGTCAGTGAGGTTGGGGGAGATGCAGCCCATCGTGCGGGTCCGCCCGACGACCATGCTGCGGGCCACCGCGCTGGGGCGGTAGCCCAGTTCAGCAATGGCCTGCAGCACACGGGTGCGCGTCTCTGGTCGGACCTCCGGCTTGTCGTTGATCACCCGGGACACGGTCTGGCGGGAGACGCCGGCACGGGCAGCGACATCCTTAATGGTGGGACGGGATTGCATGACGACAACCCCCAGGGGAATGTGAACGATCCCGTGAACGTTCACATTATACCACAAAAAAGTCCCTTTGTCAATGAGAGCTTGACATCCGTGCGTAATTAAACGCACGAGGGCGCCGCCCCCCGCCCCGCTTCGCGTCCCTTCGGGGAGGGGAAAGAATGCCTGGTGGGGTTTTTTGCGGCGGCTTCGCCGCCGCAAAAAACCCCAGAAAGGCTTTCTCACCCCTTGCTCCCTCCCTGGCAGAAGTTAGGCCCGGATGTCAGGATGGACGAAAAAAGGCTGTTTCAGAGGTCAGACACGTGGAGCAGCACTTGATAGGGGACCTGAACTACTGAGCCGGCCCGGCGAATCTCATCCGGCCAAACCCCAGGGAGCGGGAAGGGTGTCGCCCTGTCGAAGCAGGCCGCGCTTTCATCTTAACAATTGAAACAGGTTGCTATAGTCATCGGTCCATAGCCGAACGTGGCTGGTGCTCTTCGGGCGAGGAGTGCTTCGGCTGGCAATCGCCGGTAGATTGAGGAACCCGACGTTGCGAGTTGCCAGTATCCATGATGAGGTATAGCTTGTGTTGTTATCCCCCGGCGTTTCGAGCAGGACTGTATCGAGTCGGAAATGATCGGCCAGCTCCCATACCACCGGTCGCAAGTCGAGGTGGCGGTTGGTGATGTTCAGGGCCAGGATCCCATCTGGCTGAAGATGCGCCAGATAGGTATCAAAGGCTTCCTCGGTCAACAGATGAACGGGGATGGCGTCACTGTTGAAGGCGTCTATAACCAGCAGGTCGAACCGGTGCGGTTCACCGGCGGCCAATTCTCGCTCCAACGAGAGCCGGGCATCGCCCGGCACGATCGTCTTTTGCGCCGGACAATCCTTCAGGTAAGTGAAGTAGCCCCCAGCCCCCTCTGCCAGGCGAATCACATCAGGATTGATCTCGTAGAAGCGAAACGTGTCCCCCGGGCGCCCGTAAGCGGCCAGCGTGCCCACGCCCAGGCCGACAATGCCGATCCTTAGCCCAGATTCGCGTTTGGGGTGGTGGAGCAGAGCCAGGCCGACCCCACTGTCCTCAGTAAAATAGGCTGTGGGCCGGCGACGCTTTTCCCCCTCTTGGAACTGGAATCCATGGAGAGTGGCACCATGGACCAGCACGTAGGAACGTTGCTCTGGGCTACCGGTGTTGGCCTCTTGCACGCGCAGAACTCCGTAGAAGTTGCGAGAGGCTACCAGCACATTCGTGGACAGCGCCTGGATGTAGGCGAAGAGGACAATGCTCAGTCCGGCAATGATGCTCATCACCAGGGCGGCGACGAACAGGGCCTGGCGCCGGGTTTGGGTCGCCGGTTTGTTGACCTGGGAAGCGACCAGCAGGAGCACCCAGCAACCAAGTAGCCCCAGGGGCAGCTCCCAGAAACCGGTGAAGATGTGCGGGGCGATCAGGGTCACCATGCTCCCCCCTATCGCGCCACCCGCCGCGGTCATCAAATAAAACGAGGTCAGATAACGCGGGTGGGGCTTGAGGCGCACCAATTCCCCATGACAGATCATGCAGCAACTAAAGAGGAGCAAGGAGTACACAAAGATCTGGTTCACCACCGCGACTTTCACCAGGGCCAGGATCCAACAGTACAGCACGCTACTGACCAGAAGGGCGATGGCGTACCCCGGCCGGGAGTACCATCGGTCGCTTGAGAAGCAAAGAATGAACGACAGGAGATAAAGCGTCAGCGGCAGAATCCACAGAAAAGGAATGACAGCCACTTCCTGGGTGATCTGACTGGTGACGGCGAGCAGCATGATCGAGGCACAGGCAGCCAGAGCAGTCCAGAGGATATGGCGGCCTGCGCGCGGTCGCGTTGCCTCATCTGCCAGAGACCGGGTGTCGGGGTCGGCCTGTTTTCCATCAATGTTCGCTCTCCGACGCAACATCCTGAAGGCCCCATAGCCCGCGCACACGGCAAAGATCACATAGCCTGCCGTCCAGAGTTTGGCCTGGGTCTTCAAAGCCAGCAGAGGCTCGATCAGGAAAGGGTAACTGATGAGCGCCAGCAACGAACCGATGTTCGAGAGGGCATACAAACGATAGGGGGAGCGCCCAGGGTAGGTACGGTGAAACCAGGCTTGCATCAGAGGGCTGTTTGTGGAGAGAATAAAATAAGGCAGCCCTACCGAGACTGCCAGGAGGCTGAGAATATGCCAGACCGGGGCCTCGCTACCGTGTGGTTTCCAACTGGCATCGGGAGTGAGGGGCGAAGCCCAGGCCAAAGCCGTCACCAGGAGCAGACCCAGCGAGAAACCGAGCAGTATCAGGTGTACGATACCCTGTTTGCGGGTGCGCAGTCGGTCGCTGAGCCAATAGGCGTAGGTGTAGCCACCCAGTAGCAGGACCTGGAAGAAGAGTAGCGTGGTAGACCATACTGCTGGCGTTCCCCCGAACCAGGGCAGGATATACTTGCCGATCAACGGCTGGATCTGAAAAAGCAGAAAAGCTGAAAGAAAGATGGTCAGCGCGTAATAAGCCATAGCCACTTTTTCCCCTCGACCGCCGTGAACCCCTGCACTACGAGGTCTCTCTGGCCCATCAGCCAGTGCGGTATCAGTAGCCGGACAAAGGGGCAAGCCTCAGTGCCCCACCGTAGCCAACATGGCGGTCATGGCCGCCACCTGACCGGCCTCCTCCAGGAGCGGTAACTGGATGTGCTCCACGGTATCGGTGGGCACATGCAAGGCCCCTGGGTCGCCATCCTGGATGATGAGCACGGCGGGGATGCCGATCTCCAGGAATGGGGCGTGGTCACTGCCACCATGGCCGTAGCCGGAATCCCGCGTGCCCACACCCATGCGTTGGGCTGCCTCCTGGCCCAGGAAATAGAGGGTGCGGGCCTCTGGTATGCCTGGCTTGGTGATGGACACGTCGTTGGGATAACCCCGGCCAACGGCATCCACGGTGATCACGGCCGTGACGTTGGGCAACGCGAGGCGCGAGGTGGGATGTTGGACAAAGTAGTATGAGCCGAGCAGCCCCTGTTCCTCGCCGCCCCAGGCGGCGAACAGTACGCTGCGTGGCGGTCGGAAGCCGTGCTCGCGCCATAGGCGGGCGATCTCCAGGACCGTGGCCACGCCGGAGGCATTGTCGTAGGCCCCGGCGAACACCGTGCCGTCCGGGTCGCGTCCCAGGTGGTCATAATGCCCGCCGATGATGACGATCTGCCAGGCATAGTTGGGATCGGCGCCCGGCCAGTAGCCCAGGACGTTGCGGGAGGTGGCCGGCCGCCGCTCCAGTTCCAGGCTCATGGAGACCCGGGACCCGGTAGCAAAGCGCGGCAGGGTCTCGCCGCGTTCCTCCATGGTCCACAGGTCCCGCATCCGGTGGCCCGCCGGCGCCAGCAACCGGTCGGCCACGGCCTCCGAGATGACGAACGCCGGGAGGCGTGGCTCGGCCTCGTCGTTGGCGTAGGAGCCTTTCATGCGCACGCTGTGTTCGCTGCGGGTGGGCAGCAGGATGCCAACGGCCCCGCGCTCGACGGCCCGCCTGGCGATCTCGTAGATGCCACCGGCGCCGGTGGTCAGGATTACCCGGCCGCGCAGATCAATGTTCGCCAGATCATCGATCTTGAGTTTGAAATCATAGCGCCCCCCGCCAACAAAGACGACCTCGGCGTGCTCCACATGACCTTCGCCGGCATGATACCCCACTAACTCGCGGAAATTGACGCGGTGCTCGCCGACCAGGATCGGCTGGCCCTGTTGGTTCTCGACGACCAGGGTCGGTGTAGCTGCCAGATTCTGGTAGTTGACCGGAAACTCCTGAAAGTATGTGCCATCCTCCCCCATCGGCTCCAGGCCCAGCTCACGGAATTGCGCCGCGATCCACCCGGCGGCGGCCCACTCTCCCGGGCTGCCCGTGCGCCGGCCATCGTATTTGTCTCCGGCCAACTCCTTGATGGTCGCCAGAGCCTGCTGCTCGTCGAAGGCCAGAGCCGTGCGCATCATCGTGGCCCGGGGGCCGACGTTGTTCATCACCGTCATGAGGGCCAGCACGATGGCGGCGATAAGGGCAATGGTGTGCTTGCTGTAGAAGACATGCACTGGCACACGCCCCCGTTCGATGAGGCGGCGCAGGCCCTCACCCAGCAGGTTGAAGGCAAAGATGGCGATGAAAAAGGCGACGGCCGGGTAGAGCGGGATCCAATAGCGGTTGCGGATGTAACGCCAGGAGCCAGCCAGCATTCCCCCCCATTCCGGTACATCCAGGTACGACACGGGGCGGTCGGTGATGTCTGTGCTCGTGGTCCCGCTACCGATAAAGATGTTCAAAAAACCCAACTCGCCCAGGATCAACAAGACGGCGCTCATCTCCAGGGCCGTCAACGCCACCAGGGAAGGGATCACATTGGGCAGGGCATGGCGGAACAGGGTGCTCAGCCGGCTCAGGCCGATAACCCTGGCCCCCTCGATGTAGGGCTGTTCCTTGATGATGATGAACTCGCTGCGGAAATACTGGGCGATCTCGGCCCAACCGACTAACCCCAGGGCGAGGATGAACGTGGGCAGGCCACGGCGGATGTCCAGCAGCAGGATCAACACGATGGCCAGGATCAGGGTGGGGAAGGCCGAGGAGAACTCGCTGAGGCTCATGATGAGGCGGTCCGCCCGCGAGTTATGATACCAGCCGGCGATGGCCCCCATCAGCAAGCCCAGGATGAGCCGCGCCAGAACTACCAGGACGCAGATCACCAGGGTCTGGCGCGTGCCATAGATGATCAGGCTCAAGATGTCCCGGCCCTGCGGATCGCTGCCCAGGGGGAAAGTGTTGGACGGGGGAAATGGGGGGGCCAGGCGCTGGCCCTCGATGGTCATAACGGGCCGGACTTCCAGGGGGTTGCGTGGGGCCAGGTCCGGCGCATACAGCGCCACGAACAACACCCCCCCCACCAATAAGAGGCCCAAGAGGAGCGGGAGATTAGTGAAAACGTCCACCAGCCAGGCCCGCACGTGCCGCTGGCGAAGTTGCTGGGCCTGTTGTTCCCAGGTTTGGATTGGTCTTTTGCCTGTCATGGTCATTCGGTATCTCAAAAAGTCGGTAGCTACAGGCCGCTGGTTCTTCCCCCGGGGAGGGGCAATCCTACACGATCCGGAACGAGTCCACCAGGGTGCAGCGGCGTACCCGGCTAAAGTCTTTAGCGGAAGTCAGGCCCTCGCCGGTGGGGCTGGCGATGCTGAAGGAGGTGTAGCCCTCACCGCCGAAGCCCAGGCCAGCCAGCGAGGGGCCGTTCTTGATAAAGATCGTGGTATTGACCTCCCGGGCCATACGGCTCAGGTGATCCAGGTGTTTGGAGTGCATGATGGCTGTGTGGCCCCGGCCGCCCTCGGCGGCGATCGCCAGGTCAATGGCCTCATCGGCGTTGCGGACGCGCACCAGCGGGATCACCGGCATGAGCTGCTCGGTCCAGACCAGGGGGTGATCGGCATCCACCTCAGCGATGATGATGCGGACCTCATCGCCGGCTGCCACGCCAATCTCTTTCAGGATACGGCCGGCGTTCTGACCCACCCAATCCTTGTTGATGACGCCTTCCTCGCGCGGGCCTTTGATCTCCTGGAAGATGACCTTCATCAGCCGGGCCAGTTGCCAGGAGGTGATCTCCACGGCCCCGTGCCGCTTCATAGCGGCCTTGAGGCTGTCGGCGATGGTGTCCACGGCAAAGATCTCTTTTTCCAGCACGCAGACCACGTTGTTGTCGAACCCGGCCCCGAACACAATATCCCGCCCGGCCTGGTCCAGATCGGCCGTCTCGTCCACCACGACCGGCGGGTTGCCCGGCCCGGCGCAGATGGCCTTCTTGCCGCTGTGCATGGCCTCACGGACCACGCCCGGCCCGCCGGTGACGATGAGCAACCGGATGTTGGGGTGACGCATGAGGGCCTGCGCGCTGGCGATGGTCGGTTCCAGGGGGCAGGTCAGGGTGTTGGGCGGGCCGCCGGCGGCCACGATGACCCGATTCAGCAGGGCGATGGTGGTCGCGCTCACGGCTTTGGCCCCGGGGTGAGCGTTAAAGACGGCGGTGTTGCCGGCCGCCAGGATGCCGATAGCGTTGCAGATGATGGTGGAGGTGGGGTTGGTGATCGGGGTGATGGCGCCCACCACGCCATAGGGGGCCGGCTCCACCAGGGTAAGTCCCCGGTCGCCGCTCCAGGCCAGGGGGCGCAGGTCCTCGATGCCAGGGGTCTTGTTCGCCACCAGCAGGTTCTTCTGGGTTTTATCTTCCAGCCGGCCCAGGCCGGTCTCCTCATGGGCCAGCCGGGCCAGTAGCGCGGCGTTGTCGCGGACAGCCTGACGCAGGGCCGAGAGGATCTCGCCGCGCCGTTCCAGGGTCAAGGTGCCCCATGCTCTTTGGGCAGCCCGGGCCGCAGCTACGGCCGAGTCCACATCGGGAAAGGCGCCGGGCGCGGCCGGGGTGCCCGGCCTGGCTCCAGTCTCGACCCGGCCGGCCGGCTCCCCGGTCCCCATCTGCGCCACCACCCGCTGCACGATGGTGCGAATCCGATCCTCATCCAGCATCGTAGTCACGTCTCACCCACCACGCCTCACGTTTCACGTTTTACGATACTTGACCATGCCGTCCACCTCCCAGGTATCCACCACGGCCATGATCACCGCATCGCAGGGACGCCTGTCGGTCAGCACTGTCTGGCGGGCGGAGGAACCGGTGGCAAAGAGCACCACGTCACCTATGCCAGCCTGGACACTATCCACGGCGATAACATAGCCACCAGTCTCCTGGTTCTCCACGTTGAGCTGGCGTACCACCAGGAACTTGAGGCCCTCCATCTTCTCGTCCTTGCGTGTGGCGACGAGGGTGCCCACCACTTTGCCCAGCAGCATCGTTCACCCCCTGCAAATTGCCCATTTGCTCATTTGCTCTTTTTCAAGCCCAACTCTTCCTCCACGGCCTCCTTGCGACCCAGGGGCAGCACCAGGTCAATGTTCGGATGCGGGCGTGGGATCACATGGACGGAGACGACCTCGCCGACTTTTTCGGCGCCGCGTGCGCCGGCCTCCACGGCTGCCTTGACCGCCGCCACATCGCCGCGCACGATGGCCGTCACATAGCCGCCGCCGATGCGCTCATAGTGGACCAGTTCCACCTTGGCCGCCTTGACCATCGCGTCTGAGGCTTCTACCATCGCCGCGAATCCTTTGGTCTCGATCATGCCCAATGCTTCTGCCATCAGTTGACCTCCTTGTGATGCTGTAAATACCTACCCGCCACCCTCCCGCAGGTTAGAAAGCGGCTGGCAAGAGAGCGAGCAGCTCATTGCGGCGCACTTCAGTGCGGAGATTGCGCCCGAACCTGCGGGAGGGTAGGCAGTTACGTGATGCTAAAGATTTCGTGTAATTGCTCACCTACCCTGTTCAAGTGCCATTCTGAGGCGCGAAGCGCCGAAGAATCCCGTTTATTGTGGTAAAGAACCGCCTGCCAGGAACGAGATTCTTCGCTCCCTTCGGTCGCTCAGAATGACCGCTTTGGTCAAAACTATCTACCCTCCCGCAGGTTTGGGCGCAATGATTAAACCAGACGCCGCAGGCGCGCCCAGGTCCGGCTGCATCGGTTGCCAGCCCCTTTCTAACCTGCGGGAGGGTTCAGGGCAGGCAGTTACCGTGACTCTTCGTGCCCCTTCGCTCCGCGAAGGAGCGCTCAGAGTGAGATTCTTGTCTACAGGGTGAGCAGATACGATTTCGTAGCCGATCGTATTGTTACTCTTGCTTCTTGCCCTCCACGGCCCGGCCCGTCACGCCCTCCACCGCCGCCACAGCCGCGCCGTAGCCGGCCATGATGTCGCGCTCCTCGCCGCCCAGGTAGACCCGGCCGAAAGAGCCAAAGGGGCGCACCTCGATGATGGTGATGTGAGCGGCTTTCTCGGCCTCGTTGGCCGCCAGCACCGCGTAAGCAGCCGGGGCCACCTCCATGATATAGAGCGTCTGCCCGGCGATGAGCATGGAGCCGTTGCGGTTGCGGTTCACCAGTTGCGCCTGGTGCCCGTCCACGTGGCGGATGATCTGGCTGGAGTAGATGGTGGGTTTCCAGCGGTCCTCTGGCCGCAGGTCCAGGGCCTCCAGGATCGCCGCGCCGGCCGCCCGCACGTCGGCCTGGGAGGGAGAATGGACCTCCAGCAAGCCATAGAGTCGCTCTACCACCTGGACGGCCGGCCGCACATGGGTGGCCTTGAGGGCGATGTCGGTGATACGATTGATCTCGATGCCCGGTGAGATCTCTACCCACAGGCTGGCGTCGCCGGCCAGGGGCAAAAAGCCCCGGGCCGTGGAGCCGATAAAGGCTGCCATCTGGGGTTGGAGGCTATCAATAAAGACATAGCTACGCAGGTCAACACTCATGTTGAACACCTCAAAGTTTTCCGTGCTATCTGGTTCGTCGCCAGGGGCTGGATAAACCGGCGGCCCTGGCCGGGGAGAGTTTTCCCCTCACATCAGGCGTCTTGAATCCTCACCCTGCCAGGAGGCCGCCGGCTCATGACCTGGCTCCTATTATACCACAGATCGCCCTGGCTTAGCTACCACATACTTTTGAGCGGCGGATTTCCTGGCGATACACAGCCCGCCCGTCACTGACCCAGGGTACGCGTGCGTCCGCTGGCGCGTCTGGCCCCTGCGGGCCACTTCGGGCGCGGCGGCATCCTCCGAGGGCCCAGGCGACCACAAAGCGGGTGGGCCCCCTGGCTCGGGCAGCCCCAGCGTGGGCCCACCCTTGCGCCGGGCTTGTTGGGTCTCCAGCCGCTGGACGCTTTTTTAACAAAGGACCAAAAGGCATCCACCTCCACCGCTGTGAGGTGGAGATCCTGTCAACGCGGCTGCCCATCCTTACTGCCGTTCCGCACGACATGGCTGGCCTGGCAGTGGGGACAAGGAGGATTGTCGGATGAAGGTTTCCGTGCCATTTGTCTCACTTCCTACCCCTATTATACCATAAATCATTACCGAAGGGAGTGACTACTCCGATGTCAGGACTGGCAAGCTATTGGGCCTCCAGGCGTTGGGCGCCGGCGAGACCGTCAAGCGCGTGACGTGATCGCCACAGCCCTCACCTTTGGCGCCACAGTGGAGGACCTGACCCGGGCGGACCTGGGCTATGCGCCACCCTACTCCACGGCCATTACATCGCGGCCCACGCGGCCAACATCATCCGCAACCAGATGGCCGGCACGGTCCGGTCCATCTCCCCGCTGGAAGTAAAGGCCAGGCTGGACCGGGGTGACGAGTTCGTGTGGCTGGACGTGCGCTCGCCCGGCGAGTACGAGGAGAGGCACATCGAGGACCCACGGGTCAAGCTGATCCCCCTGGGCCTCCTGCGCCGCCGTATGGACGAGCTGCCCCGGGACGCCGAGAGCGTGATCTTTTGCAAGACCAGCATGCGCGGCTATGAGGCCCAGCGCATCTTTCAGAACGTGCAGTTCATGGACGGCGGGATCATGGCCTGGCCGTATGAGATGGTGACCAGGCCGGCCAGCACGTAACCCGCGCGCCAGCGCCCTTTAGCATCGCTATGACCACGGGGGACAGTGCCTTACCCCCCTTTTGCGTGTCCCCACACCACCCCGGCCACAGTTCGTTGGCCGGGCGATCCGGGTTCGACCATTCACCGCCGCCTTTTACCCTCCATTTTCGACTGTTCATGGTGAGATCATTGACTTCTGCCCCGGTCTGCCGTAAAATGGAGGTGTGGATAGAGATAGATATGGAGAGACAGAATGGTGGTGAGCGTGAACACGTTCCACGTGGTAGATAACCCGGTCGCCATGCTCGACGAGATGGAGCGGGTGCTGAAACCGGGTGGCATGCTGGTGGTCAGCGACATCAAACGGGATTGCTGACGCTGAATTGGGCTTTGACGGACTACAACCTGGCGTCGAGCGTGGGGGTGGAGGGGGGCGCGCTGCCGGCCTGGGCCGTCTCGATGCCCCTGGTCATCGGCGCCGTCGGATGGGTCGTGCTGGGATTTGGCTCGTTGATCCGGGAGGAGTACTGGGAGCACCGGTTCTGGTGCGGGGTGCTGCTCATCTGGTCACTCTGCGGCCTGGTCGGAGCGGGCCTGATACTGCCTGGCTTTCTACTGGGAGACAACGGCCTGGGCGTCGCCGGCCTCCTGAACATCGCTGGCCTGATCTTGATGGCGCTGATGCTCTGTATGTGCATCATGGCCTTGACCATGATCCTGAACGCCGTGCTGATTGGGACGCTGTACACGCCTGGCATACTCGGCGCCGTACTGCAAATCTTTGGTTGGGCCTTTTTCGGGATCGGAGGGACTCTGGTGAGTCTGTCCATCGTCACACTTCGCAGCAAGGGGACCCAGGCCATCATCAACAGCGGCATCTATGCTGTCGTCCGACACCCGATGTATCTCGGCGGCGTGTTCTTTTACATCGGTCATGTTTTCTTTGGCCCACATTGGGTAGTTGCTCTCGGGTCCATTGTGGGCACGATCTGCGTGTATTGGACCGTGATCCTGGAAGAAGGGAGCCTCGTCGAGCGATTGGGCGACGGCTACAGGCAGTATATGCAGTCCGTGCTGAGGACGAACATCCTGCTGGGAATCGTGCGACTGTGGCAACGGCGGCGAGCCAGGGCAATGCCAATGGCCCACATTGTCGCCGTGAACCGCAGCCAGCGCCGCCAGGACCCCAAGACGGACGTGCGCGCCGGTGAGTTGCGCGCCGGCCACGGCCTGGTGGGCGACGCCCACGCCGGCCTGAGCGAGCGCCAGGTCAGCCTGCTGGCCCTGGAGAGCATCCAGCGCGTCAACCGGGAGCACGGCCTGGACGCCCAGCCCGGCAGCTTTGCCGAGAACCTGACCACGGCCGGGCTGGACTTGCTGAGCCTGGCCGTGGGCGACCGGCTGCGGGCCGGTGACGCGATCCTGGAGGTGGTGCAGATCGGCAAGCCGGCCGATGTGGCCCACACCTACAGCTATCGCGGCGTCTCCATCCTGCCCCGGGAGGGCGTCTTCTGCCGGGTGGTGACGGGGGGCGTGGTCCGGGCCGGCGACCCCATCGCCCGGGTGGGCGACACGGGTGGCGGGGAGCGGCAAGCGGGGAACAGGGACAGGAATTGAAACGTTAGCTGGAAACGCCCGCCTGAAGGCTTCGCTCCAGCTTTGTTCGCAGGGGGTAACTCGAATCCGGCTACGGCTCGAGGGGCAAAGCGGGGCTTTGGCCCCTTGTTCGTTTAACCAGCCGACGATACAGGTTCTTGCACAGCCCTTTCCAGTTCTGGCAGCAGAGCGTCCCGAGCAGGCCCACCAGGCCGGCCGTGCCCAGACCCACCGGACAGCCCGGCTGACCGCAAAAGGGACACTGCGCGGAGAACAGCACGTAGGCTCCGGAGAACGCGAACCACAACCCAAAGAACCGGTACAGATGCCCCAGGATGGGATGTCTTTGCAGCAGCCCGGCCTCGGCCGCCGCGCGCAGCGCCTCGATGTCGGGCCGCGTGATGCTGTCCAGCGGCCTGGCGATCAGGTACGTGTTCAGCACCCTGTCTCCCAACCGCACGATGACCTCGGTGTGCGCCTGGCCCGCGTGGTCGTGCTCCATGGCCGCGACGACCGTGGTCTCGGGCAGGTGGAACACGTCCATGACCCAGCGGCGCAGTTGGGCGTGCTGGTCATCGCCAGCCTGCGCCAGGTCGCCATTCTCCAACATCTGCGCCCCCTCAGAATAGCCCGCTGCTCGCGGCGGCGACTGAAGGGAGTGCGACCCGCCGCCAACGCGGGGTGGCACACCCCGCGCGAGCACAAGATAGCCGCCAACGCGGGGTGGCACACCGAAGGGAGTGCGACCCGTTGCCAACGCGGGGTGGCACACCCCGCGCGAGCACAAGATAGCCGCCAACGCGGGGTGGCACACCCCGCGCGAGCACAAGAGCCACGTCGCTCGCGGCGGCGACTGAAGGGAGTGTGACCCGCCGCCAACGCGGGGTGGCACACCCCGCGCGAGCACAAGATAGCCGCCGGCGCGGGGTGGCACACCCCGCGCGAGCACAAGAGCCACGTCGCTCGCGGCGGCGACTGAAGGGAGTGCGACCCGCCGCCAACGCAGGGTGGCACACCCCACGCGAGCATAGGGCCATCGGCGTCTGGGTCTATTCTACACCCATGCCCCTGGCCAGTCAACAGCCGGCGCGCTACTGGCCCAGCACCCGGGCGAACGTCTGGGCCACGGTGCGCAGGTTCCCCAGCCAGTCCTCGGCCAGCGGACTGATGAACAGCACCTCCCCGCCGATCTCCTGGGCGATGGTCTGGGCCGCCCGGGCGCTGAACTCCGGCTGGGCAAAGACCACCTTGATCCCCTCCTCCTTTGCCTCCGCGATGAGCGCGGCCAGCTCAGCCGCGCTCGGCTCCTGGCCCCCCACCTCCACCGGGATCATCTCCAGGCCATAGTCGCGGGCAAAGTAGCCCCAGGCCGGGTGAAAGACCATGAACTTTCTGGTCCTGGCCCCGACCAGCGTCTGGCGGATCTCGGCGTCCAGCGCGTCAATGTCCTTGTGAAAAGCGTCCAGGTTCGCTTTGTACTCTGCCTGGTGCGCCGGGTCCAGCTCCGCCAACGCGGTGTATATGTTCTGCGCCTGCACCTTGACCAGCGCCGGCGAGAGCCAGACGTGCGGGTCCAGCTCACCCTCGTGGTGCGCCTCCCCTGCCCCGTGGCTGTGCGGCGCGGTCATGGGCAGCCGCTCGATGCCAGCAGTCGTGTCCACCACCCGCATGGCCGGGTTGGCGGCCGTGAACCGGGCCATCCAGGCTTCCTCAAACTCGATGCCGATGCGCAGGTAGGCCTGGGTGTTGCTGAGCGACTTGAGCTGCTCCGGCTTTGGCTCGTAGGTGTGCGGCTCAGCCCCCGGCCCCACCATCACGCTCACCCGCACGTGCGGGCCGCCCACGCGCTCCACAAAGTACTTTTGCGGCCCGATACTCACCGTGACGTTCAGCGGCCCTGTCGGTCCCGCCGTCGGCGCGGCCCCCGGCCCCGGGAGACACCCGGCGACCAGCAGCCCCACACCCCATACCGCAATGATGGCGTACAGCCGATTGACCATCTCGACGTCCTCCTCTTGACTATTAGAGTTGTTCTTGATCCGCGAAAATCCGCGTCCATCCGCGTCCAATTCCTTATTCAGCAGTAACTGCCTACCCTGAACCCTCCCGCAGGTTAGAAATGGGCTGGCAACCGATGCAGCCGGTCATCTGGGCGTGCTCTGGTCTGGTCATTGCGCCCAAACCTGCGGGAGGGTAGGTAGTTACATTCAGCAAAAGTCTATTGGTTAGTTATTGACAAAATTTTTCAATAACGGCTAAAAAAAGAAGCATCAGGCCGCCGCGGCCTGACACGCGGGGCACCGGCCGAACAGTTGGAGCAGATGTTCCTCCACGCGATAGCCGGTCTGCGCCTCCACCCGCTGGATGAAGGCGTGCAGGTCGTCCTCGCCGGCGAACTCGACGGCGCGAGCGCAGCCCTGGCAGATGAGGGCGTGGCGGTGGCCCGGCGCGGCCAGCAGGTAACCGTGGCAGCCGTCCTCGCGGTGGACGCGACGCACCAGGTCCAGCCCGGTCAGCAGGTTCAGGGTGCGGTACACCGTCACCAGGCCCAACTGCCGGTGCCTGGCCCGCGCCCGCTCCTGGATCTCCTGCGGCAAGAGCGGCCGGTCAGCGGCCAGCAGCGTCTCCATCACGGCCTGGCGGGGGGCGGTGATCCGACACCCGGCCTCGGCCAGGCGTTGTTCCCAGTCCAACATCCTAACCTCTTGAAAAAACTTTTCAATAACAAGCATACCACAACGAGGCTAATCTGTCAAGCCGCGCTTGACAGAGGCGCGATATGGTTACGGGTCTATACCGGTCACCGACGGCCGCCGCCGGCTCTTCTATCGCGCCCCGTTGGATGAAGCCAGCGGGCCGCCCGGGGTCTGGCTGCTGGAGGCGGAGACCAGGAGCCAGCGCGAGATCGTCACGCCGGGCTACTGGTCGGCCTGGCTGCCCTGGCCAGCGACCAGCGGCCGGGACTGGTCCAACTGCCCCACCGCCACGTACCGCGCCGCTGTGTCCTCCACCTGCACCTCTGTGAACCCCGCTGCGATCAACATCTGCCGGGTTTCCGCGCCCGGCGGCAGCAGGTCGTGCTGGATTGCCGGGCCGCCGCTGCTGTGGATGGCGTTGACCTCCTCCCGGCTCCGATCGTGCAGGATGAGCAGGTGCCCACCGGGTTGCAGGGCGCGGGCCAGGCTGCGCAGCGCGGCGGGCTTGTCCGCAAAGTGGGGAAAGCTGTTGTGGCAGACGATCACGTCAAAGGCCGAGGCGACGAAAGGCGGGTGATGAGCGTCGGCCTGGACCAGGGCCGCGTCTGGGCAGCGCTGCCGGGCGCGCCGCAGCATCGCGCCGGCCAGGTCTATGGAGACCAGCCGGGCCGCCGGGGCGCGCTCGCGCAGGCCGGGGATGAGCATGCCGGTGCCGGTGCCCACTTCTAGCACGGCCCGGGCGTCGCTCAGCAAGGGCGCAAAGGGGGCCAGCAGCCGGTGCAGCACTGCCGGGCGATCCGGCGGCTGAAAACCGTCCCAGCGCCCGGCCAGGTCTTCAAAAAAGGCGCGCAGCTCGTTCATGGGTTCTCCGGCTCCACCTGACCTCACCCCCTTCTCCGGGCGCGAGCCAGCATCAGTTTCTCCTCACGCGATTTGATCGAACCACTCCTGGCCCACCAACCGGTAGGCCGGCTGATAGGCCGCGCGATATGATTCCGAATGATGCACCGCCGGGTACTCGTGCTCTTGGAGCCACCGGGTCAGGTCCAACACCGACGACATGGGAAAAGCCCACCGCCCCGCGCGACACCCGGCCTCAAAAACGGCCCAGGCCGCGCGCACGTCTTCCAGCGTGCCCCAGGCCGACCCGGCCGTCGCCAGGCAGGCCCGGGTCAGCGCCGCCAGGTCGCCAGACCGGGCCTTGAACGGGCGCAGGTGCAGCCGGCCCAGCCGGCCATCCGGCCGCACGGCCTCCCACAGCGGCCCGGCGTCATCGGGGGCCACGGCCTCGTACTCGGCCTGCAAGCGCGCCGCAAACTCGGCCGGCGATGCGATCAGGTGCTCCGGCCCGCGCAGACCCTGGTAGAGCAGTTTGTACACGTCGCGCGGTTCCAACGCCGGATAGCGTTGACAATGCTGGTCAATCAGCCGGGCCAGCGCCATCTCGTCCGACGTTCGTAGCAGGGTCGGCATAGGCTTCTCCCATTGCTGGACACCAGGTGCGTGCCCACGATCAGCTCCCCACAGTCGGCGCATGGGGCCAGGGCCGAGGTCAGCGGCTCCTCAGGCCATTCGACAGGGATATGCCCGGCGGTGAAGAGGATGTCGGCCGGTGACTCAAGAAGGAAGGCGATGCGCTCGTCCAGGAGAGTCTGGTAGTGGGCGGTCTCCATCATGCTGGCCTGCCCGGCCTGGATGCGCGCCTCCAGCTCCAGCAGGCGCGGGTTCTCAGGCCAGGCCGTCGGCCGTAGGGCCAGCCGCAGGCCTCGATCCGGCGCGTAGACGAAGGTATAGGCGTGCTTGCCGTAGTCATACAGGCGAAGCCGGCGATTGCCCAGCGTGCAGCCGGAGCACTGCTGTACCGCATCCACGGCCGACGTGGTGTTCTCCACGATGATGCGCAAATTCGAGCAGTATAGTAGCTCCACGATCAGCAAGTCCAGCGCGTATTGGCAGGCCCGGTAGCCGATGACCAGATCCGGGCAAAGGTGACCGTGGAAATCGGTGGCGCGCTTGAGTTTCATGTCCACCAGCATATCCGTGTCTCCTGTTTCCTCCACACGAAAATGCAGCACCCAACGACTGCGCTGCCACGGGCTACCGGCCGACGGGTCCACGTCCAGGTACAGGGCATAGACCTCCTGCCGGGTGCGCACCAGGTACAACACCGACGGGTCAGCCACCGACTCCCGAAAGGCCCCGATCAGTTCGGTCACTTCGTGGTGACTATCGCCATAGTAAAAGCCGGTGGGCATCTGGAGGGCGTTGTCATACTCCACTGTTACCAGTTGCTGGATCGGTTCCACCCGGTCCGCGTCAATCTGCCGCCAGATGGTTTCCTTGATCAACGTCCCTCCTCCGTCCCCACGAGCTACTCCAGTTCGCAGCTCACTATTGCAACTTTTTGCAAAAACCATTATATCATATCTGCAATAATTTGCAAGCGTGGCGCAGCGCTTCCCCGGCTCCCCACGCCAGGCCGACCGTGCAGGGTTGACAGGATCGCAGTATCGTTGTATAATATAACCGTTTGATAACACAACTAATCGGAGGGAGACCATGCCCCTGACGGAAACCGAGTTCGTGCAGATCAACCAGGCGTTGTTCAGCCTGGCCCACGCCTACGAGTCGCGCATGATGCGGGACGAACGGGCGCGACGATCCGGGCTGGCCCTGTCGGATCGGGCGGTGCTGATGGTGCTGGGGCAACTGGGGCCGCTGAATTCGCGCCGGCTGGCGGCGGTCATGGACATCAACCCCGGCACCATCTCGGTCTACGTCCAACGGCTGGTGGAGAAGGGGCTGGTGCAGCGGGAGCAGGACCCGGCGGACCGGCGCAACTGGCCGTTGCGCCTCACCGCGGCCGGGCAACGCGCCTATCAGGAGACGATCTGGGGGACGGTGACGTATACCCGCGATTTCCTGGCCGCCCTGGACGAGGAGGAGCAACGCACACTGCACCGGCTGCTCCTGAAGGCTTCGCACGGCCTGGGATTCACCTGGCAATAACCGACCGCCGACGACTGACCGCCGACCGCCGATCCCACATGCTACGGCGGTCGGCGGTCAGTGGGCGAAAGACAGGAGGGCGCACGTGAAACGCAAGCTGGTGCTCATCAACCCGGTGAACCCGGCGCGGACCGGCCTCACGATCAACAAAAGCTCACGGTTTCCGCCCATTGGGTTGGGGATCGTGGCGGCGCTGACGCCAGCGCACTGGGACGTGGAGTTGGTGGACGAGAACTGGGAGCCTTTCGTCTACCGGGACGCCGATCTGGTGGGGATCACGGCGTTCACGGCGTCCGCCAACCGGGCCTACGCGATCGCCGCCGCGTACCGGGGGCGGGGCGTTCCGGTGGTGATGGGGGGCATCCACGCCTCCATGCGCCCGGCGGAGGCGCAGCGGTTCGTGGATGCCGTGGTCGTGGGCGAGGCGGAGACGGTCTGGCCGCAGGTGGTGGCCGACGCGGAGGCCGGGCGGCTGCAACCGCTCTACCGGGGCGGGTGGTCGGACCTGGCCGGCGCGCCGGTCCCCCGCCGCGACCTGTTCCACCCCGGCTACATGTTCGCCTCCGTACAGACCTCCCGGGGCTGCCTCCTGGACTGCGAGTTCTGCTCGGTCACGGCGTTCAACGGCCAGCGCTACCGCCGCCGCCCGCCGGCCGAGGTCCTCGACGAGCTGGCGACCATCCCGCAGAAGTACCTCTTTTTCGTGGACGACAACATCATCGGCTACGGCCCGGCGTCCCGGGAGCAGGCCCTGGCCCTGTTCCGGGGCCTGGTGGAACGCAAGCTGGACAAGTGGTGGTTCTGCCAGGCGTCTCTCAACTTTGCCGACGACGAGGAGGTGCTGCATTGGGCCGGTCGCGCCGGGTGCCAGATGGTCTTCCTGGGGCTGGAGGCAGAGGAAGTAGACGCCCTGGCCGGGGTGAACAAGCGGCTCAACCTGCAACGCGGCGTGGCCTCCTACCCGCAGGCGTTTCGCCGCATCCACCGGGCCGGCATCGCCGTGCTGGGCGCGTTCATCTTTGGGCTGGACGGCGACACGCCGGATAAGCTGCGCCGCCGCGCCGGGTACATGATCCGCCAGGGCGTGGACGTGATGCAGACCACGTATCTGACCCCGCTGCCCGGCACCCGGCTCTTTGACCGCTTGCAGGCGGAGGGTCGGCTGCTCTACACCGATTTTCCCCGGGACTGGGACCGCTACGACATGACCGAAGTGGTCTACCGGCCCGATAGCATGACGCCGGACGAGCTGGCGCAGGCGATGGAAGCGTGTAACCGGCGCCTGTACGCCCGCGCCACCCGGGTGCGCAAGGCTGTGCAGACCCTGTGGGCCACCCACAACCCCACGGCCGCCATGTTCGCCTGGCAGTCCAACGTGAACTATCGCCGCGTGGCTTTAGGTGGATAGGCTGTATCTACACCCCCGGCCCAGAGCACACCAGCTCAGGGTGTCTAAGCGCCTCTTCATAGATCGGCCCACTTGCCACCCTTGACCAACTGGGGCACGATGCCCCCCGTTTTACGTCGTCGTCTTGAACCGCAAGGGCCGGCCGGTCAGCCGGGCCGCCAGCCCCTTGACCGCGATGGTCGGCAGCATCTGCCAGAGCTTTTGCTCCACCGGCTGCACCACCAGCCCGGAGGGCAGGCGCAGCATGGCCTCTCGCAGCCCCGGCAGCACCCGGTACGGCGGCACGACCACCGCCGCCCCGGCCCTAACCAGCGCCGCCACCGCCTCCTCCAGCCGAGGGTGGGCCAGGCCCAGGCGGTGCCAGCCGGGCAGACTTTGGTCCGGGTCGGCCACTGGCTCGGCCCCCGGCGCCGGCGCAAAGCGCACCTGCACCTCACCCAGCGTCAGCACGCCTTCCTCCGTCACGGCCCCGCCGCAGGCCTGGAGTACGGCCAGGTCCTCGGCCACGGCGCTGGATCGGACCTCCACCTCGGCCACGCGGGTCTTGGGGCCGGGCCGCACCGCCAGCCAGAGTCCCGGCTCCAGCTCCCGCACTGCCGGCTCCCGGTTCGGAACCTCTACCACCACCCGGACAATGTGGCTCGCCCCGGCCGGCCTGTGGCCCCGGGCCTGCTCCAGGAACTCCAGCGAGACATCGCCGCACATCACCTGCGCCACCGGCACCACGCCGTGCGCCAGCGCCAGTTCAAATCGCAGAAACGGCTTCAGGCCCGCCAGATCGTGTATCGCCTCCAGCACACCCGCCAGGTCGTACACGTTGCCGGCCAGGCTGTCCACCGTCAGGTGTATGTTGTCGCTCATCGCTCCCTCACTTTTCCAGCCAGATTTCCATGCTCATGCCGTCTGCCACGACGCGCACACTGGCGAACGGGACGCCGTCCACCAGCCGTTCCGCCTCCGCCACCGTATAGCCCCCCCGAACGAATGCCGCAGCCCCCAGCGCATGAACCGCGAGTCAATCTGGGCCGCGAATGCCTGTACTTCTTCCGCTGACCCGCACCTCCGGCAGCAAGAGCGGGAATTTCACGGGTACTCGCCGCGCTCCGTCTTATCCAGCAGATCGCGCGTCCAGGCCAGCTCGGCCTGGAAGTGAGCCAGTGAATGGTCAAAGACGGCGGCGGCCAGCCGGGGCACCTCCGGCTGCGTCAGTTGCCCGGCCCGATGCGCGGTCACGTACTCCACGATGGACTCCAACTCGGCCACCCGCTTCCGCAGGTAGCCCTGCACCTCCTCGACTGGCAACGCCTCGCTGAACATCAGACCGACGTCAATGGCGAAGTAGTGCCGCTCCAGTGTGCTCCAGACCTGGCGCAGCAGGCGCAGGAACTCGGCCTGGCCGGCCTCGGTGATCCGATAGACGGTGCGCGAGGGCCGGTTACCCTCCTGCTCCGTGCCGACCTCCTCGATGAACCCCTCCTCAGCCAGCTTGCCCAGGGCAAAGTAGATGGACCCGAAGGCGATGTTGGTCCAGTCGCCCATGTGTTCCTCGATGATCTGCTTGAGTTCGTAGCCGTAGAGGGGCCGCTCGCGCAGCAGGCCCAGGATGACCAATCGGGTGGACATGCGTGCAACCTCGCTATTTATTCAACCTTGTATATTATAGCATATATATTCTGGTCTGTCAAGCCTCATAGTTTGACATCCGTGCGTAAATTAAACGTACGAGGGCACCGCCCCCCCCCCGCCCCGCTTCGCGTCTCTTCGGCGAGGGGAAAGACTGCCCTATAGGGGTTTTTTGCGGCGGCTTCGCCGCCGCAAAAAAAACCAGAAAGGCTTTCTCCCTCCTTGTTCCCTACCTGACATAAGTTATGCATGGATGTCAGTCATAGTGAGCGTATCGCGTTGGGGACAGATTATGGCTCTGGAGTCAAGGCTTTAGCCGGTTCGTGCCCGCAAGACTCGCCTAAAGGCTCAACTCCAGTGGGCCTCTGCGGGCTTCTCGCCTATGTCCCCAATGTGTAACGCTCCCCCTCATAGTGAGCGTTCCATGGCGGGGACAGATCTCACGCCTGGAGTCGAAGCTTTAGCTGGTCTTCACCCGCAAAACCCGCCTGAAGGCTCCACTCCAGTGCCCATAATCGTTCCGGCACGCCTGCGCCCCATGTCCCAGGCACGTAACGCTCCCCCTCATATGGTTGTGCCAGCATGAGGTTAGTGATATAATTGTAAATCGGAGGTGAATATGCTCAGACGTGTGGGGCGACTATTGTTGAGCAAGACCCTGCTCGTGATCGAGATCGTGGCGGGATATGCTGCCTTCGTCTTGAGCGATGCCATAGGGGTCTGGCTGGTCTTTGGGCAGTTCATATCCCTGGGCCGGCTGTTTAGAACGCCGCAACTGCCCGGTCTTCCGGTGTTGCTCGTCACCCTGATCAAGGCGGTGTTGTTTACCGCCGCCATCTACGGCCTGCAACGTCTGCACCGCCAACACCTGAGCGACCTGGGCCTGCGGCACGTGAAACGCCCGCCGGGCTGGTGGCAAGTGCTGCTGGTGGCCGTCGGAGCGAGTATCCTGGCCCAGGGGCTGGCGATAGCCGTGGCCGCTCTCATGGGGGCCAGCGCCGAGGCAGACCTGTCTGCCTTTGACCTGCGCACTCTACCCAGCGTGTTGGGCTGGATCGGCGTGGGTTGGGTACACGGCGGCTTTATCGAGGAACTGTTGTATCGTGGGTTCCTGTTCACCCGACTTGAGGCCCTGTTTGGTCGGGGGAGGTGGGGCACTGTTCTGGCAGTGTTGCTCCTGGTCGCATTCTTTGGGTTGGGACACGCCTACCAGGGCTGGTGGGGAATGTTATCCACGGGCTTTTCCGCCCTGGTCTTCTTTGGCGTGTACTTCTGGTCCAAACGCAACCTGTGGGCGACTATACTGATGCATGGCTGTTACGATACCGTGGGTTGGCTATTGATTATCTCCAGCGGGGGTTGAAGAAGAATCATGAACCCAACCAGCGAAACCGGGGTAGCCCGGCCAGTACGCCGCTTTCGACTGTGGCTCTATCTGTTAATCGTCTTTGCTGTCTCATGGCCGTTTCTCATCCTCAGCGCGCTCCTGGCCCGCAGCGTGGCCGAGTCCTACGCCTGGAATGTCACTGGCATGATCATGGTGACGGTGGGCACGTTCATCGCCGGGCGCTGGGTGTTCCGCGATGGTTTCCGCACCGCCGGGTGGCGTTGGGGTAGCGTGCGCGCCTGGGTGCTGGCGCTGGGGTTGCCCTTGCTCATCTGGGCCGTGCCGGCCGGTCTGGACACGCTGCGAGGTAACCGCACCCTGGTCCCCTTCGCCTGGGACAAGGTCTGGCTGGCGCTGGCGTTCGTCTTTTTCAACCCTATCCCGGGGTTCGGGGAAGAGTTTGGCTGGCGGGGTTATCTGCTGCCCCGGCAATGGCGCGGCAGCGGGGGACCGCGTCGGGCCGTGCTGGCGAACAGCGTCATCTGGTGGGCCTGGCATCTGCCCCTCACGCTCCTGCCGTCCATCTTGAACGCGCCGGCCATCGCCGCGTCTCAGAATATCGCCACCGAGGTGTTCCTGCTGATAGCCCTGCCGATCCAGGCCCTGGCCGGCCTGGTGACCGCCGCCTGCGCCGGGATCATCTTCTGCTACGTCTGGGTGCGGTCGGGGAGCATCGCTGTGGCCTCTGTGTTTCACGGGGCCTATGATGCCGTGCGCGATACGCTGGCGCTGTGGCTGGTGGGGAGCAGCATCGTGGGGGGCCTGTTGCCGATCCTGATCATCATCGTCATCGCGCCGCTGCTCTTGTGGCGTGGCCAGTGGGTCTTGCCGGGCAACAAAGACTGATCCGAGGCAAACCCACATGCGCGGGTCGCCCCTACATACCCCGGCCCAGGGTGACCGCTCGCAAGGGGTCTGCGCCCCCGCCGCCTGAGGCTATTTTGGCAGAACGGCGGTCACAGACCGCCGTTGAGCCTCAAGGTGGCCGGACCTACCAGGCGGCGCGAGGGGGGATTTTCGAGAGAGTTGCCCACGCGCGGGGCGCACCCCGTAGAATGAAAATGCTCCCGCTGGATCGCCAGCCCGTAGGGAGCGGCCCGGCGGCGGATCTGGCGATCCGCCGCGAACGGGGTCTATTTTCGGAGGAGTTGCCCACGCGCGGGGCGCACCCCGTGGCACGAAAATACGCCGGTGTGCTCGCGCGGGGTCTGCGACCCCGCGCCGGCGGCGGGTGGCACACCCGCCGCGAGCGAGGGGTTATTTTCGGAGGAGGGGAATTATGGAGCACAATACCTCATCGGCACAGGCGGCGCACTCAACCCCTGGCATCAACTGGCGGGAAGTCATCCTGTTCAGCGCGCTGGCCTATGCCCTGAGCTGGCTCTACTGGGCACCGGGCCTCTGGCCCCACCTGGGGCAGATACTGATCACAGGCAAGACGCCGACGGACATCCAGGCCATCGTGGGGCCGTTTGGCCCGGCCATCGGCATGTTCGGCCCACTGATCGCCGCCCTCATCATGCGGCTGTTCGTCAGCAAAGAGGGGTTGAAAGGCTCGTTGGGCCTGTGGCGTTCCTGGCGGTATTACCTGATCGCGTTGCTCGCGCCCCCGCTCTTTGTGGGTATCGTCATCCTGTTCAACCACGTCACCGGCCTGGGGCCCTTTGTCTGGGCCGGCAAAACGCCGTTCTGGCTGGCCTACCCGCTGGCCTTCCTGGGCGGTCTCATCTCCCTGCCCCTCGGCTTGGGCGAGGAGTACGGCTGGCGTGGGTATCTGTTGCCCCGGCTGTTGCCCCTGGGAGAGATCCGGGCTTCGCTCATCCTGGGGTTGATCTGGACTTTCTGGCACCTGCCGCTGCTGGTGGCCGGCCTGAACTACCCTGGCCAGGATTTGCTCCCGGTGATCCTGGTCTTTACCTTCTTTGTCGTCTTGCTGGCCTTCCCCTTCACCTGGCTCTACGTCGCGGCCGGGGGGAGCGCGCTGATCGCGGCCCTGTTGCACTCCACCTTCAACATCTACGTGGACACGTTCACGGAGCCGAAGCACATCCCGGCCGGCAATCCCCTGGTGGTGGACGGGGCGGGCCTGATAGCCGGGATATGCCTGCTGATCCTGGTGCTGGTCGTCTACGGTCTCCTCCGGCGTTCGCCGCAGGTCCAGGACGTGGAGCGTCTGGCGCGCCCGGCCGGGGATGGCACCTGGCGGGACTGGCTACGCTGACGCGGAGGACCATGTGAGGCCACTCGCCCGCGCCCTGGGCTACCTGAAGCATTACTGGCTGACCGCGCTGGGGGCCTATATCAGCCTCCTGCTTGCCACCGGTATGATGCTGGCCATCCCCATCCTCCTCCAGGTCATCATTGACCAGGGGATCACAGCCCGGAACATGACCGTCATCGCCGTGCTGGCCCCGGCGATGGTGGGCGTGGTCCTGGTGCAGGCTGTGTTTTCGTTCCTACAAGGTTACCTCTCGGAAAAGACCTCCCAGGGCGTGGCTTATGACCTGCGCAACGACCTGTACACCCGCATCCAGTCCCTCTCTTTTAGCTACCACGACCGGGCGCAGACCGGCCAGCTCATGACCCGGGCCACCAACGACGTGGACCTGGTGCGCATGTTCATCGGCATGGGCTTTCTCATGACCGTGAACGCCATCATCATGCTCATCGGCAGCCTGACCATTCTGTTCGCCATGAACTGGCAACTGGCCCTGGGCATCGTGCTGCTCATGCCTCTGGCGTTGGGATTGTTCCTGTGGTTTGGTTCCCGGGTCCGGCCGATCTTCAGTCGTATCCAGCAAAAGGTTGCGGCGCTGAACACGGTGTTGCAGGAGAACCTGGCTGGCATCCAGGTGGTGAAAGCCTTTGCCCGCGAGGCGTATGAGGCGGAACGCTTCAACCGCACCAACAAGGATTTGCTGGTCGAGAACCTGCGCGTGGGCAAGATGTTCGCTGGCATGTTCCCCACGGTGTTTTTCACCCTGAACCTGGGGACGCTGCTGGTCATCTGGTACGGCGGATACCAGGTCATCAACGACCAACTGACCCTGGGTGAACTGGTGGCGTTCAACTCGTACCTGATGCTGGTGATGTTTCCCCTGGGGATGCTGGGGATGATCATCACCATGATCAGCCGGGCTGCTGCCTCGGCCGAGCGGGTGTTCGAGATATTGGATGCCCAGAGCGAGGTGGTGGAGCGGCCGGAGGCCATCCCTCTGCCGCCGATCCAGGGCCAGGTGGAGTTCGACCACGTGAGCTTTCGCTACTTTGGCACGGGCGAATGGGTGCTGCGGGACGTGAGCTTTACGGCGCAACCGGGGCAGACCATCGCCCTGCTGGGGGCTACCGGCTCCGGCAAGTCCACCATCATCAACCTCATCCCCCGCTTCTATGACGTGACCGAGGGCGCGGTGCGGATTGACGGCCATGACGTGCGCGACGTGACCATCGAGAGCCTGCGGTCGCAGATCGGGATCGTGCTGCAGGAGACCACGTTGTTCGCCGGCACCATCCGCGAGAACATCGCCTTTGGCAAGCCGGAGGCGACGTTGGACGAGATCATGGCCGCTGCCCAGGCCGCCGAGGCCCACGACTTTATAGCTGCGTTGGAAATGGGATACGACACGCCGGTGGGCGAGCGGGGCGTGACCCTGAGCGGCGGCCAGAAACAGCGCCTCGCCATCGCTCGCGCCCTGCTGTTGGACCCACGCATCCTCATCCTGGACGACAGCACCTCGGCGGTGGACCTGGAGACCGAGTATCGCATCCAGCAGGCGTTGGAGAAGCTCATGGCGGGCCGCACCAGTTTCGTCATCGCCCAACGCATCGCCACCGTGCTCAACGCCGATATGATCCTGGTACTGGAACGGGGCCGGGTGGTGGCCCGGGGCAACCACGAGGAGTTGCTGCAGGACAGCCCCATCTACGCCGAGATCTATCACTCGCAGCTTGTGGCGGACACGGCTGGCGAGAGCGGGTGATCACCCCCAACGCGCTTACGCCATAGAAGTGCCCACGCGCGGGGCGCACCCCGTGGCACGAAAATACGCCGTGTGCTCGCGCGGGGTCTGCGACCCCGCGCCGGCGGCGGGTGGCACTCCCTACGGCCTGCCACCCAGTCCAGCCTGGGCTGGGGGTCGCAGACGTGGTCGCCGCCGCGAGCGAGGGGATTATTTTCGGAGTAGCCTCCAGCGGGAGATTGCCTTGTCGCTCGAAAAGCTCCTGGCGAGGAGAGGTACGGGTGATCACCATAATGGGATCATTGACAAACCCCAGGTTGCTGTGTACAATACCCGGTGTTCTGTCAGAGCTTTCGTAACTGCTCACCATCCGCAGGTTCGTGCGTTCGTAGTGGCCGGCAACCTGCGGGAGGGTAGGAAGTTACGTTCCCACAGCCACCACTTTCCGAGATAGTTCCCATAAAGAAAGGGGGTGAGAGAAGGTATACCAGGGAAAACAAGGAGTGCCCACGCGCGGGGCGCACCCCGTGGCACGAAAATACGCCGGTGTGCTCGCGCGGGGTCTGCGACCCCGCGCCGGCGGCGGGTGGCACTCCCTACGGCCTGCCAGGTCGCAGACGTGGTCGCCGCCGCGAGCGAGGAAGGTATACCAGGGAAAACAAGTAGCCTGACCAGTCATCCAGCAGTGCAGATTGAAGGAGGAGAAAGATGAGCAAGAGGGTAATAGGCTTAAGTGCGTTACTGCTCATAATCGCTTTGTTGGGCGCCCAGTGTCCGACGCCAGCGGGACCCACTCCCATGCCCACCGCGGAATCCAAGATGAAGGTGGCTTTTATCTACGTGGGGCCAGTGGGGGACATGGGCTGGAGCTATGCTCACGACCAGGGTCGCAAGGTGATGGAGAAGGCCCTGCCCTATGTGGAGACCACCTTTGTGGAGGCTGTGCCGGAGGGTGCAGACGCCGAGCGCGTGCTCCGAGACCTGGCCCAGAAGGGGCACAAGGTCATCTTTGCCACCAGCTTTGGCTATATGGACAGCGTACTGGCCGTGGCGAAGGATTTCCCGGACGTCGTCTTTGAGCACTGCACTGGCTACAAGACCGATAAGAACGTGGGCATCTATGACGGCCGGGGCTACCAGGGCTGGTATCTGGCCGGGATCGTCGCCGGCAAGATGACCAAGAAGAACGTCCTGGGCTATGTGGCCCCATACCCCATCCCGGAGGTGGTCCGCAACATGAACGCCTTCACCCTGGGGGCGCGCTCGGTCAACCCCCAGGCCCGGGTGCATATGGTCTGGATCAACGCCTGGTTCGACCCGGTCAAGGAGCGCGAGGCGGCCCAGGCCCTCATTGACCTGGGGGCCGATGTGGTGGCCCGCGAGAGCGACTCGGCTGAGCCGGACAAGCTGTGTGAGGAAAAGGGGATCTATGCCATCGGCTACAACTCGGACTCGAGCGCCCTGGCCCCCAAGGCCGTGCTGACCTCACCCATCTGGGACTGGAGCGTGTTCTATACCCCGTGCGTGAAATCTGTCCACGACGGCACCTGGAAAAACACCCCCTACTGGGGCACGATGGGCGATGGCATCATCAAGCTGGCTCCCTTTGGCCCCATGGTGCCGGACGATGTGAAAGCCCTGGTGGAGGCTAAACGGAAAGAGATCGTCGCCGGCACGTTCGACGTGTTCGTCGGGCCGATCAAGGATAACACCGGCCAAGAACGCGTGCCGGCCGGCAAGACCATGAGCGACGAGGAAAAGCTCGCCTTCGACTGGCTGGTGGAAGGCGTCGTGGGCGAGATCCCCAAGTAGGAACCCTTTGCAAGGGCAGGTAGGAGGCGCGTGATGGATGCTGCGGCAGTGGCCCCCAGGCGAGGCGAGTCACCCCCGGCGCGGCGGCCGGGCCAGGCTCCGGTCGTGCGTGACGGCGACCTGCGCCGTCGGTTGCTAGAACTGCTGGCGGTGGAGGAACGCCCCCGGATGACCTACGAAGAGTTCCTGGCCTGGGCCGACGAGGATACCCTGGCCGAGTGGGTGGATGGGGAGGTGGTGATGTACAGTCCAGCATCGCTGCGACATCAGGAGATCAATGGATTCCTAAGCCAGGTGATAGGATTGTACGTAGAGCAGCAGAAAGCAGGCCAGGTTCTTCTTCCGCCGTTTCAGATGAAACTGGACGCCTTGCACGGCCGAGAGCCGGATCTGCTCTTTGTGGCTACAGAACATCTGGACCGCCTGCGCAACACCTACCTGGATGGCCCGGCGGACCTGGTGATCGAGATCACCTCGTCGGAGAGCCTGGCCCGCGACCGGGGCGAAAAGTTCTACGAGTATGCTCAAGGCGGGGTGCCGGAATACTGGCTCATTGACCCAGACGCCCAATGGGCCGAGTTCTATCACCTGGGCGAGGACCGCCGGTATCGCCCGGCCTTTGTCGGCGCGGAAGGAATCTATCGTTCTCGGGTCTTGCCCGGCTTCTGGTTGCGTGTCGAATGGCTATGGCAGGAGCCGCTACCCCATCCCCTACGCGCCCTGGGCGAGATCGCCGGCCTGGAGCCGCAAGTCGTGGAACGTTTCCTGCAAGCGCTGGCTGGTTCTGCCGAGACATTACCTTCTACGGCTAACCCCTGACGCGGGGTGACTGCGTATCATATCAACACAAACATTTAAGGAGGAGGTGCCCACGCGCCGGACGCACCCCGTAGGATGAAAATACGTCGTGTGCTCGCGCGGGGTGTGCCACCCCGCGCCGGCGGCGGGTCACAGAGGCTAAGCAATTACTCAACACAAACATTAAGGAGGAGAACATGTTCAAGAAACGGTTGACCCTGGTACTGGCCGTGTTACTGGTGCTCGCGTTGGCCGGGGCGCAATGCCCCCAGCAGCCCCCGGCCCAGCCGACGGCGGAGCCGACCAAGGCCCCGCCAGCGAAACTCAAGGTTGCCTTCGTCTATGTGGCCCCCATCGGAGACATGGGCTGGACTTATGCCCATGACCAGGGACGCCTCATGGTCGAAAAGGAGTTCGGCGACAAGGTAGAGACCGCCTACATCGAGAACGTGCCGGAAGGTCCAGACGCCGAGCGCGTGATCCGCGACTTTGCCCAGAAAGGCTACAAGCTGATCATCACCACCAGCTTTGGCTTCATGGACCCCACCATCACCGTGGCCAAAGAGTTCCCGGATGTCTGGTTCGTCCATATCTCCGGCTACAAGACGGCCCCCAACGTCTCCACGGTCTTTGGCAAGATCGAGGAGCCGCGCTACGTCTCTGGCCTGGTGGCCGGCAAGATGACCAAGTCCAACAAGCTGGGCTACGTGGCCGCCTTCCCCATCCCAGAGGTAGTGCGCGGCATCAACGCCTTCACCCTGGGCGTGCGCAAGGTCAACCCCCAGGCCACCGTGAAAGTGGTCTGGACCAACACCTGGTTCGACCCGGTCAAGGAGAAAGAGGCGGCCGTAGCCCTGCTGGCTGAGGGCTGCGACGTCATCGCCCAGCACCAGGATACGCCGGAGCCGCAAAAGGCCGCCGAGGAAAAGGGCGTCTGGGGCGTGGGCTATGACTCAGACATGTCCAGGCAAGCCCCCAAGGCCGTGCTCACCAGCCCGGTCTGGAACTGGGGCGTCAAGTACGTGGACATCGTCAGGCAGGTGATGGCCGGCACCTACAAGACCGAGGAGTACTGGGGCGGCTGGAAGGACGGCGTGGTGGACCTGGCCCCCTACGGCCCCATGGTCCCAGACGACGTGAAAAAGATGGCTGACGCCGAGATCGCCAGGTTCAAGAGCGGTGAGGCCACCATCTTTACCGTCTTTACCGGCCCGCTGAAGGACAACACCGGCAAGGAGCGCGTGCCGGCCGGCAAGGCCATGACCGCCGAGGAACTCCTCAGCATGGACTGGTTCGTGGAAGGCGTGGAAGGCACGGTGCCCAAGTAGCTCCCCATGAACGCAGCGGGGTTCTGGTGGAGGCTCCCTTCGCCAGAACCCCCTTTTTTGAGACGTGAACGTCATGCGTCACTCGTCATACGTTATGTGACGCCTGACGTTTGACGCCTGACGTTTTATACACCGAGGCAGCCACCGAAGCCGAGTCATATCTGATGCAAGCGCCTGAGAGGTGCCCTATGGTCGCGGAGGGAACCAGCAGACATCTGGAACCCGCTGATGAGCGACAAATTCGCCTGCTGATGCGCCTGCCGCCAGAGCGCCGGCTCCAGACCCACCTGGAGATGCAGGCTCTCTGGCTGGAGAACGTACGCGCCCGGCTGCGCCGCGCCTATCCCCAGCTCTCCAACTACGAACTCACCCTCCTGATGTTTGAGAGACTGCACCATGGTTGAAGAAACCCCTTTTGAGTTGTATCTGGACATTCTCCAGACACTGGAGCGACTGGACATTCCATATGTCATCATCGGCGCTTTCGCCGGAATGTCTTACGGCATGACTCGCCTGACGGCTGATGTGGACATCGTCGTAGAGATGAACGAGGAACAAATAGAAGCACTGGCCGCAGCCTATCCGTTGCCCCGCTTTTATGCGGACCCATATCAGATGCGGGACTCCATTCGCCTGGGGATGATGTTCAACGTCATAGATACCACGGCGGGACGAAAAGTGGACCTGATCCCTACAACGATGGAACCGGGATATGGCTTTGCCTTGAAGCAGCGTATTCGCCGCGCCATCCGGTGGAGAGGCCGGGCGTTTGAGGCCTGGTTCGCGCGCCCGGAGGATGTGATTGTTGGCAAGCTGATGGCATGGAAAGAGGGGCGTTCCTTCAAGCACGAGCAGGACATTCGCGATATTCTGGTGGCCGTTCGCCTGAACGAGGAACCCGAGTGGACTTTAAACTTTGATTTTGAGTATGTTGACCGGTGGACAGCCCGGCTGGGTCAAGACGTGGTGCATCTCTGGCAGCGTCTGAGAGCCGTAGCAGACGTGTGAACCGGCGGAGGTCACGATGAACGAGCGAGAAACCCTCGTGCAGATGCGCGGCATCACCAAGCGTTTCCCCGGCGTGGTGGCCAATGACCGGATTGACTTTGACGTGCGCGCCGGCGAGGTCCACGCCCTCCTGGGCGAGAACGGGGCCGGCAAATCCACCCTGATGAACGTGCTGGCCGGGCTGTATCGGCCGGATGCCGGCGAGATCCTCCTGCACGGGCAACCGTGTGTCCTGCGCTCCCCCAGCGACGCCATCGCCCGGGGGATCGGCATGGTCCACCAACACTTTATGCTCGTCCAGGTTCAGACGGTGGCCGAGAACATCATCCTGGGGTTGAACCGGCCGCGCTTTTTCCTGAACCTGGACCGCCTGGAGCAAGAGATCGCGCAACTGGCCGGGCAATATCACCTGCCGGTGCACCCCCGCGCCTACATCTGGCAGCTCTCCGTGGGCGAACAACAGCGTGTGGAGATCCTCAAGATGCTCTACCGGGGCGCCGAGGTCCTCATCCTGGATGAGCCGACCGCCGTCCTCACCCCCCAGGAGGCAGAGCGGCTGTTCGAGACCCTGGCCAGCCTGACGAAACAGGGCAAGGCCATCATCTTTATCACCCACAAGCTGGAAGAGGTCTTTGCCATTGCGGACCGGATCACTGTGTTGCGCGACGGGCGCGTGGTGGGGAGCACCACCCCGGCCGAGACGAACGAGCGCGACCTGGCCTCGATGATGGTGGGGCGCGAGGTCTTGTTCCACATCGAAAAGAAGGCTGTGCCGCCGGGCGAGGTGGTGCTGGAAGTGCAAGACCTGCGTGCCCTGAGCGATCGGGGACTGCCGGCCTTGAAAGGTGTCTCGTTCTCTGTCCGGCGCGGCGAGATCCTGGGTATCGCCGGGGTGGCCGGCAACGGCCAGCGGGAGCTGGCGGAGGTACTCACCGGCCTGCGCAAGGCTACCGGCGGCCACGTCCGCATCCTGGGCCAGGAGATGACCAATTGCCCGGCGCGAGAGGTTATCCAGTGCAAGGTCAGCCACGTGCCGGGGGACCGTCTGGGCGAGGGCCTGGTCTCTAACCTGCCAGTGGACGACAACCAGATCCTCAAGGACTATCGGCAGCCCCCCCTGGCGCGGGGGCCATTTCTGGTAGAGTCGGCCATCGCCCGCCTGGCCGAGAAGCTGATCGCCGCCTTTGATATTGATACGCCCAGCCCCAAAACGCTGGTCCGGCTCCTGTCTGGGGGCAACCAGCAGAAGGTGCTCCTGGCCCGGGAGCTTCACGTGGCCCCAAACCTGCTGGTGGCTGTCCACCCCACGCGGGGTCTGGACGTCGGGGCCACCGAGTTCGTACATCAACGGCTGTTGGAGCAGCGGGCAGAAGGTACGGCGATCCTTTTGATCTCCGAAGACCTGGATGAGGTGTTGACGCTCTCGGACCGCGTGGCGGTCCTCTACGAGGGCGAGATCATGGGCCTCCTCCCGGCGGCCGAGGCGGAGATCGCCACGGTGGGATTGATGATGGCCGGGAAGCGAATGGAGTGAAGGGATGAAAGACTGGCTCGATGTGAAGTTTGAGAAACGGCTGGTCCCCTCGCCGGTCATAACGGCGGTGGTGCCGTTCGTATCGCTGGGCCTGGCATTGGTCCTGGGGGCGATCTTGTTACTGCTGGCCGGGGTCAACCCCCTCACCACCTATGGGGCCATGTTGCAGGGAGCCTTTGGGTCGCCGGAACAGTGGCTCAAGGGTGATTTCTACAACCTCTCGGAGACGCTGGTCAAGGCCATCCCGCTCATGTTATGTGGGCTGGGGGTGGGGATCGCCTTTCGGATGCTATTCTGGAACATCGGGGCGGAGGGGCAACTGGCGGCTGGCGGGATCGCGGCGGCCGGGGTGGCCCTGTTCTGGGGCACCGCACTCCCGGCGCCCCTGGTCCTGCCGACGATGATCGGGGTCGGGTTCGCGGCCGGGGCCTTGTGGGGCCTGATCCCGTCCCTGCTCAAGGCCTTCCTCCAGGTGAACGAGATCATCACCACGCTGATGCTGAACTATATCGCCATCCTGCTGGTGGAGTACCTGTTCTACGGGCCGTGGAAGGACCCCAAAGGCTATGGCTTCCCCGGCACAGCCGAGTTCGTCGAGGCGGCCTGGCTGCCGCGCCTGCCGGATTCGCGGGTCCACCTGGGCTTGTTGTTCGCGGTGCTGGTGGCATTGTTCATCTGGCTGGTCCTCAGCCGCACCAAGTGGGGCTATGAGATCCGGGTCATCGGCGAGAATCCCCGGGCGGCCCGCTATGCCGGGATCGGCCTGGTGCGCAACATCATCCTGGTCATGATTCTCTCCGGCGGCCTGGCCGGCCTGGCTGGTATGTCCGAGGTGGCCGGCATCTCCCACCGCCTGCAAAAGGGTCTGACGGTGGGTTATGGCTATACCGCCATCATCGTGGCCTGGCTGGCCCGACTGGGACCCTGGCGCACCCTGCTGGTGGCTTTTCTCCTGGCCGCCCTCCTGGTGGGCGGTGATCAGATTCAGATCACGATGAAATTGCCGGCCGCCATTGCCCTGATCATACAGGGCCTGATCCTGTTTTGCATGTTGGGTGGTGACCTGTTCACCCACTATCGGTTACGTGTGCAGATTCGTCGTCGGTTGGTCGGATAGTCGAAGGGGAGGTGAATTAGATGGACCTGGCCTTTTTCGTCTCCATCCTGGCAGTGACCGTCGAGGCAGGGGCGTCTCTCCTGTATGCCACCATCGGCGAGATCTACACGGAGCGGTCCGGCATCCTGAACCTGGGGCTGGAGGGGATGATGCTCATGGGTGCGGTGACCGGGTTCATCGTGGCCAAAGACAGCGATAGTGTCTGGGCCGGCCTGCTGCTGGCCATCCTCGTCGGCGGGTTGCTGGGCCTGCTCCATGCCTTCCTGACCATCACCCTGCGCGCCAATCAGGTGGTCTGTGGTCTGGCCCTGACCCTCTTTGGCACTGGCCTGGCGAACTTTTTGGGGCGCTCTTACGTCGGCCTGATCGGCCCCAAGTTCACCGGCATCTGGTTGCCGGTGCTGGGTGACATCCCCATCCTGGGCGAGGCCCTGTTCCGGCAGGACATCCTGGTCTATGCGCTGTACGTGCTGGTCCCCCTGGCCTGGTTCTTCCTCTACAAGACCCGGCCGGGCCTCCACCTGCGGGCGGTGGGGGAGAATCCCCAGGCCGCCGATGCCCTGGGGGTGAACGTGGCCGGCCTGCGCTATCTGTATACGATCCTGGGGGGGATGTTGGTGGGCCTGGGCGGGGCACACCTCTCCCTGGCCTACACCCCCGGCTGGACGGAAGGGCTGACGATGGGCCGGGGCTGGATCGCCATCGCCCTGGTCATCTTTGCCACCTGGAGTCCGGCCCGGGCCGTGGTGGGGGCCATCCTCTTTGGCGGCATCAACGCTGTCCAGTTCCGGATGCAGGCGGCGGGGACCAACATCCCGGCCCCGTTCCTGAACATGCTCCCCTATGCTGCCACCATCGTCGTCCTGGTGATGATCACCTGGTGGGAGGGCTTTCGCAAGCGCATCGGGGCCCCGGCGGCCCTGGGGCTGGCTTACGTGCGCGAGGAAAAGGAATAAAAACACGACCCTTCCCCAATCATGCCTGGGTGAGGGTCGTGTGGTCAGGAAACCGTTGGTGGGGGTTGGGTCAGGTTACCGCAACCCTCATTTTAGTTTAAACCGCAACTGCCCACCTTGCCTGCGATCAAGGCAGCCGTTCCGCCAGGCCGAGAGGCAGCATCACCAGGCCACTGATGACCTTGGGATAAAAGTCGGTGGACTTTTGCGGCATCCGCTCGCTGGCCTCGGTGCAGGCCCGGACCTGCTCGATCCGGGTCGGGTTCATCACCAGCAAGAAGGCAGCTCGCCCCCCGTCTACGGCCGCATAGCCGGGACCCGGGTCGCGCAGGTAGTCAATGTTCTCCTTGCGTTCCACGGCCCCCTTGTCAATCCCCAGCACGCGCTCGATGAATAGCTCGTGCAGGATCGTAACGTCCAACATGCGCCAGGCCGGGGCGCGGCCGGGTAGCAGCCGGGTCAGCACGTCTGGGTCGCGCAAGGTGAGCACGCTGTATTGACCGTTATAGAAGCCAAAGCGAGGATGGTCCGCCGTGGCCTGGGCCAGCGCCCGTTCCATCGCCGCCCGGTCCGTCGCCGGGGTCACCTCAAAGTATTCCTCGGCCCGCTCCAGGGCCTGCTGGCCGTTCAGGCGGCCGTAAGAGTGGATCAGCCGGTGAGTGGGCAGGATGACCAGGCCCGGGTCGCTCATGCTGACCAGGGTGACCAGGACATAATTGAACGCCGCGTCGGCCGGGGCAGCCGGGTGTTGCTGGCGCATCTCGTCCCGGTAGTTGAGGGCCGTCTCGTAGCGATGGTGGCCGTCAGCGATGATCAGGTTGCGCCGGGGGGCCATCTCTGCCACCACCGCCGCGATGACCTGAGGGTCATCCACCACCCAGAACCGTTGCTCCACATCGCGCTCGATCACCTGCTCGCGGGCGACTAACGGTTGGTGCGCTTCCAGATAGGGTTGCAGGAACGTGTTGACACGGTTCTCTGGATCGGGGTAGAGGATAAAGATGTGCTCCCAGGCGGCTGCGGTGGCCCGGGTCAGGTTGAGCCGGTCCACTTTGGGACCACTGAGGGTGCGCTCGTGGGGCAGGATGGTCCCCTCGTCAAAGCTGGTGAGTTGCAGGGCGGCACAGAGGCCGCGCCGGGTGCGTGTCTCGCCGCCGGGCGTGGCATAGGTCTGCTCCAACACATACAGTGCCGGCCGGGGGCCGCGCATCAGCACCCCTTCAGCCTGCCAGGTCTGGGCGTAGCAACGAGCGCGGGTATAACAGTTATCCGTATCAGTATCGGCCGGGGTGCGCTGGCCCAGGATGATTCGGCAGAAATTATAGGGGCTGAGGGCATAGTATTGCCTCTGCTCGGCCTCGTGGATACGGTCGTAGGGTTGGGTGATGACGGCTGAGAGGTCCGGGATGTGGACCGGGTTATATCGCAGGCCCCGGAAGGGCTTGATCACGGCCATGTGTTCCTCCTCGCTCGTCAAAATATCAACTGACACATGACATTTGACGCATTACCCTGAACCCTCCCGCAGGTTAGAAAGCGCCCCAACCTGCGGGAGGGCAGGTAGTTACCGCATTACGCAAAATGCTCCCGGTAGAACTCGATGGCGAGTTCGGCCACTTCCGCCCCTACCCGGTCCTGGGCCTCGACCGTGCTGGCTCCCACATGCGGGGAGCCGATGACCTGGTCCAGGGCCATGAGTTTGGGATTGGCCGCCGGTTCCTCCTCGAACACATCCAGGGCGGCCCCGGCCACCTTGCCGCTGACGATGGCTTCATAGAGGGCCTCCTCGTCAATCGTGCCCCCGCGTCCACAGTTCACGATGTAGACGCCGGGCTTCATCCGGGCAAAGGCAGCGGCGTTCAGGATGTGCCTGGTTTCTGGTGTAAGAGGGGTGTGCAATGAGATATAGTCAGAGCGGGTCAGCACCTCCTCCAGGGGCACCTGGGTGGCGCCGGGCACCCCGGTGGGGGTACGGCGGTAAAAGATCACGTTCATGCCCAGGGCCACAGCGCGCCGGGCCACCTCCTGCCCGATGCGCCCGCAGCCGATGAGACCCAGGGTCTTGCCGGCCAGCTCAGTGCCGGTGAAGGCTTTTTTCTCCCACCTGCCGGCCTTCATGGAGGCCGTCATCTGGGGGATGCTGCGGGCCAGGGCGAACAGGTAGCCGATGGTCAACTCGGCCACGCTGGCGCTGGACGCGCCGGGAGTGTTCAGCACGGTCACCCCCTTGCTCCGGGCATAGTCCACATCAATGTTATCCACACCGACGCCGCCCCGGATGATGAGCTTGAGGTTCGGCGCGGCGTCAATGACCGGCGCGCGGACTTTGGTGGCCGACCGCACCACCAGGGCGTGGTAGGGGGGCACGGTGGCGACGAGTTCCTCCGGGGCCAGGCCGGTCTTGACATCCACGGTGATGCCGGCCGCACGCATGGTCTCGATGGCATCGGCGGCAGTCTTGTCACAAACCAGCAGTTTCATGGTCATCTCCTTTCATAACGCAAGACGCATTACGTAAGCCCCAGGATGTCGTTGATCTGGCTCAGCAGCCACTCGATGTCGGCCACCTGCAAGTCGCCCATGTGAGCGATGCGGAAGCATTTCTCTTTCAGGTCGCCGTAGCCGTTGGAGATCATGGCCCCTCGTTTGCCGAGTTCATTGTTCAGATTGCCCACGCTGATGCCCCGGGTATTGGCGATATTGGTGACGGTGATGGAGAGATAGCGTTCGTCGCCATAGAGGGCAAAGTATTTGCGCGCCCAGGCGCGGACGATCTCGGCCATCTGGCGGTGGCGGGCCTCACGGGCGGCCATACCTTCGGCCAGGATGTCGTCCATTTGCCGGTTCAGGGCCTGGATGAGGCTGATGGCCGGCGTGGCCGGGGTCTGGTGGGTCTCGTAGCGTTTGTCCATCTGGCTGTAGGCGAAATAATGGCCCTTGTTGGGCACCTGCAAGGCGCGTTCCCGGGCCCGATCACTCACGGCGCAGACGGTAAGTCCCGGCGGCAGGGCAAAGCACTTTTGCACCCCGGCCAGGCACACATCCAGCCCCAGGTCATCGAAGGGGATGTCCACACCGGCCATGCAGCTCACGGCGTCAATGAGGAGCAGCACATCGGGATACTTCTGGTGGACCAGTCTGGCGATCTCCGGCACGGGGTTCATGATGCCGGTAGAAGTCTCATTATAGACTACGGTGATGGCGTCGTAATCACCCTTGCTCAGGGCTTCGTCTACCAGTTCGGGGGTGATAGCCTGGCCCATGGGCACTTCCAGCTTGTCGGCCGGCACGCCGTTGTCCCGGGCGATTTCGTACCAGCGCTTGGAGAACGCGCCGCAGGTGGTGCAGAGCACCTTCTTGAGCGAGGCCTGCCGCACCGAGCCTTCCATCACGCCGGTGGAGGAGCAGGCGAACAGGTAGACGCGCTGCGTGGTATGGAGCATCTTCTGCAGCTTGGGGGTGACTTCAGCCTGGAGGTCCGAGTATTCCTTGGCCCGGTGGCCGATCATGGGCACGGCCTGAGCCTGGAGGATCTCGTCGCGCACGTGGGTGGGACCGGGGATGAACAGCTTTTTGTACATTTTTCTCCCTCCTTGGATTCGATGGTGATGATGCGGCCACATCCTTGGGGCCGGTTTTATTTTACCACATTCTGCGTCCGATGACAATATAGGGTTTGACATCCGGGCGCAATTGAACGCATGAGGATACTGCCTCACTTCCCACTTCGCGTCCCTTCACCGCTACGCGATGCGGGGAGGGGAAAGAATGCCTGGTAAGGGGGTTTTTGCGGCGGCGAAGCCGCCGCAAAAACCCCCAGAAAGGCTTTTTCCCTCCTTTCCCATCAACCTGCGGGAGGGTAGGCTGGCGGTCTGCCCATCAGGTTGGGCCGGAAAGTGTTAGCACTCATCAGTGGCCCCAACCCAAAGCTGCCCGCACCCGGCCTGGATGCTGGTCCCCCTTGAATCGCGCCGGGTTACCGGGATATGGGCCTCTTCCAGCACCCGCTGGAAGGCTCGCACGCGCCCGGCTGACGAGGGCCGCAGGTCCAGACCCGGCACCGGGTTCAGCGGGATCAGGTTCACGTGGACCAGACGGCCTTGCAGGCGCGCCGCCAACGCCTGGGCCTGAGCCGGGCTATCGTTTACCTCCTCGATGAGGGTATACTCGAATGTCACCCGCCGGCCGGTCTGGGCACTATACTCGTCCACGGCAGCGAACAGGTCGGCCAGGGGATAGCGACGGTTGATCGGCACCAGTTCGTCACGTAGCCGGTCATCCGGGGCATGGAGGGAAACGGCCAGGTTAACCTGGCGGTCCTCCTGGGCCAGCCGGCGGATGCCGGGCACCAGGCCCACGGTGGAGATGGTGAAGCGCCGCGCGCCCAGGTTGAACCCGGCCGGGTCATTGAGTCGCCGGATGGCCGCCAGGGTAGCTTCATAGTTAGCCAGTGGCTCACCCATGCCCATAAAGACCACCTGGGTGACGTTTTGCCCCTGCGCCCGGAGTCGCCGGGCAAAATAGAGCACCTGAGCCACGATCTCCCCGGCCGACAGGTGGCGTCGAAACCCCATCCGGCCGGTGGCGCAGATAACGCAGCCCAGGGCACAGCCCACCTGGGTAGAGACGCAGACGGTGTTCCGCCCGGCCGTCGGGTAACGCATGAGCACGGCCTCGATACGCTCGCCGTCCGGCAGACCCAGGAGTGCCTTTTCGGTCAGCCCATCATCGGCCACCTGACCGGCCAGGGCAGTCAGGGGATCCAGGAGAAAGGTTTCCGCCAGCCGGGAGCGCAGGGGCCGGGGCAGAGTCGTCATTTGCTGAAAATCAGCGGCCTGCTGGACATAGAGCCATTCCCAGACCTGGCGGGCGCGATAAGCTGGTTCGCCCCAGGCGGCCAGGGTAGCGGCTAATTCGGCGTAGGACTGGTCTAACAAGTAAACGGTCATACGGCGTATCCCAACGTCGTTTTTGTTCCTCACCAAGCTTACCAGAAGCAGTCACCTTTTTCAAGGCCCTGACCTTGACACCCGGGCGTAATCATGAGGACCCTGCCCCACTCCCCACTTTGTCGCCGCTACGCGATGCGGGGAGGGGAGGCTTCCTCCCTTCTTGTTCCCTCCCTGACAGAAGTTATGCCCGGATGTCAGGTTGCAGGCTTGACCTTCGTTGGGGACATGATATAATACGTTAGTGAAAGGTCTGGCGTGGCGCGTGTTATCCATTGTGAAGGTTCGGCCCCCCAAGCCTGGGGACCAGCGAGGTATGAGATGTTCATGCTCGCGGCGGGTGTGCCCGGCCCAGGCCGGACTGGGTCACCCGCCGTTGGGCGCGGGGTCGCAGACCCCGCGTGAGCACATATTATACGAGGTGTATAGATGTTCTTTTGTCCTCCACCCACTACCCTGGATTGTCTGTATTTTATGTGCCTGACCCTGGGCGGCATGTGGGCGGGATTCATCGCCCTGTTTGGCCTGGTGGATTTCGATCTGCCTTTTGACCTGGATTTTGACCACGACGTTGATCTGCCCCTCATCGGTGACCTGCACCTGGGCGAGGCGATGTCCTTCGACCACGGTTCGGTGAGTGTATCGCCGGTCAGTCCAGCCACCATCTCGGTTTTTGTGGCCAGTTTTGGTGGGGTGGGCATCATCGCCACCAAGCTGTTCAATGTGCCGGGTGAATGGAGTATTATTATCGCCGGCATCGGCGGGCTGGTCATCGCTGGCGTGATCTTTATCTTCTACTCGCAGTTCCTCCTCGCCTCCCAGGCCTCCAGTGACCTGATCCTCAGCGAGCTGGTCGGTCGCTCGGCTGAGGTCACGGCGCCCATTCCGGGTGAAGGGCGTCTGGGTGAGATCGCCTATATCAGCAAGGGGGCACGCCACACAGCCTCGGCCCGGTCTGCGGACGGCACTCCCATCGCCAGGGGCACCACGGTGGTCATCGAAGACACCTCCGGGCCGGTGTTCATCGTGCGCGCGAAAAAGCTGTCTGGCTGACCCCCGCCATCCCTGCCGGGGTGCCCACCTGGTAACCCAGCGCGGTCCACAGTGGGCGGGCCAGGTGGGGTCTGGTGCCGGGCGGGGGCAACCTCAGGGCGTCTGAAAAGCCCACCCTGGAGGCGACAGGGAAAAGCCCAGCGTGAGGAAGGTCACCATGACCATTGAACTCGAATCTGTGTCTTATGGTGTTCTACACGTCGCCGGGGGCCAGGTGCGCGATCGTGTGCCTCAGGCCCGGGCCTATCTGCCCACGGCACGCCTGGGGCGCCGGGCCGCGCGCGACGCGATCTATATGCTCGTGGACCCGGAAGGGCCAGCATCGCCAGACTTGTTGAACGACCTGTTGACCGTGCTGGAAGATACATACGCCCAGCACCCCTCGCGGAGCGTGACCTCGGCCCTGGTGGGGGTCATCAAGGCGGCCAATGAGTATCTCTATCGGCAGAACCTGAACACGGTGCTCACCAGCCGAATTGCGGCGAGTATCTGTTGCGTGGTACTGCGCGGCCGGGATGTCTATGTGGGCTGGGCGGGCCAGGCGCCGATCTACATCTTGCACGAGGGGGTATTGCAGCGCGTGCCCGCCGAGCCGGACCCGGCCGATGATCTCAATCGCCTGGGCCTGAATGATAGCATCGAGGCCCGGCTCTTTCACACCACCCTGACCGCTGGCGACGTGGTGCTGCTCTGCTCCACCAGTCTGGAACGGATCGCCACGCCGGGCCAGCTTAAAACGGCTTTGCACCAGGAATCGCTCTCGGAGTTGCGGGCACGCCTCATTGCCCTGGCCGGGGAGGCCGAGCTGACGACGGTGATGATTCGCCTGAAGGAGGCCCCGGTCGCGGCCAGTGAGCCGCGCCCGACCGGTCGCCGGGTGGGGTTGGGCCGGCTCAAGGATCAACCCGCGCCACGCCGGCCGGTTGTCTCCCCCCCGCCAGCAGTGCGCGGCGTGCCAGCCCCGGCGCGCCAGCCCGAGCGGTATACCCCGGCCAGGCCGGCTGCTCCGACCCGGCGCATTTCCTGGCCCTGGTTGTTACTGCCCCTGGTCGTGGCCCTGTTAGCCATATTGGGCGTGGCCGGGGCCTGGTTTGCCCTCTCCCAATGGCAGGAGAACCAGGCCCGCGAGGCTCATTTTGCCAGCCTGCTGGTGCAGGCCGAACAACTGCGGAGCCAGGCCAGCACCCAGCCGGACCGAACTGCCCGCGTCCAGACCTTGCGCCAGGCCCAGGCCCTGGTGGATGAAGCCCTGACTATCAAACCCGACCATAAAGAGGCTGCCCGGTTAAGACAGGCGATCATCACCGACCTGAATCGGGCCAGCCTGGTCACGCCCCTGTATGGCTCCATCCAGCTCACCGATTTCAAGACGGCAGGCAGCCGGGTCACGCAACTATGGGTGCAGGGAAAGCGGGTCTATGTGTTGGATGCCGGCCGGGGCATCCTCTATCGCTACTTCCTGAATGAGAACCGGGATAATTTGCTACCCCAGGACAGGCCGGACCTGCTTCAGAACGGACAGACGGTGGGCGACCGGGTGGTGAGTAACCTGGGGTTCATCTTCTGGATGCCGGCCGGCGGCGACCGCCAGGAAGGCATCCTGGCCCTGGACCAAAATAACCACCTTTTTGGCGAAGCCGGCCCAGATCAGGTCGTGGCCTATGAGGTGGGATATAGCTCGCAGTGGGGCCGGGTTGTCGCCGGCGGCGGGTATGCCGGCAACCTGTATCTCCTGGACGCCGGTCAGAATCAGATCCACAAATACCTGCCCACAGCCGGGGGCTATGCCGGGCCGGCCACCGATTATTTACAAACCCCGGTGGACCTGAGCGCCGCCGTAGACATGGCTATTGACGGGAATATCTACGTGCTCCTGGCCAGTGGTGAGGTGCTCAAGTTCCTGCGCGGCGAGCGACAGCCCTTCCCCATGACCGGCCTGGACACTCCCCTCAAAGACCCCCGCGCTATCTTTTGCACTGAGGAGGTTGAATCCGTCTATGTGGTGGACGCGGGAGAGCGACGCATAGTACAATTCAGCAAAGAGGGTACTTTCCAGCGGCAGTTCCAGTATGGCGGCACCGAGTCGCCGGCCCTGTTCGCCGACCTGCGAGACATCAGCGTGGTGGAGGGGGAGAAGCTGGCCCGGATCTATGTTTTGGCCGGCAATCAGTTGGTGGTCTTTCCATTGCCGCCCCTGGGTGAAGAACCCCTGGAATTGCCGACGAGCGAATGACGAGAATATGGATCAGGAGGGCTGCCCAGACCATATGAGCGGGAATACAGAGCGCACACTGGTGATCGTGAAACCTGATGGGGTACAACGCGGCCTGGTGGGGGAGATACTGGGCCGCTTTGAGCGTCGGGGGCTAAAGATCGTCGCCCTGAAGATGATGACGGTGAGCCGGGACCTGGCCGAGCGGCATTATGCGGTCCACCAGGGCAAGTTCTTCTATGAGGACCTGGTCAGCTATATCTCCTCCAGCCCGGTGGTAGCCTGTATCATCGAGGGGCCGCACGCTATCGGCGTGGTGCGGGCGATGGTGGGGGCCACCCGGCCCCAAGAAGCCGCCGCCGGGACCATCCGTGGCGATCTGGCCCTGGCCGGACTGCGCAACCTCATCCACGCCTCAGACGCGCCGGAGACTGCCCAGACCGAGATCGAGCTGTGGTTCCGGCCAGACGAGATCGTGGACCTGCCCCGTGAGATTGACCGCTGGGTGTACGAATAAGCGCGTGGTCGGCAGCCTGGCAGAGTAGCGACAGGTTTTACTGCCGCAGCAGGTGGGAGACGGTGACGAGGGTGAAACCGCGCTGCCTCAGCCCGGCGATGATGGCCGGCAGGGCTTCGGCGGTGTGCCAGCCCCGGCCGTTGATGTGCATGATCACGATGGAGCCGTTTTGCGCCTGCCGGAGCACCTGGCGGGTCATGGCCTCGGCAGAGACGTTGGGGTCAGGATCGCCGGTCACCACATCCCACTGGATGGCCTGCAGGCCGTGGGCGGTGACGACCAGCAGTGCCTCATCGTTGTATGTGCCGAATGGGAACCTGAACAAGGTTGGCTCGCGGCCGGCCACGCGCCGAATGATGGCCTGGGTGCGGGTGATCTCGGCTGCCATCTGCGCCGGGGAGATAAGGGCAAAGTCCGGGTGACCCCATGAGTGGTTGCCCAGCTCAAAGTACGGCACACTGGCGAGCAACTGCGTCGCCGTCGAGTGCGATTGTACCCATAGACCCCCCAGGAAGATCGTGGCCGGGGTCTGCGTCTCCGTAAGCACGCGGACGATGCCCCAGTCGAAGCCCCTGGGAGCCGAGGTGGTCTGGCAGGCATCGAAGGTGAGGGCTACCTCCGGGCGGGTGCGGGGGCCGTGGGTGATCGGTGAGGGCACTGTGGGGACCGGCGTCGGGCGCGCAGGGGCCGTCGGTGAGGGGGGCGCCAGGGA
>Ga0209101_1000256_pt1 | contig 44418 bp, 24 predicted proteins | sample ConPoolayeCmetaG_FD_185481 | JGI IMG/M metagenome (GOLD analysis project Ga0209101, IMG submission 185481) | Hot spring microbial mat communities from California, USA to study Microbial Dark Matter (Phase II) - Cone Pool mat layer C metaG... ... | reverse complement strand
CGTAGGCTGGCTCAGGCGACGGTGGGGTTGGCAGGGCTGGTTTTCAGTGTGGCGCTCACCGCTGGCCTGATTGGAGGCATGACTACGGCCGACGCAAACCCCGTATATGAGTCAGCCATATCAACTGCTGGTCAGCACCTTGGTTCGGTCCTGGTGTGGCCGGCTGCCGCGCCCGCTAGTCCGGAGCCCGAGACGGATGATGCGTCCTGGTCGGCAGACCTAGCGGAAAGCCCGGGGACGGTCATCTATCGCATCTGCCGGGTTACCGCTTACAGTGACCGGGGCACCACCGCTTCCGGTGTGCCGGTGGGGGTGGGGCAGTGTGCAGCGCCGGCCGATATTCCGTTCGGTGCCCAAGTTCATATCCCGGCCTTGGGGCGGACGTTCGTCGTAACGGACCGGACGCACCGCCGTTTCCGCCGCAGCACGGTGGACATTTTCATCCCATCCAGTAGGCAGTGCAGGCAGTTCGGCTGCCGCTACCTTGAGTGCCACATCAAGCTGCCGGCGAAGGTGGTGACAAAGTTGCGCAGTTAGGCGCGCGGCTGGGAGGGGGCGTGTTTGCGAGCCCAAGAGGGTAGGGCGCGGCCAGGCTGCTGCGACCTCTTGCGCGTTGGCGGGTGCGCGCCTGGGAGGGCAGTTCGGGGGCTGAGGTCGGTCGGAAGGGGAGACGGGGAGGCTGACAGTTTCCAGCAGGGTCGCCCCTACCCGCGAAGGGGGGCGGTGTGTACGCTTTGGGGTTGTGTTCTATCTGCGACTGATTCTGACATCACTGCGTAGCCTGGACGCCCACTTTCTGCGCTCGCTGCTGGCGACGCTGGGGGTGCTGATCGGCGTGTCGTCGGTGGTGGCGTGCATGTCGATCCTGGAAGGGTTCTCCAACGATCTGCTCAAGCGTTTCCGCTCACTGGGGGCCAACGTGGTGTTCGTGTTCCCCGAGACCGCCCGGGTGGAGGGTCGTCCGGTCGGTGCGGCGCAGACGCTGGTGTTGGAGGACATGGACCTGTTATTGCGCGAGCTGCCGGACAGCATCGACCGCATCGCGCCGGAGGCCGCCGGGGCCGCCACCATCAAGCGGTTTCAGAAGCCGCTGGATGTTGCGCTGGTGGCCACGTCTGCCGCCTACTTCGAGATTCACGAGTACAAGGCGGCTGTGGGGCGCGTTTTCAGCAAAGCCGAGTCGGACAGCCCGGACGCGACGGTACTGCTGCTGGGGGCGAAGGTGGCCGAGAAGCTTTTCGGCGGGACGGAAGCCGTGGGGCAGACGGTCAAGCTCGGAGGCGTCAGCTATCGGGTGGTGGGGGTGATGGAGAAGCGCGGCAGCTTGGGCTTTTTGAACGCGGATGAGACCGTGTTCATACCGATTCAGGCCGGGCTGAAGCGGTTCTTCAACCGCAAGTGGCTGAATCGTTTGACCATCGCCGCCAAGCATCCCGATCAGATCGAGGAGTTGCAGAATCAGCTCAAGCGCGTGCTGCGCAAGGCGCACAACATCCGCGCTGGGCAGCCGGACGATTTCGTGGTGTTCAACCAGGAGGAGGCCCTTCAGCAGGTGACGCAGTTCATGCTGATCTTCAAGGTGGTCTTCTACAGTATCGCCGGCATCAGTCTGGTGGTGGGGGGAATCGGCATCATGAACATCATGCTGGTTTCGGTGACCGAGCGGACGCGTGAGATCGGCGTGCGCATGGCGGTGGGGGCGCGGCGTGGCGACATTCTGGTGCAGTTTCTGGTGGAGGCGCTGTTCATCAGTCTGTTGGGCGGGGCGCTGGGGCTGCTGCTGGGGACCATGTTCGCCGACGTGATGGAGCGTGTGCTGCGCCTGCTGGAATTCCGCACGGAAATAAACGCTACGGTCATTCTCTGGTCGCTGGCCACCGCGACGGTGGTGGGAGTGTGCAGCGGCTTGTATCCGGCTTTCAAAGCCAGTCGTTTGGACCCGGTGGACGCGCTGCGGCACGAGTGAGCGGTGGTCGTGGTCGGGTCGGTGAAAGTGGCGACACCAGCGCGTGCCTGCAATACGCTGCCTCAGGCGGGCAGGTAGCCTTCCGTGGGGGTCGGGTTGACTTCTGCGCCGAAACCCAGGCGGCGGCGAGCGCGCATCAGCGTGACGTACAAAGTGGGCACCACTACCAGCGTCAAAAGAGTGGCGAAGCCCAGCCCGAAAATGACCGCGATGGCCATGTTCGCCCACCATTGACTGGATTCGCTGCGCGTCGCCCAGTGCATCGCGTGAAAATCGTAGCTGACACCGGTGGCCATCGGGATAAGCCCCAGGATGGTCGTTCCGGCCGTCAGCAGCACCGGTCGCAGGCGAGTGGCTCCGGCCTGCATGGCGGCGGCCAGCAAGTCCAGTCCGCGGCGTTCCAGTTGCCGCGTGTAGTCCAGCAGGACGATGGCGTTGTTCACCACCACGCCCGCCAAACTGATCACGCCCACGCCGGTCATGATGATGCCGAAAGGCATGGCACAGACTATTAGTCCCAGGAAGACGCCGATCAGGGACAGCAGGACTGTCATCATGATGATCAGCGGGACGCTGAGAGTATTGAACTGCGCGACCAGTATGAGGGCCACCAGCAGCAGGGCCGCCACGAAGGCTTTGCTGAGGAACGCCTGGGCCTTCTGCTGTTCCTCGTCCTTGCCGGCATAGCGGATTTCATAGCCGGGTGGAACCGGCAGTCCCGCCAGCCGCTGCTTAACCTCGGCTAGTACCTCGGTGTCCAGGCGTCCTTCGGCATCGCCGGTGAGCGTGACGACGCGTTTCTGGTTGATGCGGCGGATGGTACCGTAGCCGCCGGTGTATTCGAAGCGGCCCAGCGAACTGAGCGGGACGGCCTGACCGGCGGCATTGGGAACGCGTAGACGAAACAGGTCGTCGACGGACTGGCGCTGGCTTTCGGGCAGTCGCACGGTGATGTCGTATTCGTCGTTGAATTGCCGGTACTTGCTGACTTCCGAGCCGAAGATGGCCGTCTTGAGGAAGTTGCCGACGATGGCGGTGTTGACGCCCAGGAGCATAGCGCGCTGACGGTCGACGCGGAAGGCCAACTCGGGGCGTGCCGCCTCGTGATCGCTGCGCAGGTTCACCAGGCCGGGCACGTCCGCGATTCGCTGGCGCGCCAGTTCGCTGAGGCGCTCGAGCTCGCGGAAGTCCTCGCCGATGAAACGTACCGTGACGGCGCTGCCGGTCGGCGGGCCTTCTTCTTCCTTCTCCACCTTGATTTCCGCGCCGACGAGGTCGGTGATGGCGTGGCGGATGTCGGCCACGACCTGGGCGGAGGGGCGGCGCCGCACCTCGAAGTCGTGAAAGGTGAGCGTGATCGTCGCCAGGTGCTCGCCACTGGAACCGCCCAGCGGGTCACCGGCGCCGCCGGTGCCAACGTTGGTGATGACGCGGGTCAGGTCGTTGGCGAAGGGTGTCAGGCGTTGCTCGATGAGTCGAGCGATTGCGTCGGTCTGGCGGATGTTGGTGCCTTGCGGACAGCGGATGCTGATGCTGGCCCGGCGCGGATCGAAGTTGGGGAACAGCTCGACTCCGTGCCCGAGTTTGCCGTACAGGGTTGTCAAGCCGACCAGCAAGAGCAGCGTCAGCGCCAAGGTGGTGGCACGATGGGTCAGGGCGGTCTGTAACAGGCGGGCATAGGCACGCACGAACGGGCTCTGGCGATGGTCGGCGGCGCCACGGCCGACGAACATCGAACTGAGCACCGGGTTGATCACGAGCGCGACGAAGAGCGAGCTGCTCAGCGTGATGATCAGCGTGATGGGAAGGTACTTCATGAACTCGCCCATGATTCCCGGCCAGAAGATCATGGGGAAGAAAGCCGCAACGGTGGTGGCCGTGGAAGTGATGACCGGCCAGGCCACTTCGGCCGTGCCGCTCGTGGCAGCGGCCACGCGCCGGCCGCTGAGCGTGTAATGTCGATAGATGTTCTCGACGATGACGATGGCGTTGTCCACCAGCATCCCCAAGGCCATGATCAGGCTGAAGAGCACGACCATGTTCAGCGTGTAGCCCAGGGCCTGGATGATGATGAAGCTCAGCAACATGCTGAGGGGGATGATGGCGCTGACGATCAGGCTGGTGCGCAGCCCCATGAAGAGCATGATGACCGCTACGACCAGGATCATGCCGCTGGCCAGGTTGTTCTCCAGGTCGGCCACCATCATGCGAATGTCTTTGGATTGATCGAGAGTGACGTCGAAGCGCACGCCGGCCGGGGCACGCTTTTGAAACTCCCGCAAGACGTGCCTGACGGCTTCGGCGATGAAGAGGATGTTCTGGCCAGAACGCTTCTGCACGGTCAGCGTGATGGTGTCCTGGAACTCGATTGTGCCCGCGGGCGTCGGCGTTCCCAGTCGGCTATAGGTGGCTCGGTCCTTGAAGGTGTCACGGACCTCGGCCACGTCGGTGAAGTATATGGGTCGGCCGTTGCGTACGGCGATTACCAGTCCGTCCACTTCATCCGGCTGGACAAACTCGGCCGGCACCCGGACGTTGAACTTCGTGCCGGGCGTCTCCAGGCCGCCGGCGGATATATTCACGTTCTCAGAGGGAATCAGGCTCAGGATTTCAGGTATGGTAAGCCCGTAGGCCGCCACCTTGTCCTGGTCGATCTCCAGGCGGATCTCCCGTTCCAATCCCCCGACCACGTCGCAGTTCAGGACGCCCGGGATGGCTTCGATGATATCCTCCAGCTCGTCGGCGATCAGCTTCAGCCGCACCGGTGAGGCTTCCCCGGATATGTTCACGATCAGGATCGGGAAGTCGGCGAAACTGATTTCCGTGAGAACGGGATCTTCGGCCTCCTTGGGCAGCTCTTTCTTGGCCCGGTCCACCTTGTCGCGGACATACTGCATGGCGTCGTCGACCTTGACGTCAGGCAGAAACTCGATCGTGATGATCGATAGGCCTTCCTGACTGGCGGAGGTGATCTCTTTGACCCCCTTTAGCCCCGCCAGTTCCTTCTCGATCTTGATCGTGATCGACGACTCGATGTCCTGCGGTGACACGCCCTCGTAGCTGGTGGTCACCAGGATGAATGGGATCGGAATGTCCGGCGCTGCCTCGCGCGGCAGGGTCAGGTAGCAGTAGGCACCGCCGATGATGATCAGCAGGGACAGCACGCCTACGGTGGTGCGATTTCGAATGGCAGCGTCGGAGAGAATCACGAGCCGATCCGCAAGTGGGAATTACGTGATACGGAATGCAGAGCAGGCGACGTGGCATACGGCGCGCACGTCAGAGGCGGCAGCCGCGCTGGCCTGGTGTCGTGCTTGGTCCGCATCTGGTCGGGTTGTCTCATAGAGCGTTGCATAGGTTGTGTGGACGCGGCAGGCGCGGACGGTGCTCACTGCCGCTCGACGATGTTCACCGTTTGGCCTGGTCCGACGTAGCGGTGTCCGGCCACGATCAGCTCGTCGCCCGGCGCCAGTCCGCTGAGCACCTGCACATCGCGCCCCTTGAGTACTCCTAGTTCCACCTGCCGCATCTCGGCCTGACCGTCGCGTACCACATAGACCGAGTACCCATTTTCCAGCGGGATGACGGCCGCCAGCGGGATCATGAGGGCGTCACGCAGCACGCGTCGTGTCAGCCGGGCGCGGACGATCTGTCCGCTGCGCAACCGGTGATCGTGGTTGTCCACCAAGACCTCGATACGGGTAGTGCGTGTCCCGGGGTCCGCCAGGGCACTGATGTAGGTGATACGTCCGACCAGTTGGTGCTCCTGCGGTGCCGCAGCCACGATGGTCACCTCGTCTCCCAGGTGCAAGCAATGGACATCGCGCTCCGGCACGTCGATGACGACTTTCACGCGGTCGAGTACGACGATTTCGGCCACCACGTCGCCGGGGCCGGCGTACTCGCCCACCTGCATAGGGTAACGGTTGAGGATTCCACTGATGGGGGCCTGGACGGTCGTCCGCTCCAACTCGCGTGCCACCTCATCGAGAGCAGCCTTGCTGACATCGCGACGAGTACGCGCGTCATCAAGCTCCTTCTTGGACGTGCTGCCGCGCTCAAACAGCTCTTGAATGCGACGAAACTCGCGTTCGTCGTATTCGAACTGGGCCAAGGCCCGATCGTAGCGGGCCTGCAACAAATCTCTGTTGAGATAAACGATCGGCTCGCCGGCGCTGACGGGTTCGCCTTCTTCGAGTGGGGCACCTGCGGGATACTCCCGGCCATGCCAAGTGAGCGCTCCGACGCGCTCGGCACGGCGGGAGATCCGCCCGGGTACCTCCGCGGCCACGCGCACCACAAGTTCTGGTTCGACGACGGCCGTCAGTTCCAGCGTGTCGGGCAGCTCCGGCACCGGCAATAAGCGGCGAGTAACGACGTTCACAGGAGGAACTGTCGTGGGCGGTGTGGGGCCATCGGCTGCGGGCATCAATGCCACTAGCACTACCGCCAACGCTGCCGCCGCTATCAACCCACTGGCGATCAGTTTCGCGCGTCGGCTTGGCCGACCGAATGCTTTGCTGCCCTCTGCCGGCGATTGTGGCGTACTCATCAGCACCTGCCCGCCCCGCATTCGCGGTCACAGCAACAAACACTTGATTAACACCGATACTAGCCGCGTTGGCAAGGCGTGGATGCCGGCGCTTTGTCGATAAATGTCTGCTGCGAGGCGGTAGCCGGTTATCGGAACACCGCCGGCCGCAACGCCGCCGCGCTGGCAACTTCCTTGCCGCAGACGGTTTGTACGCGACGTGGCGGCGGGTATGCTCGAACAAGCGGCGAGGCGACGTCGCTGCATGGCGCGCTGGCGCAGCAGCGCCGCAGTACAGGCGCGGCGGCACGGGTATAATATTGATAGCCAAGTCGGTCGCGTGTGGTTGCTGCGCCGCGGATGCTCCCAGGCGGCCGATTGTGCCGCGGACTGATCTTTGAAATCTCAAAAGCCGGACTTTTGGGGGCGATTGGCTTCGACCGGGCAGGTTGAGGCTTGGGTGGCGTGTCGAGGTTGTCAGGCGGCCTCGTAAAACACCTGGCAAACCCTTTACATGCCAGCAATGGCTATGCTCTTGCGGCCTAGTTGCTAGACCGCACGTCGGCCGGCAACGCCTGCTAGCCGTTCCGACGCCGACAGCAGGCTGGTTCGTGCGCGACCGGCATCTGGTCGGTCAGCGCCCGGCGACGCACGAACGAGATCAAGCCGGGCTCGGCGCGCCGATGACCTGTCGGCCGGTCTGCGGCGTGCCTAGTCTCAAATAGACCGACTACACACGTAGAGGCCCAGGCTGAAATGCTTCGGGACGGGGGTTCGATTCCCCCCGCCTCCAGTTCTTCGTCGCACCGGCTTTTGGGATCACGGTTTCCAGGGCAGAGAGGCGGGATCTTTCTCCGGTCTCGACACGGAGTGCGCCCAGCGCAGGCCCCAGTAGCTCGCGCTACGTCGCCCCGCAGGGCGCGCTGGTATGTGTCGGTATCGCCCCAGTACGCCGCGTACCGCCGCGAGGCAGCGTCAGCGGTTCAAGCAGTTACGCGCCGGTATGCATCGGCGCGGCAGGTTTTTTCTCAGAGCGAAGCTGCGCCGCGGGGCCTATCGCGGCGCATGAGCGTCTTAGCCGCCGGAGTTGGCTGGGGCACTAGTGGTGGCCTGCCACTTGGATAGGTAGCTGGCGGCGAGGGAGCGTACCAGCTCGTCCGCGTCCTCGCGGGCGATGCGGGTGGCTTGTTCCGCGAAAGCCGGACCTTGGCGAGCCAGAAGCCGGAGCGCCAGCAGCCGTACCAACCAGTGGGGGTGTTCCAGATTGGACTGGGCGGCCGCCAGCAGGGCGCGGTCAAGGCCGACGCTCTGCAAGGCGTCGAGTGTGCGGACGCGCAGTTCCCAGGACTTGTCGGCCAGCATGTTGAGCAGGGCGTCGCGCAGAGGCTCGACGGGCACAGGCTGGGGCCGGTACGGTAATACGCCCATGTCGGCGCGCTGACGTTCGCCCAGCAATTCAGCGAGAACCTCGACGGCTTTGACGCGCTCCAACTCGGATGGGCCGGTCAATGCCTCCAGTAGAGCATTGATCGCTTCCCGACCGGCCATCAGCGGCAGCCGGTTGAAGTAGACCGGCCGCAAAATTTGTCCGCCGTAACTCGGTCGCCAATTGCCTTCGGCGTCGCGTTGCGGGTCCAGGAGCGCGTCGATGGTGACGCGCTGCATTTGTTGGGGCGTCTGGCGTGAGACCTGGCGCAGTGGGCCGACGTCGAGAGTGCGGCGGAGGCGCACCGTCTGGCCGGGATAGAGCGTGCGAACCGCGTCGATGCTAAGAGTGAAGAGGGCGCGATACTCGCGTTTGCGATCGCCATCGAGGCGAAAAGAGAGCAGGAAGGTCGGGTTGACCATTCCGTCGGGGCCGAGCGTAATGGGGAACGGAGCGCGGTTGGTCAGCGAAAACGTGGCGCGCCAGGGCTCTCCTGGCAGGGGGCCGAGGTCGTCGGGAGTGACCGTGGCCTCGAGGAACTGCTCAGGATGGCGGTAGAAATCCAGCAGGCGGTCGTCAAATTTGTCCAGGGCGGCGGTCAGTGCGACGCGAGTCGAATCAGGCTGAGAGGTCGGCTGCGAGGTGGCGGCGACCATATCAGCCAATCCGGAAGCCTGAAGGGCGTCGCGGGCCGGCCCGCCGATGGCTCGCGGGTCCAGGTGGCGCAACAGCCAGGCGGCCGTGAGATCGTCCCCTTCGTCGTGAGCGAGTTTGGCGGCCAGGATGGCGGCGAAGGCGTCACGGTGGGCGATGGGTTCGAGTGTGCAACGGGCTGCTTCGGGACGCTGGTTGAGAGCCTGTGCCCAGCCGAGCACGCGGCTAACGAAAATGTCGGAGGGGGCGCGCTGGGCGGCGGCTTCGGCCAGCATTAGAGCACGTTGCGGCTGTGGGTCCAGCGTGCAGTAGAACCAGGCCGCCTGAGCTAGCTCGCTGAGTGGGGTCTCGGACGGTTCGCGCAGGGCGGCGAAACGCTGCATGAGCCGCTCGCGGACTTCGCCGGCCAACGCCAGTTGGCCGGTCTTGTTCAACAGGTAGTGCAGAAAAATGCCGGCTTCAGCGCCGATTGACGGATCGGCCAAGAGGGCGGCGCGGGCGTCTTCGACGGCGGCTTCGTGCAGTCCGCGATCCGAGCGATTGCGCGCCAAGTCGAGCAGAAAGCGTCCCGGGAGAGGAGCCCGTGGGTCAACTGCGTGCTGGACGCTGATGGCATAGTCGAAGAAGCGCCCCGCCTGCTCGGTCAGTCCGTGAGCGTCCAACAACAACGCGATTTGCCAGGCGATCTCCAGCGTGTAGGGTTGTACTGCCAAGGCGCGCAACATAGCGTGCAGCCGGGCGGCTGGGGCCGCATCCGCGGGCAGGGCCTGCAATGCCATGCGGGCCGCCTCGGGGCTGGCGGGATCCAGCGTGAACGCCTCCTGAAGCAGCCGGTCGGCTTCAGCATGATCCAGTCGCTCAACTGCCAGCCGGGCCAGCTCGACGAGCACTAGGGCCCGCGCCGCGGGCGGCAGCGCCTCGGCGAGGACCGACTGGAGCCAGGCGGCACGTCTCTCCGTCGTCTGCTGCGAGCGTAGGTGAGCGGCCAACCAAAGGCTGAACGCGGCCTGATGATTGGGGTCGGCTTTCAGGAGTCCGTCGAGGGCAGCGGTGGCCTCCTGGTCGTCGCCACTGAGCACCGCCAACTCATACAGCCACATGTGGGCCTCGGTCTGCTGCGGATCAATGCGTACGGCGGCCTTGAGCAGTGCGCGCACATGCTGGACGTCGGCGGGAGTCTGCTGACCGCGTTGCAGCAGGGCGTGATCGCGCGCCAGATGTACCAGCAGTTCGGCAGTAGTGAGCGGTCGGCCACCGGCGGCGTGAGCCGCAGCGACGATCACCAGCAGGCAGCAGGCAGTGGTGCTGCCGCGGATCGGCCAACGAGAGTCAGGCATGGACGGCCTCCGTCGAATGCGTTTGCCGGGCATGATAACCGACCACGGAGATTTTGCCGTCCTCGCGGCGCCCAATGGCGGCACGTGTAGAAGAATATGTGGGCGCGCCGACGAATACTGACAAGTCAGCGGGTGAGCGGTTCCTTGCCAGGGAGGCGGGGGCGGGACAGAATGCTGGTCGGCCGGCCTGCGTGGCCGGATCGCCGCTACTGACAGGTCCAGATAGGGTCATGCCGGAGCCAGATGTGACTGCGGGGTCGTCGAACCTGCCTTCCGGGCAGGGGAGTGGGGCGCGGCCATCGCCGGAGGCACCCGACAAGCTGGTGGCGTTGTCGTTCGATGATGGGCGGCTGGCGGCGCCCGAAGACCTGTCGGTTTTGTTCGAAGAGTCGGCGCGTCAACGTTACCTGACGTTGGAGAAGATTGGTGAGGGTCGGGTGGGGGTGGTATATCGGGCGCAGGACCGGCGCCTGGGGCGGATAGTGGCGCTGAAGCGTATTCATCCGGAAGTTCTGGATTCGCCGCAGACTCTGCGCCAGTTCGTCGATCAGACGCGGGCCATCGCGAGCCTGAATCACTTCAATATCGTTCAAGTATACGACATTGAGCGCGATGATGATGGGCACTTCATCGCCATGGAGTACGTGGCGGGCGACACGCTTCAGACGCTGTTACAGCGGTCCGGCCCGCAGCCGCTGCTTCAGGCGGTGGAATGGGGGCGGCAGCTTTGCAATGCCTTGGCTGTGGCCCACCGTCAGGGAGTAGTGCACGGCGACATTCGGCCGGCCAATGTGCTGTTGGCGGAGTCCAATGTACCCAAGCTGACGGACTTCGGGCTGGCCTTCCTGTTGCATGGCAACGCAGGGCCGTCTGCGGGCGGGCGGAAGGGATCGCCCTACGCGCCGCCGGAACTCCTGCGCGACCAACCTTTGGATGGGCGCGCCGACATCTATGGGTTGGCGGCGACGCTGTATCACGTGCTGACCGGTCGGCCGCCAGTGCCCTTGCAGGCGGAGGACTTGCCGCCACCGATCAGGCCGGTGTTGCTCAAGGCGCTGGAGGAGGATCGCGAGCGTCGGTACGCGACGGTGGGGGAGCTGGCGGCAGCGTTGAGGAATATTGCCTTGGCGGCTGAGCCAGCTCCGAGTTTGCGGCCGCAGGAGGTTCGCTGTCCGCAGTGCGGGCGTGAGGTCAGCAGCGAGGTAGAGTTCTGCGGGGCCTGTGGTTTTGCGGTACAGAAGTCGCTGCGCATCAATGAGTTGTTGATTGGGGCCCGTGAACTGCTCTACCAGGGCGCTAACGAAAAGGCGCTGCGTCAATACGAAGCCGTGCTGGAGCTGGATGAGCAGCACGCGGAGGCGCGTCAGGCCGCCGAACGGATCCGCCAATCGCTCAATCGCGTGGCGGAGCTGCGTGAAAAAGCCAACTCGCTGACCAGTAGCGGCGCGTTGCAGAAAGCCGTCGAGGCGTGGCGCGAGCTGCTGACGTTGGTGCCGAACGACTTGGAGGCGGCGGCGCAGATCCGCAAGTGCGAAGAAGAATTGCAGGCGCGCCAGATCGTGACACTGCTGACTGGAGCGCGCTTCGACATCCGCATGCACCGTTTCGAGGCTGCCGAGCAGAAATGCGCGCAAGTGTTGAAGACCGATCCACACAATGCCGAGGCGACGGCGTTGAAATGGCTCATTCCGCAGGCCCGGCAGCAGTGGTTGCAGACGCTGGTACGCCTGGCAGTAGAGGCCTATCGGGCCGGGGACTATAAGCAGGCCCATCTGCGCTTCAGCGAGGCCTACGCCGCCGCCGAACGCTGGGCGTCCAAGCTCGATCTCCAGCAGATCACCGAAGGCATGGAGATGTCGGAGATCGTGCCGGCGTTGCAGGAGATCCAGCGGACGGTAAGCGACCAGTCGTTGCTCGACGCCACCACGCAGGTCAGCCGGCTTCTGGAGCGCTGCACTACGCCGCGGGCTCGGCAGGTCGTGGAGCGGGCCCTGTCACAGCTCGAAGGGCGCTACGCGGCCCTGATGGAAGAGAATCGGCGCCGAGCGGAACAGGTGGCGGAGGCGATCCGGGCGGCGCACCGGCGGAGGCGGCGGCTGGCAGCGGGTATCTGTGCCGTTGGCTTGGTGATAGTGGTGGCGCCATATCTGATCGTGCGGGAGGTGACGTTCCGCAGGCTGCCGGCACGGATCAGCGCCGCCTGCCAACAGCAGGAGGTGGAGGCGGCGCTGGACTTGATGGAGGAGTATCTGTCGCGCGGCGGTGGGATCGAGGCGGTTCACGATAGCGCCGCCTGGTTGACGGGTGAGTTGGGCCGGCGACTGATGGGCGACCCGGCCCGCGACGTCCGCCGCTGGGCCGGCATCTTGGCCCGTCTGCATGGTGAGCCGGGGCCGGAGGGGTTTCTTTACCGACTGGCGCGACAGAACCAGGCCGAAGCGCTGGAGCGCGAACAGTGGCGCGACGTTTTCGTCGCCCTGGAGCAGATGGCGCGCTACGAGACGCGGCGCGATGACGCGGCGTCGGAAGTGCCGGCGAGCATAGATGCGGTGTTCAAGCGGCTGGAGTTGCGGGGCGGCGAGTGGACGGACGCGGCGGCGGTGTCGGCGGCGCTGCGCAATTTCGAGCGCATGCTGGATAGCGACCGCCCGCTGGCACGTTATGCCACGCGCGATCTGTGGCGACGCCTGCTATTGCTCCAACTTGATGCTGCTTTGCACGACGGGGCTTTGGACCAGGCCCGCAACCACGCTCGGCGACTCGACCAGCTCGATCCCAATGTCTTGTCAGGCAGCGAGCGTATTCGCGTGTACGCGGCGGCGTTGCCCCGCAAGGCCGAAGCGGCGCTGCGGGCGGCAGACTACGGAGCGGCGCGGCGGGCGTTGCGAGCGGCGGTGCAGCTTGGTGGCCAAGGCGTTCCGGGAGTCGAGGAGACCTGGGGATTGCTCATCGAGCAGTTGTTGTCGGCGGAGGCCTGGGACGACGCCCGCGCGGCGGCTGCCGACATGGATGAACTCATTTCCGGAAAGAAAGGAGAAGCGCGCCTGACTGAGCGGCGCCAGCAGCTCTTGCAGCGGGCGCACGCCGAGTTGGGCGCGGCCGACCTGAGCGGGCTGGAACGCCTGCTGACCGCGGCATTGAAGCTCCCGGGAGATGCGGAGGACGTCGTCCGAGTGCTGCGTCGCGTGGTGGAGGCGGTCAATTCGGCGGAGCTTTGGGACGCGGCTTTCAAGTTGGTGGGGGCTTTGGAAGAGCCTGGACGCGGGCGCGCGGTGGCTAACCCTGGCTATGAAGAATTGATGAAGCGGGCCGTGCGCATGCGCGATACCCAGCGGGTACTTCAGGCGGTTGCGAAACTGGATGAGCTCGTGCCGCCGGACCACGGCCAGAGGCAGTTGCGACACGAGCTGAGCTACAACGTGCTGGGACCGCTGGGACGGGAGCTGGAATCCAGCGGGCAGGCAGCCCGGCAGCGGGCGGTGGAGACGCTGGTAGGTTTGGCGCCGCTGCTGCTGTGGGATGGCAAAGCCTGGAGTGATTTCTGTCGGAATCCGAGCCGCAATCTATTTCCGGCATTGCTGGACGCGTACTGCCGCGCCACTGCCGTCGGCGACGCCGAGCGACAAGAACGTATCCGCCAGTTGAACCAGGCGCTGGGCGGGGATCTGAATTGCCCGGGGGCGGGCCAGTAAGGGCCGTTGGCCACGGGAAAAGGTGGGGCTGGCGCATTCGCCGACCCGGGCGGAGGGCGCTATACTCTCAAGCAAGTGGCGTGGCGGCGCTTGGCGGGCGAAGGTTGTGCCTGGCGGCGACCGGTCGCCGGGTGGTGAGCGCGCAGTTCTTGTAGATGGCCGGGCCGGGTATGTGCCGGCCGCGCCTGCCTGGCGCTTGATATCCTCGTGGGAAAAGGCACGATGCGTCACGATCTAACTTCGCCGGCGGGTACGCACGTGTTGCCCGGCTGCGGGGCGGCGCGGATCCAGGGCAACGTGCTGGCGCGTTTGTTGTCGAACATCTGGTTCGGCATGGCGGTGCTGGCGCTGATTCTGGTCTACAGCTCGATCGTATCGGCGCTGCCGCCGGTGCGCTGGACGCTGGAAATGACCGAGATGCAAGCCTTCAGGCATCCGTTGTTCGTGACGCTGGTGGGCTTGTTCTTGGTATCCGTAACGACGGCTACGTTGTATCGCACGCGTTGGGGGCTGGTCAGCGCGGGGGCGATCCTGGCCCATGTCGGCCTGCTGTTGCTGTCCGGCGGCGCCATCGCCTACTTCGCGGCCAAGGTCGAGGGCGATGTGTTGTTGCGCGCCCCGTTGATCGAGTTGCGTGTGAATATCGCCGGCAGCACGGCGCTGCTGGACCAGTTTCCGGCACGTGCCGGCCAGGAGTGGGCCCAGGTGTTGCCGCACGTAGATTTGCCGGTGCATCTGACGGTCGAGGAGGTGCAGTGGCGCGGCGACGCGGCCGGTGTTTCGGCGGTTGTGACCTCGCATGTGGGTGGGCGTGAGCCGCGCCGCTTGACGCTGCGCGCCACGTCCAGCGGTTGGCAGCCGATTCACGAGAACCTGGAAGTTCGGCTGGTTACATTTCCGGCCCAGACGTACTTCTACGATGACGAGACGCCGGCCCTGTACTTTCGCGACCTGGCCAGCGGGCTGACGGCCATGAAGGTCGTGCGTGGCCTGCCGATTTATCAGGAACGCTGCCCGTCCGACGTTGGCCCGCTGCAAGACGCGCTGGGTCAACCCGTGCCACGCCGGCGCTGGCGTCCCGAGCTGCGTCTGGGCGGGCTGACCATTCCTACCGGGTGGTTCGAACGCTGGCGGATGCCTGTCGAAGTGGACAGCAGCGGGCTGCCGTTCGAGGTGCGCATAACGGCTTATCTGCCGTACGTGCTCGGATTGCGCGCCGGCAGCGCTGCGAGCGGGCCGACGACGCAGCCGGTGCTGGCCGCCCGTCAGCAGCGCCGCGCTGACATTCTGGCACGCAGCATGTCGGCTATTCGCCTGGAGCTGCGTGGACGCGATCCGGCCAAACCCTGGTCGCAAACGCAGTGGTGTTTGTTCAGCATGTACCCGGACGTGGAAGTGCGGCCGGTCGAAGTGGCTTTGCCCGAGGGCGGTCGATGGGAAATCACGTATTCGCGGCGGCGTCACGAGCTGGGGGCGGCGCTGGCGGCACGGGATCTGTGGGTGGAGTACTTCCCTGGGCAACGCGGCATCAAGTCCTATCACAGCGCAGTCCTCGTGCGGACCGGCGGGACGGCGCGTGAGGCGGTCGTCGAGACCAACAAGACGCTGGCGCTGGGACGCTGGACGCTTTTCCAGAGCGGCTTCGCGGAGGACCACTGGAGCTATTCCATCCTGGGGGTCGGCAATCGGGTGGGGATGTGGCCGATGAACATCGGCTGGATCACGTTGTTGCTGGGCAGCCTTTACGCTTTCTACGTCAAGCCGGTACTTGTGCGGCGGGCGCTTCGTTATGCGGCCCCGCTAGGGCTGGTTCTGGTGTTGGTGGGCTGTCGGCCGGCGGAGCCGTACCAGGCCTCGCTGCGCGCCGCCGAACTTGACACGCAGATCGACTGGAGTGCCGCGCGGGTACTCGCTGTCCAGGATGCTGGTCGCTACAAGACTCTGGAATCTTTCGCCCGCGAGTCGCTGGAAGCGCTGACTGGCAGCGAACATCTGCCGGGGTTGTCACCGACCGCCTCGCTGCTGGAGTGGCTATTCAATCGCGATGCCTACCTGGACACGCCACTGATCCGCGTACGGAATCGCGGGCTGCTGGCGCGGATGGCGCAGCCGCTGCGCGAGGATCAGCGTGAGCGGATCTTGCGGACGGGGCGTCTGACTCCGCGCGAATTGGCTGATCCGCTGGTGATGGGTGTGCTGCGCGAGCTGGAGACTCACGCCGCTCAGCGCGGCGCCGTCAATCGGGTGCGCAATACGCAGGTCTTGGCACAAAGCCTCGAACAGTTCGTCAATATCGTGCCGCAACCGGGTGGCGACATGGTAGCGCCGTGGGCGACGCCGCAACAGGTGTTGGCCAATCTGGCTGACGAGCATTTGCGCGAATTGGGTCTGTCGCGGGCGGACCTGCCGGCCGCGGCGCGCCGGCCGGTCCCCGGGGTTTTGCCGGAGCAGGCGCTGGCTCTCACCGTGGCCTGGACATCGCTGCGCGCGTCCTGGCTGCGCGGGGATGGGCCGGGGGTGCAGCGTTATCTGGACCGTCTGACTGAGCTGTTGCCGCAGTTGGCTGCGCCGGGAATCTACCCGCGGCTGGAGCAGCGTCAGGCCGAAGCCCGGTACTACGCCGCCGGCAAGTTCACTTACGGCTGGTTTCTGTACTTCTTGGCGCTGCTGGTCAGCGTGTGGACTTTGGTCACCGGCTGGCGGATGCCGTGGGTACTGACGGTGCTTCTTCTGCTGGGGGGATTGGCCATTCATGTATATGGGATCAGCCTGCGCTGGTATATCCTGGGGCGCATACCTGTGGCCAACGTTTTCGAGGCGGTGGTAGCATCGGCGGCGGCAGGCGTGATCATTGCGCTGCTGGTGGAGCTGTTTTTGTACACACGTGTCCTGCTGGTCGGGGCCAGCGCTACTGGTTTTATGGCCCTGCTGGCGGCGCAATATGTCTTGCCTGGCAGCGAGCTGAGTATAATCCCGGCCATCCTCGATGATATTCAACTCCGCTTGCATACTGTCTTCATCATTACGGCATATGCTCTCATTTTCCTGGCGGCAGTGGTCGCGCTTGTGTATCTATTGGGGTATTATTTCGCCCGGCGTCGCAGCCGCAGGTCGCGGGATGCGGAAGCGTTGGTGCCGGCCGGCGCCGCGGTGGCCGGTCCGACGCTGGCGGTGCGGCGTCCGCTGCTGGCGGGCGGTACGCCGGGCGATGAGGGTCGGTGTGATGATCTGCCGCACTGGCTGCACAACGTGGATTGGAGCCACTTGATTATTCTGAACATGGTCTTCGTACTGCTGTTCGTAGGGGGGATAGTCCTCGGGGCTTGGTGGGCCGATTACTCCTGGGGGCGGCCGTGGGGCTGGGACCCGAAAGAGGTGTTCGCCCTGAACACTTGGATCATATACGCCATATTGATTCACCTGCGCTTCGTCGTTCGGCGCCGCGGCCTGTGGACGGCCTGGCTATCATTGGCCGGTTGTGCCATGATGGGATTCAACTGGTTTTTCGTGAACTTCTTCATCAGCAGCGTGCACAGCTACGCCTGATGTATGGGCAGGTGCACCTACGTTCGGCTTAGCTACCCGCCAACGATGCGACTATTCCGGCGGCATGGCCAGCAGCTTGACGAAGTAGTTGATGTCGGCGAAGTCAAACAGACCATCGCCATTGATGTCGCGGTTGGCAAGCGGGCAATCCGGCAGGCGCTCGGCGTAGGTTTGCGGCATGGCCAGCGCCAGCACGAACCAGTTGATATCGGCGAAGTTGACCGTCAGGTCGCAATTGAGGTCGCCGACCAGATGGCGTGAAATCACTCCCCAGATCTCGATATCGTCGATGTTCCAACCCGGAAAGGTATTGGAAGCGTCGGTCGGCCCCATCGCCCAGCGCAAGAACACGGTCGGCTGATTGTCGGCGCGCGCCGAAATGTCATATTTCTGTAGTGTCCAGGCGGATTCGCTGGCGGTGGTGCCGTAGTGTTCCCAGACCGTGTAATACTGGACGCCGTCGCTGGATATGAGCAGTCCGGCCTTGTCGAACCAGGAGGACTCCACGCCCAGCCAGCGCCAGAAACGCAGCTCAGTGCGGCTGACACCAGTGCAATCCAGGGCGGTCGTCGTGAGGTGGTAGCGCGGCATATTGTTGGTGTAGTCGCCGTGCAGGTTGTAGCCATAGACATACGACCCCGTACGCCCAGTCGTTGGATCGCCATTCGAGCTGCCCTCACCCGTCGGTTGTCCGAAGGCCCAGAGCCCCTCCGTCCTCCAGCCGGGGTCCTCGTCCAGCGGGAAGCTGTAGATCAACTCCCGCTCACCAACGGTCAAGGTGATGGTGGCTACGTTGGAGTCGCCCCCTTCCGGCGGCAGGCCGCCATCATTGACTTTGAACCGAAAACTATCTGGGCCGCCATAGTAGTTATTCGGTACGTAGCGAACGCTATGGCCGCCGTTGAGAAGCGTGTACGGCAGCAAGTCGGCGGTGATCTGGCCGCCGGTTGGATCGAACAGTCTTCCGTGTGTCGGCAGAGCAGTTACGATCTTAGTCAGCGCTCCCGGTGGGTTGGGCAGGCCGTCGTCATCGGCGTTCAGCACGATGTCCACGGGCGTATGATGCGGCGTCTCCACTGCGGCGCTGTAAGCGGTCGGCGGGTAAGGGCCGCAGGCCGCCAGGGCGGTCAGATCGGTCTCGTAGAAGTCGGGCGGGACTCCGTTGCCGGCGGACAAGCCGCTGACGGCGTTGGGGGCCCCGACCTCGAGATAGCTGAGGGCGATCTGGCCGTCAAAGAAAAGTTCGATCTGAAAAGTGTTGCCAGTGCCACCCCCCAGCGCGATAACGTCCTTGAAAGTCACTACCAGGCGATCGGCCAGTTGCTGTCGCGTTACCGTTCCGCCCAAGCTCGGGTTCAGGTCCGTGAAGAGGGCGGAGACGCGCGGCATGGCGAAGTGTTTTGCCAGGGTGCCGGCGAATGAAGTATCTCCGGCTGTGAAGGTGATATAACCGTTGCTGCCGATGAAGATACGGTTGTAGTTCGCGCCGTACAGCGATACGCTGGCACCACCACTGAGATTCACTGGCACGAATTGGTCGTCGCCGAGTACGACCGGGGTACCCGCGCTGGGGTCGGTGGGCAGGGTAGAGATCGGATAGAAGCAGCCGGCGTAGTAGTTGCCCGATCCATCCGGCACGAAACGGAAAGTGCGATATTGCAGGTCGATGTCGCCCTCGAAAAGCTCCGTGAAGTAACGCGGGATATCCGGCGTCACAAAAGTGTAGCATTGCCCCCCATTGTCATCGATGACAATATTGTCGGCCTCATCGCGCGCCTCTATTGTAAAGTGATAGGTACTGCCCTCGACCAGCGGAGCCAAGGCGAACACGTGATCGGTCAGATACGATTTGTCGGCCACCGCATTGGTCGGCACGCCACAGGTGTTGCCGTAGCGTATGGTGACGCGTGCCGGTTCATCGGTCTGTAGCTTAATGGTGGCATCGCGCGGTCGGATTGGATCGATTTGCATGTTGCTTATAACGGGCGGAACGCAATCGACGAGCGCCGTCGCGATGACTTCGACGTTCTGCATGCCTTGCCCGTTGTCCGCGTCTATGTACACGGAGGTCAACGTGTCGCCCGGTGCCACCAGCAATATGCCGCTGGCGTTGGTCGTGTCGAGAACGACGCTGCCAGCAAACACGGCGCTGCTCGGGTCGGTCTCCGTCAGCAACACCGGCTCGCCAGATGGTTCCGAGGAGGAGCGCACGGTCACCAATACCGTCTCGCTCACTTGTGGGTCAGTATTCAGGTCGCAATCCACCACGTGCAGCCCGACCGTCGCCCGGCACATGTACTTGGCGCGGTCCAATGCCAGCGTGCCGGCCGAGGAGCAGCGCGCCAGAACCGGCGTGGCACAGAGCGAAAAAGGCTGTGGCCCGTGCGGTACGTTGTAACCTACGACTTCCACGCGGTAGGGACCGGGCGCCGGGTTGTCGATGAGGACCTGCTCAATATTGTCGGTGCGATTCGGTTCGGTGCGAACCGCAGGCGCCGTGGGTGAGTACGCGGCCAGCGTCCAGGGGTAGTAGCGATTGTTGCCAGCGTCGTAGACGCGCAGGTCGAGGTCATTGACCAGTGTCACCGTCGCATTGGGCGCGGCTGGATAATCGTCCCAGGCCAGAGTAATCTTCAGTTCCACAGCACCAGGGGGGGCTACGGCAACAACGGAGTAGACTTCGTTCTGGTCAACCTGGGCTTCCATGAAGTTGCCGGCGCGCAACAGATCGACGGCCGGCTGAATGCGCACCGACCCGTAGCCGCTTTCGTAGTCCGGCCCGGCATTACCTAGATCGGCGGCAGTGTGGGCGAGTATAGCTTTCAGAGTAGAATTGCGAAAATCAGCCTGACCCGGATACAGCCGTCGGTAGTCTTCCAGCAGCAGCGCCGCCAAGCCGGTGACCGTTGGCGTGGACATCGAGGTACCGCAGATCACTCGATAGCCGCCGCTCCAGGAGCAGGACGTGACACCTAAATCGTCGGTGGTTTGGCAGCCGGGAGCGACGATGTGCGGCTGCAAGCGCCCGTCGTCAGCCGGTCCGTAGCTGCTGAAAAAGGTAACCGTGTCGTCATTGGAGTTGACGGCGCCAACGGCGATCAGGTTCTTAGCGCAGGCCGGCGGTGGCGTGGAGTGGTACGGGGCCGGGAAACCCTCGACGCCCAGGCAGGCACTGGAGGCGCGTTCATTGCCATTAGCCCATAGCACGCGGAAGGGACGAGAGAAAAGCGGGTTGTTGCCATCGCCACGTACAATAGTGTCGATCAGGGCGCTGGTAACACCATAATTGCCCTCCCAATGGCATGGGAAGCCATTGGTGGCGACATTAGTACTGAGGGAATTGTTCGCCAGGTCCGCTCGCTGGACGTTGATGGCGTCGTCGTAGTCGCGCTCCAAATCGCCGGGGTCGGTATAGAGAAAACCCTGCTGTAGCCCGCCGACCTGCTGAAAGCCATAGGCGTCCAGCCACACCGCCGGCGCCATACCGCGGTACGTTCCGTTGCTGGCGGCGCCGTCGCCGCCGATCGTGCCGGCGACATGGGTGGCATGATCGGAGAGGGCTGAGTTGTCGCGGGTGCGGTGGCGGCCGCCGAAGTCGGGATGGGCCGAGAAGCCATAGCCTGTGTCGTAGACCATCACGCGCACGCCGGCCCCGCTCAGTCCATAGGGTGCCTGCTGCACCACTTCGGCCCCGGTACGCAGACGGACATCGTTGTTGGCCGGACCGAATGCCGGCAGTGGGGGTTCGATCCATTGAACGGCGTCCGCGCTGGCCAGCGCCGCCAGCTCCTCCAGCGGCAAGTCGATTACCAGGCCATTTACGGAGCGCAGGTAGGAGCGGATGGACGCCCCGTGTCGCCAACACAGTCGTTGAGCATCAGGTTCCAGGGGAACGTCGGGGTGGAAGAGGACGCAGACGGCGAGTAGCTTCTCCCGCTCACCAGCCGATGGGCCGCTAGCTGCGTCGACCGATGAAGTGGCCTGGGGTTCTTTTTGGACCACCGACCAGGGCGGCGGGGTGCCGCAGAGCAGGTCGGGGTGCAGTTTCCACTGCACGGCGATGGGCAGCACACAGCGCAGCGACCGGAAGACGGGCGCAGCGACAGCGCCTGAGCCCGCCATGAGGGGCGGACGTCGGCGTATCTCGTACCAGCGCTGCGCATGAACCACGGCAAAATAGGCGTTGTCGCCGATGTAACGCAGCAGGCGCACGCCGGCACGCGTCAGTTCTTGGCGTTCCAGTGGCGTCACGGGTCGGTCGAACTGCACCAGGATGTGCGGTGCTTCGCCAGCGGCGGCAGCGTCCAAGGCGTTGGCGATCTCAGCCGGGGTCTGCTGCTGCGTGTCCAGCGGGCCGCACTGAAGGTGGATGCGGCCGCGTGCAAGCGACTCGTCCGACCGCGTGACGGCGGTCGTCAGGGTCAGCATGCCCAGGGTGGTCAGCAGCCCGGCGTAACGATGAGCGTTCATTGGCCGCTGCATGGTGCATCCTCTTGGCCATCAGAAGGCCGCCTGAGCCACAGGCAGCGCACATTGCTTAGTACTCATGTTACTGCGTCTGACGGAATTTTCCGCGGCTCGTCGAGTGGGGCAGCGGCGGGATTCACGTTCGGCAGCCGAAAAGCCGCGCTGGCCGGGCAGGGCGGTGCGGCCTGGCGGTCAGCGGGCGACGATATGCCCGCGTGCCTTCAAAGGCAGGTCGATCCAACTGGCGTGGGCTGCGTTGCGCTGGAAGCGCAGCGTCGGCGTGCCTTTAGCCGGATAGCGGGCGAACGTATCTTTGTCATGTCCGGCCAGGGCCACACGCATGCGATGCCCGGCCCGGATGATGGTCGATATCGGCAGCAGGTCGAAAGTGATCTCGGCCACCTCGCCCGGAACCAGCGGCTGAGCGTCGCGCCGGCGAAAAGTGTGGTACGGCCCGAAGACGGCGACTGGCGGCTGCTCGGTCGAGACCTGCCGATGGACGGCGCGCAACTGCCCCTCAGTGAGGTAAACCACCCGTCCGTCGGGGAAGACGTCTTCAAGGTACACGTAGAACGCTCCGTCGCTGTGGTCGGAGATCACTTCCAGGTTGACCAGCGGGTGCCCGGTGAGTTCGTAGTCCTGCTCCAGCGGCGAAGAGTCATAGACCAGCAAGCGGCGGTCCTGCTCATTGCGGTCGGGGTAGACGATCGGCACGCCGGACAACCCGGAAAACCAGCGATTCTCGCGTCCGGTGGTGGCTTCAAAATCCACTACATAAATGTCCTCGCCCTGCGCATTCGTTGGGGCCTGGCGACTGAGCTGATGGTCAGCGGAGAGGTACCAGCGTTGCATCTCGAAGTCGGTCGGCGGCCAGACCGCCGTGGTTTTCCAGGCCCGTTCCACATAGGTGTAGTAGCGCACCAGGCGCAGCGGTTGAGCACCGTAGTCGCCCTTGAGACAGGCATCGAACAGTGGCAGCGCCTCCCAGACTTCTCTGACGACCTGCGAACGGGGCAGGGGACGCGGCGGCAGGACCTCGTAGGGGTCGCAGTGGTAATTGCCGGTGTGGGTGTGCGGCGCGATGACCACGACGTGGTACGGTGCCTCCAACGTGTTGAACGCCCGTAGCGCCCCGCGTGCCGTTCCCGCATCCTGCCAACCCACGACCCGGCGTATGGCGGCGCTACGTTGTCGGTCGGTCGGCCCCAGCAGCGGACTGATGTCGTCTGTACCGACGTCCTCGAACAGATCGTCGCGGAATTCGATTCGGCGGGCGGCGTCGAAAACGTTCGGATTGGAAGTGTGTTGCGCGATGGCGTCGGCCAAGGCGTTGCCTGCTCCGCTGATCGGCCGGACGCCGAGCAGCGTCGCCGCCAGCACATCCGCGAAGACCGCGATCAGGCTGCGCGGATTGGCCGCCGCAACCACATCCAGAAAACTGACGTCATTGCGATCCATGCGGGCGGTGACTTCGCTCCAGGCGTGCACGAAGCGCTCGTTGAATATGCCGCCCGGGTGGCTGACGTCGAGGTAAATGTCCGTATAGCTGTAGGTCGGCAACACGGCCGCTACCGCCGGGTGTTTGGTTGCCGCCAGCCAATCAGCGGTCACACCGGCGTACGAAATGCCGACGCCACCGACTCTACCATTCGACCACGGTTGACTGATCACCCAGTCGACGAGCTGCGGAAAGTCGGCCACCTCGCGCGGCGACCACGGCGCCGTCGAGACGCCGAAGGACGCCCCGGTGCCGCGCACATCGACCATGACGACGGCGTAGCCGGCCGCGTTGAGCCAGCGTCCGTCGGTCAGGTACTTGCCGACGAAGGGTGGTAGGAACTGAGGAAGCTGATAGTCGCGCCAGTAGCGCCCGAGTTGCATGACGGTCGGTACGGTCTGGTTCGGCGGGCGATCAGGCGGCAACCAGACATCGACCGCGATCAGTGTTCCGTCGTCCATCATCACGTAGGATGACTCTGGGGTCGGCACACCGCAGCCTGCCGTTACAAGGACGGTCAGCCATAGCGCAGGATGAAGCTTCTGAGCCATGTGTGCTCCGTCGCCGGATCGCAGGAGCGACCTGATGACACCTCTATTGCCGGCGGTATCCGGAAGTTCAGTGACTTCGCGGTTGCCTGGCGCACACCGCGCCAATCGCCAAGGCGTTGGTCTACATGACCGCGCATTCATTATGTCGGCAACGATCAAGTGCGGGCAGCGTGCCAGCGGACGATAATGTCGGCGATGCGCTCGGCGGCGTGACCGTCCCAGAGGTCGGGAATGCGCGGGGTGAAGGTGGCTGACCGTGCCCGTTGGTAGCCGGCCAGGATGCGCTGGGGGTCGGTGCCGACCAGTTGGTTGGTACCTTGTTCAATGGTGATGGGACGTTCGGTGTTTTCCCGCAGCGTCAGGCATGGTACTCCCAAGACGGTGGTCTCCTCCTGGATGCCGCCCGAGTCGGTCAGGACGATGGCGGCTGAGCTCATCAACTTCAGGAAGTCGAGGTAGCCCAGCGGCTCGGTCAGGCGCAGTCCGGGCAGGTCGTGCAGCCGCTTCAGCAGTCCGTTGCGCTCCAGATTGCCGCGCGTCCGGGGGTGTACCGGGAAAACCAGCGGCAAGTCGCGCTGAATCTCAACCAAGGCATCACAGATGCGCGCGAAAACACGCGGCTCATCGACATTGGCCGGTCTGTGTAGCGTCAACACGCCATAGCCTCCGCTACTCAGCCCGAGGTCGCGCAGGATGGTGGAGCGTTCCGCCAGGCGTTGATGGGCGCGCAGCGTGTCAATCATGACGTTCCCGACCAGGTGGATGCGGCAGGGGGCGATGCCTTCGTTGCGCAAGTTCTGCACGCCGGAGGGTTCGGTGACGAACAGCAGCTCACTGATGGCGTCGGTAAGCAGGCGGTTGATCTCTTCGGGCATGCTGCGATCGAAGCTGCGCAAACCGGCCTCCACATGGATGGTCGGGATGCCCAGCTTGATGGCCACCAGCGCGCAAGCGATGGTGGAATTGACGTCACCGACCACCAGGACGGCGTCCGGGTGCTCGCGCTCCAGCACCGGCTCGAAGCGCTGCATGATCAGTGCGGTCTGGACGGCGTGTGAGGCGCTGCCGACCTCCAGGTTGATATCAGGCCGCGGCAGGTGCAGGTCGTCGAAGAAGGCTTGACTCATGGTCTCGTCGTAGTGTTGACCGGTGTGCACCAATCGGGCCTCGATTGGGGGCCGGGCGGCGAAAGCGCGCATCAGCGGCGCGATTTTCATGAAGTTCGGGCGGGCACCGCAGACGTTGATGATCTTCACAGACGACTCCTTGGGGATCGGAAACCAATATTCTGGGCGCTGAAGGCCCGGCTGAGAAGGCGGACCTCCAGCAACTCGGCGCCAATCGGCGCCGACGGGCGATCTTGACGGCGGCGCAGCGATGCCTTTGCATATGCTTTGGCATCACGCCGACAGCGACGCGCCCTGAGAAGACTTTCCTGGGCGAGCTGGAGCGACCTGGCGGCACAGGCGACGAAATCGGGATGCGCCACGTGGCCGCATCCGCGCTGCGCAACTTCGGTTGCGGCGCCAGCCTCTGGCGCGCCGCGGTCAAGCGTCGCCCGGACCAGCGGCACTGCCAAGCGGTGCGCGGTGAGGAATATGAGCGTCAGCAGCTTGCCGATGAGCACTGGACCACGACCGGAGAGTTTGTGGTTGCGCTGCCGCCGCCTATATGAACGTCGCGAGACGATCTGGTACCTGGTAGGCGCCAACCTCAAGGCTGGTCATCGCAACAAGACCCTTGGCAATCTCTGGAATCTGCTCGATCCGCTGGCATCCCTGGCGGTGTACTATCTGGTTTTCGGCATCTGGCTGAACCAGGCGCGGCGCGGCACCGCCGACTATCTGATCTACCTGTTCACCGGCGTGCTGGCGTGGCGCTTCCTGGACGGGGCGCTGGCGCAGGCGGTCAACTGCATCCGCAGCAACCGCGGGCTGGTCAGTGAAATCAACTTTCCCAAGGCGGTTTTTCCGCTAGCGATCTGCCTTTCCCGCCTCTACGACTTTCTGTGGGGGTTGCTCGTTCTGCTGGTGGTGCTGGTACTGGTCGATCGTGCCCCGACCCTGCACGCGTTGTGGCTGGGGCCACTAATCTGCATGCAGCTACTGCTGACAATGGGACTGGCGTTCATCGTGGCTTACCTGGGAGCGTTCTTCGCCGATACGGCCAACATCATGACGGTGGTTTTGCGTCTGGGGTTTTACGCCAGTCCCATCCTGTACTACGTGCGCGGGCCGCACGCCACGCGCATACCGGAGAAGTATCTGGCGATCTACATGCTCAACCCGATGGCCGGGTTGATGGAAAGCTATCGGGCAGCGCTGGCCGGCCACCAGCATCCGGATCCGTGGCAGATGCTCTATGTATTGGGCGTGGCGCTGGCCGTATTGATCGCCGGGTACGGTATCTTCAGTCGCGGTGAAGGGAAGTTCGCCAAGTATGTCTGAGCGGCAGGCGGTCGAGCCAAGTGTGGTGGCCGAGGATGTGTGGGTCAAGTTCCTGATCCGCTATCATCGGGCTGAAGTGACCTTGCGCGAAACCTTCGTGCGCGTGCTCGGCATCCTCTCGGGCCGGGGCGAACCCAACGGACGCTGGCGACAGGTGTTTTGGGCACTGCGGGGCGTCAGCCTGCGCGCGGGGCCGGGCGAGGTCATCGGCGTGATCGGTCGCAACGGGGCCGGCAAGTCCACCTTGCTGAAGACGCTGGCGGGGATCTGCGAAGCCGACCGCGGACGGGTACGGGTGCGCGGCAAGGTCGGTTGCCTGCTGAGCTTCGGGGTCGGGTTCAACCCCAATCTCAGCGGTCGTGAGAATGTGTACCTCAACGGCTCGATACTCGGTCTGAGCAAGCGCGAAATCGACGAGCGCTACGCCGACATCGTCGAGTTCAGCGAGCTGGGCAAGTTCATCGATGCGCCGGTGCGCACTTACTCGGCGGGCATGAAGGGCCGGCTGGGATTCTCGATCGCCATCCACATCGACCCGGATGTATTGTTGCTCGACGAAGTGCTCAGCGTCGGTGACAGCGCCTTTCGGGCCAAGGCCGGAACGATCCTCGACCGCCTGCGCGACGATCGCAAGACGATCATCATCGCCACCCACAGCATGGAACTGGTCCGCGACACCTGCACCCGGGCGGTCTGGCTGGAAGACGGACAGATCCGCATGGACGGCGACCCGCACGCGGTCAGCGCGGCATACTCGGCCGCCACCGAAGGCCAACGCAAGTGACCGGGGCGGTGGCTACACAACCACTTCGTGAACCTCCTGGGCCGCATCAGCCAGAACCGTCGGACGGGCCAGGTAATTGAATCGGTCGGTGCTGTACGCGCTGCCGAGGCTGTGCAGGACGCCGCGCCACCAGTCAGCCGGCGTGGAAACGTCATCCAGGGCGGCCGCCCGCTCACGTAGCTGCCGCCCCGGCATGCACAGCGTCCACGGGCGCACCTGGGGCACCGTGCGGTATTCCAAGTGGGGCGCGTCCAGATGCAGCTTTCCGTCGGCGGTCTGTTCGTAATAAGCCGCCTTGCCGAGCGCCGGCTCGCGGGCGTACAGCAGGGCGTGAGCGTAGTCCGTCAGATAGTGAGGGCCGTAGAAGTCGCGTGGGTGCAACGCCGCCACGTAAGCGCAATCGCACTCCTCCAGAGCCTGTCGCAGCACGCGGCCCCAGGAGGCTGCGTCTCCCCAGACGACCCGCACACGCCCGTCGGCTGCCGCCAGATGCGTCGCCTGCTCCCCGAGGCGGGCGTCGTTGACGCACAGGAACAGGCGCTTGTGGCCGTAGCTCTGCCGCCGATAGTTCTCCCAGGCGGCTGACAAGTCGGCCTGCTGGGCAACGGTTGCCAGCATGGCGATGTCCGGAGTACCAAGGGCCGGACACGCCAAGCCCGCCGCCTCGAGAATGGTCTGCAAGCGGTGCGTGTAGGTGTGTTGCGCGAACACCCTGCGCTGCCCGCGCAACGCCAGCCGAGCGCGATAGTCCCCGTCGCCCAGCAGCCGTGTCAGGTGGCGGCGGGTGGTGGCCGGATCATTGCTCAACAGTACGACATCTTCGCCCAGCATTTCGGCAATGCCGCGCGACCAGGCGCTGACCACCGGTGTGCCGCAGGCCAGCAATTCGAATACCCGGCGGGCGAACATGGTCGGCGAGTCGGTCACGCTGTTGACATTCAGAAAGACCTTATAGCGCTTGTAGGCCGTCAGCATCCGGCTGTAGGGCAAGTCGCCGCACAGTGCCGATCGGAACTCGGGCGGCCAAGAGTAGTTGGGGTCGTCGCTGCCGGCCATGCGATCATAGATGTGCAGACCGAAGTCCAACGCGGGCCGCAGGATGACACCGGCCGCGTCCTGACGATCGGCATGGCGATGTTGATACCAGGTTCCAGCGAAGCAAACAGCACCGTCGCGTGGCCCCACCCAGACGGGGTTGTGAATGCGCGGTTGGGCTGCGAACGGCAGCGCCCAGATGCGCTCATGCCCCAGATGCCGCCGATACGCTTCGAGACAATTGGCATCGGATGTGAACACGAAGTCGAACAAACGCGCGGCATCGATGAAATAAGCGAAATTCGGCGGGTCTTCCTTGTTGTAGAAGACCGTCGGGATCCGGCGTTGTCGGCACCAGGCTACGATTTCGGGCAGGGCATAGTCCGGGATCAGATCGGGGTGTTGCCCCAGTTCGCGCACCTGGTAATGCCAGCAGCCCGCCAATCCGCGCCAGGTGGACTCTACCAATAGCAGGTGCGGCGGTCGCTCTTCCAGCACTTCACGCCAGGTGCCGGGCGAGAAGGTGTAAACGTCGGCCTCGAATTGCCAAGCCCACCAGGAGAACTCGTCCGTCACGGCCGCGATGCACAAGTTGTCGCGCCGGCGCAGCTCCGGTGCTGCGCGGCCGAACGACTCGCTTACCAGCGGTTGAGGCTCGAAAGTCGCCGACAGGTCGGCAGACGGCTGGGTCCGTTCGGAGTGCTCGGCCTTGCGGGCAGGGCGGCGTGGAGCGCAACGGGCTTGCTCAAGATGCGGCAGTCGGGTTTGCGGACCCTGCTCCAGGCTACTTCGTTGGCGGCGTCGCTCTAGACCGAGCCGCAAGAGGCATAGCAGGCGCCACGGCAGTTTCAGCGTGTCCCAGGAGGGCTTGGCGGCGCGCACCAGAGCATCGCCAATTTGATAGCGCACTTCCTGCTGTCGGCGGCGCAGCTCGGCCTGCAACTGTCGGACCTGCACGCGCAGCGCCTCGACCTCGGCTTGCGCACGCCGCCGGCGCTCTTTCTCGCGTTCGAGGTCGGCTGCATCGGTGGATCGCTCAGCAGTCATCGGCGGCGTAGACTCAGTGACCACCACAGACACGTCCTGCGCGGGTCAACATCATGCCTCAGCGTTGCTGACCTATCCAGCTCACCAGCCAGCGCGCAAACTCGTTCTTGCTGATGGGCCCCGGCCCGCCGGGTGGCACTAGTACTTCGCCGGTGGCCGTGAGGATGCGAGCGGCGATGGCTTCGGCCCCCATGGTATTCAAGGGATTGGCTACGATGGCGTCCAAACGCTTGGAGCGCAACTTCAGGTGCGCCCGCGCTTCCAGGAGCGACGGCTCCTCCAGAGCAAAGCCGATGACCAACTGATCGGGACGCTTGCGGCTGGCACAGCGTGCCACCAGATCGGGTGTCGGCTCCAGTTGCAGAGTCAGGCCGGCGTCCGTGCGCGGCAACTTGGCGCCGGGAACATGACGCGGCCGGTAATCGGCCACCGCCGCCGCCATGACCAGCACGTCGCAGGTCGGGAACTGTTCATCCAACAAGAGGGCCAGCTCGGATGTTGACTCGAAGCGCAGGGTGCGCACCTCGGTCGGCGGAGCCAGCTCGGTCGGCCCCAATAGGAGCGTTACTTGCCAACCGGCAGCGCGTGCTGCCTCGGCCAGGCAGATTCCCAGTCGCCCGCTGGAGCGGTTGCCGAGATAACGCACGTCGTCGATCGGTTCGCGGGTCGGACCGGCGGTGATCAACATGCGCCGCCCGGGCATGACGAGCTCCTCATGGGCGCGTAGCGGAACGCCGGGCATGTTAACCCGTCGACGGGTGAAGCCACAACGAGGCGACTCAACGGTTCAGGCCGCCGTCAGGACAGGACTTTCCGCAACCGGGCCAAGGCCCACTCCAGCTCGTCGCGTGTGATGCACAAGGGCGGCGCCAACCGCATCGTCTGGGCGTGCGTGTCCTTGCACAGCAGGCCCTCCTGCATGAGTCGTTCGCAGTACGTACGGGCCAGGCCGGCTTCTTTTTTGAATTCGATCCCCACCCACAGGCCACGCGCCCGGATCTCCTCGATCTTGTCAGTCCGGATGGAGCGCAACTGCTCCTCCAGGTACTGGCCGAGGCGGGCGGCGTTGTCCTGATACGTGCCTCGACGCAGGATCGCCACCACCTGACGAGCGATCGCGCAGGCCAACGGGTTGCCCCCGAAAGTGCTACCATGACTGCCCGGTGTGAACACTCCCAGGATCTCCCGCCGCGATACGACCGCTGAGATCGGCATGATGCCACCGCCCAGCGCCTTGCCGAGAATGTACATGTCCGGCCGCACCCCTTCGTGATCACAGGCGAAGGTCTTGCCGGTGCGGCCCAGCCCGGACTGGATCTCGTCGGCAATGAACAGGACGTTCTTGCGTGTGCACAGCTCGCGGGCCTGTTGGAGGAAACCGGGCGGCGGAATGATGATCCCCGCCTCGCCCTGGATCGGCTCTACCAGGAACGCAACCGTGTCTTCGTCGATGGCGGCTTCCAAGGCGCGGATATCCCCGTACGGTATGACCTGGAAGCCGGGCGTGAACGGGCCGAAGTGTGCACGGCAGACCGGGTCGGTGCTGAAGCTGATTATAGTGGTGGTCCGTCCGTGGAAATTGTTCTCGCAACAGATGATCTTGGCGCGCCCCTCCGGTACGCCCTTGCAGCGGTAGCCCCAGCGGCGCGCGGTCTTGATGGCCGTCTCGACACCCTCGGCACCGGTGTTCATCGGCAGGACCATCTCCATCCCGCATAGTTCCGCCAGTTCGCAGCACAGCGGCCCAAGCTGGTCGTTGTGAAAGGCTCGCGATGTCAATGTCAGCCGGTCGAGCTGGGCTTTGGCAGCGGCGATCAGTTCCGGATGACGGTGGCCGAAGTTCACGGCCGAATACGCCGCCAGCATATCCATGTAGCGTTTTCCGTCGGCGTCTTCGACCCACACGCCTTCGGCGCGGGCGATGACCACGGGCAGGGGGTGATAATTATGAGCGGCGAACTCTTCCACCAGGCGAATATGCTCGGCTCCGCTCAGCTTAGTGCATGCGACCATGCCAGTTTCCTCTCGTTGCACGCGGGGCGCGGGTACCGAGGTGCGACACGCGATCCTCGACCCGGTTTTGTCAGGGTGGCGATTTCGTTCCGGGCGGCGCGGCGCCTAACAACAGAGCGCCGTAACCGGCGCCGGCCGGGTCGCACACTATAGTGCCGGCGCGGCTGCCTCATCAACACCCGCGCGTCAGGCTCCACCTCCGGGTGCATCGGGCGGCTCGCACACGCGGTCGATCTTCCGGAAAACGGCAACACTGCTAAGTTTGCCTTGGCTGGGAAAGGCGCGGCTAGGCTGCCACCGGCACCCCGGCGCCGTACCGTAGCCGAGGGTCGCACTGCGTGATAAACTAATAGTCGTGAACGCCTCGCAGTCTTTACGCCAGGAGGCGCCATGTCCCAGTGGTCCGACAGCAGGTCTGGTACGGGCCCGAAGCCGGACTGGCGGCGGCTTCGCAAGGAGGCGGTCGCCGCCCTGCGGCGGCGTTTTGCTTCTCGCGGCTGGTTGACACCGGCGGCCGCGGCTGCGACGGTGATGGCTGTCTTGCCTAAGCCGCTGCGGCGTAGATTCTTACGTTGTTTTGGCAAACTGGGCTGGCTGGAACCGCGAGCCGTCGTGCCGTTTGACGTTCTGGAACGGCCCGATTGTCCGCCACTGCTGCGCGGCCCGGGGCGCGAGCTGGCGCGTCTGGCGTTGTTCGGGCTGCCGGGGCAGGGCGTGCCCTATCGCGAGAAACGCCGGCAAGATCTGTACCAACAATTCTGCTCCGAGATCATGCGGACCGCTGTGGATACCGAGTCGCTGCGCGGTATCGCTGAGCGGGCCCTGAATCATCCGGAGGTGCAGGCCGACACGCTGTTGTCGGGAATGTTGCGCAGCTTCATCGCCCAGCGCGAGGCCGCTTTGCGGGCCGAGCGGACCACCCCCGACGAACAGTACCTGCGTACGCTGCACCGGTCCAAATTGCGACGGGCCTTCGAGCCGGCCGGTCGCTGCGACGTGCCGACCCGCGAAGAGCTGCTGGCCAGCTTCGGTCGATTGCTGGCGGACTTCGATCGTTATCTGGCGCAGTTCGAGGAGACGCGCGCCGGTGCCGTCCTGGAAAAGATGCAGGAGCTGCGCCGGCGTTACCCGGTGCACATCGCGGCTTTGGATTTGCAGCGCTGCGAAGAACAGCTCGATCGGCTGCGCAAGCGCGCCGGCACCTATCGTCGGCAGATCAACCAACTGGCCGAGCAGGCCGCTGATGCGGCGCAGCGCGGCGATGAGAAGACTGCGGCCTGGGTTGTTCGTCGGCTGGAGGCTATTAATAGCCTCTTGCCCAGCTTGCTGCCGCGGGACGAACTGGAACGCTTGCGCGAGGAGATCACCCGGCGCGGTCGGCAACGGGAGACTGAGGAGGCGGCCCAGGAGTTCACCGCGCGCCAACAGGAGGTGATGGCACGCATCAAGAACCTGGCGGGCGTCGTGCACCGCTTCTATCAGCTCGCCCAACGGCTGCCGCCCGAGCACGAGGCCTACAAGCGGGCCGAGCAGAACTATCGGCGTGCTGTGGCGGAGATTCGGCGATTGGACACCGAGTGGCTGACTGGGCTGGTGCTGCAACTGGAAGCGCTGCTGGAGGACTTGGAGGATCCGGATGGGCGCATGCAGTCGCAGTTGGACGAGTTCATCGCCGCCGTACGGACCGCGTTGAACAACTTATGTCTGGAGATCCGTGCTTGGCAGTCGCGCGGCGCGCCGCCTCCGCCGCCGGCTCCGCCGGCTTCGCCTCCCCCGCCGCCGGCCTGAGCGCTGCCCGGTCGGCGCGCTGTCTGGTCGCCCAGTGCTGCCTCGTGTATACTCGTGACGGGCGCGCCGCTGCCCGGTGCGTCCGACGTAGCCGCGAGCGTGTTGGTGGCGTAGCTCAGCTGGTCTAGAGCGTGGGATTCATAACCCCAAGGTCGTCGGTTCAAGTCCGACCGCCACCAGTTCCGGGGGACGCGGGCCGTGCGTGCGCGCCGTTGCCAATGGCCGGTCGGCATACAGCCGCGGGCGCCCCGGCAGGCGGGTGGGAACCGAGGCCGGTCGGTACTACGCCACGCTGGTGCTGGAGTTGGGCGGCGGCTACTTGGTGAATAGCATTTCCGAATAGCGTGGTAGTGGCCACAGGTCGTTGGGGATAAGCTGCTCCAGCGTGTCCGCGACCTGGCGCGCGGCGGCCATAGCCGGCAGGAGCTTGTCGCGCACGTGACGCGCCTGCGCTTCGTTGTCCGGCGCCCGGTGGGCTTCGGCCCGCTCGACAGTGGCAATGGCGTCACGAAGGCGGCCGATAAGGCCGACGACGTGCTCCAGCTCCGCCTTGCTGTCCGGGCACTCCACGCCGGCATCCAGCGTTGCCTCGACCGCTTGCCCCAGCTCACCTTGGAAGCGCAGCGCTGCCGGCAGCACCTCGCGCTTCAGCATCGATACCAGCGTGCGGGCCTCAATGGCCACCACTGTGCAATACTGCTCGAGCATCACCTCGACGCGCGCTTCCAGTTCGCGCTGTGTGAGCACGCCGTACTTGGCAAACAGCTCCCGGGCCTTGCGGGTGCGCAACGCCGGCAGGGCGTCGGCAGCGGTGGGCATATGGGGCAGTCCGCGCCGGGCGGCTTCGGCATGCCACTCTGGGCTGTAGTTGTCGCCGTCGAAGATCACGCGCCGGTGTTTCTTGACCACCTCCTTCAGGAGCTTGAGGGCACCGACCTCCAGACGAGCCGGCGCCGGCCTCTTGCCGCAACGACGTTCCAACTGCGTCGCCATGTAGTCCAGCGATTCGGCGACAATCGTATTGAGCACGGTGTTCGGCCAGGCGATGGCGGCACTGGAGCCGACGGCGCGGAACTCGAACTTGTTTCCGGTGAAGGCGAACGGACTGGTGCGGTTGCGGTCGCCGCCGTGACGGGGGATCTGTGGAAGCGTGCGGGCGCCGAGGCTGAGCTGTCCGCCCTTCTTGGTTCCGCTGGGCCGGCCGCGCTCGAGCTGATCGAGGATATCGCTGAGCATCTCGCCGAGGTAGACGGAGATGATGGCGGGCGGGGCCTCGTTGGCACCCAGGCGATGATCATTGGCGGCGCTGGCGATCGCGGCCCGCAGCAGGTCGGCATGCAAATCCACCGCCCGGATGACGGCCAGCAGAAACACCAGGAACTGGAGGTTGGAATGAGCTTCTTCACGCGGGTCGAGCAGGTTCACGCCCGTGTCAGTGGCCAGCGACCAGTTGTTGTGTTTGCCTGAGCCGTTGACGCCGGCGAACGGCTTCTCGTGCAGCAGGCACACCAGTCCGTGATGCTCGGCGACGCTGCGCAACACCTGCATGGTGAGCATCTGGTGGTCGCAGGCCACGTTGGCGTTCTCGTGGACGGGGGCCACTTCGAACTGGTTGGGCGCTACCTCGTTGTGGCGCGTTTTCAGCGGCACACCCAGTTCGTACAGGCGACGCTCGACCTCGCTCATGAAGGCCATGACCCTTTCCGGAATGGCGCCGAAATAGTGGTCGTCGAGCTGGTGTCCTTTGGGCGCCGCCGCGCCGATCAGCGTGCGACCGCACAGGCGCAAGTCCTCGCGACGATCGTAGAACCCGCGGTCGATCAGGAAGTACTCCTGCTCGCAACCCAGCGTGGTGACGACCTGCGTTACGCCCTCGTCCGTCCCGAAAATGCGCAGGATCCGCAGGGCCTGCTCGCTCACCGCCTGGATCGAACGCAGCAGGGGGGTCTTCTTGTCCAGCGTCTCGCCGGTCCAGGAGACGAAAGCTGTCGGAATGCACAACGTGGCGCTGTTGCCGACCTTGAAGATGAACGCCGGGCTGGACGGATCCCAGGCGGTGTAGCCGCGCGCTTCGAATGTCTCGCGGATGCCGCCGGAGGGAAACGAGCTGGCATCCGGCTCGCCTTGGATCAACTGGGCGCCGGAGAAGTCTTCGATCACCCCGCCGCGACCGTCCGGGCTGAGGAAGGCGTCGTGCTTTTCGGCCGTCGAGCCGGTCAACGGCTGGAACCAGTGCGTGTAGTGGGTCGCGCCGTGCTCGAGAGCCCACTTCTTCATGCCGGCGGCGACAGCGTTGGCATGGGCCGGGTCCAGCGGCCAGCCGCGCTCCATCGTCTCACGCAGATTGCGATAGACGTCATCCGGAAGGTGTTTCCGCATCACCTCGCCGGCAAACGTTAGCGAGCCGAAGAGTTCCGAGTTGGTTTTCGCATTCCGATTGCGTTTCATGGTTGTCGACCTCTGGCCGCGGCGTAGTCCAAACGCTCGCGGCCCATCACCCCGAACCGCGACAGGGTAGCGAGGTGGCCGCGTCGCGACAAGCGCCGATACGACGCGCCATCGGCTCCGTGAACGAGTCCCGCTGTTCAGGCTTGACAATTGGCTGAATGCGCGGCGCAATAGCAGTTGTCGGGGTGCGGAGGGCGTCCCCCCGCCGGGTTTTGAAGTGTCCGCGTCTTTGGTGCGTGCACTTGCTCCTGACAACCTCGCTGGCTTCATTCGTGGACGGTTCAGGCTGCCGGGGGCCACTCAGGCCGCCGGGGGAGATGGCGGTGACTCCCTTAGTTTCCTGGAGTAAATGCACTCTCCCTGCGATACCCGCCAGAGGCAGGAATTGGGGGCTAGGCAGGTTGGTCCGGGTCCGGCAACCGCCGACATGTGAGTGTGAGTGCTGCCAACCGGTGCCTGCGTCCAACCCTGAAAAATGAAGCAGCGGTGAGTAGATGCGGATTGCTTGCGGCTCGCTTCTCGTTGGGAATCGCCCGGCGGCGGGTGCGCGTATGTGCATTGACTCAGTCGACCGGATGTGACGGGCACCTGGCCGCCGAATTCGTCGCGCACCATGCGGGCCATGCCGAGCTGGCTCTTGGTCTGATTGCGGAAGAACCCGGTCGACTGGATCGCCGCCTCGAGGTCCGCCGGGCCGGACGTAGCCAGGGCGGTCGCGTGGGGATAGCTGCGGAACAGATCGCAGGGGCACCCGGCTGACGCGTTCGTCGGTGTATTCGGCGGGGAGCAAAGTGTGTCGGCTATCGTGCTGGACGATGCAGGACGCGTCACCGTATTCGCCTGGCAGTCGGATGGCTGTCGGACCCCCGCCGGCCGGAGAGTATTAAAGTGACTGGTCCCCAGCGCCGATCTTTCCGCCACGGCGTAGTGGCCACGGAGTTACGACTATGCTGGTGGCGCCGGTCTTATCGGGCATGAGCTGGCATGCTGCGGCCAGCGCGCCGCCGGCGGGCGCCGCGGCGCGTGGCGCCGGCTGTCGCGCAGGCCAGAGGAGCGCGCCGGCCGGGTTCGACGCGGCCGAACGCGTCGAGCTGCGCCTGCCGTCGTCCGGCGATGAGCGGCTTGACCCACACGTGCAGCAACGCGTGGCCGAGTTGCGCCAGCGCGACGCTGAGGTGCGCGAGCACGAGGCGGCGCACGTCTCGGTCGGGGGGCCGTACGTGCGCGGCGGAGTGCAATACGAGTATGTGACCGGCCCGGACGGTCGACGCTACGCCGTGGCCGGCGAAGTGCAAATCGACACCTCACCGATCGAGGATGATCCGGCCGCGACGATCCGCAAGATGCAGACGGTTCAGGCGGCTGCCCTGGCGCCGCGCGATCCGTCGGCCCAGGACCTGCGCGTCGCCGCTGAGGCGGCCAGCAAGATGCAACAGGCCCAGGCCGAACTGGCGCGGCGGCAGATGGAGGAGATGGGCGGCGGTGCCGACACGCAGGTGTATCACGTCGGCCGTCGCGGATCAGGCGCATACACGCAGGCCGGCCGTCAAGTTGCCGACGGCACTGCGTGCGAACCGTGCTATCTCGATTTGTGCGCTTGACGATTGGTGCCCATCGGGTAACGCCGTAGCTCAAGGCAAGCGGTGATTGTAGGCTTATTCCGGCGGGGTCACACCGCGACGGCGGGCAAGGTCCATTCGCCTGCGGCTCGTACCCGTTCCAGGTCTTCCGCGGTTTCGACTGTCCAGCGCAATGCCGACCGGTCTTCCGGGCTGCGCAGGTTGTGCAGACGGAATCGATCGGGATGCTGAGCGATGTATGTCGGCGCGTCGGTCAGCAGCCGACCATTCGGAGCCTCGCGGCAGGCGCGCTCCAGCGCGGCTCGGCTGACGACCTCGACATCCAGTCCCGCCGGGTAGGTGCGCTCCAGCGTATTGGCGACGTAGTCGAATTTGCCAGCGTGCAGGGTACGCACCGCTTGGTCGACAAGCTGCGGGTCGATCAACGGACAATTCGGGATCAGCCGCACTATGACACTAGCGTGCAAGCGGCGCGCCGCTTGACAGCATTCGTCGATCGTCGTGTCGCGTAAGCGGCAGCAGGCTACCTGAAAATCGTCACAGAAATGGGCCAGCGGGTCGTCCAACGGACGCGTGGAAGTGACTACGACCACCTCGTCGATGGCGGTCGCCAACCGGGCGCGTTCGACCACGCGGTACAACAGGGGCCAGCCACCTAAGTCGGCCAACAGCAGGCGGGCTGGTGGACCGGCGTCCAGTCGGGTCGACAGTAGCGCTACCGTGTGCATGTCCGCGAGTTTCCCAGGGCCGATGGCGTGGCGCCGACCCCGTCGCTGCACACGGCAGGCTCCGGGCAACTCGTCGGCCAAGCCCCGGCGGGTTTATATATCGGTAGCGCGCCCCGAATGGATTGACATCCGGTGGCAGAAAACCTCTACAGGTGCCCAACAGCGCGCAGAGCACTATGAAGGGCCATGTGTGGTGCGGCTGCGGCAAACCTACCTGATACCCACAATGCGCCGCCTTCGTTGGGTCCCGCGGGGCAGCCCCAGTCGTACCTTTGGCAGACCGCTGGACGGGCTGCCCATGCGGCGCCGCGTGCGCCTCAGACCACCCACCGCGGCGTGGAGAAGCGGGTGGGCGCTCCGGACTCGGCGGTCGGGCGATGTACGTGGCTGCTTGCTAGCCGCCGTAGCGGTTGAACCAGGCGCGTTGTTCGAAAGGCTTCTTTTCCTTCTGTGGCCAGCTTTCGGCGGGTACGCCGACCGGCAGCAGCACGCGGATCAGCTTGCCGGCGGGCAGTCCGAGCAACTTGCTGATCCGGGCAGCGTGATCGTTGACACGTAGCCAACCGTCGATCCAGACGCTGGCATAGCCGAGCGCAGTGATGGCCAGGAGCATGTTCTCGACTGCGGCGGCGCAATCCTCGATCTGGAAGCTGTGTCCTTCGTAGACCGGCTGTGGGTGCTGGTCGACGATGCAGGCGATGAAGGCGCGGGCCTGCTGGACGGCCAGGTTGCTGGCATGCAGGCTGGCGATCTGCCGTACTATGGCCGGATCGTCCACGATCACGAATGTCGTGGTCTGAGCATTCTTGCCGGAAGGTGCCTGAATCCCGGCTTGGACAATACGCCGTAGATCATCGCGCGGCACCGGCTGATCGCGGTAGGAGCCGCGGTAGCTGTGGCGTTTGGCGATGGCCTCAAACAGGTCCATGGCGCCGGCCCTCTCTACTCGTCGACCTGGTTCGCCAGGTAAAGCTCCAGGCCCATCTGTGCGATCTGGTCCTGCTGTTCTTCCAGCCAATCCAGGTGGGCATCCTCGTCGCGGGCGATCTGTTCCAGGAGGTTGCGCGTCGGAGCATCCTTGACTTGGTCGGCCAGTTTGATGGCGTCGTTGTACATCTCGACGGCGGTCTGCTCGGCATGCAGGTCGTTAGCCAGTTGCTTGGGTACGTCGGGGCCGATCTTGACCTTGCCCAGCTTGTCCACCTTGGGCGTGCCCTCCAGGAACAGGATGCGGGCGATCAGCATCTCGGCATGCTTCATTTCCTGGATGGCGCGCTTCTCGATGCGCTCGTGCAGCCGATCGTAGCCCCAGTTGCGGCACATCTCCGAATGCACCATGTACTGATTGATGGCCGTCAGCTCTTCGAGCAGCAGGGCGTTCAAAGTTTGCAGCAGCTTCGCGTCACCTTTCATGTGCGTTGCCTCCCGGACGCTAGTAGCCGGCCGGCACGCGGTCAGCCAGCTTGAGTTGGGATTGTCCGCCCGGTCGACGGCGGCGCCAACACCCGGGCAACGATAATGTCAGTCTGCTTGCCACGGTTGCGCCAGCGGCCGGGCGATCATCCGCTCGATATATGGTCGATAGGTCGGTCCGCCGTTGATGGTACAGAAGGGGTACATCCCGTCGGGTGTGCTGTAGAGGATGACGCAACGGCGAACGCGTTCGGTGTCGTAGTTGTAGCGGTCCATGAAATGCATGCCGGCCGCCATGAGCGTGCGATAGGTCTTCTGCCCGGCGACACCGCGGCCGACCGCCTTGTCGGTCAGGCCGCGCAGGGTGTGCATGAAAGTGAAGGGGGTGACGCGGAAGTCGCGCTCCTGCCAGCGGTAGCTGCGCAGGAAGGTGAGCACGATATCCAGCTTGTCGCGCCAGGTGGCCAGGGCTGCGGGGCGCTGTCGCTCGATCCGCGCCGCCAGCTCGTTGAACCCGTCCATCAGCTTGACCATATTGAACAACTTGGGCACCGGGATGGCCTGTCGGTCCGGGGTAACGAAGAAGTACGTGCCGAAAGCGCAATCGCTGTGGCAGCTCGGGCGAATCTTGGGCTTGCCGTCCAGGGTCTGCAAGATACGTGCCAGCGGCGTCATGAAACTGAGCGGGAAAAAGTCGCGCCGCAGATCGGCTCCGCTGCACGCCGCCAGATCGTGCGCCAGATCGCCGAGCGTGTAGCGCTGCTCTTCGAGCTGGCGATGACTGATGCGCCCGGTGAAGGCTACCGGTTGATAGGAAATGGCACTGATCACGTCGGCATTGGCCACGGCGAAGCGGAAAATCTCGCCGACTTGATCGTCGTTCAGCCCCTTGACAATCGTCGGCACCAGGCAGACTTTCAAACCGGTGCGCCGGCAGTTCTCGATGGCTTGCAGCTTGGTCTCCAGCAGTCCTCTGCCCCGCAGCCGACGGTAGTCCTCCTCTTTCAGCCCGTCGAACTGGAGGTACAGCGTGTGCAAGCCGGCCTCGGCGGCCCGAGCGGCGAAATCCGGTTCGGCGATCTTCAGCCCGTTCGTAGCGATCTGAATGTGCGAGAACCCCATATCACGAGCGGTGGCCAGAATGCGCAGAAAATCTGGATGCAGGGTTGGCTCGCCACCCGTGAATTGGATGGCCGTCGCCGGGTACGGGTGCTGTTGCCGCAGGGCCCGCAACAATTCGACCACCAGCTCATAGCTGGGTTCGGCTACGTAACCGGACTGGTTGGCACTTGCGAAGCACACCGGGCAGGTGAGATTGCAGCGGTTGGTCAGGTCGATCTGGGCCAGACAAGAAGCGCTGTGATGCTGATTGCACAGGCCGCAGTCGGACGGACAGTGACGGGCACGACTAACCTGTGGTCGATATACGCCGCGTTCATCCTGCCAGCCGCTGCGCGTTGCCTTCAGGTACAGCTCGACGTCGGTGTTGACCTTGTCGCGGAAGTAACCGTGCTCTGGGCAGGTCTTCTCGATCCAGACGGTGCCGTCGTCCACGTAGTAGCGGCCCAGAATCAGGCACGCGCATTCCGGACACAAAGTCTCGACCGTCTTGGGCAGCTCGGTAACGATCGGCCGGATCGGGAAGCCGCTATAGGTGTCGCGCGGCTGGCGGTGATGCCGCGGCGCACGCGGCCGCTTCACAAACAGAACGTCATGATGACGTTCGCGACGCGGGCCGCAGCGCGGACAAGTCGTCTCCAGATAAATGGCGTCCTCGGCTTCGTCATACACCAACCGGCCGGCCACCGCCTGGGAGCACCCCCCACACCACCATTGCCCAGCCCACGGCAAGGCCTCTCGCCCACGCTGCACTGGCGAATAGCGGCGTAAAGAAAGCTTGTAGCGCTCCAGCTCGGTTACGGCCGTCTCGGCAGTGACGGCTGCTCGTCTGATCTCATCCGCCGGACGATGTGGCATACCAGAGTGCTGCCGGCCTGGACAACAGGCGGTGACCACCGGAGCCGGCTGGCGGGGAGTGGCGCCCAACCGGCCATCCCGCGGCGGTACGTCGATCGTCGAACCGGGGGGCACCGGAACAGTCGACCCAAGGCGACCTGTGGCTGCAAACTCGTCCATCTTGCTGCGGTCCAATTTATGGGACATGGCGGACATCCCGCAAGTTAGCCCAAACCGCTGCGACTACCATGGCGGCGGTTTCAACCCGCAGAATGTGTTCGCCTAGACGTACCAACTGTGCGCCGGCCCCCGTCAGATGCTCCAGCTCGGGCGGCGACAAACCACCTTCCGGCCCGATGACCACGGCGAGTCGGCCTTCGAGCTGGCCCTCGGTCTGGAGGTATTCGCCGAGCTTCGGCACTGCCGGGTCCGGGTGAGCAGCCAGCAGACGCCTGGCGGCGCTCGAGCGGCAGGCTTCATGCAGCGAAGCAGCTATCCGGAGCTGTGGCAGCCAAGCCCGTCGGCATTGCTTGCAAGCTTCGATCGCCACGCGCCGCAAGCGCTCAATGTGCTGCGCCCCGACGTGGACCACGGAACGCTCGAAATCACACAAGCAGATGGTCGTTACGCCCAGCTCTGTGCATTTTTCCACCAGCCAGTCTAGGCGGCCGCCTTTGCAGGCCGCGACGACCAGGGTCAAAGATCGCGGCGGCGGCGGAACCTGCGTCACCGCATCGACGCGTACACGGCGCGGGGTCGGCAGCCTTCCACCGCGTCGGCGTTTCGGTTCTGGGCCGATGGTCTCCGGCTGGACGGTGCCCGCGGCCACTTGTCCATGCCCGTCGAACAGGGTCAGCTTGTCGCCGGAGCGCAAACGCAGACTATGCCCGGCATGCCGCGCCTGATCATCATCCAGCTCGACCAGGCCCGGGCGCAGCGCGGGACAGTAAAACCAGGCGGCATGCATCGGCGGCATTATATGCTGACCGCTGCGCGCAGGTCCGGACCAGCAGCCCAAAGCGGCGCCGGCAAAAGTCTCACGCCAAGCCGCTGGCGGCGGCCTTGGCGACAATCCGCGGCAGGACCTCGAAGAGGCGGTCCAGGTCTTCCGCCGTATTGAATCGCCCCAGCGAGAAGCGGATCTGCCCTTGGCCGACTTCCGGCGTGACCTGCATGGCCTGAAGCACGTGCGACAGCTCCAGCGACCCGCTGGTGCAGGCCGATCCGCTGGAGACGCAGATCCCGGCTTCGCTCAGCGGGATCAGTATGGCCTCGGATGGCACGCCGGCGAAACAAGCGCACGTCGTGTTCGGCAAGCGCTCGGCGCCCGCACCAATGATGCGCACTGCGGGGAAGCGGCTGGTCAGCTCGGTCTCCAAGCGCTGCCGTAGCTCCAGAATCCGCCGATTGTCTTCTCGGCTGTGTTCCCGCAGCAGGCGGCAGGCTTCCCCCAGTCCGACGATGCCAGGAGCGTTGAGAGTTCCGCCGCGGCGCTGCCGTTCCTGTGCCCCGCCGATCTGCCAGGCCAGGAAAGGTGTTCCCCGACGGATGTAAAGCGCGCCGACGCCCTTCGGTCCGTAGATTTTGTGGCTGCTGAGAGAGAGCAGCGATACGCCCAGTTCTTCTACATCGACCGCGATCTTGCCCAAAGCGTTCACGGCGTCGGTGTGCACTGGCACGCCGCGTGCCGCTGCGACGCGACAAACCTCCCTTAGAGGGAAAACCACCCCGGTCTCATTGTTGGCCAGCATGATCGAGATCAGGGCGGTATCGGGACGAATAGCGCGCTCCAGTTCTTCCAGGTCCAGTCGACCCTGTTCGTCCACGCGCAAACGCGTCACCGAAACGCCCTCATGTTCGAGGCGTTCCGCCGTTTCCCAGATGGCATGATGCTCGACCGGCGAAATGACCAAATGACGTTTGTCGGGGCAGGCTGCCAGCACGCCGCGCAAGGCAGCGTTGTCCGCTTCGGTACCGCCGCTGGTGAAGACAATTTCGCTGTCGCGAGCGTTGATCAGCGCGGCGACCTGCCGACGGGCTTCTTCGATTTCCGCCGCCACCTGCGCGCCGAAATAGTGCGCGCTGGAAGGATTCCCCCAGCGCTCGGTCAGCAATGGCAGCATGGCAGCCACCACACGCTCATCGGGTCGCGTGGTAGCGTTGTTGTCCAGGTAAACGAGGGGTGTGTTCATTGGTTCGGCGTGTTTGGGTCGAGGTCCCAATCCTCGGCCAGCTTTTCCTTCAGCGTGGTTTCGCGCACCGCGTGGCCGTCATTGAAAGCGTAGTTGGCCCCGCCGTAGTGCCGTTCGTCGATATAAGCTTCGCCCTCCAGGCCGGCGATATGCTCCCGCGGAATGCAGCTCAAGCGCGCATCCTCCGGATCAATCACCTGCGGGTTGGCGTCGACGATCAGCGGTAACTGCGGCCTGATGCGGTCGAGCGAGCCTTTCAGCCAGGCGATTTCGTAAACGCGGTAGTGCCCGCTGCTCTCGACCAGCGGTTGAGCCTCCTTGCAGACCCACAGCTCGTAACGTCCTCCCAAGTTGCGTTGCACGGGGAAGTCTGCATCCAGGCGGAAATCCCTGTCTTGGTAAATGTACATGTACAGCGCCTCCGCCCATCCGTGCCGCGCACCGCCGGTCGACTCGGATGCGTCGTACATCATCGGCGGTAGCACGAAATTGTAGTCCCCACCATAGGCCGTCAGTCCCTTCATGAACTCACTCAGCCGAGTCAGGCAGACCGTACCCTTGGCCTGTTGGCGAGCGCGCGAAAGCGATGGCGTCAGTATGGACATCAGCAACGAAATGATCGCCATTACGACCAGCAGTTCCAGCAGGGTGAAGCCCGACGTTGGTGAGCCCGGCTGCGTGCTCATTCGGCTGATGCTCAGCCAGCGCTGCATGGGTGGACTCGTCCTCCGCGCCGCCGTCCCGGCCCGCTGCGGGCCAGCAAACGGGCGCCATTATAAGGGCTGACGAGAATCACCGCGGCGCAGCGGTGCCCGGCAGCACGACCCATAATCGCTCCCGGCTGCCGTTTGAGCCCTTGGTCAACGCGGTCTGCAAGGTAGCCGCCCGCCCGGCCGCCGGAATCAGCGCGTCACCCGAACAGCCGACCACCGAAAAGCCGTACGGGGATTCCATATCGTCGGGAGCGGTGGTATACTCGCGGTTAGCACTTGCGAGAGGGCTTTCGGGCGGATTCGGGGTATGTCATCAGGTGATTCCCATACCGCGCCACCCATCACGGAGATGTTGTTGGCGGCAGAGCGTGGTGATTACTTGGCGCGCCAACAGCTTTGGGAACTCATTTACAACGAACTGCGTCGCTTGGCACATGCGCAGCTCAAGAATCATGATCGCCGGCCCGAGCTGCAAACCACTACGCTGGTTCACGAGGCCTACCTGCGTCTAGTCGGCCCCGACGGGGACGCCCTCCACTGGGAGAGTCGCCGACATTTTTTTGCCGCCGCCGCAAAATCCATGCGCCGCATCTGCGTGGATGACGC
>Ga0209101_1000255_pt1 | contig 44467 bp, 41 predicted proteins | sample ConPoolayeCmetaG_FD_185481 | JGI IMG/M metagenome (GOLD analysis project Ga0209101, IMG submission 185481) | Hot spring microbial mat communities from California, USA to study Microbial Dark Matter (Phase II) - Cone Pool mat layer C metaG... ... | reverse complement strand
CATCTACGCCGGTTATATGGGGTGGATGTATCGCCGCAATTTATTAGCCGGGCCGCGCAGCGCATTCAGCAGGAACTTATAGATTGGCAGAACCGGCCGCTGGAGCCTCTTTACCCGTTGGTATACGTTGTGATGGCCTGCGTGTGAGTGTGCGCTCCGGCAACAACGCCGGGGAGGAATCAGAAGGAGCGCGCTTTCCGGCTTAAAGTTCTAAACGACCTTAAAGCCCGTGGGGGGCTTTCCTGAATCGATTGGGTCACGGATAATTCTATAGCGCTCAAGCCGGTTGTGGAAGTGGTTGGTGGTAAATTCTGGTCCGTTGTCACTGAGGGTTGATTGACGTTAGTTGTGCTGTGCTGCAAGTTGATCAAGTGCCGCGGTCGTCCGTCTGGTCCTGTACGGCTGAGAGCTAAGTTCTTTTTTCCCTGACGATAGGCGAGACAAGGTGAGAGATAGAAAACGTAAACAGCTCAAGCAATTCGCTCGTGAAATCGCCCGCGCGGTCTCTGAGAGAATATTTGGGAATATTTAGGAATATTTAGGGAATATTAGGGGGAATATTAGGGGGAAAGGGGGTCCGTGCTCGTGGCAGGCCAAGGGCCGCGGGCATTCGCCCTAAAACGATGTCAAGCCGTCCTGGGAAATGTCGCTCTGCTTGATTTTTGAGGCGGAGGGGCTTTGCTGACGGAAGCGCAAGCGTGCATCTTTAAGGGCGCTTATGCATGCCGGGGTGTAAAAGCCCTCACGGTAGCATACCGGCTCGGGAAGAAGAGGCGTCAGCTTCAAGGCCTGGTTAATATAGGAAAGACAACTTGGCGGCAAAAGACGGACACGCTTAAGCGCTTGTGGGGGAGGAGATTCTTTTTCCGGCCCGCTTGTCTTGGCAGAGAATATGTCAAAATCGCGCAAGCTCACGCCCGTCCCGGGGCCCTTGGCTGCGGGTGTGGTTGGCGTTCTCTGCAGGGCGGCCACAGTTGCCGCCAGCTCGTCTCGAGGCTGTTTGGGAGGGGGAGTCAGGGAGGAGGGTTCAAGTCTCAGAAGAGTTATTTTGCAAGCGATGGCTAAGATTTTGGCCAAGATCTTTCGCATAGCAGCCAAATTGTCGCTGGAAGGTTGGGCACGCCAAGTCTGAGAAGAGTTCTTAAATTCGTTATCTAACTTTTTTAAGATTTCTTGGTTTTTTGTGAGATGCACCTTCAGCTCCATTTCAACCGCCGCCGGCACTTCCCAGCCCAGGCTGCTTGTCAGTTCGCGCACTTCTTGCGCCCCGAAGGCAACCTGACAAGGACGGCTTTCAGTACCGTTAAGAGCGCAAGTTGCAAAGGCATTTTGCGGGTCAAGCGCTTGAATCTTGTTAAGCAGTTCGAGGCAGCCCGGTTCCGGAAAGGGCCCCGGGATGGTTTCTTTAGGAGGCCCTGGATAGGAAAGAGTCTTGAACAACTCCGGCATACAAACCAACCCAGCCAGTTTTTCATAGGCCATTACCAATGCATCCCGATTCTCATTGGATTTCGAGATTGCGTAGGCATGTTCAGCTAGCTGTGCTTGCAGTTCATATAACTCAGTAGCATCTCGGCGTGTGGCGGAAGGGGTCGTGGCTTTGTCCTGGAACAGGTCAGCCTCCGTCATATTGCGAGCCGGCTTGTCTGGATTGGCGGGTTCTTCAGAGTGTAGCAGCTGAGAGGGTTCAAGGGAGGCTTGCCGCGCGCTCCCGGCTTCAGCTTTGGGAGTAATTGACTCTCGGCCCTGCCCATGCACAAACCGGCCGGCAAAGAAACATAAAAATGCGAAGCAAAGTGCTGCGGGGCGCCTCATTTTATGCCAGGGCCTCTCGATTGAGATTTGATGTCAAGCGTTTTTCCAGTGCCTGGAACACCTCCTCTTCAGAGCTGAAGTCGCGCGTGCCGGTCTCAAATGTCATGGCCAAACGGACGTAAGCTCCGGCATCGTCCCAAGGAATAGTGACGATCCCCAACTGACTCATAAGATAGCGGCTCCACGACTCGCCGCTTTCAAAACGCAGGCTGTGCCATTCGCTTGGCACAGGGACGTAAAGATAAAAAGTGCCCGGACTTGGTTGTGCCTTGAGGCCGGCCTTATTAAGAATATCCACCACGCGCTCCATGCGGCGGCGGTATTTAAGGCGGTTAAGTTCAATGCAATCGGCTGAGCAATCCAAGGCTTCTATCCCGGCTTTTTGAATGGCGATAAACTGCCCGCTGTCTAAATGGTTTTTGACATAGGCGAAGGCTTTAAGCAAAGGCGGGGAGCTTACTACAAAACCTAAGCGATAGCCTTGCATATTGTAGCTTTTAGAGAGCGAATAAACTTCAATGGTTACTTCCCGTCCGCCTTCAACTTGGAGAGGCGAACAAAACCCGCCTTCATAAACAAAGTCTGCATACGCTGCGTCTTGCACGAGAACAAAATGATAACGGTGGGCAAAGGCCACTACTTCTTTGTAAAAGTCAAGATTGGCTACCGCCCCGCTCGGGTTATTTGGATAGTTCAACAAAACCACCTTCGGCCTGGTGGAACGGGCCACACTTTGAAGTTCATTAAGATCAGGCAAATAATTATTAGCTGGCTGTAGTTTCAAGTTGATTACCTTCCCGCCAAGCCAGCCTGCCATATTTGGAAAAACTGGGTAACCTGGCACGGTGGCAACAACCGTGTCGCCTGGATTAATAAAGGCCAACGGCAAAGCGGCCAGCGCTGACTTTGAGCCGATGCAGTGGTTGATTTCGGTTTGCGGATCAAAATCAAGGCCAAGCAATCGCTTTAGATAACGTGCGGCGGCTTCTTTGAAAGCAAAGATGCCGTTATCGGCGTAAATGCGGTTTTCTTTTAAGCGGGCTTCCTCGTATAACCGCCGAGCTATCTTTTCAGGTGCGCATTCGTCCGGCTCGCCGATTCCCAAGTCGATCACCTTGACGTCGGGGTGCTGTTGCACGAACGCATCGCGGGCCTCTTTAATCATGGCAAACTTATGGCCTGGCAGGCTCAAGCCGAATTTGGCTCCGCCGATTCGGTCAGCAAAAACTTTGTATGGTTCCATGTTTTTTTATCTTTATACTGTCAGTTGATGTGGTATAGCTTGTGCACAGGGGAAGCAAATCATTCCAGGCCCGGTTTGTCAAAGGGAGGGCTACTGTGCAATATGCCTTTAAGCTAGGGGTTAGTCTTTCGTTTGCCGCTATCTTAGTGATGGGGCGGGCTTGGGGCGAGCCTCCTAAAAAAGCGCCGGATAAAACAAAGGCTGTGGGCGCCAAATCGTCCCAGCTTCAAGATACGCATGCCAGTTTTGTTAAGCTTTCGCTGCTTTCTCGAGGAGACAAGCCTAGAAGAGTGCTGGCGTACAAATGGCGTCGCGGCCAGAAAGAAGAATTTACTGTGACGATGAATGTTTCAACCTCTACGTCGGCTGGCGGGCGGACTGGTAAATGGGTGAGTGGACCCACTACCAAGCTTGAAGGCCGGTTGACGGTTGATGAGGTGGAGGTTGATGGAACAGCGGCGGTTTCTTATGAGTATGATGTGACCGCCCGGCCGGGTGGACCTGATGAACCCTCCAAAGAGAACACCAACACAGCGCTTGTAAAAGGTTTAAAGGGACGCTACTTGCTCTCTCCGCAAGGCAGTCTCAAAGACGTCACTCTTAACCTGCCGTCCGAACTTGATCCATCGTTGGCGCAAATGATACGCTCGGCAGTTGAATCGTTACGCAATTTTTTTATTATCTTTCCTTTGGAGCGGGTCGGGGTCGGGAGTTCCTGGGAAATAACCTGGCCGAAGCTTCAACTTTTGGATTTGATAAGCAACGTGCGTTACCGCTATAGGATTGAAAGTCTGGAAGCCCAGTCGGTGGTTTTGGCTGTAAATGGCTATCAGCATGTCGATGAACAAAAGATGCAGAATCCCCCGGGCTTGCCGCCCGGAAGCGAAATAAAGCTTGTCTCCAGCGACAGCCTCCTGCAGGGCCAGTTTGTGCATGATCTTACTCGTCTCACTCCGCAGGCTTATGTGACGGGAGTGGGGAAAACGGTAACGCTTATGACCATTAAAGAAGATGGCGGCACGAAAGAGCGTGAAATAACGACCACCATGAAAATGGAAATGAATATCAGGCGTAAGGAATAATCAAACCGCGGGCGCGAGCCTTTTGGGAGCATCCTTTATAGTTTGACTTTAGTTCGAATCGATTAACCATGCGCCTTCGGAATGGATGCTGGCGCAATTTGTATTGTATGTAGGTGCGCTGATATGCGTTGGACATTCTGGTCGGCGATTTTATGTCTGCTAGGATGCGGCAGTTCAGCTGACGGCAGGCCGATTGAAATTTGGCGGGGTAATCTGGCTTATGAAGAGTCGGTATGCGACATAGTTCAGAGCAATCCGCCTCTTGTCGGCCCTGCTATGACTTACCGGCTGCGGCTCGGGAACAAGGCCGGGGATGAAGTGAAGGTTGTTGATCAAGGCGGCAATGTGTACATCGGAACCATGACGGGACCGGATGGATTTGAAGCCTATCCAGCCGATATTGTTGGCGACACTGATGTGCCAAGCGCAATTATCTTTACCGGCCTTGCGGATGGGAATGCCGAAGTTATGGTGTATTTTGTCCTGGATGCCCCTCACGGCTGCACGCACTATTATAAGGGGGCATTCAGCAGGCTTTAGGCGGGATACAGGGCTTGGGGTGGTTGTTCCAGCTCAGGGAAGGGGCCCCAACATTCTGCTTTTAGCGAGAGCAGATGTTGCGCCTACCAACAGCGGTTTTTGGCTACGCTCTTTGGCGTAAAGCCGGATGAAAAACTTTGATATTTGAGCTTGGCCGCGCAGCCACAGCTACAATTCTTTTGCGGCAAGCAGGTAAGCGCGCCTCAACGCGGCGGCGGCTCTCCTTTTGTCTGCGGCAAAGGTATGGCCTTTAAGCTTTGCCGCCTTTTTCACAAGCCGCTCGGCTTGCTTAACAGCCGGCAGAATCTTGGGCTCACTTATAAGCGCTGAAATAGTCTGGCTCTCTCTGCTGATACTAACCATCAGAGAAAGCAACTCTTGCGCTTTAATTTTGACAGCCTGTTTTGCTTTTCCGGTCTTGCCGATTTTTAGGCTTTTTAGCAATTTCTGCGCCTCTAATATGTTTCCTGCGAATTGCTCTTGCCTGTCATCGTATCGCACTGGCAGCACCAATGAGTCTGTGTTGTTTAAGGGACGGGGGTCAAACTGATCGCCTAAAACTTGCGCGGTAAAGTGCAGAGAGTCCGAAACCCCCGTCAGCGCGGCTTGTACGCCTCTGGCGGCTGCTTGACTTAACAGATGTGCATCGCCTCCTTGAGCCAGAAAAGCCGGGATGGTTATGCCGGCGCTTAAGCCGCCGGGCGCCACCGGGTCGTCTGTGTCGTCAATGATAATGACAGCGATTCCTCCTGCGTTCTGCAGGTTTTTGATTTTTTGTTCCAAAGAACAGTTACCGCGCACGGTGATGCCGATTTTCCCTGTGCCGGCAGAGCCCAGTGCCTGGCCTTGACAGGCATCATCAGTCGGGGGAAAAAAGTCAAAGGCCGTGATTGTGGTGGCCGATAGCGTGCCCTCAAAAGGCGGAGCGCTGAAAGGCAAGTGGCGAAGCGCATAGGTGCGGCGCAGAATTTGGCTTCCTTCTGCAATTTCAAGGAAAACCGCCTTGGAAACCTGCGCCGGCACGCTGATCGTGATGCTTAGAGTTTCAACCCCTCCGGGTAAAATAACAGGGAAAAGAGCGTTTAGCACTTTGCCACTTCCTGTGACTGAGCCCGAACTGGCTTCAGCAGAGAGCAACACCGCATCCTGAGGTAAAGTCTGTCGCATTCTGGCGTTGGTCGCCGGGGTGCTTGATAGATTGGCCACTTCAGTGATCACTGTAACCGTGCTGCCCAAATAGCCAAAGCTTTGATTACTTGACTGACGTACCTTGAGATCGGCAGCCGGCGATATTTCAATTGAGTCAATCCACCAGCCCTGAGAGCTGATACTGGAATCCGAGAAAAGCGCCCAGGCAATCTGCGCGGTTTGAGCTGTTTGATTGGGGGGAAAATTTGCCACCGTTGTGATGAACGAAAGCTGGTTGCGCACCCATGCTTGCTGCCCGCCAATTTGATTAGAATAGGAGTTGGATACCGTTCCATTGTAACCACCCTGGCTAAAGCTCCCAAACTGTGCGGTCCATTCATACTCAGGCCCGTGTCCACGGTAAATATTTGGCACAAAGAAAAGCTGTGCGCCGTCGTAATTTACCGTGCCTCCATGTTGTAGCTGATGACGGTGGCGGAAAATAAGCTGGGTTGGCACCTTGGGCATGAAAAATTGCGGGCTATGCACCATCGTGCGATTCACCTGATTATAGCCTGCGCTAAAAAGACTGTTTGGCGAAGTATCAGAAAAGGCATTGCTCGTTACGAACTGGGGAGGATTTCCAAAACCGCTTGCAGAACTGAACCAGCCGTCAGGCAGCTCAGGGGGACTAATCAAATCAAAGTTTTCCACCTGAGAAAAAGCAGGAAGTGCCAGAAACATGTTAACTGTGATCAATGTAATCAACTTTATCAATGCTTGACCGCCCATATCGGCCGTCCCTAAAAATATTATGATACCAAAGGGTTATAAGATGAGTAATTTACTCTACTATTAGTCTAATGCCCTGTCAAGAAGCTTGTCGTAAAGCAGGGTGCCTGCCTTGGAAATTTGAAACTGACTGCTGTTGTGGTAAAGCAAGCCGCGATTTCATGCTGCGGCCTGTTAAAAGCGTTCCCCCAAATCAGAAGTGCAGCGGTTCAGTGCGCTTTGGTGGGCTCGCCTATGATTTTTCTTGCGAAGGCCATCATCTCATGAAGGCCATTCTTCATAACTTGTAAGAGTACTTGCAGGTCATTGCGACTGGTGAATGTAGTCGAGCCTCCAATGTCTGCTACAGGAACGGTCTTGCCTTGGGCAGCCTTACGGTCGTTTTTTGCAATACTCATCTGCCCATCGGGACGGAAGGTGAATATGTAAGCGGTATCTTGGACGTACAAGACAACATCAACGATGCTTCGCCCAGACTCAGTGCTCACACCGATTTCAAAAGGCGGTGAAGCTTGACTGAAGTCAAGCACGCTACGGCCGGAGAAATCCGCGTCCGGGCGCTTATAGGCGAGTAAGCCTCTGGCCCAGCCCGCCATGGCAAGGCCTTCCGCGTATATCATCTGGATTAGAAAGCGCTCAGGTGAATACTCTTTATTAATATTTGTAGCTAGCCCATCGGGCGGTACGCACGGGTCAGAAAGAACTGCATGCATAACTTCACTTCTAAACTCTTAAAGTTTGCCTCTTAAACGGGAGTAGCAAAATACAAGAAAGCGGGCCGCTAGGCAAGCTTAGGCTTGGTCTTGTGCCGGATAGGTTAAGTGGGGTTAAATCAGCTGAAGCCAAGGCTCCGGGCGAGTTTAAGTGTTCGTGGCTGTTTAAATTTTTCGAGGATAGCTGGATTTTGGTATGGAAAATCTGGAACATGTTCTTAAGGAACTTAAGGGCCGTAAAAACCATTTTCCCCGATCTTATTTTGTCCCTGCGGCTTGGAATTTTTTTGCATATCCGTTGGCAGAGAGCGACCGCCGGCGGCCCGGTGAACTCAAGGTAAACCCTTATGACTTCTATTCGCACTGCATTGAGCGGCGGATTATGTCTTTGGCGGGAGTTCCCACGGCGCCTAAACTAGAGGCTTGTACCATCTATAGTATGTTGCCCCGTATGTTTTCCGCCTGGACACATTATGAGCGAAATACTGTCTGCCCCGGCACTTTTCTTAAGAGCATGTGTCTTCTCCCCTACTTAAAAAGCCTGGGGGTGGACTTGGTGTATCTGCTTCCGGTTTTTCAATACAGTGATCGGCACAAAAAAGGTGAAGTCGGAAGCCCCTATTCAATCAAGAATATTTACCGAGTAGATAGCACCCTGCACGACCCGCTTCTCGGAAGTGCAAAGATGATTGATGTGGAGTTTAAGGCCTTTGTCGAAGCCTGTCATTTGCTTGGTCTTAAGGTGATTATTGACTTTGTCTTCAGGACCGTGGCGCGCGATAATGATTTATTGGTTGAGCACCCGGAGTGGTTTTATTGGATTTATAGCAAATACGAGGCTGGTTTCTCGGCGCCCAGGATTGAAAGGGTGAAAGGCGCAGTCCCTTTGAACGATCGGGCCCTAAAGCTTCTTTACCGGAGTAAGAGTTTCAAGGATTATCTTTCGCAGTTTACTTTTCCTCCCAATAAGCTTGATCCGCTTAAATGGCAAAATATTGTGAGGCGACACAAAAAGAGCGGCGCCAATATATTGGACTTGATTGAGAGCGCCTTTAAGATTACAACCGCTCCCGGTTTTTCAGATGTGATTAACGACTCACAGCCGCCATGGACGGATGTTACCTATCTCAAATTTTATTTTGATCTCCACAAAGAGGCAGAATGCTACCTTCCGCCAAACCAAGCGCCTTATATTTCGCAGGATGTAGCAAAGCTGAGCGTGTATCATGGCTCTAAGCCTAATCGGGAGCTTTGGAAATATATTTGTCAAGCGATTCCATATTGGCAGGAGGTTTATGGTATTGACGGCGTGCGGATTGATATGGGGCATGCATTGCCTGAGGAACTGAACCGCAGGATTATTAAGGGTGCCAAGGTTAAAGACAAGAAGGTGATTTTGTGGTCGGAGGAGCTTAACCCCCGAAACGCCGCCGCCGCCGAAAAGGCCGGTTATCAGTTCATCAGCGGGGGAACCTGGAAGCTTTATAAGGAGTTTGAAAAACCCCGCTTCATGGCTGAATTTTTAGACGCCACCTTCCGTGTTGCTTTGCCTGTTACCGCTGCCCTTGAAATTCCGGATACGCCGCGTATTGCCTTTCTTGTACGGGACCTTAAGAAATTAGAGTTTTTAATATGGCTTCAGTTTTTTACGCCCAACGCCATTCCCTTAATTAATAACGGCCTTGAACTTATGGAAGTGCAGCCTATGAATTTAGGATTGGGAAATACCGAGCAAGGCCGTTTTGTGTTGCCCAAGAGTGATCCGATGTACGGGAAATTAGCCTTCTTTGATAATTATTGCCTGCACTGGCTAAATCCGCAGCGTGAATGGATGCAAAAAACTCTGCGCCGCGCAGCGCAACTTAGGCGGCGCTTTATTTCGCTCTTGTCTAGAAAAGAATGCTTCCAAGAAAAAGTGGCCTACCAGAAAAATCGGCGTCTGGTTTTTTTCTTGTACCTTGAGCCGCGGACTACAGAAAATGTCTTTTTTATAGGCAATCTCGACTTTAAAGCCTCGCTGAAAGCTAACTTTAACAGCCTATTGCCGGCTGAGCTCAGGCGCAAATGCAGGCAATTGCATTTTATATATTCCAATTATGTAATGAGCGCCGCTGGCTGTGAGATTAGTCGAGTGAATGTGCTTAAAGCGGGGGAGTTTTTAATCGGGCAAGCGCTCTAAAGTGGAGGATTTTTGAGCAAAGGAGGACAAAATCATGGCGGATAGATTACGCCCTCGAGTGGCATATTTTTGCATGGAGTTCGGCCTGCATGAAGATTTTAGAATATACTCGGGGGGACTTGGAATACTAGCCGGGGATATCTTGAAAGCGGCCAAGGAGGGGCGTTATCCGCTGGTGGGCGTCGGCATACTATGGCGTCAGGGCTATGTTAAACAGCATATCTCATCGGACGGGAGAGTTTATGATTGTTTTACAGATTACCAATATAGCTTTCTCAAAGACACGCGCCTTAAGGTGAATTTGCTCATCCGTGGACGCCAAGTCGTGTGCAAGGTGTGGAAATGTGAGGCCTTCGCCAATGTGCCTCTTTATCTTTTGGACGCTGATTTGCCGGAGAACCCCGATCGCTTGATTACGGGACAGTTATACGGCTGGTTTTCTGAAGAACGCATTGCTCAGGAGATGATTTTAGGAATAGGGGGTATACGGGCTCTTAGAGCTTTGGGATTAAAGATTGATATTTACCATTTTAATGACAGTCACCCAGTATTGGCGGCCACAGAGCTTATTCGGGAAGAAATGGAGACCGACCAGGTTTCATTTGAGGAAGCTTGGAAGCGAGTGCGGCGCCGGATTGTTTTTACCACCCATACCCCTGTTCCGGCCGGGAACGAAGAACATGAACATGAGCTTCTAAGGTATATGGGCGCATACAATGGCTTAACCTTCGGGCAAATGTTAAAACTGGGAGGCGACCCCTTTAATATGACCGTGGCCGGGCTGAGATTATCCAAACGGGCGAATGCCGTTTCCAAGTTGCATGCCGTTACAGCGCGTAAGATGTGGCAGGATGTTACTCAGGCGGCGCCTATTCTGGCAATCACCAACGGAGTGCACGGCAAAACTTGGCAGGATGAGAGGATTCGGCGAGCCTACGCCCAGGGAGGGGATCTTTGGGCGGCCCATGTTTTGGCCAAACGCGAATTGCTGAAGGAGGTCTATAGACGAACCGGAATCCATCTCCGGGAAGACGCGCTGCTCATTGGTTTTGGCAGGCGGGCGGCCTCCTACAAGCGCAGTGATTTAATCTTCAAAAAAAAGAAAGTAATTGAGCCGCTCCTGAGGACTAAGAAGATTCAGCTGATATTTTCCGGTAAGGCGCACCCCAACGATTTAAAAGGTAAAGAGATTGTTTCCAACCTGGTGAAGATGGCCAAGGAATATGCGGAGAGCGTGGTTTTTCTTGAAGACTATGACATGAAGCTGGGAAAGCTTCTTACCCGCGGCTGTGATGTTTGGCTTAATAATCCTATTCGCCCGATGGAGGCCAGCGGAACTTCCGGCATGAAAGCCGCCCTGAACGGCGTGCTGAACCTAAGTGTTTTGGACGGCTGGTGGCCGGAGGGCTGTAAGCATGGCGTGAATGGCTGGCAGATCGGGAACGGTTACCAAGGCCCAAAAGCCGATCAAATCGACTCACAGTCCCTATACCAAGTACTGCTTAAGGAAGTGCTTCCGGTTTATTACCATAACCGTAGCCGTTGGATAAAAATGATGCGCGCCAGCATAAAAACGGCCGAAGATAAGTTCACAGCGCTTAGGATGCTTAAGGATTATTATACCCTTATGTATTCAAATCCCTAAGGTTGATTTTTTCTGCTGTGTTCCTGGATTTTGCTTCCATAACCTTAAGTTGAGAACTTAACACAGCATCTCTATGCCGGTACTATCGCAGCATAAACCCTTATTGGGACACGTTCCAATGGTCAGGCCGGAAATGCTTTGCGGCTTTGAACCCGTGAGCCGCAAGCCATATCATCTTTCGTATCCTGGCTTAAAGTTTACCGCTTGCGGATGGGAGTACATGGCATATGGTGAAAAGATAGTGGCTGCGGCTCCACCGGCTTGGGCCGTGGCAGTGTCTGGTCAGAATACTTTTCTCGATACACTGGAGCCCTCTCGGGCAAGGAGGGTGAGTGATTTGTATAAGGAACTTATGGACAGGGCGCGGCGTGATGCGGCTCACAGCCCGGTGAGAAGGGATTCATTAACTCAGTTTGTCAGGCAAAAGAGGTTGGACCGTCGAGTCAGGGCGGATTTAAGGAGCTTACTGAGGTATGACCTGGAGTTGCAAAGCGCCGACACCGCCGGTTGGGGTTCCCTGGCGGCCAATTGCTCGGAGCTTAGAGCCGTGAGGTCGCTTATAAGAGCCTTGAGATAGCAGGAAAAGCGGTTGTATTAAGCGGCATTCAGTTACCAGGGGCCGGGATGACAACAGCTCTGCGGAGAACTATCATAGCCCTGCATGGATACAGCTCAGCTTTTTGTTGTTCTAGTGATAATTGTTCCCTTAGTTTTGGCCATGACCAATGTCATTAGATTGGATGTGGCTGGAGCGCTCATAGCGCTTGTTTTGGCGCTTGGGCAGTACTTGGGGTTAGGGGTGCTTGGAAAGCCCGCTTCACCGGCCGAGGCGTCAAATGCTCTTGCCGGCTTGGCGGCACCGGTTACTGTTACTCTTTTCAGTCTGTTTGTGGTAACCCGTTGTCTGGAAAAAACGGGTGTCGCCCGCTGGGCGGCCACACGTATCCTAGAGTACGGGGGGCAATCTGAGGCTTGCTTGATTGGGCTTCTCAGCGCCGTCAGCGCCTTCTTTTCGTTGTTCATGAACAACTTGGCGGCCGGAGCGCTCGTGCTGCCAAGCGCCATGGAGGTTTCCCGCCGCACTGCCATTAGGCCGAGTAAGCTTCTTATTCCGGTGGCCTATGGGAGCTGCCTGGGTGGAGCGGCGACTTACTTTACAACCAGTAATATTATTGCCAGCGACATGCTGCGTAGCGCCCATCCGCCGCAGCTTCCCCTTCATATTTTGGACTTCACGCCGGTCGGCGGGTTGATTGCAATCACGGGGATTTTATTTCTTACATTTTTTGGGTCTCGTTTTCTTCCCGATCACGAACCGTCGCCTGAACAACTGGTGGTACGCCGGACAGGCAGCGAAATGGAAACCCGTTATGGACTTGAGGGTCGGCTGTGGGAAGTCGAAGTGCCGGCATCCTCGTTTTATGCGGCAAAAATGCTGGAAGCAACGGGAATTGGAAAACGTTTTGGTCTTACGGTTGTGGCTGTTGTTAGAAAAGGGGGCGTGGTATTTGGTCCGGCGCCGAATGAGGTCATTAATCCTGACGATCGCTTGTTGGTAATCGGCCGCCAAGAACGGGTGGAAAAGCTTTGCGCAGCTGGCGCCGCTTTTCATGTGCCAAGCGGCGAGTCTAAACTTAGTCCGCGGGGAGCCACCTTTGTTGAGGTGGTCTTAATCCCAGGAGCAAAGGCCGAGGGCCAGACCTTGCGGCAGCTTCGCTTCCGTACAGCCTATGGTTTGACTGTTGTTGCCATCCGGCGTTCGGGCCGCAGTTACCGCACCGATATTGCTGATATGCCGCTTAAGCAAGGCGATTCGTTGCTGGCCGTAGGTGATGTGGAGAAATTCAGAGCGCTGGAGAAAAGCTCTGATTTTTTAATGATTGAAAGCGATCCTGGCGATCAGCCGGTGGATTGGAAGCGGGCGGCTATTGTAATTGGAGTGACACTTGCTGCCGTTATAGCATCGATCGCTGGTGTGCCGGTTTATCTGGGAATGACAGCGGCCGCTCTTTTCTTAATTTTGCTGGGTGTCACCTCTATGAGAGATGTTTATCGTACTATGGAGTGGCAGGCCCTGGTGTTGGTTGCCGGGATGTATCCTGTAAGCCTGGCAGTGGTGGAGAGCGGGCTGGCTTCCGAACTAGGGGCTAAGTTGATTTCTGTGGCCGGCCCGTTGGGCCCGCTGGGATTCGTGGCGGGAGGGTATTTATTCACTGCCTTGCTTTCACAGGTGATTGCCGGACAGGTAACAACGCTTATTACAGCGCCGATTCTTATCGATGCCGCCATAAGCTTTGGAACCAATCCGCGCGCGGTGGCGGTGGCTTCGGCGATTGCTTGCTCGACTTCTTTTTTGACCCCCTTTTCGCATCCGGTTAATAGCTTAGTACTGGGGCCTGGTAATTATCGCTTTGGCGATTTCTTTCGTGCCGGCTGGTTACTGTCGCTTATTTCTTTTGTGATGATGCTGATCGGCATGTGGCTTTTTTGGGAGCTTTAGGAGGGCGGAAAGCATTTATCTGACCAAGCCGAACAGGCAGACTGAGGGCCCTTTAATGAAATACTCGCCTCCGGGTTCATAAAGCCTGGCTTTGGGAAGCACGACATCCGGAAGGTAAAACCCCGGCTCGGTAGTCAAGTTGCCTTTATAGACATAACGCTGCTCGGAGTTGAACCATAGCATCCATTTCCAGCCGCCGTTTTTCCCCACATACGGCAACTGAATCCTGCTGTCGCTTGCGCCGTGTCGTATGACCAGCAAGGTCGGGATGACTAATCTGAGTTCTTGAGGTAGGCGGTAATTCGAATACCAACATGACAGGTAATTCTTTTTTTGCCGCCACTTTTCGGGGTTCATGGGTCGGCCGTCGCTGTCGAACCACTGCAAGTGTTTCGAATCCCAGAGCCTATCATCGTCAAATATTTTTACTTGTTTTCTTAAAGCCAGTGCACCGCACATCAGTTTAAAAAAAGCTCTCCTTAGAGCTGCCGGGGCTTGGCCGGGAAGATCCTCAAAGGTAAAGGGGAGTCCCTGGTTATGGCGCTCCATGTCATAAGGGTTTTTTTCTCCTCCTTGGCTCCATAAAAGAAAATCGCCGCGGCTGAATTGAAAATCGCCGGGCGAGAAGATAACGCTGCCGGCCTTGGCGGCTCCCATCTTAAAGCGCAAGTCAAGGAAAGCTTGCGGGCTGAGCACCGGCAGGGCGTGGTTTCTTATGTAGTCTTCAGCCATGCCTTGGGTGCTGTCCCAAAGATTTTGACCATCGTGCATACCGCCTATATTGACACCTCGATTGCGATCGCCGGGGTGGAACAGGTTGCTATTAGCTGTGATAATCGCCGGGTAGCACTGTCTGATTGAGCTGCCGTCCCAGTAAGTGCTGTGGCCGGCAAAGAAGCACTGTCCGGCCCAAAGGTGGTCAAAGCACCAGACATGCCATTTGGGGCCAAACTCCTTGGGCTGGCAGTGGGTCTCGTCGTTGGGTTCGGCAATCATGAAACTTCCCCTGGGGAAATTTTGCAGGAAAGGCCCAGGGGCCATTATATGCCGCCCATGCCCGTCACTCTTATAAGAGAGTGCCAGGGCCTGATCGATACGTAAGCCGTCAGCAAGTGCTAGATTGAAATCACGCCCCCGTTCCACATATTCGCGTCCCAGAGGGGTGTCGACGCGTAGAGAATTGGAGCAGGCAATTCGCACATGTCTACCCTGCGCGTCAAGGTGGTAATACTGTTCCTTGTTCAACGCCGCAAAAGCGCTCCATTCGTCTTCCGGTAAGAAGCTATGAAGGAGTACTATATCCAAAAAAAGCTGAATGCCGAATTTGTGACATTGTTGCCGGGCCTCAAGATATTCAAGATGCCGTTTAGTTGGGTCTTTAGTAAAAGTATATGCCGGTTCCAAGGCTGAATTGACGACCGGATCATATCCCCAGTAATTATGCTTGCCTTGATAGTGTCCAATAAACTGAATAGGCATAAGTTGGATGGTGTTGATTCCCCAGTGCCGTTTAAGATAGGTAAGAAAGGCGGGACAACCGAGGAAAGCTATGGTTCCTTGCTTGCCGCGGTACTGCGCTTGGCCGGCTGGAATCCAATGATCTGGAAAAGTGCGAGTGTCATTAACGTGCAGTTCTAAAATTCGGCGTTGACCGTTTAAAATCAGCGGTCTCGAGAGTAACAGGCTCCAATCGGCACGCGTGTCAACAAGAACTGATTTAATCGGCAGGGAACAATTCTCGACTCGTTCCAGCGCCCGTGCATAAATATCAGGGACAATGCGTCCGTTGACCCAGTAATTGTAAAGCAAACCCGGCGCTACTCTTGCTCCTTTGATGGCGATAAACCACATGCCGGCGCCGATTTTTTCCATCTCTAAAGTGCATGCCGGTTCTGCATCTTCGCGTTTATCGAACAAGACTAACTTTACTGTTTGTTCTTTGTAGGAATAGGTTGAGAGAGCAAAGCGGGCTATGCCTTGCTGAAATTTACGGTAGAACGCCCCCTGCCGAGTAGGACCGCGAAAGAAACTATGGGGGATGATTTGCAGATCGGAAAATTGGTTAAGCTGTGCAGCCGACCTGTGGGAAAAATTTTCGGAAGGCAGTGAAGGTTTAGAAAAACACTCACCCCGCGGGCCGATGTTTTGACCCCCAACAACGTTCGGTTTGCTGCCGCTGCTTAGCAGCGCGTGCATGCGTCCCTCAGGGTGCATTCTCCGGCTCTCCGGCCCTTATATTTCATGAAGCTCGCTTCGCTCGCCATGAAATATGCGCCTGAATCGGCCATCCTTGGTCAATTCACGCGGGTTCGACGTTTTGTTGGGGACCCGACTCGGCCCCTACAAAACGTCGAAGCTCAAATTCCTCGCCAAGCTTGGAATTTGCAAGTACATCCATGCACTTGCCGGCCGCAATATTGCATTTTCATGCAATATTGCGGCCGGTTGAGGCTGGAAAGACTTCTTAATTTATTTATAACGCTGTTCTCAATTTTATCAAATAGGTTAATTAACTGTTAATTGATTGTTAACCATATTAGCGGTATTCCATCAATACCATATAATATGTTGTTATTGTTGTGGATTGTGGCTAGACCAATATAGCCAGAATGAATCCGGAAATTCTATTTTTCGGGTACGCTCTAATTGCCTTGGCTGACTTTCAGTGATTCCAAAAGGGTTTCCAGTGCCCCACCCGGCTTATAATTAAAGTGTACGCTTAAAGAATCGCCGGGCCTTACGCTTATCTCCTGCTTTAAGGGAAGAACTAAGTAAAAATTATGCCAGTCGATTGTTGAGTTCTTGTCGACTAAAATCGCTAGGATGTTTTTGGTTACAAAACGCACGGCATTGCAAGTGCCGGCTTGAGTAATGGGGAGCGTTATATCGCATTTAAAGAGACTAGGGAGATTCTTCCGGTATTCTACAGTGGCATACACTACCGGATCGCCAAGCTCATTAGTTTCATTTTGCTCGGCGGTGGGTTCAAAGAACATGGGAAGCGGTGCGCGGAAGCCTGCAAAATTAAAGTTCTGGTCCACTGCTTGAGCCGCCAAAATGGTTGCTTCCGGAATAAACGTCGGCAACTGGAGACTGATGGAAAATTTCCGCCGGTAGTTTTGTTTAAAGGCTTCGATAACTTCAACTTGCTTCTCCCTAAGCAGCGCTGAGTGCAACATCTCGCATATTACCGTATCCACCGGTGTCGGCGGGACAAAGTCACAAGCGTCTGCTTCCACCACTTCCACTTTATCGGCGCAGCGGTTAAGAGCCATAAAGTTGCGCGCGGCTTCAGCCATTTGGGGATTTCTCTCCACGCACCATATTTTGGCCGCCTTTTGGGCGGCGAAGAAAGACAACACTCCTGTCCCGCCACCTAGATCAATGACCGTGCCTCCCGGCGGCACAAGCTTGGAAATGGCAGCTTTGAAGCCCTGCATGCGGGCTTGGTCCAAAAGCATTTGATAATGATAGTGAAGGGGGATGAACTGTCCCAGGAGTTTCGTTTCCTCATTGTAGTGCGTCATAAAAAAGCGGATCTTATTTACAAACGATGGCCACCGCTGGCTCGGCGGGACCCGTTATTGTAAGCTCACTCTATATGGAAGAGCTTTTTTTTGAAACACTTTCTTAAAGGTCTGGGGTGAGCCGTTTACTATATTTTGTCCCTAAAAACTACCTTAGTTATTTGCTGGGGCGGCTGGCGGAAATCAGGCTGCCAAAGCCGCTTGTTACTTGGGTCATAGGGATCTTTGCCACGGCCTTTCGTGTTCGCCTGGAGGAGGCCGCCAAGCCCAGTAGCGAGTACCGATCGCTGGCCGAGTTTTTCACCCGCGATTTAAAGCCGAGCTTGAGGCCTATCCCGCCTGATGCCGCCAATCTGCTGCTTAGCCCGGTGGATGGGAAACTTCGTGCTTTAGGAACTATTCGTGGTGGAATGGTGGAGCAGGTGAAAGGGCGGACTTATAAGCTGGCTGAGCTTCTAGGAAACGATCCTTGGGCTTTCAGGTTTGAGAAGGGCGTATATTTTAATTTTTATCTTTCTCCATCCGATTACCACCATGTGCATTCTCCAATAGGCGGCCAGATTATGCGCAGCACTTACATACCGGGCGCCCTGTGGCCGGTCGGCGATTGGTGGCTTAAGCGGATTGACGGACTTTTTTGCCTTAACGAGCGGCTGGTTACCTATTTGGCGGGGCGTTTTGGTCTGTTGGCTCTGGTAATGGTGGGTGCAACCAATGTCGGCAAGTTAAGCGTCATATATGATGATTGGCGCGGCAATCAGGTTTTCAGCGCTGGCGCCTGTAAGCCACAATCCAGGGATTATAATCCGCCTAAGCATATCAAGGCCGGGGAGCGGTTGGGCACTTTTCATTTAGGCTCTTCGGTGATTTTATTTTGCGAGCCGGGTGCAGTCGAAGTACAGGTGGGACGAACGCCCCGTGCAGTTCGTTATGGAGAGAAGCTGGCGGAAGGGGCTCTGGCTTGAGGGAAGGGGCTCGGACTTTATATGGAAGCGATTAAAAGGGCAGGGCTTTTTCTAAACGTCCCTCCCTGATGGCCATGATTTGGGCGCGGGTTGTGACCAGTTCGCGCGTGGGCGCCGGCAATATGTGCTTTCCTGTGATGCCTTGATATTCGAAGTGCTGGGCGGCAGAGGCTGACGAAACCCCGGCTGTGAGCGCTCGCACTAAAAATTGGGTGGCATCATAGCCGGATGCCGCATAGCCATAGGGGTCGTGCCCGAACTTGGCCACAAACCTTTGCTCAAAGGAGGGGTCTGAAAAATCTTGAAAAATGCCGAATGCTTGTTTATATCGCTCGGGCGCTTTGGCGAAGTCATAGGCTTCCTTCAAGGTGTGAGTCATTAAAACATAGGGGGTTACGCGCAACTTTTCCAATTCGCGGAGCAACAGATCGATGCCTTCGTAGTTTAGCACTGCAAAAACGAGCTCTGCTTTCCGCTCTTTTATGCGTAGTGCCGCCAACTTGATTAGATCGGCAAAGCCTTGATAGTCGATGATCTGTTCAGCCGCCAGCACCAACTTAAATTCGTCAGCCAGCGTTTTGAGCATCCCGGCATGAAGTATGCCGTATGGCACGTTGATATACACCAGTGCCAGTGAGTTTACTTTCTTGTGGTGTTTAAGAAAGGCCCGGGCGGCTTGTTCGACGGCCGCTATCGACAAGCCGTTAGTGAAGATCCAAGGATTTTTGGCGGCCTGGCTGCTTAAGGCCTCAACCGGGTTGGTCGGCGTGATGAAGGGAACTTTATAACGTTCGGCAAAGGGATAAGCTGCTTCGGCTAAAAAATCCCACGTGCCGCCTATTATGCCGGCGACTTTGTCAACCGTGGCCAGCTTGGTAAAAGCGTTGGCGACCTTAACCGGCAAGGTGGAGTCGTCTTCGATAATCAACTGGCAGGGGAAACCGCTTTTATTTAGATCTTCCAGCGTCAACTTTGCTCCTTCCAACCAGTTTAAGCCATTCCGGGCGGCATCGCCGGTCAGACTCACAATCGCGCCTATGCGCACCGGCTCCCCGCCGCTTTGTGCTTGGGCGCTGTCGCCAAGCCCAATGCTTGCGAGGAACAAGGCGGCAAGGAGAATCTCCAGTTGCATTATTTTTGATCCCTTCACGCTTTCCAATGAGGATAACGCTCGCTGCCGAAGTAGGCGGAGTCAATAAATTGCCGTTGGATGAAATCAGGTGTCAGCATAGTGAACAGGCCATAGTCTTTGACGACTGCCCCGATTTCCGCTTCCAAAGCGGAACGGTCATAGTTCAACTCGGCAATCCGCTGGCTGTCGACTTGCATCACGCGGATGCGGCTGGTGCCTGGCCCGGATTTGGAGGAACAATATATCAGATAACGACCGTCGGGCGACCATTTGGGTGCATCGTTCATGTAGTTTCCATGAGTAAGCTGAAACATGGCGCCGTTGTTTAGGTTCAAAGTCCAGATGTCAACGTCACCGGCCGCGCCCGAGGCAAAAACGACTTTTCCGCTGAGTTTCATAAGTGTGTGTTAACAAAGCTCCTCTAACCATAACCTGGGTTTTAAGGAGCTTGCTTGAAGAAATTTCGAGAGCCGAGCTCTCCTTGTACCCAGGCATGAATTCGAAAGTAATTAATGTGTTACACCCAACTGCCTGAATTTATTGGAAGCAGCAGATTAGTGGAAGCATTTTCAATGTGTTTTAAGACTTACCTTTAAAGGGCTTTGGTCGGCATTTGCTGTCGGAGTGTGTTGCTGTTTAGCCGCTGGGTTGGCTAACCTGCTTAATGAATGAAAGGCTTTTCGGTATGTTTGAGACAGTTCGCTTGGTAAAAAAATGGTGGAAAAAGTGGCATACCCTGCCGGTGATGCCATGGCTTAAAGCGGCTTTACTTTATAAGGCCGGGCGTTTTGCGGAAGCAATTCCCCTTTACCAGCAAGGCTTAGCCCGACATCCGGAGCATCCGGCAAAGTTATGCGCACGCCTGGATCTGGCATATTGCCTGTTTAGAACCGGGAAGCTTGCAGAAGCAGAGCAGGAATTGAAAAACGCAGCTAACCTAGCTCCGCAGGCCCGGGAAGCGCAGCTTAGGCTTGCACATTTCCAGATGTATAAGGGTCGAGCTTTGGAAGCAGCCTGGACCATGCGCCGTCTTCTCAGGCGTGTTGAGCCGGACGCCGAACTGGTAGCCACCTTTTTGTTGGCTGTTGTTGAAAACGGCGGCCCTAATTACCTACTGAAAGAAGCTTCTGCTATGGTTGAAAGGCTTAAACTTGATCAGAGGGTAGATGCCCGCCACCTGCATAAACTTAAAGTAGCGCGCGCCCGGGAGAAAATGTTGAATGGACAGTTTGATAAAGGCAAGGAGGAGCTGGCCAAGCTCGCTTGTCAAAACCCGACTTCACTGGAAGCCGTTATGGCCTTTGCAGAACTGCTCCTTAAAGAAGGCAAGGTGGCTTTCGCTCGGCAGTATTTACGCCGTGGGCTGGTGATGGCACCTAATCACCCGCGTTTGCTTTCTTTGTTTGCCGAATCATATTTGTTGGGTGGGCCGTTTTATTCTCCGGAATATGCCATCCAACTGGCGACCTCTGCTTGTCAGCTGTCCGGCTGGTCAAGTCCCCGTGAGTTGCATGTGCTGGCGGAGAGCTATTTTCATAACGGTGATAAAATGTCAGCTCTTTTGATGGCCAGCAAAGCCAAGGAAGAGGGCAGCCGGCTGCTTGGCTCTTACCGCGACACCAAGTCTTTAGAGCAGCTGATTCAGGCCTTGTCTTCCGATACTTTGAGTTAGTTTGTGAGCGCCGACGTTAGTCTGGACCGGCCGGCCAAATTTGAGTACTGTCGATCCCTTGAATGAATAATAACACGTTAGAGGTGGATAAAATAATCAGCGCCTGGACGGCACGGGTGCTTGGAGACCCGCGCTTGGCAGAGTGCCTGGGGGGAGTGTTTAAGTTGACTATTGAGGGCGGCCAATCGTGGATCTTCGATTGTCGTGGCATAGCGCATGTGCGGCAAGAGGACGGGTCGGCTGAATGCACGGTGAGCATGTCGGCTGATGATTTAGTTGCAATAGCCACCGGCACGTTGAACCCGCAGGTGGCTTTTTTGCAAGGCCGGCTTAAAGTCAAAGGCAATCCCAATTTGGCCTTGCGTCTTGAAGCTTTGTTTTGCGGGGGCCTTTGAATGGAAGATTTGCCCAGCGCCTTGGATGTGGCTGTGATTGGTGGCGGCATTTCCGGTCTGGGGGTGGCGCTTGAGGCCGCAAAAGCTGGTTTGGAAGTCGGTCTTTTTGAAAAAGGAAAGTTGTCAAAAGCCACTTCTGCTAACAGCCTGCGGATCATCCACGGAGGGCTGCGTTATCTTCAGGCGCTTGATTTAGTGCGGATAGCCGCCTCCATGACCGATCAGGCTTATTGGCTGAAGGAAGCGCCGCGCTATATAAAGAGTGTTCCCTGTCTTTTGCCGTTGGAGCGTTTCGGTCTACGTAGCAGGCTGCCGCTTGGCTGCGCTGCCTTTTTTTATAATGGGCTTTCGTTTTTTTTGTGTGGTAAAGCGAATGGCGCGCGGCTGGTTTCCAAGTCATATGTCGCGCAGCAGGCACCGGTCTTGGGGCCAATAGCGCCCTATGGGGCGCTTTTATGGTTCGATGCATTGCTTGAGGACCCAGAAGGGTTTGCTTCTTATCTCGCCGGCTGCGCCCGGCGCTTTGGTGCCGGGGTATACGAAGATACGGAAGTCTGTGAAATCCGCAGGGTCGGCCGTAAATTTTCCCTTCATTGTCGGCGGGACTCCAAGACTCATGCGCTTAGCACCAAGGTAGTCGTTAATGCCAGCGGGCCCTGGCTGAATAAAGTAAAAGAGGAGGGGTGTAAATTCAGGACGACGCATCCGCGTTTTTGGTGCAAGGCCTTTAATGTAATTCTTAATGACAAGCTTGAAAGCCGCTACGCCTTCGGCGTGCGGGGTGAGGGGCGGTTTTATTTTTTTGTACCGCGGCGGCAGCGTACCGCTCTTGGTACCTGGTATGTGCCGTTTAGCGGCGATCTTGAAAATATCGTGGTCGAAGAGGGCGAGGTCATGGATTTTCTCGAGAGCGTAAACCGTGCTCTGCCGTCGTTTGCCTTTGGCCTTAAAGACGTGGAGTCGGTTGAGTGCGGCATCTTGCCGATGCTTAAACATGGGCGCCGCGGGCCGGTGCTTTATGGTGCTGAGCGTCTCAACGACTGTGGTGGTTTTATTGATGTGCTAAGCACAAAATATACCACCTTTCGTCATCAGGCGCTTCGGGTTATGCAGCTTATCCGGCCGTATCTAGCGGACCAAAAAGTTTAGGGCGCTTCAGCGCCAAGCATTAAAACCAAACCGACAAATCCCATCAAGAGGTTAGCCATCCAGGCTGACAATATGGGCGGCAGAAACTCAGCCCGCCCCATAGCGAGGCTGAAAGAATGGATAGCGTAATAGGAAAAACCTATCAGTAAAGCTGAAAGCACGCTGGAGGTCATGCTGCCGGAGCGTGCCGGCCGCAAAGCAAAAGGTAGAACCACCAAGATGACAACTATATTGATGAAGGGAAAGGAGATTTTTTCATGGAGGTAAGCCAATAAACCGCCGACTGCCAAGCCGTTTGCCGCCTGGCGCTTAATGAACTCGTTCAGCTGTCGGAAGGTCATGGTGGTGGGCTCGGTTTTAGCGTCGTAAAAATCAGAAGGTTTTTCAGCTATTGGCAGGGGAAGTTTTTTGAATCGCTGGATGTGCAGACCGTACTCTTCACTGAAGCGGTAGATCTCAACGTTCAGCATGTTCCAGCCTAACACCGCATCCAACCAAACGGCCTGTTCGGCACTAACTCTCTTCCGTACCTGAAAGTTTTGGTCCAACTCGAATTGTGACAAATCATGGAGCATGTTGGTGCGCGAGTCGAAAATGCCTACCGAGAAAAAAGTGTTTTTAGAGCGCCACCAGAAATCATTCTGGCTGTATGCGCCTTTCTTACTCTTCTGGCGAATGTCAATGTTGTAGATTTCTTTGACCCGCCGCTGTGTGTAGGGCAGCAAAGTTTCGTTCAGCAACATGGCAAGCAGGCTGATGCCGACTCCCAGTAAAAAGAGGGGCGCCGCGATCCAGCACACTGTCACGCCGGCCGCCCGCATGGCGGTAATCTCAGAGTTTTTGGCCATTACGCCGATGGTCAAGAGAGTGGCAGCCATTATAGCTACCGGCAGCATCAAAGAGACAGTCATGGGAATCTTATAAAGAAAATATTGGATGGTTGTCAGCACTGAAGCGTTTTCGGCGACTATGTTGTCGATGCGATCGAAAAAATCGAAAATTAAAAACAAAAACACCACCACCATCAGGCATAAGGCCAGATTTCTAAGTTGCTGGCTTAAGACGTAACGGTGTAGAATCTTCATGGGGGCGCAACCTTATCTAGTTTTAAACGCACGGCTGTGTATTGCAATGCTTGCTCAAAGGCATGCGCGATTGATTGCCACTCTTCGCTGGCGGTTTTTCTTATGAGATATAGGGCTAACAGAAAGACGCTTAGATTTGGAATCCAAAGAGCCAACAACGGGTGGAGGCGGTTGTTTTGCGCCAGCACTAAGCCGATGGAAAAGAGGCCGTAATAAAGGATAAACACGCTCATACCCAGAGTAACGGCGATGCCCGCCCCCCAGGTGCGCTGGGTACGCGGGGGTTGAATACCAAGCGGCAAGGCTAACAACGCCAGGGCCAAGGAGGCAAAAGGGAGTGAATAGCGTTGCCCCATCTCCAGCTTGAGCCGTATGACCTTGCGGTTCAAGCTCTCAGGTGTGAGGGGCTCCGCCACAAGCCAGCGCGGGCGGGGCTCGGAGAAAGACTCTGGGGCGATAACCGTTCCAGGTGGGGCATGAAAGTCCAGAGTACGATAATAAGCTAAGGTTTCTCTTAGCTCTGCGGCCGTCATTTCATTGGGCTGTTTACCTTGCCTCTTATTGGCGGGGTCAAACAATTCATCCGGGCTAAGGGCCACACTGTTTGCAGTAAAACTAGTGAGCACGTACTTTGAATCTATAATCTCATGGATGACGCCGTCTTGCAGGTGTAAAGTAATGCTACGGCGCTCTTCGTCCGACAAAATCGAGCCCGCCTTGGCGGTGATTATTTTCCGGGCTTCTTTGTCACGGCGATCGTCAATCAGCACTCTTTTTAAACCGCCGCTTGCATCGTCGATTTCCTCAGCATACAGAGTCAGCGGCCCTAATTTATTGAAAATACCTTCTTCCAAGCCCGAAGTGCTCTTAGTACGAGCAATCTCGAATAAGGTGCGGGCCAGTTTTTGATAGCCCCAGGGCTTAAGACGGTGGGCGAGAAGCAAACCGGCCAGGCTGGCTGCCGCGCCGAAAATGATAACTGGAGTGAGAAGCTGATAAAGGCTGACTCCGCTGGTGCGCATGACAATCACCTCTGAATCGCCCGAAAAGCGGGCAAAAGCCAACATGACAGCCAGGAGCGTTGTCAGAGGCAGCGCTACTTCCATGAAGGTGGGGATAATGGCGATGAAGATATGCAAAATCTGATTGAATTCCACGCCCTTATCAACAATCAAAGCCGCAAAATGCAGCATGCGTAAGGTTAGAAGGATGGCCGTGGATGCAAATATACTGACGGCAAAAAATGAAAGCGTCTCGCTCAGGATATAGCGGTAGAGTATTTTCACCTACGACCACTCAGCGGCTTTGCTTACGAGAAGAGAAAAGCTCCTCTCTTTTGCCGCATTTCTTCCTTGCGAATCTTCTTGATGGACTCTTTGTGTTTTCTCTTGCGCCGCTCCGACGGTTTTTCATAATAGCGCCGCGACTTCAGCTCCTTGAAAAGACCTTCCTTGATAAGCTTGCGCTTAAGAACCTTCATTGCTTTTTCTATATTGTTGTCGACGAGTACTTCCATGGCGGCAGTGCGTGGTTTCTCAATCCTATCGTACCTATCGTATGGTTTGTCACTTAAGCCGGTGCTGCGTACTGAGCCTGAGGCAGACGGTGCGGCCCCTGTAATGGCCGAATCGGCGGTTTTTTCCTTTAAGCCGACCTTTTTGTCCTTATCAGGAGAGTTTTTTTCGGGAGGGGTGCTCGATTTTTGCTTTTCGTTTAAATCAGTGGAATCAATTACGCTGGCCGTCACGTGCTAGTCTCTCTCCTCTTAAATGCTAAGATAATAAAAACTGTAAATTTAAACCAATATTTCGAAGATACTTACTCCCCTTCCCACCTGCAACCGGGCCGGGCATGAAAAGCAAACATCCTCCTGCGTCTAGCGACCGCAATATTATTGTGGTTTTTGCAGAAAAGTAAAGCCTTCTACCCTAAAATATCGTTATTAGGCCTGTTTTAGGGTCAAAGCAGCAACTTCGGCTGGGCAATTAATGCGGACGGGAAGGCCCACCACTCCAATACCGCGGGATGTGTAGATCCAGGCCCGTTCGTGTTTGAACAGCCCTTCGGCAAACCGCCGGTCCTGCACGTTATAGTGCAGGGCGCCGATAAGGGGGAGCTTGATTTGTCCTCCGTGAGTATGACCGGCAAGGCCGAGGTCGAAATCGGGGGATTCCGCCTCCAGCAGGCGGGAAAAATAGTCTGGATTATGGGTCAAAAGTACGCGCACCTCATTTGGTTTTTTCTTAAGCTTCCAAGCGGTGACCGCGGGAGTGCCGTTCCAAAAATCATCCGTGCCTAGAATTGAGAGAGTTGCGCTGCCGCGCCTGATCGATACGGCTTGGTTGACTAATACGTTGATTCCACACTTTAGAAGAGTGTTTCTTAGAACATGCGGGGCCACCCAATAGTCATGGTTTCCGTAAACAGCAAACATGCCATCTGGATACCGCGTGCGGTTCAAAAGCTTTCCAAGTGTCAAGTAAAGTATTTCTGCCAGCTCGTGGTCTTTTTCATAAGACTGTCCTTGTTGCCGGCAGCCCCGGCCGTGACGGAGCGAAAGAAGAGTTTGGCTTACTATTCTATCTGCCAGCCAGATAAAGTCGCCGCCGATTAACAACGCATTGCATTGTGTTGTGGCAAGCAGCGACAGGGCCGTTTCCACAAGCTGAGTGTTAACACAGGAGTTGGCATGTATATCGCTTATAAAGCCTAGGCGGTAACCGGCAAAAGCGGGGGGCAGGTTGGGGATTGGAATACTTAGCTCAGAAAGCTCCACATCGCTCGTGGTTACCTTGGATGAGGCAAGTGTGGCCCCGGTAGCAGACAAGCCTAAGGCCGAAAGGCTTGCCAATCTTAAAAAATCCCTTCGAGACAGACTCTTATTCATTCAGATTGCCTACCGGAGGACTCCGCTGGGCGGGCGCTTAAAAGCCCTGCTTCGATGCGGTTCTCATGTACCACACGGTTCCAGCCCCCTGATTTAATCCAGCGGTTCAGCGCTTTAATTTGAGGATGACGGCCTTCCAGCTCGTGAAACCTCCCGCCATGCCAGGCCCGTCGTCTCCCGATTCGCTCGATGTTGCAATCAAGCACTGCGTGGCACATTTCGTGGTAAAGCAGGGGTTCGAGCCAACATCTTAGGGCCGGATTCTTCAACTCGCCGGCAACCATGACGCGTTTCAGTCTAATGTTACAGGAGGCCAGGGTGCGTTTTTGACGACGTCTACTCCAGCGAACTGTAAATTGGTCCAGATCGACGCGCTCCGTGAACCAGGCGGCACGCAATCCAAGCCATAGGTTCTTAAGGTCCGGGTCATCAAATATCTTTCTTTGCGCTTTAGGAAAGAAAGCGTTCTTAACCCGGAATTTATTAAGGCATTTAAGGCTCTTAAGAGACAAGCTCTTTACTTTTGTTTTATTTAACAACGGAATCTTGAATGCATTAAGGAAATTCATGCCACCTAAAGCCAGCTACTTTGCATCTCAACATACACGGGGCGGACAGCACTCCGTTACCGAATGTTACATGAAGTTAGGTGGTTAGCGAAAGGAAGCAAATAAATCGCGCCTAGTAACGAGTTAACCTTGCGGATTTATGCCTGAGTAAGGACGTCATATGGAAGAGAGCAAAGCCCTGAATAGACTTATCGAGGCCCAGGATTTGGTCGGTATGATTGAGGATCTCTTAAGCCCTGCCACGCTTGAGCGTTTATCGAGCTCGTCTTGGTCAGGCGTGCGAATAACCTTGAAGAACATTAAAGAAATAATTCAAAGCTCTCACAGCGCCTTAGCGGCAGACTTAGTACATAGGTCGCGGGCATTAGTGGGGTCGGGAAATGGCGCGGTTGTATCTTCGCCCGGCGAATCCCAAGCGCGTCCGGAAAATCACCCGCCTGGTTTTACGATGAGCGCCACTAATGAGCCTCCCCGCATTCAGATGACGCGTAAAGACCTTAAGGCCTCTTTGGAAAAGTTGATCGAGCGCTGAGCCTAACGGCAACTTGTGTTCACTTCCCGAACAGGTTTCTCAAAAATTCGGAAATTGCATCGACTGACTCGTGGGAAGCCTGCCGCTTAGAGTCATTAATAAAAGCCTCCAGCTCGCCAGCATCCAGCCATACTCCGTGGCATTTTGGGCACTGATCAATTTCTACGTTCATTATGCTGAGAGGATTTAAAACCTGGCCGTCTATAGGGCACAGACGCTGCTCTTTGGGTTGGCCTGCTTTTTTTAATTTGAAAAGGGCCTCTTTGTTTTGTCTTTCAAAAAACTCTTCTTCCTTGGTTTTTTTCATGTCGTTCCACGCATTGGCCATGACAGCTGTTCTTTTAGGGTTGCACTTGCTGCATTTACCGGCACTTTATCATTTTTTCATCTTGAGATGCCAGCTGGTTCTAATGTAGCTTGCCCATAATAGGGCGGTGTGAAGCCCGGATGGTTTTTGCTAGATTGACTTTTTGGGCTGTATTTCCTACAGTTTAGAGCCTGATGAAGTCCGTCGGTTTGGACATTAGCGGGCGTAGCTCAGCTGGCTAGAGCGCTACCTTGCCAAGGTAGAAGTCGAGAGTTCGAATCTCTTCGCCCGCTCCAAGATTTAAAGAGTTGGTTTTGGAGCCGCGGTTTTATGTAGCGGGTGTGACTCAGCTGGCAGCCTTCCTCCGGAGGCGGAAGGTCTTCGGAGGGAGATTCTACCAACTCGGTGTGAGGTGGTAGTTTAAAAATGTAGGTAGTTCAAAAACTATTGAGCGGGTGTAGCTCAGTTGGCAGAGCGCTAGCTTCCCAAGCTAGAAGTCACGGGTTCGAGCCCCGTTACCCGCTCCAAGTTTTTTGACAAGCTCCTGCACGGGCTCGAACCCGTGACATCATTTTAGGACGCGAGCTGGCGAGCGTCCTGCTTGTGCGCGATATCGCGCACAGATTAAGCGAGGCCCGTTACCCGCTATAAGTTTTCAACAGGTTATCTCCGTCCCCTGATACTTGGCTCTTAGCAGGGGCTAGGGGTATATGCCGGGTATATGAGTAAGCGCACTTGACATACACGCAGGCCTGACTGCCTTTGCGGTGTAAGCTTAAAGAATGCGCCAGCGGGGCTTAGGGCGCAAGCTTCGCCTGCGCATTGCCCTTTTTAACGCTAATCCTGCAATAATAACCTAGAGCGGCAAGAATTTTGAAAAGGGCTTCGAACGATACGCTATAGGTGCCTAGTCCTGATTCAATCCTGGCGATCCTGACTTGCGACACTCCCACCTTCTTGGCAAGCTGTGCCTGCGACAAACGCTGCCTCTTACGAGCAGAGATAATCTTCTTAATAAGCGCATGTTTCTGGGCGTGCTCGGCGTAATCGAGGCCCAAGCTCTCAGTAAACTCCTTCAAAGTCATCGTCTTCCAAGGCATATCAAAGCTCCTGAATCCTGTTTAAGATCAAATTGATTTTTTTTGCGGGATACGCCGCGTTTTCTTCTTAAAAGCATGCGACAAGTAAATCGCCTCTTTAGTCTTGATGTAATAGATCGCCCGATAAATACCGCTTGCATCCTTGAGCCTTAGCTCATGCAATATGGTTATCGGCCGGCAAGGGCTATTATTTCCCTTTTTCGGCTACCCCTTCTATCACAAGGGTACAAACGGCAGTCGTTTGTCCGTTTTTGGCAGCCAACTCCATTTCTTGCATCGGTCTTCTCCAACCCCTGTCTAGGAGAGCATTACAAGCCGTTAGGGACGCCCTTGGGTCCTTTGACCGCATCCAAAACACAAGGCGTTTGATGGCCTCTGGGCTGTGTTTACGAGCGAGCTCTTTAACTTATGGATTTTCTTTTGGTCTGCCGCCGGGATTACCTGATTGCCCTTTCTTGAATGCCATTGATATGACCTTGTTCACAACAACCAGAAAAGACGCCCCACGCTAGAAAGTTTTGCCGGCACGAGCAAAATCGTTCGCGAGTCGGCGGGTAGCAGGTTTTTCCGGGAAACGGACAACATTTTAGAACGGACACCCGTGAGCGTTCTCGTGGTGCGCGGAGAATAACGTCGGAGATAGCTCAAAACCCGGAGATCTCCCCGATGTAACTACCGGTTTACAAAGGAAATCCCAGGGGTAGCCAGGCCGGCTTTTGAGGGCTAGTCTAATTGCGGGTTGCCAAACAGCAGAGCTTGGATAATGAAAGTCAGCAAGCGCTTACTTAAGAATTTCGCCGCCGCCGCCATAATAGCGCTCCTTTTTTTCTTGACTGATTTGCGCGAGCTTATGCGCGCTTTTTCTCATTTGACTTTTAGTGCGGTTTTTTTGTTGCTTTTAATCTCGGTGCTCTTGATTTACACAAGCGCTCTCAAATGGAGCTTGTTTTTAGCGGCCTTGAGCCGGAAAGTCCCAGTAGCGCGTTTGTTTTGCCTCTATCTTGTCGGTTACTTCGTTAACCTGATTGTCCCTTCTTACGTAGGTGGAGATGCCGTGCGCAGCTTCTATGTCGGCCGCCAAGTCGGACAGCATGAAGCTTTTACCGCCACCATCTTGGAGCGTTATACCGGCTTAGTGGCTATGCTGTTTTTGGCCTTAGTTTGCATGTGGGTCTCAACTTTGGTGACCTGGCAGATTAAGGTAGCTCTGGTTGTAGTTACAACGGCGCTTATTGTTGTGACATTGCTGGCTCTTTCCAAGTCCACTCTGGCTTATATGCGGCGATTCAAGCCGCTTATGGATGTTGTGCATCACTTGGAGCGTATTCAAGAAGGGTTTCACTTAGTGCAACGGGATTGGGTCTTATTGCTTAAAGCTCTATTGCTGTCTTTTATCTATCATGCCTTTACCGTGATAAACACGGCCGTGGCCGGCTGGGCGGTGGGCTGGCAAAACCCGGCTCTGGAAGAATTGTTTGTAGTGTTGCCGATAGTTCTGCTTATAGGTTCTCTGCCGCTTTCGCCAAGCGGCTTGGGGATACAAGAAGGCGCCTTCTTTTATTTCCTACAGGGCATTGGGGCCAGCCCGGCCGAGGCGTTGGGAGTGGGGCTCATTTTACGTGCTAAATCGTATCTTGTAGCTTTGCTGGGGGGCTTATTCTGGCTGGCTATTCCTAAGGAGGAAAGGCAAAGAAAGGCGCCTAGCTCTTATTAGCTACTTTGAGTGAAGATTCTGGCTTGGATGTAACAACATGCGAGCGAAGTGTGGGAACATCACAAATCTTGGCCGCTACGAGATCTTTTTTTATCGCCTGATAAACCCGCCAGTAGAGTGTCTCATCAATATCGCCGCAGCAGCCGCGGCAGGTGAAATTATCCCAATTTAAGGCGGCCGCCAAATTGAGGCAGCTCTGGTAATTGCGACACGAATAACGGCGGCGCGGCGGTTCAGGCGGCTGGTCAGCAAGGGCCGAGAGGTGAGTCTCAATTATTTGAAATGGGCCGCGGGTGCCAATCATTCTTTGCAACTCCTTTTCACGGACACCCTGACAAAAGAGCCTTCACTTTAAAACTCTTTTCTTATACATTGCATAAATCCCGGCTTTGAGCAAACGAGCAGGGCGGGAAATAATTAAGCAAAAATCGGCTAGATAGATTGGCATTTCAAGAACGGCATGGAACTCCACGAACTTGAGCTTTTTAAGAGGCAGGGAAGCGGGCAGGCGGTTTTTATGATTAGCCGCTTTCAACATGAAGACGGACTGGTGCCCGCTGTTTTCCAGGCCTTAGCTTGGGAGGCTGAAGTTTTTTGGTATAAGATGCAATCCTGCAGTCCGCTTGACTGGAATGTTTTGGCGCAGGGAGTGGCTGGGTGTGCCAAGCATTATAAATTGCCGCAGATTTCTCTTATCAGCTTTGATGGCTTGGTGGACCTTCTGCTTGAGATTTCCCTTTTGGATCATAAGCTCTTGCGCCGGGCGGCGGTGATCGAGCCGGAGGCGGCTTGTACCAAATCGTTGCTTCATAGGATTAGATGTCCGGTACTCATAATCACCACTTCGCAAAGTTCGGAAGCGCAAGAGACGGAGGCTCAATTTTTGGCGCAGGCCGTTCCAACTGCCTGGCATGTGATGGCCACTGGAGATGAGCAACAGGCTTCGGACTGTATGCTGGATGCTTTAAGGAGGTTCCTCAAAGTTCCGGCCAAGTGTCCGCAAAGGCGTAGAATGCTGAACGCTTGACGCCGTAATTGTCCCCCCTTTGAGGTTCTATACAGGACAGATCCGCCCCTTTAAATGAAGAGCCTCAAAAAAAGAACCTGGTACCTTTTCCCTTGGACCTTAGTCGCAAACTCCATCGTCGTCGGCGTCGTTACAGGTGGGCCCGCCTTCCGGATTGGTGGGCACCATTTCACTGCCCGGCTCAACACACAGGCAGGTTGTGTGGTTTCCGTCGGCAAAGCTTATACGGACCTTGCCGTCCGGGCACGGCTGCTGGCAACTATCTTCGGCCCGCACTACCGTCGGCAGACAAAAGAGCGCCGCTATGCATGCTAGGAAGAAGAATTTAACTTTCATGGTTGGTTACTCCTTTAAAAAAAATACAACATTAAATCTTTTATTGTTCCCAATCGCGTACAAAAAGCTCCTGTCTGAGATAGACAAAACGCGGCGTGACCGGGGGCAAGTTGGCAGCATTATTAAAAGAGGTGTCATAATCCCAGTTGCGGTTCGGGGCGGTGTATTGTGGCTGACCGTAAACCCAGGCGCCGTTTACGTGGCGGGGTCTACTCAGGCTGACAAATGAACCGCGGTAAGTGTAGGTTATGCCAGTCCAGTTTTCATGGAAGCGTGGGTAATTTTCCAAGCCGCCGTTATAGCTCCCGCCTTGGCCGCCTGAGCCCTCAACCCCCCCCGTGGTGTCGGTCCCCGCCAAGACAGCCATATTTTGGGTGGTGGCGCTGGCGGGCCGGTTGCTTACAGGCTGAAGGCTTAAACTATCGCGGAAATTTTGAGCGCTTGTGTCGTACCAGTAGTTGGAGAGCACATTAAAAGAATCAGCCAATACAGCGGCCGGTTTTTTGTTCGTGCTGTTAAAGTTGCCTTGGACATATATGGCTTGATCGGTTACCACCGTCAGTCCTCTAATAGCAGGAGCTCCGCTTGGGCCGGCCAGTTCGGCGGCGTTGGCCAGGCGTGTGCCGTAAGCATTGGCCGCCGACGATGAATGCGGACCCTGGACGGTGAAGAAAAAGACCAGTCCGCCTTCGCTGGCGTCATTTAGCTGTTTACCGCTGCCAAACCAGTTACTGTTATGCAGGCAAGCCAATACTCCGCGCAGATCGATATCCAGCATGCGGATGGTCTTGTTTTCGCGGTTGTTTTTAAAAGCGTAGCTTGTCCCGGCCGCCCGGAGATTATTATCGCCGCCGGCCGGATTACGCCGCACGGCGCCGGCGCATCCAAAAAGGGTATTGGTGGCGCCGGTATTTACCGAGTTGTCTTGGTTTCGCACTTCTATACCCGAAGAGACATAGGTTGTAACGGGATTGAGAGAAGCATCCACATTGAGCACGATTCGTAAGTCGGCCTTGTCCCAATACAGTCTGCCGGGGGAGGGATCCAGGACCTCCGGCTCCGGTACCGTAACGGGTGACACGCCGAATTGCACCATGCCGTTAAAAGGGAGCACGTCGTTTTCTGTGACTAGCACCCGGCTGTTGCAGCTTGGAATGAGGCTTCGCGGGTTGGTGGGATCTTTGATGCGGTTAGGGTTGCTCTTGCAATTTGGATTTTGCGAGTTGTCTTTGCGCCCGCGGTAGATGTTGCCGGCGCTTGTCACTTGCCCGTTAATGTCCAGCGAGGTGCCGGCGTCCAGATACAGATCGCCGTTTGTATGAACCGGCCCGGAAAGCGTCATGACCGGACCGGGGTTTATTTCCAGGTCTTTGTTGTAGAAGACGGCGAACTGAAACAAAGGCACCAGCCTGCTTTTAAAACGTAGCTGCAATATGGCTTCTGCCGCGCCATCATTGGCAAAGGCCGTGGAATTGGCGGTGTAACGGTACTCTTGAGCGTTTAAGTTTTGGTATAATTCGCCCTGCGGGATCTTTATCATTTGCGGATCGCCGCCGGCCTGGTGATTGATTATATAGCTCACCACTTCACGTCCGTTTAGGGAAACGGTCTGGCACTCAAAATCGCCGCTACCAAGGTTAGTGCCCGCACAAGGATCGGGTTCTACAGGGCTTGTGCCGGAGGGCGTGTTGTAGCCAACAAAAAGGGCGCGGATAGCTTCGGCTCTGATGTTTAACCCGCCTTCGGCGGCGTAAAATCCGCTGGAACTGTCGCGCGATGATTTCAAAGTAGCAAGTTCAATCCGTGTTGCCGTTAGATAAGCCCCTAAAAGGGCCGTCAAAACGGCCAGCATCAAAAGGGTGGCGATGAGGGCAAAGCCTGCACAAGGCCTTAAGGGGTGTTTAAACGGTTTGGCTCCAGCACGCTTCATACTAACCTCTCAGTGCGATAAAACGTTTCTTGGGAAAAGACGGTCGGTGATTGAACTGCTGATAAGTTTTCCAGCGTACATGTCGGCGCCCGCCAAGGTTATCTCCAGAGACTTTATGGAGGTCCAAAGATCGTTAGCGCTGAAAGCATACTGGGTAGTGTCATCTTGCATATGAATAGCGACTTGGAAGTCAGTGATGCCATCTACAATGTTGAGTGTATTGACGTTGTCTCCATTTTGAATGAGCTTAAGTACGCCGTTTTCAAGCAAGAAATGGTATTCTTCCAGCAAGTACATGGCGGCGCTGAGCCCGTCACCGGGATAATCATAGGCCCAATTGCCGGCTGTACGATGAATGAAAAGTTCCGTGCCCGTATCTGTGCCGTCGTCAAAGGTGAAGAGCTCGCCTACTTTGGCGCTACGGTTATAAACATAGGCCTTGGCCTGGCCGCCTTGCTGGGTGCGGTAAGCAAGCCAGGTATTAAGATACGCCACTAGTTCGCTGCTATAAGCGCAGGCTATTTCAGAGGTCTGATAGGCGAAGCGGATATTAGCAGTGCTAGTGCCGGCGGTTAGATCCTGGCAGATGTTTAAGATTTCGTTCTCGTATAAGTTACGCCTAAGGATTAGCTGGTCACTACCGCCGCCGGTGCCGTTAACAACCTCAATCGCTGGAAAGAAGCTGGGCAATGCCTCACCGGCCTGACGCATGTTCATACCGATAATGTCAATCGCGCTTCTTAAGTTTTGATTAATGCGTGTACGAACGACGTCCTGTTGATATACGAGCTTGTTCGTTAAGCTGGTGGACAACACCAACGCCAGCACTAAGAGGCTTAGTGTCGAGGCCACCAGCAGTTCAATGATGGTGAAGCCGCTATTTGAGGCGGGTGAAAACTGTTTCCACATCATAAAGTATTTGTCCGCGATAACTTGCTTCCACTTCGAGATGCCGTGAGCGCGTGCTGCATAATAATGGCTTACGGCAATAATAAAGGGTGACTTGATAGGAACGCTCACCAGCGGCGATGTCTTGTGGTCCGCTGCTTCCGGAGGAGGGCAGAGACTCTGGGTCCTCTAAACGCAGTTCTTCCAAGATCTGGCGCGTTGCAGCCATGGCGCCGTTTCGTTCTTCGGCGGCGACATTGAATTTTAAATGAGTTAGGAAGGCTGGAAGCATAGCGCCGGCCACCAGCGCAAAAATAGCCATAGCCACCATGACTTCAAGCAGCGTGAATCCGCGCCTCCATGGCTTGAGGTTTTTCAAGGGTTTCTTGGGGTTAAAACTTTCTTTGCTCATAAAATCCGCACCGCTCCGCCTAACATGATTTCCACTGTCTTTTGCCCCCGGCCGATATCTTCCAGATCGATTTCTATATTGGCATCCGGGAAGCCGCGCGATGAAAAACATAGCGTCCAGCCGGTCTGCACTAAGTGGGCGCCGTTTGGCAGGTCAAGGGTCACCCGCGGGTCGGGTGTGGCATTAGGGTCTGAGCAAGTGGTGCCGCGCTGGGTGACAAGCCGTGTGGCAGTGGCTGGGCTTATAATGTAAGCCGAAGTGGAAGATATAGCTTCAGCGCGCACTTGTTTTATAAAGCCGGCCAGTTGGGCGGCGCCGTTTTGCAAGGGGTTATCTAATTCTTTCAGATTTGAGATAGCAACGGCGATGAAAAGCATAATCAGCCCTGTGACAGCCAACATCTCGACCATTGAAAAGCCGGCGCTGTCATATCTGCGGTTGCGGTGCAGCATGAATGGCTGTTCTCCTAAAAACACGTACTCCACCCGCATTAGAAATAGGCAACATTTGTGCCGATCGGCTTTTCTTTTTAGGGGGTTGATAGTAGGAGAATTTTCGGCCGGGGAGGGCTTACAAAATAGGGGAATTTCGTAAGGCACTTGTGCCTGTGGGTGGAATTGTGCCGCGTTATTATGTAAGAATTGCAAAGCCGGGGTTGAATGCATGAAGGCCGAACGGATAGTTATAACTGTGGACGGCTTGGCAGGATCAGGAAAAACTGCGCTCTCCAAGCTTTTGGCGGGCAAATTGGGGTTTGTGCATTTTAGCTCGGGTTTATTGTATCGAGCTTGCGCCTTCTTGGCTCTGCGCATGGGCATAAACGTAAGTGACGGGCCGGGCGTGGCGAAGCTTTTGAGTGAACACCGCCTTCAACTGATGCTGGATGCCAGGCGGAGTTCGCGGGTCCTGATTGACGGTTTGGATGAAACCGATCGTTTGCACAGCCCGGAGGTCTCCGAGGCTACCTCCAAAGCCGCTGCTAGGCGCGAGGTGCGAGAGGCTTTGATCCCGCACCAGATAGGCGCTTTTCCGGGCGAGAATTTAGTGGCTGAGGGCCGGGACATGGGGACGGTTATATTCCCGGCGGCTCCGTTAAAGTTTTTTATTGAGGCCAGTCCCGAAGTGCGTTTGGCGCGTCGTATGCGCCAGCTTTATGGGGAGGACCTTAAGCGGCTGGAAGGCGAGGCTAACATGTTGAAAAGAGCGATGGAAATTGAGATTTATGAACGCGATTTGCGTGATATGGAAAGGGAAATAAGCCCTACGCGGGCGGCAAAAGACGCTTTTATAATTGATAACTCCGTACGAACATTGACCGAAGTTGTGGCTAGCATGTATGATGCCGTGCTTAAAAGGGGTTTAGTTTGAGATATGATGGAAGGAAGCATTGGTGAGAGCGCAAGCAGGGTTGGTTCCAGCTTTGCGGAAGAATTCGAGAAACTGGTCAACAAGAAACTTGATAATTTAAGGCCTGGTAAGGTTGTTACGGGCACGGTTGTCGGGCTCAATAAGGAAGTTGTCACAGTCGACGTTGGCTTTAAATCGGACGGCATTGTACCGCTGGATCAATTTGCCGACGCCTCCGGCAAGATTAACGTCAAAGTAGGCGACCAGGTAGAGGTGTGTGTATTGGCCCTGGAAAGCGAGAGCGGCCAAGTGCTGCTTTCCAAGGAGAAAGCCGATCAGCTTAAGATCTGGAATCTGGTGGAGGAGACCTTTAGAAAAGGCGGTACAATTTCGGGGAAGATTGTACAAAAAGTGAAAGGCGGCCTACAGGTCGATATCGGGATTCCGGCTTTCTTGCCGGGCTCGCAGATTGATATCCGCCCTCATCGCAACCTGGATAAGTTTATCGACCAAGTGTTTGATTTTAAGGTTCTAAAGATTACCCGCGATAAAGGCAATATCGTTCTCTCGCGCCGGGCGGTGCTGCTCTCGGAGCGCGATCAGCTGCGTTCGGAGACCCTCAAGGTGTTGTCTGAAGGTGTGGTGATGGAAGGTGTGGTGAAGAACGTCACCGAATACGGGGCTTTTATTGATCTGGGCGGAATAGATGGCTTGCTCCACATTACCGACATTTCCTGGGGCCGCGTGAACCACCCCTCGGAGAAGTTGTCGGTCGGACAAACGGTACCGGTGGTGGTGCTTAAATATGACGAGGAGAAAGAACGGGTAAGCCTGGGGATGAAGCAGCTAAAGCCCGATCCATGGCTGACGGTCCATGAGCGTTATCCCGCCGGCGGAAAAGTGACCGGGCGGGTGACAAGCCTTACCGACTATGGCGCTTTTGTTGAATTGGAGGAGGGAGTTGAAGGGTTAATTCATGTTTCTGAAATGAGCTGGACAAAGAAGGTCCGGCACCCCTCTAAAATTCTTTCAGAGGGGGACAAGGTGGAAGCGATTGTACTTGGTTTTGACAGCGAACAGCGTCGTATTGCCCTTGGTCTTAAACAGCTTCTGCCGAATCCTTGGGTTGAGTTGCAGCGTAAACTTCCCATCGGCTCTCGTGTCAAAGGCAAGGTGCGGTCGGTTACCGAGTTCGGCATATTTGTCGGGGTAGAGGAAGGAATCGATGGGTTGGTGCATGTGTCCGATTTTTCCTGGACTAAGCGGATTAGGGATCCCAAGGAAATTCAAGAGATTTATAAGAAAGGCGATGAAGTCGAAGCCGTGGTGCTGGATATCGACGTCGAGAATGAACGTCTAAGCCTGGGCATTAAACAGCTGAGTCCGGATCCCTGGGAAACCATTTCTCAACGTTACCCGATTGGCGTTAAAGTTAAAGGTACCGTTACTTCTATAACCGAGTTCGGCGTGTTTGTTGAAATTGAAGAGGGCATTGAGGGTCTGATCCATAATTCCCAACTCGGTCTGGATAAAGAGCAAAGTCCGGCTGAAGTTTTTCAACCCGGTATGCAGGTGGAGTCAGAAGTAACCAGCATTGACCGTAGTGAGCGCCGCATCAGCTTAAGTATCAAGGCTATAAAGAAGCGCCAGGAGAAAGAAGCCCTGGCGGAATTCATGCAGGAGGAAGTGGGAACGGCTGTTACTTTCGGTGATCTGCTGCGTCAAAAACTTGAGCCGGGGGAAGACAAGTAACCGGCCGCGCTTACTTTTTTTCGAGCTTTGCAATCAAGTCTTTAAGATCCTCCGGCGTAAAAGGCTTGGAGAGAAAGCCTGAGCTTCCAAGTTGGGCGGCCTTGTCAGCTTCTTCGTCTGTGGCATGCGCCGACATCAGTACAAAGGGCAGATCTTTTTTTATTTTCCGTATCTCTTCCAGTACTTGTAAGCCGTCTAGATTTGGCATGCGAAGATCGCAGATGCAAAGATCGGTTCTTTGGCCTTGCCTAATAAACTCTATGGCGGCATAAGGATCAGAGAAATCAGCCACTTTAAAGCCGATGGCTTGTAATAGAAGCCGGAGGGCAAACACTACCGAAGGCTCGTCATCCACTAGCAGGATGTGCTCAACGTGCAGTCGGCTGGTCATTGAACTTTTTCTCTTTCAAGGCAATTATCCGTGTTAAGGTTCCTTTGGACAATCAAAAATCTATTAAGGCTGCTGACTTTTATATTTCATTAAACTCGTAGAGTACTTGCGGCTGGTTTTTCGTGGTAAATTTTGTAGTTGACGGCTATGTGGCGTATTTGTTGTCTCATGGAAGAGGAAAGGGACTTTTTTGATGAGCTATGGCGTTTGAGAACTCTAATGCCGCACTTGATATAAGCGCGTTGCCTCCGATGCTGAAGGAGTACCAGGAGGTGAAGAGCCGACATCCGGATTGTGTCGTTTTCTTTCAGGTGGGCGACTTTTACGAGGTGTTTTTTGAAGATGCGGTCACAGTAGCGCGCGCTTTGAACCTAACCCTGACTTCACGCGATAAAAACAACGCGAATCCAATTCCCATGTGCGGCGTGCCGGTTGCGGCGCTGGACTCATATCTAGAACGGCTGCTGGAGCTCAACTTTTCAGCCGCTGTTGTAGCGCAGCAGAATTCTTATAGCAACACCCGCTGGCCCGCTTTGCTTAAAGATGAAAACGTCGCCGGTAAAGCGGTGATTCAGCGAAAGCTTACGCGCATTGTGACTCCTGGGATCCGGCTTTTGTCAAATGCTGCGGGCCCGGCAGCGGCGAATCTGGTGGCCGCTGTTTTGTTCGATCAGCAGCGGCAAGAAGGAGCATTGGCTTTTTCCGATGTACAAACCGGAAAGATACAGGCGTGTGACGGCCTGGGGCTCTTAGAGCTTCAGGCGGAGATTTCGCGTTTAATGCCGCGTGAGATAATACTGCCCCTTAACTTGGAAGGGAGAAAAGTTGATCGCCGTAATCCATGGGTCAAACGCTTGGAGCGCAAAGCCTGTGGGGCGTTAATTAAGTTTAGAAGCCTTCAGCATTCCAGCTTGGCAGCCAGGCGCGCGCTTAGCGATATTCCCGGTTATTCTGCATTAGGAGTAATGGCGCAAAAGTCTGTGGCGCTTTTGCTCGACTATATAGATGAAACAATTGTCGATGGGCGTTTGCGGATTGTTGAGATTGGTTCAATTAGTGAAGAGCAAACGCTCGCTATTGACGCCACCACGCGGGATAATTTGGAGCTTGTTAAAAATGCCCGCGATGGAAGCACGGCGGCGACTCTGCTATGGGTATTGAATCATACCAAAACGCCGGCCGGCGAAAGGCTTTTAAGACAATGGCTTGTTCAACCGCTTCGGGTTGTAGAGCAAATCCAAAGGCGCCAAGATGCGGTGGCAGAGTTGCTTAATAAAGCGCAAGAAAGACTTAAGATCGGGCAGGCCTTGGAAGGTATCCCCGATCTTGAGCGCTTAGCCGCACGCCTGGAATTAGGCATGATAACACCACGGGAGCTTGGAGAAGTGCGTGCGGCGTTGAAGAAAGTGCCTTTGATCCAAGAGAGCCTTTTGCCTTGTGTGTTCTTAGACAGCAGGGGGCAGCCTGGGCTGCTGGCGGAAATTAGGGACAGTCTGCAGGTGCCCCCTGAAATGCTGGATTTATTGGCGCGCGCTCTGGTGGATGAGCCGCCGTTTTCGGTCAATGAGGGCGGCATTATCCGCCAAGGGTTTGCTCCGGATTTGGATCACTTGCGGGAAATAAAAGGCGCCGGGCGCTCTTGGATGGCTCAGTTGGAGGCAGACGAGAGAGCGCGGACGGGGATAAACTCGCTTAGAATAAAGTTTAATTATGTGCTCGGGTTTTTTATTGAAGTGACGCGTCCCAACTTAAGCCGCGTGCCCGACAATTATATAAGACGCCAGTCAACGGCCAACGCGGAGCGTTTCACTACTTCTGAACTAAGAAGCCGGGAGGCGGAGGTTTTAGGGGCTGAAGAGCGCGCGGTGGAAATGGAAAAGGGATTATTTGAACAACTGCGCCGGGAGCTTCTAGGTTGGGCCGGGGATTTAAGAAGATTAGCCGGCGCCTTGGCGCTTTTAGATGTGCTTTATAGCTTGGCCGAGACGGCTGAATGTGAAGGGTATGTACGGCCGATAATTGACAATTCGCGCGAGCTTTATATCAAAAAAGGCAAGCATCCGGTGCTGGCTAAGATTCTTCAAGGTCGTTATGTGCCTAATTCATTGCATATGACTCCAAGCTGCAAAATGTGTTGGCTGGTCGGCGGTCCCAACATGGGCGGAAAATCCACCTATCTTAGGCAGGCCGGCTTAATCGTAATCCTGGCTCAAATCGGCTCTTATGTGCCGGCAAAAGAAGCACGCCTGGGAGTAGTGGACAAGATTTTTGCCCGCATCGGCGCTTCCGACAACCTTGCCGAGGGCGAGTCGACTTTTATGGTGGAAATGCGCGAGGCAGCTCACATCGTACAGGGGGCCACGGAGCGTTCCTTGCTGCTGGTGGACGAGATTGGGCGCGGCACAGCCACGAGCGACGGACTGGCCATAGCACAGGCTGTCTTAGAGTGGATTGTGTGTAAAATTCACTGCCGCACTTTGTTTGCCACCCATTTTCATGAGCTTAGCGGGTTAGCCAAATATTTTAGGGAAATCGGTAATTTATCAGTCGGCTCGGTTCAAGAAGGTGATGATGTAATATTCACCCATGAGATACAAGAGCGGCCGGCCAATAAGTCATATGGTATTGAAGTAGCTAAGCTGGCTGGCTTGCCGGCACCGCTTTTGGCGCGGGCGAGAGCAATCTTGGGTGCTTATGAAGGCGGGAAAAAGGAGTTAATCTTGGAACCCCCGCCGGGCGACGTGGATAGCGGCCAGCTTTCTTTGTTTTCCGAAAGTGCGCCTTCCGGTCTTAAGGCGCAAGAAGGGGTTGCCTCAAGCCTCCGGCCGATAAGGAGGGCGGTGCTTTTCAGCAGCCTGATGCAGAAACTTAAGGCCGTCGATATTGATAATTTCACACCACTTCAGGCGCTTAACTTCTTGCAGGATATTAAGACGGAGATTAAAGAAAATGGTTCCTTTGAGGACGAGGCTTAGCCTTTTGGCGGCTCTTGGCTTGTTTGAGTTGCTCCTGATAGGGGAGCTTTGCGCAGAGAAACGCCCTTCCAAGGCCGAGTATTTTCAGGCCGATTCGATCTATGAAGAGCTAAAGACCGAGTACTTGCGCCTTAGAAACACCGACGTCGATATTACGCAGACGCCGAGGTGGAAAGAATTGATTCAGAGAATCGATGAGTTTATCGCCCGTTATCCGGCCCATCCTAAAGCCCCCTTTGCTTGGTTTAAGAATGCGGTGCTGTATGAGCAGTTGTATCGGCGGTTTGGGGAAGAGGATAACCTGCGCCGGAGCTGTAGCTATTTAGAAGAGCTGGCCCGGCGTTTTCCTAAAGACGATTTGGCCGATGATGCTTTGGTGCGGAAGGCTGATTTTTTGCTCTATGATCTTCATGAAATCGAGCAGGCCAAGGATATCTATCACGAGGTTTGGACTCAATATCCCGAGTCAGACATGCGCGAAGTAGCGCGCGCCAGGCTCCGTTCGCTTGAAAGCGGGGAGTATGCCGCCTATCTTAGCGGCCGTAAAGCTGAAAGAACTCCGGTACCGAGGAGGGAAGGCAAAGAGTTTCTGGTGATGATTGACCCCGGCCATGGCGGAGATGATGTAGGTGCCCGCGGCCAGGGTGGGCTTTTGGAGAAAGATGTGGTGTTGGCTCTGGCCTTTGAATTGGAGCGTCTGCTTAAAGAAAAGCCGGGAATCGCCGTACGTTTGACCAGAACCAAGGATGTCTTTGTTCCATTGGCGGAAAGGATTCAACTGGCCAATGATTATGAGGCTGATTTGTTTATCAGCCTGCACACCAACGCCAGTCCGCAGGGGAAACTTTCTGGGTTGGAGACTTATTACCTTGATAACAGAGGCGATGAAGCGAGCAGGCTGTTGGTCGAGCGGGAAAACAGCTCGATTAAATTCGAGCCCGGTCAGGGCGACCTGCAGTATATGTTAGGCGATCTGATTCAAAACGCAAAACTCGAAGAATCGATCGTTTTGGCCAATTTTCTACAGCGTTCTTTGATTAACACCCTGAGAGGCAGATGGGATTTTGTCAAAGACCTCGGCGTCCGTAAGGCTCCTTTCTATGTCTTGGTGGGAGCGCATATGCCCTGTGTCTTGGTGGAGTTGTTTTTTATTGATCACCCTATTGACGGCCAGCGCTTAGCGGCCAAGGAATTCAGACGCGACATGGCTCAGGGGTTGATAAAAGGCATTGAAGATTTTTTGCATCGTCGCATGGGCGCCAAGCGGAGCTAGGAGTGAAGGACCTTTCCGCCAGGTAATTTCAGGCCCTTAAGGGAGGCCCGCTTCTTTAAGCAGGCGTAAGGCAATTTCTGGCGCCTGGTTGGCCTGGGCCAGGATTGCTCCGGCTGCCTGCTCAAGGATTTTAAGTTTTATTAGCGTGGCCGAATCTGAAGCGATATCTGAATCTTTGATGCGGCTTTCAGCTTGGGCATAATTATTGCGCCGGGCCGATATGCTGTTAAGGGCGGCTAAAAGACGGCTTTGGATTACTCCAACAGCGCCGAGTTCGTTGCTTGTGCGTGCCAGGGCCTCATCGATTAGCGGAATGGAAGCCAAAGCTCCTTCACGGGTCGTCAGATCAAAGCGCTGTGTGAAGCGGGTCGGCTGACCGGAACCAAAGGCTGTTTCCAGACCGACGCCTCCGGTTCTCCTGGCTCGGTCTAGGACGCCGTCTCCGTTAAAGTCAGCGAGGTATATCTGATAAATAGATTGATACTGCGTAGAGACGGCCTGGGCTGTGAAATTACCTTGGCCGTCTCCCAGAAGTATCGTGTCATACGCCCCTCCCGACCATTCCGTCAAGTATATGTCCAAATTGCCGTCGCCGTTTATATCGCCCGCCGTTAAGATCAAAAACCAAAAACTCGCCGGGGTGTAAATCAGTGCTGGCGCCGAGGGAAGCTGTGTTGGTAAATCATCCGCTTCCATCGCCAAGGTATATATCGAACTTATTTTTCCGCGCGCCGTTTAGATCGCGAACCGCTAGAAGATAAAGGTAACCGTCGTTATTAAAATCAGCGCTTGACGCTTGCTTGTAGGTTGCCCCGCTGAACATATCATATTTAATAGTAGTTTCAGTAAATTGACCGGTGCCGTCGTTGACGAAAAACGTGATCTCCTTCCTAGCCCCAACCACCATCACATCCAGGGTCCCATCGCCGTTAAAATCAGCAAGTTCTATATCCTTGGCATTTACTCCGCCAATGGCCGGCGGGGCGGCGAATGTGCCGTCTCCGTTGTTTTTAAGCCAGCAAGCCTGCTTTGCGGGGCCGTCAGTATGTATGCCGACCAGATCTATATCTCCATCTCCGTCAAGATCGCCGGCACGTATACCGCCGTCAATAAAATCGCTGAAAGACTTTTGGGCATTGAAAGCGCCGTTTCCGACTGTTCTTGCAAGTGCGCCTCCTATTCCAAACAAGATGCTCTCATCAATCCGGCTTCCCGCTTGCAGGTGCAATTCGTTTAATGTGCCATCTAGGATGTTCATGCCGTTAAAGGCGGTTGATCCGACAAGGCGGTTATATCCGCTGGTCAAAGCATATGCTTCGGCATCGAGGGAAAGCCGCCGGAGGCGGCTAAAGACGCCGTTTGCCGCTTGTACGGCCAACTCCCGCAGACGTTGAAGTATGCCGGTCATTTGGTGTACGGCCCCTTCCTCTATGTTTAAGGCACTGATTCCGTCGTTTAGATTTCT
>Ga0209101_1000254_pt1 | contig 44596 bp, 34 predicted proteins | sample ConPoolayeCmetaG_FD_185481 | JGI IMG/M metagenome (GOLD analysis project Ga0209101, IMG submission 185481) | Hot spring microbial mat communities from California, USA to study Microbial Dark Matter (Phase II) - Cone Pool mat layer C metaG... ... | reverse complement strand
GATGGGGAAGGATGTCATGGGGTGGCCTCCGCAATTGCATGGTTTCGCCTGAAATGGGGTATCGTGCTCATCCTCACCGCTGGAGCCAGTTGCGCTGCTGGGTTGGGAATGGCAGGTTGCCAGGGGGCGCTGGTGACGGCGTCCCCTCCAACCGTGTCGGCGTTGCCAACCGAGATGCCCACTCCCACTCTCGCTCGCACCGAGACCCCGACTCCCTCTGCAACTCCAACTCCGGAGCCGACCGCTACCCTGACCCCGCCCCCCGTGATCGGCCCGAACACGTTCCCAGACAATGTCAATCCACTGACCGGGTTAGTGGCGGACGATCCTTCTGTATTGAATCGCCGCCCGCTGCTGGTCAAAATCTCCAACGCGCCGCCGGTTGTCCGGCCCCAGAGCGGCATCAGTAACGCGGACCTGATCTTTGAGCATTACGCCGAAGGTGGCTGGACGCGCTTTACCGCCGTCTTCTATGGGCAAAGTTCGCACCATCTTGGCTCCGTCCGCAGCGTTCGGCTTCTCGATCTTCAACTGGCATCTGCTTACGACGGAATTCTGATCTTTTCGGGCGGTAGCCTGGGGGTGATCGATTCGCTGCGCCAATCGCCGCTCTATCCGAAGGAGGTGATCTCGCCGCAGTTTGGCTACGGTGAGCCTACCTTTGTGCGTTTCCCCCGGGACGGGCTGCCTTTTGAGCATACTTTGTTCACAGACACGGACTTGTTGTGGGGCATTGTTGATGAGCGCCAGATCAACCGGCGACCGGAGTTCGGTCTGCCTGGGATGGCCTTCGCTGTTTTGCCGCCAGACGGTGGTTCACCAGCCAGTGCGGTCACCGTCGGCTATGCCCGGACAAGCGTCAACTGGCGCTACGATCCGGTTGTCGGCCTCTTCCTTCGCTGGACAGATGGCGAACCTCACACCGATGCCCTGACGGGGCGACAGATCGGCTTTGAAAACGTGATCGTGTTGAGCGCGTATCATGAGGAGTTGATCCTCTTCCCGGAGAAATATTTCGGCGAAGAGGAATCGCTGTACATTGAGCTATTGGGGGAAGGACCAGTGACCCTCTTCCGCGATGGCCAGGCCTTTGAAGGGCGGTGGTTGAGAGAGCAGGAGACCAGTATGTTTACATTCTATGGGCCGGATGGGCAACCACTGCTGCTGAAGCCGGGACGAACCTTCATTCAGATCATCCGGGCTGGATTTGAGCAGGTAGTTGTGGAGCCATAATGTGACCTGCACGTTGCTGCATCATGGCTCTACCAGCTTGGAGAGGGTCTTGCCAAATGTGAGAATGTCTATTGGTTTGGGGAAATAGGCATTGAACCCGGCTCTGAGCGCATCCTGCGCCACGCTGGCCGAATCATAGGCAGTCGTAGCGACAACGGGGATATGGGCTGTTGACTCGTCACGCCGCATTGCTTCCAGCACCGCCCAACCATCCAAATCGGGTAGTGCCAGGTCTACGATCACAAGGATGGGGTTGAAAGTCTGAAGCATCTCGAGGCATTGTCTGCCGCTGTTAGTGCTGCGAACCTCCACGTCATGCCGATAGTATCGCAGCGCCTCCCCCATCACCTGACGGCTGTCCGCGTTATCCTCCACGATCAAGATATGCCAGGGCTTGGTTTCCATGCCGAGTCATCCCGCTTGCGGTTTTCCCGTCTCGGCGTCCGGTTGAGGGTGTGGCAACCAACGCTTGACGGTATCCAGGAGGGTGGCAAGAAAGAACGGCTTGGTGATGTGCCCGTTGAAGCCGGCGCTGCTCACCCGTTCCAGATCATGTGCCATAGCATGAGCGGTTAGTGCCAGGACGGGGATCGCGGCGAGCTTTGAGTTAGCTCGTATCTCCTTTAGCATTTGCCAGCCATCCATATTGGGCATCGATAGGTCCATCAGAATGAGATGAGGGGTGAATGTCTCCAAGACCTTCATTCCTTCGACCCCGTCGGCTGCCGTGCGAACTGTCAAGCCGACAAATTGAAGGTACTCTGCTGCCACGCCCAAGTTATCGGCATCGTCGTCCACAATCAGAATGCAGTACTGTTTTAGGTCTGGCTCAGCAGACATCTAAGACTCCTTACGGGGAGACTGCTCCGGGGTTGGCGACGCCTTCTCAACCACCAGGGGCAGTTGAACCGTAAACACGCTCCCCTCACCGACCGTACTGGTCACCCGGATGCTGCCCCCCATCATGACCACCAGCCGGCGGACAATGGCAAGGCCCAGGCCTGTGCCACCGTACCGTCGTTGGGGCGAACCATCCACCTGCCGGAACTCCTCGAAGATATATTCGAGCGCATGGGAGGGAATGCCTATCCCGGTGTCGGAGACAATCATAGCCCAGGTATTATCGGATTGCTTCTTGATCACCACCGCCACCATCCCACGCTCGGTAAATTTGATCGCGTTGGAGAGCAGATTGACCAAGATTTGTTTCAACCGGTCTGGATCGCCGATGATCTCCTCTGGCAAACTCTTGTCAAGGGAGACCTCGAATTCAAGCCCTCTCTGTACAGCTAGCGCCTCGAGCTGGCGGGTAACGTCGCTTAACCATAAGGACAGGGTAAAGGGCCGGTTGATCAGTTCAATCCTTCCTGCCTCGATCTTAGCCAGGTCAAGTAGATCGTTGATCAGTTCTAGCAGGGTTTGCCCGTTCTGAAGGATGCGCTCAATCTTCCGTGCCTGGTCTTCTGTCAATGGATCGGAGGTGCCGGCCAGCAATAATTGGCTGAAGCCCATGACAGCGTTCAGAGGAGTCCGCAGCTCATGGGACATCGTAGCCAAGAACTGGCTTTTGAGCTGGGTGGCGTCCTCAGCCTGGCGGCGGGCTATGACCAGCTCCTGGTTAGCCCGGATCAGGGCTTCATTCTGGGCGCGCAGTTCAGCAGTACGCTCCGCGACAGTGCGCTCCAGCCCCGCCGCTAGGGCCCGTAGATCGGCCTCGCGTTTCTGGATGGCTTCGGCCATTGCGTTGAAGGCTGTGCCCAGCTTGCCCACCTCGTCATTGGATTGGACTCTGACGCGGGTGGTCAGGTTCCCGCCAGCCATCTGGGAAGCCACCTCGGCCAACTCACTGAGCGGCGTTGTGATTTGCCGAGAAAACAGGAAGGTCATCCCGACCCCCAACACCAATGTTACGATAGCAATAAGGATGCTCTGGTAGGTGAGGGCGGCGATTTTTTGATCGAGCGGGGTTGTTGAGAGGCCGATGGCTACTGCGCCGACGGGCTGATTCCCTAGCCAGATCGCCCGCCCCGCCAGCAATTGGTCTTGTTCCCATTCTAGGTAAAGTTGATCACGTTCCCCCTCGATCAGGGTTTGCCCAAGCGGCTCCACTATCTGGGCAAACCCTGGATTACGTGCTGCGGCGTCGACCAGGACAGCCCCTCGGTGATCGTAGATTTTGAGGGAGGTGACGCTCTCGTTATCGCTCACTACTCTAGCGATATCAATCAGCTCATCAACTTCCTGTCTGTATAGGGGGTCTCGCATAGTACGCGGGAGTGTTTCCAACAGCAGACTGGCTTGGCCTTGCAGTTCTTCGCGGAAGCTCGCTTGCTCGCGTTGCACAGTCAGGTAGGTCAGGGCAAGCACTCCGACGACAACCAGCAGGCTTGAGAGGCTCGCCAGCTTACTTCCCAGGGGTAAGTTCCGCCAGAGGCGCATGATGGCGTCCATAACCATCCTCAGTCGCGCAGTAGATATTGAGTGCTTGGCCAAGGAACTTTTTCAGTCAGGCCGTCGGCTTCGCGAGAAGTCTTTCCAGAAAGACTTCCCGCGAAACGCTTAAATACTTAAGGTAGTGGGATGTCCTGAACGATCTCTTTAAGCTCCCGCATCCGGCTGAGAGCAGCATCAATTCCCTCAGGAAACTGGTCAAAGCGCGCGGTCTCATCAAAGGCTTGCAAGGCAGCCCGACCTTCTTCGGTGCTATGCGCGTTAATCAGAATCTGAGTGATCGCTTCCAACAGCGCCTCATCTATCCCTGGGCGGGCGATTGCTACCTGTCGGGGGACCGCTTCGGTCTCGGCCAACACGACCAGTTGATCCCGAACCTCAGGGGTGAATTCCTCAAAGTGAACGTTATCCGTAGCGCCGGCAGAAACCAGGCCACTCAAAACCCATTGCAGTGTGTTCTCATCATCGTAGCTGAAGACAAAGCCCACTTCGTCGTCGCCCACCAGCTCGTTGTAGGACTCTTTTCCAACCATTAGCAGCCCATGCTCCACAAGGTAAACCGCTGGCAGAACAAAGCCTGATGTGGAATAGGGATTATCTAGGGCGATAAGATGACCACGTAAGCCATCCAGCGAGGTGATCCCGCTCTCCTCCCTGGCGAAGATAACCGTGTAGTACTCACCCACACCCCGCCGCCAGCGCCTTAGAAAAGGCTGGGCGCCGGACTCATCGCTGATGAGCATGGCCGGATACACGCTGTCGAAGTGAAGGTCAACCTCTCCGCTCTCCAGCCACTGCACCATTTCCTCCGGTGTGCTGGCGACTTTGACTTGGCCTTGCGTGATTCCGAAGTCATTCAGGCGGGTAGCCAGGTAATCCGCCAGCGGTTGCGCCCCCTCGATCACTTCCCCCGGATCATCGGAAATGTCGCCGAGCACAATCGCTCGACCCTCAGCAGGCAGGGATATAGGCTCCATCGTAGTGGATTCGGGTGTACCCGTAGTTGCCGGGTTGCAGCCCGAAAGGAGGGCCAGCCCTACTGCGGTGAGCAAAATGGTGGCGGCTCTTTTGCGCATAGTTGAGGACTCCTTAGAAGGCAACAGGACAAATGGGCCTCATCCGAATAACTCCATTGTATTCGAAAGCGGTCTGCCGAGATAAGATACTTTGCAGGATGCGGGCGCGCGCCCATAAGGTGCTGGTCATCAAGGGAGGGAATCCGCCGATAAATATTCAGCTAGCCAAGCGATCAGCCGGGCTGCCACCTCCTCCTTAGACATCAAGGGAAGCTCATTAATCCCATCGCTGGTGATGAATGCTACCCGGTTGGTGTCTGCTTCGAAGCCTGCATCCGTCGCGGTAATGTCATTAGCCACGATCAGGTCAAGGCCCTTGTGCTTACGCTTTGCTTGGGCGTTGCCAATCAAATCGTCGGACTCCGCTGCAAACCCCACCACGACGCGCGGACGATGTGTCTGCCTCGCTACAGCCAGCAGAATATCGGGAGTCTGGGTGAGATCGAGACTCATCCCTCCACTGCCTGCCTTCTTGATCTTGTGATCAGAAAACTGTGCCGGACGGAAGTCAGCAACAGCAGCAGCCATGATCAGGGCATCGGCTTGGGCATCGCCGCAGGCATGAGCGAATACCGCCTGACCCATCTGCTCCGCGCTCTCCACATCGATACGCTTTGCCCCTACTGGCGTGGGCAGGCTAACCGGCCCGCTGATCAACGTCACATCCGAGCCTGCATCGAGCGCAGCCTGCGCGATGGCAAAACCCTGCTTGCCGGAGGAGCGATTGGTCAGATAGCGCACTGGGTCAAGAGCTTCGCGCGTTGGCCCCGCGGTCACCACAATGTGGCGACCAGCAAGAGGGCCACCCCGGCCTAGCAAATAGCGACAATAGCCAAGCACCTCCTCTGGCTCAATGAATCGCCCTTGCCCTTCCAAACCGGAGGCCATCCGTCCTATCGCCGGGCCTGCGATAGTTACGCCCCGTTCTCGCAGCGCCGCGATGTGTTGTTGAGTGGCGGGATTCTCGTACATTCCGGCGTCCATTGCTGGAGCGATCAGGATTGGGCAGCGAGCAGCCAACACGGTCACGCTGAGCAGGTCGTCAGATAGACCCAGCGCCAGCCGGGCGAGGGTGTGGGCCGTGCAGGGGGCGATGACCAACAGGTCCGCTGCATGTGCCAACGCGACGTGTGCAATGTGTGTTCCAAGCCCGCCTGTCGAACCGGTTTCCCACATGTTGGCATAAACGGGCCGCCCAGTGAGGGCTTGGAAGGTCAATGGCGCAACGAAGCGGGTGGCCGCCTCAGTCATGATCACATCCACCTGCCCACCTTGCTGCGTCAGGTGGCTGGCGAGGGTAGCTGCTTTGTAAGCGGCGATGGAGCCGGTCACGCCCAGCACAATTCGCTTGCCCACCAGAATGTTGGATTGCATGGCAACCAGACTCCATATGCTGATGCCCACTCGTTCTCATTGTACCAGCTTCTTGCAACAGGAGCAGTGGGGTGTACTTTGGATAAATCCCGGAACATGGTGAGACAATACCGCATCGTTTGTGGACTTTGCGTGCCCATTCCACTGGTTTGTGAAGCCAGAAGCCATTGTTATACTTTGTGGTGTTGGCTAATACCCTAAGCGTGTCACGGAAAGTCTTTCGGCCCGACACTTAGCGTAGGAGTTGAATATGCTGAAGGTCTCCATTACCTACTGCGCGGTTTGAAAGTATCTACCCCGTGCCGTCAGTATGACGGAGACAATGTTGGAGGAATTCCAATCCCACGTCGAATCATGGACTCTCATCCCCAGCGATGGGGGGCGCTTTGAAGTCGAGATCAACGGCAGGCTGGTGTACAGCAAGCTCCAGACGGGACGGCATGCTGAAGTAGACGAGATACGGGCGCTGCTCAAGCGGGCCATTGCTGGCGGGTAGGGCCATCTCCAAGTCACCAGCGGTGAGGGGGAGAGCAATGGGCAAATGGTGTGTTCAAATCGCGGCTCCGGCGGCGGTGGCGGCACTGTTGATCTCGTGCGGCATGGCGGGACCCGTCCGGGAGAATGAGGAGCCGATTGTCGTTGAGGAGGAGAGTCTACCATCAGCGTCACCCCCGGAGCGTGCTCAGCCAGGCGGAGAGATCGCAGCCCCGGACGATCTGGTTACGGCCATGCCACCTGCCCTTCCGACCCGGCCCCCGCTCATGTCCGTGTGGCCGTTGGAAGCCGATCTGTACTACCTGAATGACGCAGGGCAGGTTTGGAAACAGCCACTCCTCGGTGACGATAGCGCAGCCTCTGCTGTGACTAGCCTGGATGCGGGCGTACGCGACTTCGCCGTTGCGCCTGGCGGCGAATGGATTATGACCCGCACCGATGCGTATATCACCGTCTCCTCGGTGGATGGTCTGAGTGGCCAGCTCATTGCAGATATCGGCCCGATGCCGGAGGCCAGTTTCGGTACACGTACTTTGGCATGGTCGCCGGACGCAAGCAAATTGGCTTACGCCACTCCTGACGGCTTTGAGGTTTACATCCCCGGTGCAGGGCCGGACTTTGGCCCCTTGATCTTTCCGGTCACTGAGCTGCCTCTCAAGGACATAGCTTGGTCGCATGATGCTGCGTGGCTGCTGATATGGCGTCAGGATGGCTCCGCAGCACTGTATGGCTCCGATCCCCGCATGTGGTTGTGGGTCGAGATAGGCGGCATCAACGGTTATACCTGGCTCTTAGATGGTCGCCTCGCCTTCGCGCCCTCTGAAGGTGGTCTGGCGCTGCTCGAGCCTAACGACCTGGAGTCGCGGGTCTTCGTAGTCCCGCAGGACAGACAGGTGTCTCTACCTGCTCAGCACCCTGACGGCACTCTGGCGTTTTTCGTTCATGGGAGTGGTGTTGATCTACCAGGTGCTCTACACCTTGCCGACCCTGTTGATCTGAGCTTTCGCCAGGAGAGCGGTATCCCGGTCGATACCCGGGGGTGGGTATGGAACCCGTTGGCTACGCGACTATTGGGCCTCGATCCAGACGATCCCGGACGCCGGACGGTCATTTTGCTCGATCCTGCCACCGGCTCAACCGGCTCGTTTGAGGTCGCGGGGCCACTCATCACTTTGGATTGGGGCGATCCCCCGCCACGGGGCCTGACGCGCATTACCCTGCCCGACGATCTGTACTTCCTGTCCCCTGAGGCTGGCGTGATCCAGGTGTGGAGGCTTCCTGCAAACAGCGCTGCTCCAGAAGTCCTTACCAGCGCGACAGAGAGCGTAGTCGATTTCGACATCTCGCCAGATCAAACCCAAGTCGTCTATACCAGTGGAGGGGTGATCTACCGCCAGGTCCTCGGCACAGTGGATGTGACCCAGGTCGCCACTTTGGACTCCCAAGGTCCGTATGCCGTCATATCAGGCACGCCCGCCTTTTCACCGACCGGGCGTGAGATCGCCTACGCTAATCACGGAATCTGGGTGCTGAATCTGGACACAGGCCAGTCGCGTCGACTGGTGGAGGACAATTTGCCAGAGCGCTCAGAGGATGAGCGTCAGGTTGTTATCTACAGCACGCCACGTTGGTCGCCCGATGGGGCTTGGTTATTGGTGCGTGCCGGATATTACGAGGGATACGATCATGCGCTGCTCTCAACTAGTGGCACGCCCAAAACCCCGATTCCCCTGAATCTGTTTGTCTCTGATGTAACTTGGTCAGATGATGGAACGGCGCTGGTTTTCAGTGGCGGTGGCGCCTATAGTCTACCCCATCTCGACCAGGTTGAGCCAGGCGAACCGCCTGTCATCAACCGAGTGTTTGATCTGCCAGTGGTTGACGCGCGGTTGCGGGCCGATGGGCGAATTGCTTTCCTGCGGATTCCCAGCCCCTACGGCATTGGACCCACTAGCGTGCGGATGTTCAGCGCTCTGCCTGATGGTAGCAGCCTTCGGGCCGAGTCTGGGTCGTTTGTGCTGGAAGAGGCAAAGCTCTCACCCGGCGCGGTGATGATCGCCGGGTTGATCAGAGCACGTTACAACGATTTTGGCGCTTATGTGGGTCAGCTCGCGATTGCCAACCCCGGTACAGGTGAGGTGTTTGTCATTGAAGGGGTGAGTAACGTCAGCGCCCTTCAGTGGGGCGGCTAAAGGGCCGTCTTGCCTTTGCGATCCGGGATGTGTCGGTACGATTGGCCGATGTCCGGCTAGGAAGTGCAAAGGTCAATGCGTCCGGCAATAAGATGCGATCGTGAGTGATGTCTTGATCCGCCCCTCCCTCGATGATGTACGCCGTGCTCTGGCGCTGACTCCATTCGATGCCATGCGTGCGTGGCTGCGTATGGCTCCCCGTCTGCGTCCGATGGAGCGCCCTGCCGACCAGCCAGGCAGTTCCCGGCTGGCTGGTGTGCTAGTGCTGCTCTATCCACGCGGGAGCGACTGGTGCTTCATCCTCACTCGCCGCACTGAGGCGGTTGCCACCCATAAGGGGCAGATTTCGCTTCCCGGTGGCGCTCAGGAAGGGGACGAACCGATCCAACAAACCGCTCTGCGCGAGACGTGCGAGGAGGTGGGAGTTTGTCCAGGTGACATCAATTTGCTTGGTGCGTTGACCCCTCTCTACGTGATAGTAAGCGACTTCACCGTATATCCCTTCGTCGGGAACTTGTCGGAGCCGCCGCGATTGCGTCCTGACCCCGTCGAGGTAGCTCAGGTATTGGAAATGTCGCTGACCAGCCTGCTCGACGACTCAGTTAAGATGATGGAACGCTGGACAATCCGGGGCGTGGAAGTGGACGTTCCATTCTACCAAGTTGACGGGCTGGCGGTGTGGGGTGCGACGGCCATCATACTCAGTGAACTGGAGGGCAGGTTGCGGGTAGTGCTTGGCTTGGGAGAGCCGCGCATCCCGCTTGGTGGCAGTTTCGATTTCTTATAAGACTCTGATGTCCCTCTGATGAGTTTCTGATCCTGCCAGTTTATCTTTTACCTGAAAACTGGTACAACACATACCCGACCTGGAGGATCATGATGAGCCTGATCAGATGGACCCCCGACCGTGAGATGACCTCGTTGCGCGAGGCCATGAACCGCCTGCTTGAAGATAGCTTCGTGATGAGTGACCTCGATTGGGGTGGCACACGCGAGGCCCGCTTGCCGGTAGATGTGTACACAACACCGGATGAGATCGTGGTGGTTGCCGCCGTGCCTGGCCTGGAGCCAGAGGATGTGGCGATCACCTTTGAAGGCGATACCCTGACCATCCGGGGCCAATTCCCGGAGCGCCTGGAGAATGTGAACTACGTCATGGCCGAACGCTTTCATGGATCGTTCGTTCGTACACTCCAACTCAACGTACCGGTGGAGGCAGATAAGATCGAGGCCACCTTTGAGAATGGTGTGCTGAAGCTGGTGTTGCCCAAGGCGGAAGCCATCAAGCCGCGCGTGATCAAGGTGAAAGCCGGTTAAGTGTTTGGCCGAAAATTCCTTCGGCCATACCGCTGGTTTCGCTGGTTTCACGGAAAGACTTTCCGCGAAACGCTTGACCCAGCTTCCTCACGCTCCAAAGAAGAAGCGACCCCCGAGGGATCGCTTCTTTGATTCCCTTGCTCTGGCCGGAAAGCTGCGATTGCACTCCCGGCAGCAGATGTACTGACCACCGAAGGAGCGAGAGACTCTACCGGTCATTAACGGAGTACGAGCACAATGAGACGGTAACTCGCCATCACTGTGCCAGTGGTCAGCAGATGCCCAGTCCCCAAGTTATGTATACTGTGAAGCAGTCTCCATCCTTTCCCGGAGCTGTAGCAGATTATGGGCTAACCCTCCAATGTCGAAATATCGCCTACGTCCTGCCCCAATGCCTTGGCGCGCAGCACCCGGCGCATGATCTTCCCGCTGCGCGTCTTGGGTAGTTTCTCGACAATCTCAATGTGTGCCGGGACCGCGATCGGCCCCATTTCGTGCCGGACGTGCTGCTTTAGCTCATCCACTAGAGTGTCACGCATCTCCACCCCCTGCCGGAGGATGGCGTAGGCATAGATCACATTGCCCTTCACTTCGTCGGGGATACCTATTACAGCGGCTTCGGCCACATCTCGATGGCTGACCAGCGCACTTTCGACCTCAGCCGTGCCTAGGCGGTAGCCAGATACTTTGATCACATCGTCGATTCGACCAATGATCCAGAAATAGCCATCCTCGTCCTTACGGGCCGAGTCGCCGGCTAGATACCAGCCCTGTTTGGCATACTGGCTCCAATACTGTTGGACATATCGGTCCGGATCGCCATACACGGTACGCAGCATCCCAGGCCAGGGATGCTTGATGACCAGATAGCCATCCTCGTTAGGGCCGCATGTCTGCCCTTCCTCATCAACCACATCCGCGATGATACCAGGGAAGGGAAATGTCGCTGAGCCAGGCTTGAGATCGGTCACCGGGAGGGGCGTGATCATGAAATTGCCGGTCTCAGTCTGCCACCAGGTGTCGATGATCGGGCAGCGCTCCTTACCGATCACGCGGTAGTACCATCGCCATGCCTCCGGGTTGATCGGCTCACCGACCGTGCCGAGCAACCGCAGGCTGGAAAGGTCATGCTTGTTGGGCCATGCATCGCCAAAGCGCATCAACCCACGAATGGCAGTCGGAGCGGTATATAGGATGGTGATCCCGTGATCCTCAATCAGCTTCCACCAGCGATTCGGATATGGGTAATCCGGTGCGCCCTCGTACATGAAGCCTGTGGCGCCCAGGATCAAAGGCCCGTAGACGATGTATGAGTGCCCGGTGATCCAACCGGGATCAGCCGCGCACCACCAGCGATCCTCTTCCTTGATATCAAACGCCCACTTGAGTGTGGTCGCAATGCCAACCTGGTAACCCCCGTGCGTATGCAACACACCCTTCGGCTTGCCCGTCGTACCAGAGGTGTAGAGAATGAACAACGGATCTTCTGCATCCATTTGTTCGGTTTCGCAATATCCGTTGGCAATCGGCAGTTGTAGGAGCTCGTGATACCAGAAGTCACGACCGGTTTCCATATACACGTCCTGGCCGGTGCGCTTCACGACGATCATGGTTTCAACCACTGCTATGCGCTTCACTGCCTCGTCCGCCACATCCTTTAACGAGACGATCTTGCCGCGCAGCCACGATCCATCGGCAGTGATCAGCACCCGACTCTGGGCATCCTCGATGCGGTCGGCCAGCGCCTCAACGCTGAATCCGCCGTACACAACCGAGTGAATCGCTCCAATCTTGGCGCAGGCCAACATGGCGATGGGCAGTTCCGGGATGCGCCCCATGTAAATGGTGACCCGATCGCCGCGCTTGACCCCCATCCCCTTCAGGATATTGGCAAAGCGGTTTACCTCCTGCCAGAGACGGTAGTAGGAAAGTGTGCGCGTATCACCCGGCTCACCAACCCAGATCAGCGCCAGTTTATTCCGTCTCCAAGTCTGGGCATGTCGGTCGACAGCGTTGTAGGCAATGTTGGTCTTAGCTCCGACGAACCACTTGTAGAATGGTGGATTGCTATCGTCCAGCACTTTCTCCCAAGGCTCAAACCAGTCCACCAACTCGCGGGCGCGGTCTTCCCAGAAGCTGACCGGGGACTCAGTGGACTGCTCTCTATAGGTCGCGTAGTCGGTAGGGCTGATGTGAGCACTATCCCGCACCCGCCCTGGTGGAGGGTATAATTCATGTTCTGCCTTGAGGATCTCCTGCTCGCGCTCCCTGGTAGGCTCTACTGTGGACATGGCCATCTTCCTCCCTGTGCGATTTTCACGACTGAGGGTGTTGCTGCATCCAGAAGAGCAACATGGTCATCCCTCAATACCCATATTGTTGACCCGCATAGCCTAGTTGCGAGCCATTGTAGCATAAGTCCTTCCTGACCGGTCAAATGATCGGAGTACGCAGGAGTGATAAGGGATGCCCTCAACCTCAAACTTCGCCTCCTCAGGTCGCCTCGGAACGATGTAGCACCCGGGCCTGAGCTTCCGATGTGCTCCCGACCTTCTTCTCTCATGGTTCAATGGGAGCGCATCCTTATCGGCGCAGAATACGAAGTCGCGACCGGATCCATGCCAGTGACACGTTGCCATAGGGGCTGGGCAGGCAATATTCTTATGCCCATATCTTCCTGGGCACGCACTGTAAGGGCCTTGCGGTTCTAGCTCTTATCATGGGCAGTGGCGTTGTTTCCCTATCAAGTCCCACTTATAATGCTACACCTGGGCGAGCGACTTTATAGCCGCTAGGGCTATTAAGCGTTTCGTGGAAAGTCCTTCTGGAAAGGCTTTCCATGAAACCGGCGGTTTGGCCGAAAATTCTTTCGGCCAAACGCTTATGGCGAAACCAAATGGAATTCGCCTGTCGCAGGGGCGCGCCCCTACGACAGGATGATGGGAGTTCCAATTGATTCCTCATGGCGTGAAGAGCGGAAAGCAAACCCCAGATGACTCGTGAGCCGCAACGGGTGATGCAAGACATCTTCGCCATTCATCGCCAACTGGCAGCGTTGGTGCTGGAAGGGGGTGACCTCAACCGACTCGCCCATCTGCTCGCCAACCTGATTCAGCGAGCCGTCACCATCGAAACACCTGAGCTGCACCTGCTGGCTCACGCCGAGCACGGACAGATCGATGCGGCGCGTGAAAATAGCATTCTTCAGGCCCAGACGCCGGCCAAATTGCGCCAATTCCTTGAGAGACGCGGCCTACTGGAACACCTCCGGCGGGCGCGGGAACCCGTGATCCTGGCTCCGGAGCCGGAAGCGGGTATGACGATGCAACGTGTAGTGGCGCCTATTATCGTAGGCAACGAGCCATACGGGTACGTCTGGATCATTGCGGGTGACCGTCGGATTGATGAAGTCGATACGCTCGCTATCGAAAGCGCCGCGATTGTGGCGGCGTTGATCATGCTGCGCGACCGCGTCGTTCGGGACAGTGAGGAGCGCCTGCGCGCGGAGCTGCTGGCTCATCTGCTTCATGACAACCTAGAAAGCGTTCAGCCCCTGTTGCATCATCTTGTGCGGTTGGGTCTGGACCTGGCCAAGCCCAGCCAGGTGCTGGTATGTACACAGACAACCGAGATGGGCCTGGAAATGACGAATGACCTGCGGCAACATGTCCTGGACTTGATGCTTCACCTTACACTCCCGAACTTGGTGACCGTTGAGGGGAATAGGGTGGTCGCGCTCTTCTCAGCCAGCCGCCAGGGCCATCACGGCAGGCAACTCGCTGAGGCTCTGCTCGCCCGCTTCCCCCAGTTGTTGATCGGCCTAAGCGATCTCTGTTACACTGTCAGTGATATTCAGCATGGCTTTGTTCAGATGCGCGATGCGCTCGACATTGCCATGCGCCTGGGCACAAAGCATCCAATCATTACCCCTAGAGATATCGGCTATTTGAATATTCTCAGCAAAGTGCCCCGCGAGGCGGCGCTTGCTAACCCGTACTACCAGCTTGTTTTATCTCTCGCTTCATATGACGAGGAACATCACAGTGAGTTGCTGGCAACGCTGGAGGCTTATCTCGAATGTGGCGGGAACATCTCCCACACTGCTTCGACCCTGTTTCTGCATCGTGGCACCATCCACTACCGATTGAAGCGAATAGAAGAACTGATCCAGTTGGACCTGACCAACCCCCTCGTTTGGCTTAACCTCTTTGTGGCGCTCAAACTATACCGCCTGCGGCACAGCCTGGATGGCTAGCCTCTTTTCAACAAAGTGTACAAATCCAGCCTCACGGATTTATACAGGCTGAGGATTGAATATCAGCTGCTTCTCTTTTACCATGAAGTAGCAAGTAGCGATCTCCCAACGCAGGCTGTGTATTTCTCGTGTGCACAGGTATGAATCGGAGGCCGCTGTGCCAGGGCGTCCCCCCGAAACCTTTGGTTGTGCCATTGCGCAACTGAACTCCGTGCTCTTTGACAAAGAGCACAATCTCGCCCGTGCTCTGGAAGCTATCGAAGAAGGCGCCCGGCGTGGCGCGAGGCTGATGGCCTTTCCAGAGCTGTTCCTCACCGGTTATTTTGTGCGGGACAGATTGGCGGAGCTGGCAGAACCGGTTGATGGCCCCAGCATTGTGCGGCTGGCTAACGCAGCGCGTTCCTATCGTATGGTGGTGATTGTAGGCTTTGCCGAGCGCGATGGAGATGTCTTCTATGACGCGGCTGCGGTCATAGATGCTACGGGGCAGATACTGGGCAGCTATCGTAAGGTGCACCTGTACGACGTTGAGAAGGCATACTTCCAGCACGGTGATAGCTACCCCATTTTCGAAACAGCGGTAGGAAGCATCGGTGTACAGGTATGCTTTGATGTGGAGTTCCCTGAGGCGCCGCGCTCACTGGCCCTGGCAGGCGCAGAGACGATTGTGTGCGTAGCCGCCAACATGATCCCCTTTCAAAAGCATCAGCGGGTGTATATGCAGGCTCGTGCGCTTGAGAATCACGTATGGCACGTGTTTGCCAATCGCGTCGGCGTTGAAGAAACGACTCTGTTCTTCGGCCAGAGCGGGATAGTTGACCCGCTCGGTGATCTGGCAGCACAGGCTGATGACCGGGAAGGGATCATTTCCGCCGTTGTCGATCGGGAGCGGATACGCCAGTCGTATCTCACGCTGAGCTACCTTGCAAACCGTCGCCCGGAAACCTATCAGAAGCTGGTTGCCATCCCAAAACGGACCCGTCCCCGGGGTGCCAGATCCGCTTTGAAGGTCGAAGGAGACCATCGCCAAGCGACAAGAAACGAGCCAAAGGAGGTATGGACGGACGCAGATCATTGAATCCCACTTCCAGCAGCCGGTATCACCCGTTACCCTGACGCAAAGGAGGAAACGATGTCTGCCCAAGCTTCACACCCGGAGCTTTTCGCCAGAAAAGCGTCGGGCCTGATCCGCGAGTTTGGCTTCTTCGACACGTTTGTATTCAACGTGATCGGCTATGCGCTGGGGCTGGTATTAGCCGTCACCCCGTTCTTTGCGGGTGCGCTATTCCCTGGCGCAAACATCTTCTTGATTCTGGTTGTCGGGACGATCCTCACCGTATTCAACGGCCTGACCTATAGCCTGCTATCCGGAGCCATGCCGCGCTCTGGTGGGGAGTATGTATACAACGGGCGCGTCCTGCACCCGGCTATCGGTTTCATGGCAAACTGGGGCTTCAGTTGGTCGCAGTTCTTGGGTATTGGTATCTATACCCAGTGGACAATCAACTACGCCCTGGCGGTGAGCTTCACAACCCTCGGCTACGCCATGAACAGCGACGGCCTGCTCAATGCCGGGTTATTCATCTCCCAGCCCTGGCCCAGCTTCATCTTCGGGACAATTGTTCTGGTCGTGGTTGTTCTGGTCCAACTGGCAGGAATGCGTTTTCTGCGGCGTTTTCTCAACATCTTCTTTGTTATCGCCACTCTGGGAACACTGGTGACACTGGGGGTATTTCTGACAACCAGCCACGATGTTTTCGTCCAACGATTCAACGAATTCATGGCCTCGACTGTCAACCTCCAGGATGCTTACAATGCGATCCTTCAGATGGCCCGCGATAACGGCTGGGAAGCCGTCCCACAAACATTCGGTGCCGTTCTGCTAGCGCTGCCATTGGGGTACTGGGTGTACATTGGCTTCACCTATTCGGTCTATATCGGTGGTGAAGTCAAAGAACCACAGAAGACACAATCTTATGGCATCCTTGCATCGCTGGCATTCGGCTTCGTTCTGTACCTGGCTGTCATCGGCGCGTACTACGCTGTGGTTGGCACAGATTTCAATAACGCTGCTGCGTTTCTGGAGTACAACACAGAGGCTAGCCCACTCCCTGTGGCCGGTGTGTTGAATTTCTTTGCTAGCGTGCTGACCCGGAATCCCCTCCTGCTCATATTGATGGATCTCAGCTTCTTCTTATGGCACTTCTTGCTGCTGTTCACGATGTTTACCATCTGCGTCCGCAACATGTTCGCCTGGGCATTTGACCGGATCATGCCCACCTGGCTGACCAAAGTCACGGAGAAGAGCCGCGCTCCCTGGTCTGCCACGGTTGTAGTGGCTGTGTTGGCCTGGATCCTGTTGTACCTGTCGATATTCACTCCGCTGTTTGACTACGTGTTCAACTACATTGTGATCTTCGGGATTGCCTTCTGGATCACCAGCTTCGCTGCGATCCTGCTACCCTACCGTCGCAAGGAACTGTTCGAAGCGGCTCCTACCCTGATCCAAGCGAAGATCGCGGGCATTCCGCTGGTCACGATCGCGGGGGTGATCAACCTGATTCTGTTCAGCCTGATCCTCTACTCCGGGTTCTCACTGCCCGCCTTCAGCGGCCCTGTCGGCCCGATTGCCATTGCGTTCGTGTTGGGCATCTATGTCATAGGGCTGGTGATCTACTTCGTTGCAGCCGCCATCCGTCGACGGGAGGGGGTTGATCTTGACTTGCTGTATGGGGAGATCCCGCCCGAATAGCCTGTAGCACCGGTCTGTGCAGCGAAGCGGGGCTGCGGTTAACCTTTTCCCTGGGCGGGCCACGGCACAGTGGCTCGCCCGCCCCTTGCTGCGAAGAGGAGACAAGGTCAATGGATGACAAGCGCGGAGTGACGATTGCATCAGTGCAAATGGATGTGGTATCTGAGGATGTCGAAGCAACCCGCGTAAAAGTGATGAACTGGATCGATCAGGCCGCTCAAGCTGGCGCCGATATTGTGCTATTTCCGGAACTGATCCTGGCTGCTGGTTACTCTCTGGGGAACAAATTCTATAACGTTGCTGAGCCGATCCCCGGCCCCAGCACCGAAACGCTGGGTGAGAGGGCGCGTCAGCACAGAATGTACATCATTGCCGGCATGGCAGAGTGCGATCCTACTGGGACAGTTTATAACACTGCGGTCATCCTCGGACGCGACGGGAACTTGGTCGGTTCGTACCGCAAGACTCACATCTTCACACCAACCGAATCCTTTTTCGCACCTGGCACAACGCTGCCTGTGTTTGATCTCGACATCGGACGCATCGCTGTCCCGATCTGCTACGATCTGGAATTTCCAGAGACGGCGAGGGTACTGTGCCTGAAGGGCGCTCAGATGCTATTAACGATAACCGCACACTGGGCAGGAACTGGCACGGTAGGCACACCGGAGAACTTCATCCGTACCATCTACGCCGCGCGGGCGCTAGAGAACCGCGTACCAGTTGCTCTATCCAATCGAGTGGGGTTTGATGGGGGGCTAAACGATCGTTTTGTGGGGTTGAGCCGGATCGTGGATGCGGATGGGATGACCGTGGCGGAGATGCGCGATGATAGCGAAGGTATGATCGTGGCTACGCTTGATCTGAGTCAAGAGCGTGAGAAGCGGCTACGTTACAACTACTTCCGCGACCGCAGGCCATGGTTGTACGGGCCACTGGTGTAGCCAACCTCGCCATCCTCATTCGGAAGGAGGCCCTATGACCGGTCAGCATCCTGATCCAACCCCTCTTATCGAGCAGGCGTACCATATTCTCGATGAGGCCAACAAGCGAAAGCTCACTCTTCGGCTGGTTGGCGCCCTGGCATTCCACATTCACTGCCCGGTTTTCAACTACATCCAGAGAGAAAGCCAGCGCTACTTCACCGATGTGGACTTCATGGCATACGTAGAGCAACAGGGCGCCATCGAGAAACTGTTTGCTCAGCTAGGATACCTGGAAGATCCGCGAATCAAGACGGTGCCCGGTCTGAAGCGGTCGATTTTCTTTACCCGCGACCACGCTTGGCATTCGGATGTCTTCTACGATGTGCTGGACTTCTCGCATGAGATTAACTTCAGGGGGCGGTTGGAGATCGACTATCCAACTATCTCGCTGGTCGATCTGTTGCTGGAGAAAATGCAGATCGTCCAGATCAATGAGAAGGACATCATTGATACCCTGATGCTGCTGCGCGAGCATGACGTGGGAAACCATGACAATGAGACCATCAATGCCGACTACCTGGCCAGAACCTGCAAATCGGATTGGGGGCTGTGGAAGACCGTCACCACTAATCTTGGCAAGGTGGATCGGCTCGCCGATCAATACAGTGTCCTGACCGCCGACGACCGAGCGACGATCCGCGAGCGGCTATACCGGGCACTTCAGCGGATCGAGGATGAACCTCCCACGTTGCGCTGGCAACTGCGGAGCCGCATTGGCGAGCGCCTCAAATGGTATCGAGATGTTGACGAAGTGATGTAATCCCCTTCAGGAGGATATGCATGTTCTGGAAAAGGAAAGATGAGGGCACGACCATTTTCTTCTGCTCTGATCTTCATGGCTCAACCGTCTGCTTCAAGAAATTCATCAATTCAGCCGCTTACTACTCCAGCAGGGGCCGACGTGTTGATATTCTCCTGATGGGGGGTGATATGACGGGTAAGCTGATCGTCCCGATCATCAGGCAAGGAGGGGAGTATCGCTCGTACCTCTTTGGCAGGGAGCACATATTGACCACGCAAGAGGAGCTTGACGGGCTGATCAAGAAGACGGAGGTGCTAGGAATCTATCCCTACGTCTTCGAGCCGGACGAGTACGAGGCATTCAGAGGCAGCACAGCGATCCAGGACGAGTTGTTCAAGAGATTGATGCTCAAACGCCTGGAAGAATGGATGGACTTTGCCCAGCGAAAGCTCAAAGACAGCGGCACTCCTTGCTACATCAGCCCAGGTAATGACGATATCCCAGAGGTCAATGCGATCCTCGAAGCCAGCCCGGTTGTGATCTGCCCAGATAACACCACCATCCGAATCAGTGATGATCATGAGATGATCAGCTTGGGGAATGCCAATCTGACGCCATTCAACTGTCCACGTGATCTGCCAGAAGAGCAGCTCACTCAGAAGATCGAGGCGATGGCTTCCTCGGTGCAGGATATGGCAAACTGCATCTTTAATATGCACTGCCCCCCCTTCGACACAGGCATTGACGAGGCTCCCTTGTTGGACGAGGAGCTTCGCCCCCGGATTGGAATGCAAGGCGTCGAGATGGCCCCGGTCGGATGCCGGGCAGTGCGGCAAGCCATCGAGAAATATCAGCCGCTGTTGGGGTTACACGGCCACATTCACGAATCTAAGGGGGTAGCCAGATTGGGTCGCACGTTGTGCATCAATCCCGGCAGCGAATACTCTGAAGGCGTTCTGCGCGGGGCGCTGGTAACCATCAAGAGAGGCGAGGTCGTGTCCCACATGTTCACCTCCGGGTGAGACCTCCTCGGCAAGAGCAAGGGAGCGCATAGGATGGCCAACGACGAAAAGAAGCGTTGTCGTGAGCTGGGGTTGATCGTTGGTTCGCTGCTGCCGGGAGCAAAGAATAGTATCACTGACGTCAGCGGCGTGCGGGTTGGACACACGACGGTTAGCTTCGATGACGAGCGGGGAATCGCGCGGACAGGCGTCACCGCGATCTGGCCGGGTGGCGGTGACCTGGTCCGGGAGCCTGTCCCGGCGGGCAGCTTTTCCCTGGCCGGTTTCGGCGAGATCACCGGGCGCACCGCTGTTGACGATTGGGGCATTGCCTCCACTCCCATTGTGCTGACGGCGACCATGAGTGTGGGTATTGCCTACCACGCTGTCCAGCGCTACCTGTGCCGTCATGACCGGGAGCTTGGCAGGCTTGAGCTGGTCATCCCATTGGTTGGTGAGTGTGATGACAGTTTTCTCAACGACTCGCGTGCCTTCCACATCACAGAGGAACATGTCTACGCAGCGCTGGACGGCGCTACTGACGGACCGGTGGAAGAAGGTTGCGTCGGCGCAGGCACCGGAATGCAGTGTTTTGAGTTCAAAGGAGGGATTGGCTCGGCCTCGCGAAAGCTGGATGAGGCCAGCGGTGGGTATACAGTCGGTGTGCTGGTTGAGACGAACCTGGGGGCTCGCCCCCTGCTGACTATCGCAGGCGTGCCAGTTGGTCGCCACCTCACTGACTTGATGCCTAGTGGCCGCTTGCCGGACTACTGGGGCGCGGGAGGCGAAGGCGGCTCCTGCATCGTCGTCACTGCTACCGATGCGCCGCTCACCAATCACCAGCTCAGTAAGCTCGCTAAACGCTCCGCCTTAGGGCTGGCGCGGGTCGGTTCGGTCGGGGCGAACTCCAGCGGGGAATTGATGCTGGCTTTCAGCACGGCCAACCGGGTACGTATTGGGGATAAACTATCCAACATCATCGAGGTTCTGAATGATCGGCGGATCGACGCTATCTATCAAGCCGTGATCGAAGCTACAGAGGAGGCGGTTATCAACGCCCTATTCATGGCGCACACCACGGTTGGTCGTGATGGGAATATCCTGCACGCACTGCCCATCGAGCGTACCCTCGACATACTGCGCGAATATGGTCGGGTGTAGGTGGCCCGCTTCAGGAGGATGACATGGACAGAACGGTCAGGGATGTAATGCACATGGGGGTGGCCACTTGCCCCACCAGCCTGACGTTGGGCGTGTTGGCCCAACAACTGGTGGAAAAGGGCGTACACGCTTTGTTTGTCGAGAACGATCAGGGTTCTATAGTGGGCGTGATATCAGACATTGACCTGCTCACTGGTGAGTGGCTGTTTACGGATGAGGAGAGTCTGGCAGTGCTCTTGTCGGTCACGGCAGGAGAGCTGATGTCCTCACCAGTAAGCAGTGTCGAGGTCGATGAGCCGCTTCAGCTAGTAGCGGTTCGGATGGCCGAGCAGCGCATTCACCGCCTCCTCGTGACCGAGGGGGGCAAGCCGGTCGGGGTGATCTCCGTTTCAGATATCGTGCGCGCACTGGGCCGTCAAGAGGTCATCCGACGCACAGTGGAGGAGGCCATGTCGCGGGCGATCGTCGTCTGCCGCGCAGAGACCCCTCTCCCTGCTGTGGCGAGGGGGATGAGCGAACGGCGCTCGCGATCCGTTATTGTCGTCGAAAGCAGCGGTGCGCCCAGGGGAATCATCACTGGGTTGGATCTGATGCAGTTTGCCAGCGACCACGGTTTCGAGAGCAAGCTGGCTGGGGATATTATGCGCCCCCCCATTACCATTGCCCCTAAGGCCAGTTTGCGCGAGGCTGCCGATGCCATGATCTCCCACCATATTCACCGGCTGGTGGTCGTCGACCCGGATCAGCCGGACACCATGCCACTGGGCCTTATCTCCACCTCGGACATTGTGGTCGAAATGGCTCAGCCAGGGTCGACCTGGCAGCAACCCCAGAGTCCGGTTAGCTGATGCCGCTTTGTAGATGCCTGTTCCGTGCTCAGGGATTGAGCCAGCAAAAGCAGCGTCATCGGCCTGATTGGTGATGGTGGCTGTCACGAATCCAGAATCTCGGCCTGCAATACGTTTCGGAGGGCCTCAAGCTCCGGCTCGCCTGGGTCTAGTGGCAACTTAACTCTGCCTCGCTGCACGACCGACCGGCAGGCAGCCATCATAACTTGGAACCCCTGGAAGGCTGTCTCGCCATTGCACGGGTGAATCTGAGCCGGATCGTCAAGCCACTCAGCGATGTCTTGAACGTAGGGCGGCATATCATGGTCATAGTCCATACGTCCGGCGCCGGCCACGATGCCTTGCGAGTCGCGGGTGACGGCGCGCCAACCGCCTCCTGTCAATACCTCGGCAAAGCCCTCAGTACCCTGCGCGCCGATGCGGCACTTATGCCACCAGTAGTCTACTTCGGGTACATCGGGTGCACCTGCGCCGCACTCGATGATACCGCGCACCCCATTGGAGTACTGAATCAGGGCGCAGATGTAGTCGGGCGAAGGGTGGAGATCGGTGAATTTCTCTGTGCCCGCCGCCTGCGCGACCACCCATTCCGGCTCGGCGTAGTTATTGTACCAGCTAGCATAGTCCACTAGATGCGTCATCATGTGCATCATCCAACCGGTGGCATGCCCATAGACCGTATGTACGCGCCCAATCGCGCCGCTGGCAATGATCTCTTTCACCTTCTGGTAGTGATCGCCATAGCGATGCTGATGGCTGACCACCGTCTTGATACCCGCCTGACGCACCAACCTGACGATCTCCAGGGCTTCGTTGGTAGATAGCGCAATCGGCTTTTCGTAGGCGATGAGTTGAACGCCTGCTTCGACGCCCGCCCGGATCAGCGGCAGGCGAAGGTCAGGCAGGGTGCAGAAGGCGAAGATGTCGGGGCGGGTATCAGCCAGCATCTGGGCTGCATCGGTGCTTCCGTACTCCACGCCGAACTGCTTCTTCGCCGCTTCTAGGCGGGCGGAGTCGATATCGCACAGCCCCACCAGTTGGAAACGAGGGTTTCCGGCAAAGGCGGTAGCGTGGTGGGTGCCGCGCTTGCCCAGCCCAGCAATAGCTACCGTGTAGGTTTTCCTAACTTGACTCGCGCTCATTGCTTGTCCCACGCTCGACAGGTATCGATCACGTAATCGATCTCGGCCTGCTCTAGTTCAGGATACATGGGCAGGGAGATGACACTCCCTGCCGATCTTTCGGTGAGAGGCAGTGAAATGTTCAGATCGGCGGGCTTCCCCCAGGGATAGCCCTCCTGCTTATGAATGGCGATGGGATAGTGCACCTTGGCATCTATCCCAGCATCGTTAAGATATTTCAGCATCGCGTCCCGCCGCTCGGTCTCGATCACGTACAGATGATATACGTGACGATAGCCAGGGCGCTCGGTTGGCAATTTGAGGCGGGTCTGCTTAAGCCCATCCGCGTACATCTGGGCGATCTCACGGCGGCGGTCGGTCCACTCCGTGATCTTTTTGAGCTTGACGCTGAGGATTGCGGCGTGCAGATCGTCCATGCGACTGTTGTAACCCATACTGTGATACGAGCGCCTGTGCGAGCCGTGATTACGCAGCGCCCGAATGCGCGGCACAATGTCGTCACGATTGGTGATGATCCCGCCGCTATCGCCAAATGTGCCGAGGTTCTTCTGGCTGATGAAGCTGGTTGCCACAGCATCGCTCAGCTCGCCCAGCGCAAAGCCATCACCATGAGCATCAATTGCCTGGGCGCAGTCCTCAACGATGAACAGATTGTGCCGTCGTGCGATCTGGGCAATGGCGGGCATATTTGCCATCTGCCCATAGAGATGCACTGGCACGATGGCTTTAGTATGGGGCGTGATAGCCGCTTCAATCCGGTTGGGGTCCATGTTATAGGTGTCCGGCTCGATCTCGACAAACACCGCCTTCGCCCCAGTGAACCAGATCGCTTCGGCGGTAGCAAAGAACGTGTTAGCCGTCGTGATGACCTCGTCACCCGGCCCAATGCCCAATGCCAGGAAGCTCAGCCACAGTGCATCAGTACCGGAGTTGACACCGATAGCGTGCTTCATCCCAAAATGGGCCGCCAGCTCCTCCTCAAACCGTGCCAGGGTGGGGCCAAGCACATACTCGCCGCTTTCCAGCACATCCTGAATGGCCTGATCAATCTCCGCTTTGAGGGCATGATACTGCCTGACGTGGCCGTAGAATCCAACCTTCATGATTCACCTCACAGTGCTTGGTTTGTTGATCATCGGTAGCTGTTACCCTTATAGCACTCCCAACCATTTCAGCGCCAAAAAGTTGTGCTATCCGACCTTATTTCTCTTTGGGATAGAAGCAGCCTGGTCAACAATATGGCGAAGGCAGAATATATGCAAGTTTGTCACTGGGTTGCCAGCAGAAAAGGGCGAGACCAGAGGAGGCTAGCCCCTGGTCTCGTTCGTTGACTAAAAGTACGGATGCGCTCCACATCCGCTATGGGTATAGGAGGTCAGAACATTTACAATGCGTGCTTGTTGAGCTGTTCGCGGAGCTGCCGCTTGAGCACCTTGCCCACTGGATTACGCGGCAGTGCCTCGACTAGCCGCAGCGTCTTAGGCATCTTGTAGCTGGCAATATCCTTCTCGCGCAGGTATGCCTGGATCTCCGGTAGCGTGACCTTCTGATCCGGCTTCGGCACGACCACCGCCGCGATGTGCTCCTCGCGCAGGACGTGCCCGTCTAGGTAGCCCACAACCGCCACTTCCTGGACCTTGGGATGACCCATGATCAGCATCTCCAGCTCTTCGGGCGCGATCTTGTTACCGCCTCTGATGATCAAGTCCTTAGAGCGGCCCACAAAGCGATAGCGGTTTTGCTCCTCGCCGTCAATGGCAAATAGGTCGCCGGTGTGGAAGTATCCCTCGGCATCGAATACCTTTGCGTCGATGTCTGGACGCTTCCAGTAGCCACTGAAAACGGTCGGCCCCTGAACCGCCAGCTCTCCGACCTGCCCCGCCTGTGTTACCACTTCCCCGCTGATTGGGTCAACCAGCTTGGTGGACATACCCTCCGAGCCGCGAACTCCCCAACTAAAACCGGGGTGCCCAAAACGTGGGAAGAAGCGGGCACGCTCCGCTGCGTCAGGGATGTCGCTTGGTGCGCTGACCAGGGCTGTGCCCTCATTCGAACCGAAGAAGTTCAGGATATCGATCCCATACTTCTCCTTCCAGGCCACCGTCATCGAAGGGCTGAGTGGGGCAGAGCCGGAGCCTATGTTTCTGATGTGACTCAGGTCCGTGCTCTCTAAAAGTTGCGGCTTCATTAGCAGCAGATCGAGCAATACAGGTGGTGCGACCGTGTAGTTGATCTGCTCAGTGGTGATCTGTTGAAGGAACACGGGCAGATTCAGTGGGTGATGCATGAACATCACACCGCCAACCATCAGCCACGGCACCAACATCCCACCGATGGCTGACATGTTGACCATCGGAAACGGGTTAAGCACACGGTGACCTGGCTGAAACTCTGCCCCGTCAACAGTGTAATAAGCAATGGCAATCCACAGATTGTGACTGCGCGGCACTCCCTTCGGCTCCGCCTCTGTGCCAGAGGTCCAGCATACGGTATACACGTCATTGGCGTTGATGGTTGTCTCCCGCAGGTAGGCCTCAAGCCTGGCCGCATCGTGAGGCGCATCGAGGACGCGGCTCAGCGATATTATGTCCTCCGGCAGCGGTTCTCCGAGCGCGAAGATAGCTTTGAGGTCCGGAAACTCGCTGCGCAGACCCTGCACCATCTCAACGTAATTGTGCCCTCCGAAATTGGCGGCGGTGATGAATGCCTTCGGCTCCACTTGACTCATAGTCTGGCGAAGCTCGTGAGTACGGAACTGCACTGGCAATGGGCTGAGGATCGCACCCAGCCGGGCCGCCGCCAAGTAAACGACAACTAGCTCCACGATATTAGGAAGCTGAACCATCACCACATCGTCCTTACACACTCCCGCACCTAGCAGTGCAGCAGCAAGGCGGTCAGTGGCCTGGTCAAGCTGTGTCCACGTCAGGCGAAGCGGTTCCCCAGGCGTTAGTTCCGCGCGGTTGGGTGGATCTGCAATTGCCAGGGCACTCGGTGTGCGCTCGACGTTCTTGCGGAACAGATCGTCGATGGTTTCAGTACCCCACCAACCTCGCTCTGTGTACGTACGAATGTGTTCCTGCGGGGTGAGAATCATGATCCCTCCTCTTTGTAACCTCAGCATACATAGGCAAGCAGTATTGTACCATTCTGTACCGTAAATATCCACATTTTGCACCGGAGGGTGAGGCGCACACGGAACACTACTTCAAGATGGTGGCGTAATTTACCCGCCTCTTTCTCGGCGGTGAGGGAAGGAGGTCAAATGGAGTAAGGGTGCCAGAAAGCGATGCAGGTCAACAAAAAGGAGGAAGTCCATATCGGGCATCCTCCATGCATGAGTGACCCGCCCAGGACTCGAACCTGGAACCAACTGATTAAGAGTCAGCTGCTCTGCCGAATTGAGCTAGCGGGCCAAGACACACCCCAATTATATCTTGCTGACTGAGTGCGTCAAAAACCATTGTGCCATCAGGGAGGTATGTATAGAAGCTGTTGGCCAGCGGGCAGTGATCGGCCAGAAGTGCTTCGGGTGGCTTCTCGCCGCCGCTATAATTACATACCGGGATACGGGATGCCCTCCATCAACAGAGGACTGGAGACTGCTTATATGCCCATCATACAGTCGATTGCTGAGCAACTTGTGCAGAATGTGGAGCGCGTGATCGTCGGGAAGCGCCGCGAAGTGATGCTCACCTTGATCGGGCTGCTTTGCCAAGGCCATATCCTGATTGAAGACGTGCCAGGAGTGGGCAAAACCGTGCTCGCCAAGACCTTGGCCCGCTCAATTGGGTGCAGTTTCAGCCGCATCCAATTCACTCCCGATATGTTGCCCAGCGATGTCACCGGGGTGTCTGTCTTCAACCAGCAAAGTCGTGAGTTCGAGTTCCGCCCAGGCCCCATCATGGCACAGATCGTGCTGGCGGATGAGATCAACCGCGCCACTCCCAAAACTCAGTCCGCCTTGCTGGAGGCGATGGAAGAGCGACAGGTCACGGTTGATGGGACTACCTATCAGTTGGGACGTCCATTTCTTGTTCTGGCAACCCAGAATCCCATCGAGTACGAAGGAACGTTTCCGCTTCCCGAAGCGCAGCTTGACCGCTTCATGATGCGTATCCGGCTCGGTTACACTGCCCCAGCAGACGAGGTTGCTATTCTGGAGGCCCAGCAGTACCAGCACCCGGTCACCCTAGTTCAGCAAACTATCTCGGTGGAGGAGCTGCTCCAGGCCCAGGAGGAAGTTAAGGGCGTCTATATTGACAAACAGTTGATGCGCTATGTCGTTGATCTAGTGGCAGCCACCCGGACCCACGAAGATGTCTATCTCGGGGCCAGCCCTCGTGGCAGCCTAGCGCTCTATCGCGCGGCTCAGGCTTTCGCTGCCATTTCGGGCCGCGATCACGTGCTGCCAGACGACATCAAGCAGCTTGCGGAAGTCACTCTGGCCCACCGCATCATCGTCGGCCCCGCCGCCCGGATCAAGGATGTGACTTCCGAAGGGGTCGTGGCAGATGTGCTGAGACGTGTCCCCGTCCCCGGCGCCGCGCTGGGTTCGGGGCGGGGTTGAGCGGGGCAGTCATGGATCGACGTCGGAACGCGCTGTATCTGACTATTGTGGTGAGCCTGTTGGCAGGGTTGATTACTGGGCGGACGTTTTTTTTCAATGTTGCCTATGCGTTTATTGCCCTGCTGCTTTTCTCTTTTCTATGGGCGTGGAGCGGAGTTAACTGGCTCAGCCTCTCACGCCAGACGCGCGCCCGGCGAGCGCAGGTGGGGCGTTACATGGAAGAGCGCTTCACTGTCCGCAATACTAGCCTCCTACCGAAGCTATGGCTGGAGGTATACGATCAGTCAAGCCTGCCAGGCCACCGGGCCAGCCACGTAGTGAGCAACCTCAGACCCCGCGCGGGGGCGTCTTGGCTGGTGCGGACTCTTTGCATCCAGCGTGGCGAATTTCACCTAGGCCCTCTCCGCCTGGTCACTGGCGATCCGTTTGGGCTGTTCGAGATGGAACGCAAGATCAGCGCTACCTCTCGGCTGGTCGTGTATCCCTCAACGGTTGAGGTTCCTGAGTTCGCCCTGCCCATCGGCATCCTGCCTGGCGGTGATGCGCTACGGCGGCGCACTCACTACATCACCTCGAATGCGTCAGGCGTGCGTGACTACGCACCGGGTGATAGCTTCAACCGCATCCACTGGCGGTCGACTGCACGGCGCGACCGCTTGATTGTGAAGGAGTTTGAGCTGGATCCTCTGGCCGACATCTGGATCATGATGGATGCGGAGCGCACTGTCCACTTCGGGGAATATGCCCCGGCTGACACAGACGCTGAACGGATGCCCTGGGAAATGGGAGAGGGCTTTTCCCTCCCCCCCACCACGGAGGAATACACGGTTGTGGTTGCCGCTTCGCTGGCGCGCCATTTCTTACAGAAGGATCGCTCGGTCGGGTTCCTGACCTACGGGCAGCGCCGGGAGTTGATTCAGGTAGATCGGGGCGCACGCCAATTGACCAAGATTCTTGAAACGCTCGCCGTTGTTCGGGCGCGCGGAGCCATCTCACTTGAGCAGGTCCTGACGCTGGAGGGGGATCAGATGGCGCGCGGGACAACGGTCATCGTCATCACGCCATCTACGCGCGAAGGGTGGGTCAGCGCGGCGCACCGCCTGCAACGGAGGGGTCTCCGCGTGATCGGGGTGTTGGTCGACTCAGAAAGTTTTGGGGGACGGCCTGGGATCAGGCAGATCGCTGCGCGGTTAGGCGCTATAAACATCCCAACCTATATTGTACGCAATGGTGAAGACCTTCGTGTATCTTTAAGCCGGGTCCGCGCCTGATGGTTCTGGGCCAGCATGGACAGACATGGGCCTTTCGTTGTCTGCTTCCCTTCTGCGAGCGTCAGGTAGGCGGAGGGCAAGCCATGAGGCGCCCAGCCCGAACGCAAGCGCCACAGCGAACAGGACGCCGTAAGAAGTCTGGCTCAGCAGCCAGCCGGCAAAGACCGGCCCCAGCACCCCCACGCCGCTGATAGCATTCGTTGTGCCCATGTAAATGGTACGCTGACCTGGCGGAGCCGCGTCCAAGACGTAGTTCATGTACCCGAGAATCACCAGGTTCTCGATAACGCCGATGCAAATATAGATCCAGGCGTAGAATCTCCTGAGGAGCGCTGCCGGTTCACCGCTGGAGAGAGCTAACGCGAGGGCCAGAAGTGGGGCGCTCAGGACGAAGAACATGGCGATCTGGATCGCTCGCCGCGCGCCCCAGCGGTCCGCTACTCGACCCAGTACCAGGCTGCCCACCAGTCCGCCGACAGTCTGCGCGGAAATGAAGAATCCCACCGCGCGGATGGGGAAGCCCTGAACATCGGTCGCATACAGCACATAGAATGGGGATGCCATTGCGCTGAGGACCAGCAGAATGCGAGAGATCGTCGCCCGCCTTAACCTGCTGTCCTCACGCCAGATACGAATCAGATGTAGTCCGAAGTCCTTCCATTCAATGTGAGTGGAAGCCGGCTCATCTGCCGTCGCGGGGGGTTCGTATATCAGAGCCAGTGCGATGCCAGATATGAGAAAGGCGCCGCCTCCAAGCCCGAAGAGCAAGGCATAGTTATCAGGAAACCCCGGCCCTCGGTCGCTTAGAACGTACCCAACGAGGGAGGCTCCGCCAAGGACAGCCAGCGCCTTTGCCACCTGCCAGATAGAGAGGTAGCCGCCTCGCTTCTCAGATGGAAAGGCTCGCCCTAGCACGTCAAACCAAGCAATCGCGGCAAAGGCGTCCGTTGAAAAGAGCACAGCCAGCACAACGAACAACATACCCATGTTCAGCCAGGCTGGATTGCCGCCTGTGAGAATGAGCAGCAAGGCAAACAGCCACACAACCGGGCGCCCTACGTAAGCCATCCATAACAAGGTGGGCTTCTTGGTGGGGCGCCTTGCGATGATGTTGCCCGCAAATAGCTGGGGCAGATCCCACGCCAGATAGAAAACGGTGACCAACAGACCAACCAGAGCGTTGGAAGCCCCCAGGCGTGTCGCAAAGGCAGGCAGGATGGTTGTCGGGCTGATCAAACTCAGCGCCAGGCCGAAAAAGATGTAGTCAAGCCCAAAGGCGATAAAGTTGTGGATTTGTTTGGGATATCGAGCGGTTAACATGCTTCACACGAGAGCGCGCAGTAAGGCTAAAATCGTCCTCAACCGACCAACTCCTTGTAATGCTCGCGCAGTTGGCGGGCTGCTGTTCGCCAGGTGAAGCTCTGAACACGAAGCTGGGCTCGATTGATCAGGGTATTGCGTAGGTTTTCGTCATCCAGCAGACGAGCAAGCCCGCCAGCAATCTCGTCGATATTATAAGGATCAACCAGCACGCCGGCATCGCCAACGACTTCCGGCAGCGAGGATTGGTTAGAGACCAGGACAGGCACACCACAGGCCATCGCTTCCAGGGGTGGCAACCCGAATCCCTCATACAGGGATGGGAAGGCGAAGACAGCCGCCGCGCTGTATAGCACGGGCAGGTCCTCGTCTGGCACGAATCCAATGAACCTGACCCGGTCAGCCAGCCCACGTTCGGCTACATGCCGATAGAGCGGATTGTCCAACCAACCCCTCGCCCCGGCGATGACCAGCAACATGTCGGATCGGCCCAGTTGATGAAAGGCTTCTACCAACCGGTCGTAGTTTTTGCGTGGCTGAATAGTGCCCACGCTAAAGATATAAGGTGCATTGCCTATCTTGTACCGATTTCTGACGCGCGCCACCAAGATGGGATCGCGCACCGGGTAAAAGCGATCGTGCACCCCACTGTACAGGACGTGAATCTTCCCTTCTGGCACCCGATAGAGATCGAGCAGGTCTTGCTTGGTCGCATACGAGTCTGCAAGAATGCGGTCAGCGCGTTGCACAGCCTTCGGCACGGTTCTATTCAGATAGTTCCTCAATTGGGGAGGCGAGGCATGGGGTTCGCGCACGAACGATAGATCGTGCACGGTCAACAGGGTGCGTGTGCGTCGCTGTGTTGGCGGCAGGGTGAAGTCCGGTGCATGAAGGAGCCGCACGGGTCCTGTCCAATACTCGATTGGGAGTGGTAACTGCAACCGATGCCAGATGCGTGCAAACCAGGCCGGACTCCACCGCGAGGGTGCCCAAGTAAAGTTGGGGCCGGGCGGTTGAGGCAACGTTTCGAGCGTCTCCCCTGCCACGAACAGGCGGTAGAGGGTGGCCTGATCCTGTTCGGCAAGCGCCGCGATCAATTCGCGGGTGTAGCGTCCAATGCCCCCGCCTTGAGTCAGCGCAGGGGTATAGTCGATAGCAATCGGCCCGATCATTCGTCCTGCCTCGCCAGGAGAAGGCAAGGCTCAATCCACGTCATTGTATGTCCAGTAACGGTTGATGAAGAAATTCCAGAACAGGACGATGATCACTGCGATAGCCCATGCGCCGCTCTCACCGATCCAGATGCTAATCGAGGAAGACAGGGAAGGAACGATTAAGCCAGCCAACCACCCCAGCGGCTGGTGCAGAGTCTCGATGATCGGGGTGCGGATCAGAAGCCCAGCAGCATTGACGACGAAGAACGTCAGTAGCTGGAATGCTATCGGTTTGGATCGAGAATCAGGGTACGTCCAGAACCGGTTCCACAGGAAGTTGCTGATCACTGCGCAGGTAAATCCGATGGCCCCGGCGATTCCCACGCCCGTAACCGCTAAAGTGAAAGGCAACATGATCCGGACGGAATCGAATACGCCGAGCGCGTTTATCCCGGTATACGTGCCGTAATCAATAACCGCGCCGATTGTCCCTACGACAAGGAACTTCATAAAGCGATCTATTTCCTTATTGCGCCGTAGGGCCAGAATGGGAGCTAACATCCCACCCGCCGCAGTGGGGATCGATTCGCTTGCGTTTAAGATCGTATCTGGGGTCTCAGTCACCGGGAACCACGTCCTCCTGCTTCAAGGCGGTAAGGATGCTAAGTATACCAAGCAGCGCGCCGATGTGTAGATGAAGGTTAGCCACGTACAACTTATCCAGTAGACCATGAACGCTGAGATGTGTCCACGTTCCCAATAGACCAACCGCGATGCCACGCGGCCACAGCACTGCGCGCCGTGTGACCAGCCAGGTTTGCCAGAAGATCGTCACCCACAAGGCAAGGTAAGCAACCAGCCCAACAATGCCTGTCTCCGCCAGCAGGTTCAGGTAGATGTTGTGTGCGTGGCCGAGCGCCTGAGGCCAGTTGATCAGCGCATAGCCGGGATAGACCGGCTCGTAGTTCCCCAAACCGACACCTAACCAAAGATGGTAGCGTGCCATCTCCTGAGCTGCCTGCCAGTGAGCAAGCCGTTCCAATACAGCGTAATTCTGGGGAGTGATATCCACACCGCGTACGTCGAAGGTTTGCACGAATTCAGAGAAGCTGGTCAATCGTTCCACCAGTACTGCTGGCAGCAGATGGAAGCGCAGCGCGATCAAGCTGGCAACGACAGCTCCCAGGCCAAGCGCCAGACCCACCCAAGTTCTGCGAGGCCATGCAAACAGCAAGACCCATATCGCTGCCCCGAACCCCAACCAGGCCCCCCGTGACCATGACATGAGTAGCGCGGATGCCAATAGAGCACTCAAAGCTCCCAGGCCGATCCACCCCAACAGATGCCTGTCGATGCTTGTGCGAGCGAGATCGACCAGCCGCCGGGGGGATCGAGCGCGCCAGTGGTCGAGCAGCGGCTGCCCCCATCGCTCCATCCCAGCGAACGCCAGGCCCAGACTCAGCGGCAGGGTCAGCCCGATGAACCCTCCATAAGGGTTAGGCTGCTCAAACGTGCCATAGGCGCGGTAGAAACGGTCACCCAGAATACGGAAGTGTTCAGGGCCTTCACCTCGCAGCCCAAATTGCCACACCCCGATCAGGGCCTGGATCGCCGCTGCTGCGAGAATCATGCCCATTACTGCTCCCCACCGCCGCGGTCCGGCCAGATCAATCACCAACCACATCACCAGCAGCACCTGCGCCCACTTGATTAACTCCTTGAGAGCAAAGCCCAAAGATAGCGCCTGAAAGACACTCAGGCCCGCCGCACCCATAAAGATGAACAGAGGCAGACTAAGTGGCGAGCGTGGAACTGGTCGCCGCCGCCACACTGCATGAAGGAGCCATGCCCCCAATGTACCGATCAGGGCAAGTTGGCCGAGGTCGAGAGGAAGTTCCGGCACAAAATAATCGGTGAGCGGCTTGGTCGGCCCGATGAGCAAGAGCACACCGAGGCCGACAAGTGGCTCGATCAAAGTCAGGACCATCAAGGTGACTGCCAGCAGCACGAGTGCTGCCCACCACAGCGGCAGGTAGGCTATTGCCAAACCGATGCTGACTGCTAGCAACGCAAGTAAAGCCCTGGCCCAGCCGGAGGGCCATCCTTTTTGAAGCACCTCAGCGGGGATGATATTAATCACTGTGCCTGACATGGCTGCGAAAGGACTCAATGGTGCTCTTCAGGCCCTCGTGAATGGAGACGGTTGGCTCCCAGCCAAGCACCCGGCGAGCCTTGCTGATATCCGGCTGACGGGTCTGCGGATCGCCCTGAATCCGCTTATCAGCCTGGTAGACCTTGCCAGCCGAATTGCCTGTCAGCTCATTGATGAGATCGGCGAACTGCACAATACTCAACTCGTGGGGGTTGCCGAGGTTGACTGGCTCCACCTCATCGGATATCAGGAGTCGATAGATTCCTTCTATAAGATCATCCACATAGCAAAAGCTACGTGTCTGAGTTCCATCCCCGTAGATGGTCAAGGCTTCCCCGCGCAGCGCTTGCCCGATAAAGTTGGGCACGACACGGCCATCGTCCAGCCTCATGCGTGGGCCGTAAGTGTTAAAGATCCGCGCAATCCGTGTATCGACCCCATGTGTGCGATGGTAAGCCATCGTCATGGCTTCAGCAAAACGCTTGGCCTCGTCGTAAACACCGCGCGGGCCGATGGGATCGACGTTACCCCAGTAGGTTTCAGTCTGTGGATGAACTTTGGGATCGCCATACACTTCCGAGGTGGATGCCAGCAGAAACCGTGCGTTCTTGTGCTTAGCCAGACCCAGCGTATTATGTGTGCCCAGCGCACCGACTTTGAGGGTTTGGATAGGGTAGGTTAAATAGTCAATAGGGCTGGCTGGGGAGGCAAAGTGCAGAACGGCATCCAGTGGCCCATCGATGTAGATGAAGTTAGTGACGTTATGTTTGATGAACAGGAAACGTTCGTGGCCGATCAGGTGTGCGATATTGTGGACAGAGCCGGTCAGGAGGTTGTCCATCGCAATGACCGTGTGCCCCTCGGATAGGAACCGATCACATAGATGGGACCCCAGGAAGCCAGCGCCGCCGGTGATCAGAACGCGCAAGAAACACCTCCCAGCCTTGTCAGGTAGGCAGCGCGGCGTATTGTAGCCAATGGGCCAAGCTGACGCTAACCGAGCCTGCCCTTCCCCATCTGACGGATAAGCTCGGTCTGGAATGTATTCAATGCCTCCGGCCCGTAGAGGCAGAATACGATCAGCTCAAGGTGCGCCTCCGTGCGTTGCAGGTATGCGATAGTGGTAGAAAGCATGATCCGGGCACACTTGTCCATCGGGTAGCCGAACACCCCTGTCGAGATCGCCGGGAATGCGATGGAGCGCAGCCGGTTCTGATCGGCGATCCGCAAGCTAGCCAATGTGGCGCTAGCCAGCTTCTCATCCGCGTCTGGATCGATCACCAGCGGCCCGACGGCATGGATCACATGGCGGGCCTTTAGATCGCCTCCCCCGGTGATCACGGCACTGCCTACGGGGCAATAGCCGATCTCGTCGCACTCTCGCTGGATCGAGGGGCCGCCACGTCGGCGGATGGCCCCAGCGACACCTGTTCCAAGTTGCAGTTCTTCATTGGCTGCATTCACAATCGCATCGGTGTCCAGGTCGGTGATGTCTCCCTCAACGAGCCGCAGAATCCGCTGGTTGATTGTCACTTCCATGCTTCACCTTCCTGCTAACCACTAACACACGGGGTGATGCTCAGGCAACGCGCTAGCGCTCACTTCACGGCCTATCTGGTGCACCAAGCCCAGCGTCATGTAGAAGATGAAGGCTAGGTCGATGACAAAATGAACCTCATCAACCAGGCCATGTGCAATGAATGCGGCCATGCTGCCCATCAGGCCCACGATCAGTGCCCGCGTGGAGGAATTCGCGTCGCGGAACGCGCGCTGTAACTGCCACGCCAACCGCCAGAAGACAATCTGAATCCAGACACCGGCTGCCAGCCCCAGGATGCCCAGCCGCGCCCAGTAGTTCAGTAGAAAGTTGTGAGGTTGGCTGAGGTCAGGCTGTTGCCATGCAGAGGGCAAGATGTATCTGCCCCGATATTGGTACAAGAATTGATCCAACCCCACACCGGTCAGAGGGTGATCGGCGATCATCCGCAGGGTGCTCTGGTAAAGCTGAATACGGAAGAAGCTGGAACTATCCCCGCTGGAAAAGTCCAACAGATCGCTGAATCGGGGATACTGCGAAAGGGGTATCAGCGCCACCGCCTCAAGCACCACCCCGCCTAGCACGGCGATCAGAGCTGGACGCCCACCCCACAGGATCAGAACCAGTCCCAATCCGGCGGGGAGTCCCAGCAGGAGACCACCTTTAGAGCGCGTTAGCACAACCGCTGCCAGCATCAGAAGACCACCGATCCCATACAGCCAACGGCGAGGCGGTTCGCTCCCGATCAGGACGATAGCAGCAGTGATCGGGATCAGGCGCTCAAGGAACAGCGCAGCGTTGTTGGGGGTTCCAAACACGCTGCGCAGGCGAGCCGTGCCTGCCTCAGCGATGATCAGGTCTGTTCCGGTAGCACTCTGGTAGAAGCCCACGATGGAAACGACCACTCCGGTCAATATCAGCAGATCGACCATGCGCCAGCGCTCAGCGGGCGTCAGTGGCATGGTGCGTAGGACGAGATACATGACCATCGGCTCCAGTACCATCTGGCGAAGCTCGGTGATAGCAACACCCCGCAATTCAGCCCAGCTCAGCGAGAGGACGCTCAGCATGACCAACAGCGCCACCGCTTTATCAAGGTTGGTCATCCGCGCGTAGAGATCATGCAACCCTGGCCACCCTGCCGCACGGCGCTGTGCAATGGTGTGAATCCCCCAGGCCAGCAAGGTCAGCAGGCTTGTCACCTCCACCATGCTGAACATGCGGTCAAACAGGGGGCGCGGCAGTAGATAGTAGGGGGTGAAGAACATCACCAGCGCCAGCCCAACAGCAGGACGGGCATAGATCAACATGAAGAGAACCGCCAACGCGACGATGGTCAACAGAAACCAGGGAGAGAAATAGAACACCCCGGCGGTGAGGGCAGTAATCAGTAAGGAAGGTCCATCACCCAAACGCCGCACCAGATTCGTGATCAGTCCCCCCCAGGTCAGCGCAGCCCCTAACCAGATCGCCAGCGAGGCTGCCAATGATAGGATCAGATGGGCTCCCTCACTGAGGCGGTCGCGTAGAGAAGCGGCGGCTTGCGTAACCAGAGTGGGAATGATCCCTACCCCTCCGATACGAAATGCGCCTGCGGCAAGGCCGCCGGCCAGCAGGGCAGTCCCCACTACCAGTACATCGTAGGCAGTGGTATTGATCTCCGATCCAACCGAGAATCCAGCAATGGCCCATTGATCCCAGCCGCGTTCCGCCTCAATGTGAGCCAGATGCTGGGTTTGGGGTTCCAAGTGGCTAGCAAGCACTATCGGCTCAACACGCGGCTGGTAATCAGGCGAGGTTAACACCGCATACGAGCCTCGCTCGTCGCGCGGGAGAATGCCCGACTCCTGCCCATCGACGGTGATATACAGATAGGCTCGGTAGTTGTCCCGCCGGGCGATGACAGCTAAGCTGCTGCCAGCAAAGGGCACCTCAACCACACTGCTGCCATTCTCGACGATGTCTGCCCCTAACTCGGAGAACTCCCACTCTCCGCTGTACTCGGCCAACGGAACGTCTGCAGGGTAGACACCGGGCCACAGCGCTGTATTGAAGAGGTCGCTGTGTGCACGGAGGGCCTCCGCCGTCGGGGAGAGTTGTCCATCTTGGGTACGTAGCGCAAAACCCCAGCGGGCATCGTCCGGTGAGCTGGCAGGCTGCCAATTTTCCACGATCAACGCCCCCGACCAGGGCCACTCGATCAGAGCGCGCTGGTAAGCTTCTAGCGTCCATTCCGCCTGTTGCTGCGCCGAAGTCAGACCCCATATGGAGGGTTGGCCTCCCCAGCCCGGCGGGAGGGCGTTCCAGCCGAAATGACTGGCCCACAGCGGCTTACCCTCGTCACCATGCCGAACCATCTCCTCGCGCAGCAGCACAAAGCGGGAAAAGTTGAGTAGGTTCGGATCGACTCGCCGGTCGTCCGGGCCGCTATCGAAGCCGTAAGGCTTGCCCGCGACACCATCGAAGAATGGCGCGGCCCCATTCGCATAGAGAGCGCGCAGGTAGAGGATATCGCTGAGGTTGTCTGGCCCGGTTTCCACGGTAGGGGCCAGCCCAGCGGTAAGCACCACTGCTTCTGGGTCAACGGCATGAATGACCTCATAGGCAGCCTGAAGCATCGCCATGTAACCGACAGGGTCTGGGCGCTGCCCACCCCAGCCACTCATCAGGTTAGGCTCGTCCCAGACTTGGTACACGTCGATCCGGTCGCCGTATCGCTCGGCGAGAGCGCGGACATAGCCAGCAAAATCGCTCCAATCGTCCGGGGGAGCGGTGGGATCAGCGGCTGCCCAGCGGGGGGAGCGCCAAAGCACTGCAACAATGTTCAGACCTCGTGCGCTGGCGTCTCCTACCACCTCATCATAGGCGTCCCATTGGTAGAGACCGCGCTGCGGCTCAATCCGATCCCAGGCAAAAACCTGGCGAACCCAGACAAACCCGATGTTGGCCATCAGGTCGAGGTTGGTTGCTAACTCATCGGGGCTGTAGGCCGCGAGGTCAGCGTTGACCCCCAGGATCGGCACGCGCGGTGGCAGGCCCATATCCGGCAGGCCATTCAATGCGCCGCGCAGGCGCATCTGGCGCTGGGAAACGACCGCCGCCCCTGCTAGGAGGCTCAGCGCCGCGCCCAACAAAAGCAGCAGGCTGACGAGGCGGCGGTTGGAGTCGGTCATGGCGTCCAACGGGGGCTGCTGGCGAAGCCGTCACCGGTGACCTGTTGCGCTAAGCCTGTCACTGCATCAACCAAGTAGATATTGCCCTGATGCACAACCGCGATCTGCCTTCCATCCGGCGACCAGGTGAAGCTGCCTGCCTGCAGCCCTGGCTGCCCTTCGGGGGGAAATACAACCCGCCTGTTGCTCCCATCCCGATCCATCACGACCAGTCGATAGCGACTCACAAAACTATCCAGTGGATCAACCGCCTCCAGATAGGCGATCTGGATTTCTCCTAGCGAACTCTGTGCCGAAGGCGGTGAGAACTGTGCAGCAGCCCACATGCCGGCACGCTGAACCAGGTCCACACTGAACTCTCCAGTGGGCGGTACAGCAGTCAGATTGAAGACGGGGCTATCCTCGGCTGGTTCTGTGCCCAGCGGAGGCCCATGGGTAGTAGCCACAAGGACCTCCCCCTGTGGTGACCAAGCCAAGCTGGGAACCCAGACCACCTCATAGGCGTTGCGTGGCGCAAATGACAGTAGAGGCCGCTGCACGTAGGCTCGTGGGAGCTCAATGGTTCCGCCCTCCCCCTCATCGCCAGGAGGGGCAGCCGTCATCTCCTGGTCCGCCGAGGCGGAAGGCACCAGAACGCCAACCGCATCTGGCTGTGCCCAGGCAAGGGTGATTCCGTCAGGGGAGAATTCGAAGAGCGTTCCGTACCAACCGTAGATGCCGCCACCGGATGGCTCCAGAACCCGCAGGGGATCGACAACTGCGCCGGTGGGGCTAATCTGGGCACGCCAGAGATCGTTATTGGCCTGCCAGCCGGGAAAACCAGGGCGCGGCTCGGCGGTGGAGTAGACAATGCTGCGTTCCGTGCCAGGAACCCAGTCTGCGTAGAGGATGTTGGTCAGATCAAGGCGAACTGGCTCAGCTTCGGGGTCGGCTGTATCGAGCACGACCCACAGTGAGTTGAAGGGTTCTCCCTGGGAGATAGCCTGGGGCGGTGTAGCGGTCGCCAGCCCGCCGACCTCGGCAGCAACCTGGATCAGAGATCGGGTAAATAACAAGCGTCTGCCATCGCCCGATAGCTCAAAGACCCGGCCATCCACCCCGCCATCGAGGGTCAGCGGGCGGCGATTAGCACTGTTCTGGCGCATGATCCAAGCATTACCACCAGAGATGTAAGCCAGGGTTCCATTCACCGTCACTGTGGGGAGCTGCCCCTGGCTACCCACCATCACCACCTCGTTGTGTGGCGGTGTGATCAACACGCTCCGAATCGGGCTGCGAGACACCTCAACACCATCTTCATAGGTAATCCGGTATGTCACTTCGGCGATGCCGTTCGTGCCAGATTGGATCAGGCGCCACTCGCCTACCTGCATGCCATCATTGGGAACGGTCTGCCGTTCAAAGGGAATCGCTTCCTGCACGACCACCGTCTCCTCAACCACCCGCCGAATGGTGATGGTCATGCCATCCTCAGCCCGGCTGTAGCTGGGTGGGTTGACCCGATCCAGATCACCGACGGCGATCCCTGCCCGGCGGAGCACGTCGCTGACAGAGGTTTCGTCGGTCAGCACCACCACCAACGACCTTCCGTCGGCGACAATAGTGACAGTGGATGGATCGTCAACAGCAGGGCGGCAACCTATCGAGGAAAGCACTAGCAGTATAGCGAAGGTGATAAGCAGCCAACTGCGCCATCGCACACGGCGAATGGAGCGCGGCCCAGACCTAAGGGACGCAGATGCAAAAGGAGCGATTTGTTGAGGCCACTCCCAGCACAACATATCAGGGCATCTGGAGCACATCACGGATGATTGGCAGCGCCCAGTCCAGAGTGGCCCGGTCGATGATCAGAGGCGGGGCAAAGCGGATGACGTTCGCGTGGGTTTCTTTAGCCAGGATCCCCCGCTGCTGGAGAGCTTCAGTAAACCGTCTGGCGCCACCCGCCTCTGGCTTGAGTACCACGCCAATCAGCAGGCCCTTGCCACGAATGTGATCAACGTGCGAGCTGTTGATCTCTTCCAGATGATCCCGAAAGTATTGCCCCATCTCAGCGGCGTTGTGGACCAGTCCTTCCTCCACAATGACCTTAAGCGCAGCGCGAGCCACGGCAGCGGCAATAGGGTTACCGCCGAACGTCGAGCCATGATCGCCAGGCCGAAATACGCTCATCACCTCATGCGAGGAGACGACCGCGGAGACCGGGTATACTCCGCCACCCAGTGCCTTGCCCAGCACGAGCACATCGGGCCTGACGCCTTCGTGATCGCACGCCATCAGCTTGCCAGTGCGACCCAGGCCGGTCTGGATTTCGTCGGCTATGAACAGGATGCGATGTGCGTCGCACAGCTCCCGGATGCGCTGCAGGTAGCCCTCTGGAGGCACAACCACACCCGCCTCACCCTGAATCGGCTCGATCAGGATGGCAGCGATATGGGGTGTGATGGCCCGTTCGATAGCGTCGGTGTCACCATAAGGGACTGTTACGAAGCCGGGGGTGTATGGCCCAAAACCATCCCGGTATTGGGCTTCGCTGGAGAACGAAATGATCGTGGTTGTCCGGCCATGGAAGTTCCCCTCCGCGACAATGATCTCCGCCCGGTATTTGGGAATCCCCTTGACCTGATAGCCCCATTTACGCGCTGCTTTGATTGCCGTCTCGACGGCCTCGGCGCCTGTGTTCATCGGCAGAGCCATCTCATAGCCTGTCAGGTTGAGCAAGTCTTGATAGAACAGAGGAAGCTGATCGTTGCGGAAGGCGCGTGAGGTAAGCGGCAGGCGGCGGGCCTGCTCGACCAGCGCTTCGACGATAAGAGGGTGCGCGTGCCCCTGGTTCACTGCTGAGTAGGCGCTCAGACAATCCAGGTATCGCCTGCCCTCCACATCATACAACCACACCCCCTCGCCGCGTGAGATGACTACATCGAGCGGGTGATAGTTGTGAGCGCCGAGCATCTCTTCGAGTGCGATCAGCTCCTCCGCACTCATATGGCGTGTCGCATTGGTCACCATGGAAACGATCCTGTGGTTAGAGCTTTCCAAGCAGGTACAACATCAGTGCTTTCTGGGCGTGCAGCCGATTCTCTGCCTGATCGAAGATCACCGAGGTAGGGCTATACAGCACTGTCTCATTGACCTCGTAACCCTTATGGGCGGGGAGGCAGTGCATGACAAGGGTCGATCTGCCTGATAGTTTGAGCAGCTCCTCGTTAACCTGATAGGGCTTGAAGACTCTCAAGCGGCGCTCTTTCTCTGCGGCGTAGGCGGGGTCGTTGAAGTGCTCCATGTTGATCCAGGTATCGGTGTAGACAACATCCGCATCTTTCATCGCCTCTGCAATGTCGGGAGTCTCTTCGTAGTTTGGGTGGGCACGGAGAATGGCAAGTTGCTCCTCATCAACCGCGGGCGGGTCAAATTCGGGCACACATAGGGTGAAACGTCCACCGGCATAGATCGTCGCCATGGACAGGGAGTTGCTGACATTGTTGGCGACGCCCACATAGACCACCTTGACTCCCTCGGTGCGGCCCAGCTTTTCCTTGATTGTCATCAGGTCCGTGAGTGCCTGAGCAGGGTGGTAGCGGTCATCGCAGCCGTTGATCACAGGAACCTCGGAACCTTCCGCCAGCGCTACCAGGTCGCGGTTGTACATCATGCGAGCCATGATCAGCGAGACATAGCGGGAAATGACTTTGCCTTCGTCCGCGATATCGGCCATGCCCATCTGGGTGTGTTGTGTCTGGGCGAAGATCGCGTGCCCACCCAACTCGGTCATCCCAGCCTCAAAGGAGAAGCGTGTCCGGGTCGAGGTTTTTTGGAAGATCATGCCCAGCGTCTCCCCCTTGAGGGATTCGCGCCAGGGGTCCGGATTCTTCTTGATCTGGATAGCCCGGTCAATGATCAGGTTAAAGTCATGGGCCGAAATGTCGCGGACTCGCAGAAAGTCAGTCATTCAGGATTTACTCCTTACGGATGCACAAGAGCCATTTGTTGCGCGAAGGTTACTCGTCCTGAACAGTTGTGATGCGGTAAATCGCCCCTGAGAGGCTCACGGCGAATAACTCACCCGTCTCGTCCTCGCCGAAGGAGCTTAATTGTATCTCTTCATGGGCCAGCTCGGCTACTTGCCAAACCCCGCTTCGCTGCGCCATACCCCAGATCCGCCCACTGCAGTAATCGCCGAAGAAGTAGACGCCTTGAAGTGCCGGATAAGCCATTCCACGATATACGTATCCCCCTGTGATGGAGCATCCTTGGCTGTGGTCATATTCAAAGACCGGCAGGGTCAACCCAGCCTGATCGCACGGGCCTGCGCCAAAGCAGTGCAGCCCCTCCATGATCGGCCAGCCATAGTTTTGCCCGCCGGGGTTTCCAGCGGCTTGAACGTTGATCTCTTCGTATTGATTCTGCCCTACGTCCGCGATGTACAGATCGCCGGTCAGGCGGTCGAAGCTGAAGCGCCAGGGATTGCGCAACCCCCAGGCCCAGATTTCCTCCTGTGCTCTATCGCTGCCGACGAAAGGATTATCGGGAGGGATAGCATAAGGCTCGCTGTGGCTGACATCGATGCGCAGGATCTTGCCCAGCCATGTCCGAAGGTTCTGGCCGTTGCCAAAAACGTCCCCGGCTCCTCCCCCATCGCCAAGGCCAACGTACAGATACCCATCTGGCCCGAAAACGACCTGGCCTCCGTTATGGTTGGCAGCGGGCTGGGCCTGGCTGAGTACCACCATCTCGCTGGCAGGATCGGCGCGGTTAGGATCGGATGTGACTGAGAAGCGAGAGACAACGGTATCACCGCCCCGATCCGTGTAATACACAAAAAAGACGCCAGTGCTTGCATAACTGGGGTGGAAAGCTAGTCCCAACAATCCCTGCTCGCTCGCCGATGAACCGACCCGTCCAGTGATGTCGAGAAAGGGTCGCTCTAACAGCATTCCGGCCTGATAAATGCGGATCGTGCCCCTTTTCTCCACAATGAACAAGCGCCCGCTACCATCCCCTGCGTGAACCATTGCTGTCGGTTGTGATAGGCCATCCAGGACAAGCTGTAAATCTATCTGCAGGGTCTCCAGATCAATCGCTTCATCTTGTGGAACGTCGGTTGGGGCGAGGCTAGCCGGGAGGGCGCTCGGCTGCACCGCGCTTGGCTCAACTGGACTCGTAGCTGCGGAGGGGGGCGTTGAGGGCATGTTGCCCGTTGGTGAGTTTGTTACGTCGGGCGGGGCAGGAGCCGAGAATACGCAGGCCAACGTAGCCAACGCGAAAGACAATGATGGAATCAACGTGTAGCGTGACATACCTGACCTCCGTGATTCATGGGCTGATCACAGCAGAGTGTATCTCAGAGGATCGGACACAAGCGAAGGGGCTAGGTGTAGGTAATAAGAACCTGGATCGCCTGGGCGGGCGATTCATCAAGCATCTCGTACGCACGAGCGGCCTCAGTCACTGGAAACTTGTGTGTGATGAGGCGCGAGATATCGACCTGCCGGAGCATCTCCCAGGCGAAGGCCAGCCGCCGTTCTTTGGTCCACCGCCCAGATAACTCAGGTGTCACCGTACTCACCTGACTGCTGATCAACTGGGCGCGGTTGCGATGGAACGCTCCCCCCAGGTTCAGGTCTGCGCGCTTCTGCCCGTACCACGAGCCTACTACAATACGGCCATTGAAACCGGCTACCGCAATGGCCTGATCAAGCGCTGCAGGGCTGCCAGTGAGTTCGTAGCAGAGGTCTGCACCTTCATAGGAGCGATCCCCTCTCAGCAGGCGGCGCAATTGGGCAATCAGATCAGGATCATCTGCGCGGAGGCTTGCGTTGGCGCCCAGCGCCAGGGAACTTTCCCGCCGTAACGGGAACCGATCCACCGTCACAAGGCTTGCCAACGGCATACGGGACAGCAGGGCCGTCGTCAACAGACCGACAACTCCCTGCCCGAACACGGCCACCTGCTCGCCAACCAGCGGATGACCATCCAGCAGGAAGTTCACCGCCGTTTCCATGTTGGGCAGCATGGCAGCTTGCTCAGGAGACATCCCCTGCGGAACAGGCACCAGCCTATTAGGCCAAGCCAAGAAGTGGCTTTCGTGAGGATGAAAAGCGAAGACAAGCCGCCCTTCCCAAGATGGATCAACCTCAAAGCCTACCTCGACCACGCAACCCACCGCTGCGTACCCATACTTGAGGGGGTAAGCAAACTCGCCGGATAGCGCCTCGATGGTGGCATCTATCGTAAGCTCGCGTGGAAACTGCCCCCGATAGACCAGCAACTCGCTGCCCGCGCTGATCGCTGAGACGAGCGTCTTTACCTGTACCTGCCCTGGCAGTGGAGGAGCAAGCGTTTCCTCAACAACCCTGACCTGGCGAGGTTGTACAAACAACACCGATTCGCGCTT
>Ga0209101_1000253_pt1 | contig 44597 bp, 33 predicted proteins | sample ConPoolayeCmetaG_FD_185481 | JGI IMG/M metagenome (GOLD analysis project Ga0209101, IMG submission 185481) | Hot spring microbial mat communities from California, USA to study Microbial Dark Matter (Phase II) - Cone Pool mat layer C metaG... ... | reverse complement strand
ATGGGGGCGGCGTGGTGCGGGTGAAAGTAGGGCGCGAGGCAAGGATTGACGGGGTGGTTTCCGCCAACGGCCAAAACGCGCTCGATGCCGGCGGCGGCGGAAGCGGTGGAAGCGTCTGGATTTGGTGTCAAACCTTTTCGGGAAGCGGCGCGATCACCGCCACGGGCGGCAATGGCGGATCGAGCAACGGCGGCGGCGGAGGCGCGGGTGGCCGGATCGCCATCTGGTACAAACGGAATATGTGGAATGGCATGCCGATTGAAGTGCCTACGTCTGTAGCCGGAGGCATCGGATATCAAGGCAGCTCGAGCAGTGGTGATCCTGGAACAGTGGTATGGCGACCGCTTTCGTCTGGCACCGTTATCGTGATTCGTTGAATCAGTCCGTACAAAAATCACACCCTTCGTAAAGAAACGCGCGCTTCGGCCTCCACGCGATCCCACTCCTCGAAGATCGCGATGGCCGTCGGGCCGTGCGAGCCGGGGGAGAGTTCGAACTGCGCAATAATGCCACCGGCGGGATCGTAGAGATGGCGGGCCACCTCACGGACCGCCCTTCGCCCAACTTCTGGATCCTTGGCGGGTAAAACATGCTGGCGATCCATCTCGCCCCAGAAGGTTATTCGCCCCTTGCCAATGCGAGCCACCTCCGCCAGGTCCATGCAGAAGAGCTGGGAATTGAGCGCCGTGACGCCAATCTCGATTAGATCCGGCAATATCTCGAGCGTGTACCCGTCGGAATGCATGAAAACCGCCTTGCCATGACTCCGCGCCATGTCGCCGTAATCGCGGTAAAGCGGCTTGAAGAGCTCCCGCCATACGGGCGGCGGAATCAACAGCGCGGTCTGCGAACCCCAGTCATCCATGAACGGAAGCGCATCCACCGGCGTCGTCACCCAAAATTCGTACTCTCGAAGGTAAAATTCGTGAATCAAGGAAAGCAACCCACGCACCTCGGTGGTCGGGTCCATCATGTCCATCATGGCGTTTTCGGTGCCGCGAAGAAATTGATAGCGCTCCCAGGGCCGAGGACAACAGGCCGCGAACATGAACCGCGTCTCATGGTCGTGCGCCCGAGCCACCGTGTCGCGCGCCGCCGTTGGATTCTCAGGCAGCAGCTCCAGGGGAGGGCGTACACGGCGCCACTCGGACAGCTCGGTCACGAGCGGCTCCTTGACCTCCCCATGCACCCCGCGCTGCAGGTTGACAAACCGACACCCCCACTCGTCCACAGCCTCCCCAATGTCGTAGGGATCGCCCTGCCGGACGGAAGAAGGCTGGTAGACGTTCGGCGCATAACAGAAATCGGAAGGCCAACGGCGACGCAGTTCGGCCAGGGTCTCCGGCCGATTCTGCTCCGCCCACGGGATGGTCCACAAATCCCGGGGCATCCGATCGGGGTGCTGAAACGTTAGGGCACGAAGCACTCGTTCTCGAGAGGTCATCATAGGCATTTGTATCCTGAGTCTGTGGGTGTGTGAGGTTGTGGGCATGTGAGGCCTTCGGTCACCTCGTATTCCACGCCATCCTCCTGCACGTGGTTGCTTGAAATGCACCACTGCTCGGCATCGGCCATCATGTTGACCAGCACCCGCTCACCTTCTCATAGACCGCATCCAATTCATTGAAGATCTCTGGCGTGATGTAACCGCAGTGCAGCGCGAACTCCAGCCACGACTGTGTTTCCGCTGCCTCGCTGTCTGCATCGGTGAGTTTGCTGCGGAAATGGGAGAGATAGCGGCGTTTTCGCCATGCTTCGGCGATCTGCTCGCAGACCGAGCGTGACGAACGACGGATCTGATCGGTGAGCGAGTAGCGCTCTTCTTTCGGCCACTCCTTCGAGCATTCGAAGATCCGCATGGCTGCGTCAAACGCCTCACGGTATACCCTCAGTTCCCTGAAATGCTTAACCACGCCAATCCCCCTTCTCACCCACTCACCCACCCACCCACTCACACCCCCACACACATCTTTAGCTCAAGCGGCGCCAGAGGTGTAGGAAGAAATCCCGGTTGTTCATGGAAAGGTAGCGCATCGTACCACCCATCCGGCTGAAACTCTTGTTGAACCGCAGGTAGTAGGCCGGATCCGTCTCCGGAGGCTCGCCGCGGCTCCAATCCCACGTGGATTGCGCCAAATCCACGACCAGGATGTAATAATCGCTCATGGTACGGCCGGCCTGGATCGCGAGATTCTGCGCCATCGAAAGGGATTTTTCGAAGATCATCGGCGACATGACTGCTGATCCTACTGAGAGATAGACGCCTCCCTCCAGCCGGCTGATGGTGTTGGCGTAAGCGAGGAAATCACGCAGGGCACACCGACCTATGGCGGCCCCGTGATTCAAGGGGTGGTTGTAAATGATATCATGCCCAAACATGGGATGGCTGGTGAAGGGAATCCCGAGTCGAAACGCGGCCGCTTGAACACTGTCGCGTTTCCAGGGATGAACGATGACCATCCGACCGGGGGTCAGGGAGAACCGTCGGATCGTGGCCAGCAGATCGGCCGCCGCCGCAGCCTGCTCCGGATCCGTCTCCAAGCCCGCGGCAATACACGCTTTCAACTCGTCTGGGGAAGGCACGGTCAACTCCTCACGTTCAATCATCGCCCCTACCGCTTCCCCATACCCTTTGCCCTCCCAGGCGCCAATGACCAGAGCCAGGTTGATATAAAAACCAGTCTCTTCCCAGTTACCAAAGGCACCCCCCCGAACATTTTCTGCGACATTTTCGCTCGTGGCACCCTGGAAGGCCAGTTCCCAGTCATGGATGATGCCGGCCCCGTTGGTCGCCAGATGGGTTACCCAGCCCGATTCCATTAAACGAATCAACACGGGGCCAAGACCATTTTTGATCGTATGGGCCCCGAACGCGAGGGCGACCGGGCTGCGATTCTCACGGGCCCTTCGAATTCGCGCCACCACCTCCTCCAGGCGTTCCTCCTCCGCCGGCGTCAGCGGCTGGGGCGACTCATCCGGTGAAACGGCATCGTCCGGCAGATGGACACGATTGCGGCGCTCCGCCAACGGGAAACGCCGAATGCGACTTCGATCGAGGAGTTCTCGAGGCATGATTCCGGATCACCCAGCGGTTGTTGCACCAAATCCCAAAAGAACCAGCAACCGATCCATCTGAGAGAAATCGGGAATCACGAGGTCGGCGCCGGCTTGAATAAGCCGGGCCCGTTTGGAGGGATTGAGGCCAAACCGTCGGATCTCATCACTGGCCACCCCGATGGCGACACCACCGCGTTTGTGGGTTTCGCGCATTTCCACCGGGCCATCTCCAAAGGTGACCAGGCGGCGAGAGGCTTCGGGACCGATGTCATCCAGGATGCGTTCCAGCACGACCCGCTTGGCGTCGCGCTCCACAGCGCCCACGGACCCATAGATCCGGCCTTCGAACAGCGGCGCATAACCCAGGGCTTCCGCCTCTCGGATCACATCCTCAACGTCGGTGCCGCTGGCCAGATAGAGTCGGACCCCGGCCATATGGAGGCGTTGAAGGAAGGCGACGGCATTTTTCATCGTGACATCGCGGACATCGAGTTCTCCCCGTTCCAGTTTGGCCAGGCGCTGCCGCACTTTTTCCATCAGGGCGTCGTTGTAGATCGCCTTGTAGCCGGCGGCATCGCGGATCTGTTCGGGGGGGACGCATCCGAATTCCCGGACCATCTCCACAAGCCCCTTCATCTGGACGATGGTCTGAATGCCGGTCGTCTTGTTGATGTAGTCGCGCACGCGACGGACCACCTTGAAGTACAGGGTTTCGTCCGCCTGGGCATACGCGTCGCCCAGAATCGTGCGGATCATCATGGCCTCCATCACCTCTTCCCATCCCTGACGGAGGGTTGAGATGGTCCCGTCGTGATCGAAAATCGCATGGGTGATGCGCAAGGCAGGGGGCAGCGGCCGGATGATTTCGATTTCCGAATCGTCCACATAACGGGCCCGACGGGGATCTTCCGCTAATTCCGGTTCATAGACGTAATCGGGATCGGATCCGACGGCGAGGATCTCCGCGGGGGTGGCCGTTCCGGTCTGAAAGATCTTTTGCACGACAACCGTCGCGGCCATATTCCCGACGGTCGCCGCCGAGAGGGCGTCGCCTCCGGCGCCCAGAACAGCGGCCACGGCGGCCAGAAACGCATCGCCGGCGCCCACGGGATCGGTCCGTCCGAGAATCTGGATGCCGGGAATCTCATGGGCCCCCTGTTGGTCAAAGACCAGACAGCCCCTCGGTCCCCGCGTCACAAATAATGGCCGGTTCCATCGGGTGTAGAGCGTCTGGGCTGCGCGCATGACCTCCTCCCGGGGGATGACCGCCTCGGTTTCACGCGCCGTGCCGCACAGACGCAACGCCTCGTGGGCATTCATCTTGTGCAGGACGTTCGGATAGGCCTCGTGATAATGGCGGCTGTCGAGCACAAAGAGACGATCCGGATGCCGCTGAATCAGCGCGTTCAAAGCCGTCCGGAAAGACGCCGTTCCGTGAAGTCCGGTCCGCACCTGTTCGTTGATGACGATGACGTCGTACCCCGACAGGCGCTCTTCCAGCCGTTGAATGAGATCGCGCGCCGTCTCATCCGCCAGGACATTGAAATTGCCAAAGTCAAAACGCGGCTGCTCCGCGCCCTCGCGGTAGGGCTTGATATAGACGTGCGTGCTCCAATCGCTGGTTTGGATCAATACCCCCGGTATCCCAACGCCCGCCTCGGTCATCAGCCGGCGCATCTCCTGACCAAACGGATCATCGCCGATCACCCCAAACGCGTCCACCTGCCGGAGCCCCAAGGCCCGCAGGTTCATGGCCACGTTTCCTGCGCCGCCCAGCGAGTAGCGGTGTTCACGAACCGGCTGGGTGGGCAAGCCGGTCTCCACCGATCGCTCCGAGCGGCGCTCGTCAACCATCCAATAGGCATCCAGGCAAAAATCGCCAACAACCGCCGCCCGGACAGGGGGCAGCGCCTCCAAAAGGGCTTTCAACGAGGCCAGGGTCATGGTCATTCGTCACTCCGATCACGACAGGTGTGCGCCCGGCGAGCGCGAACATCGGCCGCCGAGTCGTAAATGGTCTGGCGGCTCAAGCCGCCAGCTTCATACATGGCAAAAATATTCTCCAGAGGGGTTTCCGGCGGGACGGTATGCGAGGCCGCCAAAATGTAGCCCCCGCCGTCCGACGTCATGCCCTCGATCAAGCGGCGGGTTTCGCGATAGACCTCTTCCGCCGACGCCCGGGGCAGCAACTCCTGCGTATCCAGTCCGCCCATAAAGGCGAGATGAGCGCCGTACTCGCGTTTGAGTTCGAAGGGATCCATCCCCGGGCAGTTTCCCTGGATGGGATTCAACACCTGAACGCCGATTTCAATCAGATCGGGAATGATGGGACGAATCGCCCCGCAGGAATGGTACGCGACCCAGACCCCACGGTCCCGACCCACTTGAACCACGCGCGCCAGATGGGGCTTGATCACCGTCCGCCACGTCTCCGGACCCATCAGCATACTCTCCTGCCCTCCGACATCGTCTCCGGTCCAAAGCCAGTCGAACGGATGGCGGCGCAAGGCCGCCTCGGCCAGTTGAACCGCAAAATCCGCCGCCGCGGCGGCCATCCCGAAGGCCAACTCAGGATTGGCCACAAGATCCAACAGGGCCTCTTCCATGCCCCGCAGGCGATTCACCATCTCGAAGACGCAGGGCGAGACGTCCACGCCCAAAAAGTAGGGCGAAGGATCGGCCAACAGGGGATCCAAGCGGGCCAGCAAAGCCGGAATCGCCTCCACGGGATAACGGTAGGCGGACACGGTCGCGTCATCGGCCCCCTGCAAGGGGGAGTGGCGAATCTGATTAAAGGGCCCCTCCCGAACCCATGTGATCCCCCACGGATCGTGATAGAGGTCCCCCTCATGCGGCAGACGCACCCCCTCCATGGAGACATTGTTGCCCACCCAGGTCTGATGCACATCGTTTCCCAGAACGTCGGACACCGATTCGGCGGGTATCTCCAGCGCCCGGGCCAGCCGCTGCACCGTTTCCGGGTGGAACCACATGAAGATGGGAATCCGATCGGTGGCTTCCCGACGCAGGGCGGCATGAACGCGTTGTCGCGAGGTCATCATGTGTGCAAGAGTTATAACCGAGAGAGGGCCCCGGCGATAGTCACATTTTGCGTATTTTTTATCCCTTTTTTGCGCAGGATGACAAAGGGCTCTTGCCTTGAAGCCGAATCTTCGGCGATGATGACAGGGTATCCCTTCAGAGAGATGCCATGACCTCACCCACCCGCTACTCCCTCCCCCCAGAAGAGCGCCAACGGCTGCGGGCACTGGCCCGGCGACAAGCCGAACTGGCCGCCCTCCCCATCATGCGCCAACGCCGCCAGTTGTGGACCGATGTGAACGACGGATGCCAAGGAACCCGCCCGCCGATGGCCATCGAAACGTGGACCTTTGACCGCGATTTCCTGCCGGATCGCCTCCTGCAGTGCCAAACCGATTATGGCCGCCGGATCGAACGCACCCTGCTCCGGCATATCCGTCATCATGAAATTCTTGGGGACGACCACGTATGCCCCGACACCTTCGACATCGCCTGGCATACGTGGTGCGATGAGTTCGGAATCGAAATCCCTGAGCACCACGCCGAAGACGCTGAGGGCGTGGAAATGGCCTACCGCTTCGAACACCCCATCCAAAACCTCTGCGACGGCTTCGCGATGCTCAAACCATCCACCTTCGGCGTGGACCGTGAAGGGACATTGGCCGAAAAAGCTTTTCTGGAGGAGTTGTTCGGAGATCTCCTCCCCGTCGTTATTCGCGAAGGGCCCTATGGGCGAAACTCTTTGACCCAACGCGCCCTGCGGCTGATGAGCATGGAGACCTTTTTTATGGCCCTCTACGATTGCCCCGATCAGGTTCACGCCCTTATGGCCTACCTGCGGGACAACGCGATCAACCTGTGGCGTTGGGCGGAACGGGAAGGACTCCTGGTTCTGAACAACGGTAATCAGTGCACGTGCGGCACCTGTTTCAATTTCACAACCAAGCTGCCCAAGCGGCCCGTCAAGCCGGGAGAGGTCAGGCTCTCCGATCTGTGGACCGGCATGGACAGTCAGGAGACCGTCGGCGTTTCACCGGATCTGTTCCATGAGATGATCTTCCCCTACTACCGCGACATTGCCGCTTTGTTTGGATTTGTCTATTGGGGTTGCTGCGAACCGGTAGACCCCATCTGGGAAAAATCCATTAGTCAGCTGCCTAACCTTCGGGCGGTGTCCATCTCCCGCTGGGCCAATCAGGCCTATATGGCCGAAGCCCTCGAGGGCCGATCCATCGTCTTTTCACGCAAGCCGAACCCCAACCTGCTGGGCGTCAGCGCCGCCTTCGACGAGGAGGCCTGGGCCGCCGAAATCCGGAGTACCCTGGAACTGACGGCCCCGCGCGGTCTTCCCACGGAATTCGTCGTTCGCGACGTCTACAGCCTTCACGGCAATCTTGACAAAGCCCGCCGAGCCGTCGACATCGCCCGACGGGAAATTGACCGATTCTATCCGCCCCTTGCCGACGAAACCTGACGCACCAGTCGTAGCTCGCCCCGTTCTGCGCAAAAAACCACTTTTTTTACGCAAAAAGGGAGTTGCCGGAAGTCTCAGAACTTCGTTAGCTTATTAAAAAGGAGCTCTGACGTGCCTCTGGCCACTGGCCACTCTCCCCTCAGTTCGTCCCCAGAACGCCTGAGACATGTGGATGTCGTTCGTGCCGTCGCCATCCTGCTGGTGACGATGTACCACGTCTTTCAGTTCTACGGGGGCTGGAGCTTGACGGCCGCCGGTTTCAATTTCGCCGGGCTGTTCCGTTACGGATTTGTGGGCGTCGAGCTGTTTATTGTCATCTCCGGCTATTGCATGGCGCTCTCCTGGCAAACCATGGCCCGGTCGGGGCCGATCTCCTATACCGAATATCTCAAACGACGACTCTGGCGGATCATCCCCCCCTACTATGTGGCCATCGCTATCTGGTGCTTCGTGGAAAGTCGGGTCGATCTGGGCGCCGTGCGTGCCCGAACCTCTCTCTTCGACATCATCACGCACATGCTCTTTATGCACAATCTCCACCCCTCGACGCTCTATTCGGTCTCGGGCGTCTTCTGGGTGTTAGCCGTGGAAATGCAGCTTTATCTTGTCATGCCGCTGCTCATGGCTCTCTACCGCCGACAGCGTTGGGCGACCTTGGCCGGAGCCCTGCTGCTCGCCTGGTGGGTCAACGCCTGGGTCGCGCCTCGAATGCCTAATCCGATTCTGTGGAAGTACAGCATGCTTTCGTATCTCGTCCTTTTCGTCTTCGGCATGGTGCTGTACGACCTCCGCCACAGGTGGGGCCGCGCGCTTCAGCGCCCTTTGGTGATCGCCCTCATCGCCCTCCTCCTGTTTCACGGCTTTTTCAACCCGTGGGTCAGCGCTCATCTTCATAAAGGCAAATTGCTGGCCTTTCTTCTCGGGGGAACGCTGGGTCTCCTGCTGATTCTTTTGGACCATCCCCGCCTGACCGGAATCGCCTGGATCTCCGACTCCCTGGGCGCCATTGGACGGGCCAGCTACTCAATCTACCTCTATAATCACATGATTCATATTACCACTCGCCCGATCATGCCCCTGAACGTGGGCTTTTGGTATTACACCGCCATCCCGATCGCCTTTGGAGCCTTGATGTATCTGGCCGTGGAGAAGCCGACGCTCCTCCTGCGGCAGAGACTGTTCGCCCCTGCGATTCGATCGCCAACTCCCGCGGCACCATCATGAAGCGATCGTGGAAGGTGACGTCCCTCTTGTTGCCTCTCGCCCTCGGCGTGGCATTGGCCATTCACCCAGCGTGGGGGGACGTCCGCATTCGAGTCGCCTGCGTCGGAGACAGCATCACGGCAGGGTGGGGCACCAATTCCTATCCGTTCCGCCTGGGTCAGCGCCTGGGAATGGCCTACGACGTCCGCAATTTCGGCGTCAGCAGCACAACCGCCCAGAAACAAGGCGATGTTCCCTACGAAGGAACGGAGGCGTTCACCAATGCCCTCGCATTCGATCCGGATTGGGTCCTGTTGATGCTGGGCACCAACGACAGCAAAACCCAGAATTGGAAAGGCCAGGAGGCCTTCGAGGCCGACTACGAAGCGCTACTACGGAGTTTCCTGGCACTTCCGGCGGCTCCTCGCATTCTCTGCATTCTTCCACCCCCGGCCTTCTCCAACGCGTGGGGCATCCAGCCCATGGTCATCCGACAAAATATTATCCCCGCCATCCGACGCGTGGCGGAACGCCACCATCAACCCATCGCCGATCTTGACCGCTTGCTGTCGAACACACCGGAATATTTCCCGGACACCATCCACCCCAATTTCGATGGCCAAGAGGTGATCGCCGCGGCGTTGGCCGATGCGCTCCTCGGACCCCATTCCCCCTTGCCCACCGTGCCTCCTCTCACGCCGCCGCGTTTCGACCTGTGGTGTGAAGGTTCCTCCTATACCCTTCCGCTCATTTTGAACGACGGGACCCCTACTCCCCCCACTCATGCAACCACGGTCAAAATTCGCTGGGAATCGCCTCACCGTCTCCGCGTGGATTTCCGGATCGAAGATTCGGACGATCGTCCCTTCGGCAGCCGGCATGACGATCCCCTCTATTATGGCGATCTCGTCGCCGTGTACTACCAGCCCGATGTCCGATCCGACCGCTATTACGAAATCGAAATCAATTCCGCTGGTGTTGTTTTTGACAACGCCGTCCGGTACAACGCGGGAATGCCGATCTCCGACGTGGCATGGACCGCGCCCATCCCTCCGATCGCCCGCCCGGGCCCTTCGTCAAATGTTTGGGAAGCCACCTTTTGGATTCCGTTGGAAGGGGAGCTCAAACCGGCTCAACCGTCCGAGCCCGGCGTGGGCTTCAATGTCTATCGGATTGATTACAACGGAACCAACCGGTGGAATCTGTATGCCTGGTCCCCGACAGGCACCGGGACGTTCCACCGGCTGGAAAGTTTCGGACGAATTCGGTTGAACCCGTGATAGGACCGTCGGGTCGTTCCAGGAAGAAGCCCGGCGAACGATCGCGGGCGACGATCGCGGTGGACGATGGAATTTTTCTCCACTCGTTATCCGCTCTCGTCGCCCGTTCTCGTCAACCGAATTGGACTACCCGAGCAGTGATGGAGCAAGCAACGATGCTTAAGCGGAACGGAATGTGCCTCTTTGGACGCTGGGCGCTCGGGATAACGCTTGGCCTGGCCACAGAGTTTCCGGCCACGGCAGAGGAACAGCCCGCGCCACCGCCTTTCACGCTCCAGATTCGTCATCTTATTCCAGCGCCGTCGGATCCTGCCCAATGGCCTCTTTTCCGGGAAGAGTTGAGGACCTGGCGCCAAGCACAAAGAGAGGCGCTCAAATATGACGACCGCCACTACCGGCGGCCGGAGTTTGCCTGGGGTCCCTCCAACTATGTGTGTTATTTCGCCATGATGTGCGATGAGACCTTTTACGATCCGGTGAGGGGAGAATACGTCCCCGAACGCCTGGCGGATTATGGGAAAAGGGAGTATGGAGGCTTCGACAGCATCATCTACTGGCACGCCTACCCGAGAATAGGGTTCGATGCGCGCAATCAGTTCGATTTCTTCCGCGATATGCCGGGCGGCCTGGACGGCCTGCGCCGGCTGACCGCGCGTTTTCATGCCCGGAATATCAAGGTCTTCATTCCCTACAAGCCCTGGGACGTGGGAACCCGCCGCGAGGGCAAGTCCGACCTGGACGCCCTGGTGGAGATGGTCGCAGCCATCAATGCCGACGGCATCTTCCTGGACACCTGGCCCGCAGGCTGGGGCGAACTCCGTTCCCGGCTGGACGAGGCGCGTCCCGGAGTGGTGTTGGAACCCGAGCTGGGGTTGCCGCTGCCGCGGGTGGCCGATCATCACATGTCGTGGGCTCAGGGGTTTGGCGACAGTCCCGTTCCGGGGGTGTTAATGTTGAAGTACTTCGAACGCCGTCACATCCAGCATAATGTCAGTCGCTTGAACAAAGACCAATCCCCAGGTCTTCAAAGCGCCTGGATGAATGGCAGCGGCATGGTGGTCTGGGAAAATGTGTTCGGCGCCTGGGGCGGATGGAATCCACGGGATCGGTCCATTCTTCGCTCAATGACGCCGATCCAACGGCGCTATACTCCCCTGTTTTCCGGAGAAGGATGGACGCCGCTGGTCGAGACCCTGGCCTCCAACGTTTACGCCAGTCTCTGGGAAGGCAACGGGCTGCGGTTGTGGACACTCTGCAACCGCGATACGCAACCCAAAACGGGTCCTCTGATGCGCGTCCCGCATCGGCCGGGCGACCGCTACTTCGACCTCGTCCGGGGGATCGAATTGACCGTGCGACCAACGGATGAGGGGGTTGTGCTGGAAGGGGAGATCGAGCCGCGGTGGATCGGTTGCTTCCTGGCAACCCCGCAGGCCGACAGGGGACTCCGCCGTTTCCTTCAGCAGCAGGCGGAGGTGTACAGGCGACGCGAGGCAAGCACCGACTTCCCAGTGCGTTCGGAGAGACTAAAACCTGTTGAACGTACCCGTTTTTACACCCCGGCGGACCTTCCCGAGGGGATGGCGGTGATCAAAGGGGGCGAGGTGGAGATTGCGGTCACCTTTACCCCGCGCGAAGGGGGGACCTATCAGACCCCCCATCGCCGCAAGGTCAGACTCACGCCCTATGCCGTGGACGTCACACCTGTCACCAATGAGCAGTTCGAAAAGTTCCTTCGCGCGACGGGCTACAAACCCCGACACGCCCACAATTTCCTCAAACACTGGACGGACGGTAAAATTCCGGAGGGCAAGAAGGACCATCCGGTGGTCTACGTGGATCTGGAGGATGCCCGCGCCTATGCGCGGTGGGCGGGCAAACGGCTGTTGACGGAGGAGGAGTGGCAGTACGCGGCGCAAGGCCCCGCCGCACTGAAATATCCGTGGGGCAACGAGATGCTCCCCGGCCGCTGCAATGACGGATCCACCACGCAAGACACGACCAGCGTCTGGGCCTATCCGGAGGGGCGTTCGCCTTTCGGGTGTTATGACCTGTGCGGCAATACGTGGGAGTGGACGGAAAGCGAGCGCAGTGACGGCCGCACCCGATTCTGCATCATCCGCGGAGGTTCGTATTTCAAGGCCCACGGTTCGGGTTGGTACACCGACGGAGGGCCAATGCCCACCCACCATGCCGCCAAATTTCTGCTCATGTGGCCGGGGCTGGATCGGTGCGCCACGATCGGCTTCCGCTGCGCCGTGGATTTTCTACCGGACGAAGATGCCCCTCCGGTTCCCCAGACCGATGCGAAAACCTGGATCGGCGACACGGGAACATAAAACACCCCATCCGCCTGGAAGCCGGCCGGCGTGCCCACGCCCAAGGACACGGTCGTCATTTCCGGTCGTTCAAGTCAGGTCATGCTCGCCCAGGCCACCAAAGTCGAGGACCTCTGGGTCTCCCTACTTCTCCCTTCACGGCGGGGCGGGCGGAGGTCTGGTCTGGATCATCGCCACCCATGCGCAGAGGGATGGGACCATTTATCCGCCGCCGGAGCAGACGGCCATGAATCGGGTAATCGAAATTGGGACGGCTCCGGTGGCGGCCCTTTTTTGAAAGGACCCCCATTCATCACGGCCGGCCGCTCCGTTCGAGAGGCCGGACACGTACAGGTTCACAAGACCAGCCGGAGCCGCTCTCAGCCACCTTATCGCCTGGGAAAGTACTTCACTCCCGCCATCGCTTTAAAATGAGCGTCCTGCGTCCAAAGCGTGGCCCCATGTTCGCGAGCCGTGGCTAGAATCACCGCATCGGGCATCGGCAGGCTATAAAGCAGGCTCAACTTGCTGGCCGCAATCGCCAGCCTCGCATCAAGTACAATCACCTTCCCCTTCTGCATGGCGGCTGATGCCTGCAGCGCCGCATTCTCATCCTGCTCTCTAAGCACAACCTTCCAAACTTCATAGAGGACAATGGTCGGGACAATGAGTCGTTCGGAGGCCTTCACGATCGGCGCGAAGTGACACGTGTTGGGACCATCGGTAAAGTACTCCAACCACGCGGAGGAATCCACCAAGTTCATACACGGTCCTCCTTACGCTCGATCTCGGTATTGATCCCTTTCAAAAAACCTCGCAGCTCAGCGATGTCTCGTTCGGGGATCAGCTCAATGCGCCCCTCGTATTCGACGACATGCATCTTCTGACCCGGACGAAGCCGCATGGCTCGGCGAACAGGAAGGGGATAACGACCTGGTATTTGGGCGACAACGTCACAGAATTCATATGACGTTCGTTGTTCGGCATTCGATGTCGGATGTTCGATGTTCGACGTTCTTTCGGCAGCGGGCGTAAGCCCGCCTTCGTGGGACAACGCCGCCATCCCTTGTCCGGCCTGTAACTGGCCCAATTCGGCCAGCTGCCCTCAATATTCCAACACCACGGCCACGTGGCATTGGACCTTAGGAACCACACAGCGTACGGTGCCGTCCGTGCTCCGTTCGAGCCGGAGATTCGTTCGCTCCGGAATGGTGTAGGCGCGTCGGACTTTCTCTGAAACCCGGACAGCGACGGGCACATCGTAGAGCGGCACCAGGTCTTCGATAATCTGGCATTTCCCCCGCTGCATCGGCGTAGCGTAGAGCAGGTGCACCACATAGCGGCGGTGTTGGGGCTGACGCACAAACGTCACCCGCCCGGCCGAGGGCATGGTCACCACGCAGTTGGGCCGGCGATAGATTCTCCGCAGCGCGTTGAGGAAGAGCTCCCGGTGGACGCGCGCGCCATGCACCGCATAGAGGTCGCCCAGGGCATGGGGCAGATAAAGAATGCGTCCCTTCTGCACCGCCCCGGGATGGGCCGCCTTCTCGAGGCGGAAGGGTGTGTTCTGGTGGCCGCAGAATCGTTCATAGGTACGACTGAAGTAGGGTTCGTGAATCGAAGCGAGAACACGCCCGTCTCGCACACGGACCCGCTCTCCGGCGGTGTAGCAGAGGATGGGGGCATCCGGCAGCCGCCGCGCGAGCTCTTTGCCCGGAACAATGTAGTCCACGTCGTAAGCGCCCGGGCCAAGGTAGTCGGCCCCAACGTCGAGCATGAACCGTTGGCCCTCAGCGTCCAAACCGCTTTTCCCCATCAGGAGCAGACTTCCGCCGCCTTTGACGAACGCCGTCAGTTTTTCGGCCTCGTCCGCGCTCAAGCGGACATTCCCGGTAAGAATCAGGGTCTGAAAACCGGAAATGTCGCCATCGGGGGGAACGACGCGGAAATCTATTTGAGATTCGAGAAGCATGTTGGCCGTTCCCTGGTCGTGATTGGCGCCGGGGCCCGATAACCAAAGCCCCAGGTCGGAGGCCGGCTGGGCATCGAGGCCATAGGCTTCGATTTGACGGACATACCGATAGGCCTCGCCGATGTTCCGGTAGGTCGCCATTTCCATCCGGCCGCTGGGGTGAAGCTGATCGCCGAAGTTGCACCGCGCCCCGTACGCAATCATGGCCGCCGCCTCGTAGCGTATCGCCTCGGGGTACTTGAACCCTCCGAATTCACCCCAGCTTCCATGAAATTTGCCACTCATCGCGGCAAAGGGCTTGGAACGCTCGGCAAAATAGCGGGAACGAATCGGGAACCGATCGTATCCGCCCCAGGCGGTGGGCAGATCTTCCAGGTCATGGTGTGTCGAGTACGGATGCCAATCGGTCGCGTACATCGCTCCGCCGCCGTTCCCCGGTCCCCCATTGTAAAAAATCGTCGCGTTCGGCCACTTGGCGTGAATGATCGCATTGAGTTCGCGCATCAGGTGCTGCCACATGCGGACGGAAAACGCCGTGGCGGCCTGGTGGTCGTTCGGGTCAATCCCCTCCTCAGCCATGCGCGCGAGGCAGCGTTGGCAACGGCAGCCGTGGTAGCAACAGATGTCGTACCAGAAGCCATCCACCTCGAAGAGCTCGCAGATTTCAGCCGTCTGGGCCTTGATCAGTTCCAGATAGGGACCGGAGGGACACATGTTGCGCCACAAAAATTCCGGGCGGTGGTCGGTCGGTTTGGCGTTGGCCGGAAGGGTGTCCCAGAAGCGGCCGTCGGGCAACACAAAGCACCAATCGGGATGGGCCTCGGCATCCTGCTGCGACCATCCGATCGAGTAGTAGATGGGACACGTGACCCCAATCTCATGGCAGGCTTCGATTTGCTCGCCCAGCAGATTGCGGCGCAAGGTGGGATGCGGGCGTCCCACCTTCGTCGGGTAATAGCTCCAGCCATGATGACACTTTGCAAAGATGTTGATCCCGTTTACCCGACCCAATTTGAGGGCCGCCTGCCACTGGCGCTTATCGAATGCCGCACCGACGTCGGGAATGTGTTCCGACGTGTGAAAATCCAGATGGACCTGTCGCGAGGGAATCTTGATCATGGTTACGACACCTCCGGTGTTTTTGTTATTTTCCTTCACGCTGTTCGTGCCTTCTCTGTCGGAACGGGCAACGAAAACAAAGATAAGGTGAGTGTGTGAAGTGCGTGAGTGTGTGAGGAACAGCATTCCCACTCACAAACCCACATACGCACATACTCACTTGGGTTGAGGGCAACGCCCGTATTGGCATGGAAAGCGCTTTCCATCCGCCTGTCTCTCCCGCTAGGGTTCTTCTGATCGTCGTCTCCGTTCGGTCAAGACTTGGCATGTCACGTCATTCCACACGGAAGCTGATCGGGGCGGAGGCGTTTTTGACCTTGACGATGAAGCCCCACTGCCCCAGCCAGTTGGCGCACTTGACGAAGACGCGGTTTTTCCCCTTCTTGAGACGCACCTGGATCTGGACATCCTCGTCACTGCGCAGGTTGCCGAGGTTCTCCTCGGTTTCGAGGAGGGTGCCGTTGAGGTAGATCTTGAGCGAATCGTCGGCCCCGCCGCAGAGCAGAACGTCTTGGTCATCGTCGCTGACGATATAGGCCTGCGCGTAGGCGACATAGTAGTCCCAGGTGGGGCGCGTCCAATCGGGCTGACCGAAGTGGCTGTTCAGGTTGTTCGCCGCCCCGGCCCGGACGTTGAGCTTGGCCCTCGTCCATGTCCGCGTCTCGATCGCCCCGTCCTCGCGTTTTCGCTGATAGACCTGGCCCTCCACGGCTTCGTAAGCGGCCTCGTCGGGCAGTTCCATGACCTTCTGCGCACCTCGGCCCACGTTGGGGATCTTGAAGGGGCCGAGGATCAGCCACTCGGCAATCTTGCCGCCGGCCGTGGTCGGAGGCGCCTGCTGGACGCCGGCATTGGTCAACAACTGAGCGATATACTCGTCTGCCCGAGCCTGAACATAGGCGCCTTTTCCGGGTACGTCCCAGAGAACCTGGTCGAAGAGCACCGTGCCCCGGCCGAGCTTGAGCACAAGGAGCACGCCGGGCCGGGCTGCCTCGACCACGCCGGGCGAATCGCTGGCGAGCGTCACGTCGGCCAGAACGCCTTTCTCGTTGAACCGCCCCAATCCGCTGCTCCATGTCCAGTTCAAGTCGTAATGGCTCATGCCGTCGAAAAGCGGGCTGGCGCTCGGATCGAAGGCCACCCAGCGAATTTGGGATTTTCCCTCCGGCAGCGCGATGCCGAAGGCGCGGCAGAACTCGCCATGCAAGGGCGCCACATAGGCCTTCAGCGCGATGCCGAAGGTGCGGCCGATGGCCTCGGCGGTCTCTGGCTGCGTGTTGTGAACGATGACGGTCCCGCCGGCCTTCGCAAAGGCGACGAGCCGTGGGGCCTGGTCGGATGGAATCGGCTTCGTCCCGTCCACAACGACGGCCGCGACCGTGGCCGGATCGAGCGGCGTCTCGGCGGGCAGCTGTTCGGCATGCACGCGGGACAGGTCCACGCCCAGCGCGACCACGGGCTTCAGAGGTTGGCCTTCGCGCTGGAGGTCTTCGATGCTCTTCCTAAGCAACCAGGCCGCGGCGGGCGAGAGCGTCGCCTTCTCCTGAAGCATCAGCGAACAGAAGATGGCGCGCCCCTTGCCCGCCACCACCTCAAGCATCGGGGCCAGGGAGAGCCCCTGTCCCGCATCCAGCGAGCCGATGCCGGCATCCATAAGAATTCGGAAGTTGCCCTGGTAGGGCCGGCTCAGCGTGTCCTGCGCGACGATGAAATCGTCGTATCGCTCGTCGCCCTTCCACTCCGGCCACCAGAAGGCGGACACCGCGGGGAGGCCCGCGATGATCGGGTGCTGTCTGGCGCGCGGATGGGCAAAGGTCACTTCCTGACCGCTGTCTATCAACGGCACGTTCAGGAAGAAATCGGGCAATCCCCGGCGCGCCAGGACGAGGAGCTTGCCGCCCGCGGAGACGTGCCGCTCGAGCTGCTTCCATTCCTCGGCCGAAATGCTCGCGTCGCGCCCAACGACGATGGGCAGCCGCGAGGCGATGGCGCCGGCCACGTCCCGAGCCTCGCAGCGCGCCTGCATCGCCTTGAAGAATGCTTGCGACTCGCCGCCGCCGATGAGCGCGAACCGGGGCGTCCGCGCCAGGCTCGCCGGGGGAAACATGGCGTACTGCTGGCTGTCGCTGTAGACGGTCTTCCCGTCGCGGACTAACGCGACGCGGAGGTTGAGCGCCTGGGGCGAATGGACGGCGGGCAGATCGGCCGCGACGTCGAAGGTCCGCCGCCGGCCCGCGCCTACCGAGACCGGGATTTCTCCGGAGGCCAGGACCTGTGCGGCCTGCTTGTCGATCTGCCAGGGACCGGAATCGTTGATTTCCATGACTTCCGGGCCGGTGACGAGCGTCCACCTCAGCGTCGCATCCAGGTCGCTTCCACTCTCGTTAATGACGGTATACGGGCGGATCATTCTCCGCCCTGCGGTATAGGCCCGGTACAGGTCCGAGGGATACACGCCGATGGAGTTGAAGTTCTTGTGCGCGCAGTCCCATACGACCTCCGGCAGGCTGATGTAGTTGTACATCTTGTCGGGCCGCGGGTACCAGTAACCCATGCGATCGCCGAAGCACATCAGGACCGAGACGGCGCCCTGTTTGCGCGTCTCCATCAGGCCGAGGTACTGCGCCCAGGCCTGATGGTATCGCACCCACAGGCTGCGCATGTCCTGGATATCCTGGAACTCGATATGCTCGTGCGGGTGGCGGAAGACGATATCGCCGAAGGCGGCGCTGGCCACGTCGGCACCAAAGCCCTCGCCCCATTCGTCAACCACGATGGGCTTAACGCGGTCCCAGGCCCGGTTGAAATCGAAGTACCAGCTCTTGTACTGGTACATGTCCGATGGAAACCGCGTGCAGTAGGCGTGGTTGTTGTAGCCGGCGTCGAAGAAATCGCTGCGCCCGCGCAAGTCGTAAGCGTGCGAACTGGTCACCAGCCGGGTGGGGTCAACCTTGCGGAACGTGTCCATCAAGTCCGTCAGGGCCGGGATCGAAGGCGCCCACATGTCCGGCATACCGCTGGTGAAGGTGCACTCGTTGTCGGTGGACCAGATGAGGATGGAAGGGCAGTTGCGGTAGGCCTTGATGTACTCCAGATACATGCGCTTGACATGACCCCAGAAATCGGGGGGGACTCCGGTGGCGCCCGCCGCGATGGGCGGCTGGATCAGCACCAGCAGGCCCAGTTCGTCCGTCCCCTGCAGCGTGGTTTTCTGAAACCAGTTGACATGCGCTCGCACCGCGTTCATCCAGAGGCGGTGCTTGAAATACCGCAGACTATCAAACACGTTCTGGACGTCCAGATTGCCGTTATCGTGGAAGCTCGTGCCGCCCAGAAACGTCGGCCTTCCGTTGAGCATGATCTTGCCGTTCTCGATCCAGACCTCCCGGAATCCGAACCGCGTGAGGCAGGCATCGCAGGAGGGGCCGTTCTCGCCCTCGATGGAGAGGTCGGCCTGGAAGTGATAGAGCTTGGGCGTTTCGGGCGACCAGAACTGAGGCGCCTTTTCGCCCACCAGGGGCCGGTCGCACCAACTTCCGCCAACGGTGATGACACGCCGCTCGCCCGGTTGGAGCGTCTGGTAGATCGGCCAGAAAACCTTGAGGGGCGTCGCGTCGGCGGGCAGGGCCACAATGGGCGGAGCAAGCCTCTCGGCTTCGGGGTTAGCCTCCTGAAGGTCGAAGACCCGCCCGCGAACGGTCACAAGCTGCGGCTTGTCGGTAGCGTTGACGACCTCGACGTCGGCGTCCATATGCATGCGGCGGGTGGAGGTGCGGACGAACACATCGTCAATATAGACACGAGGGAGAATCAGGAGTTCGGCGGGTTGCCAGATCCCGACCTTGCCCTGGTGGATGGAGCAGGGCATGAAGTGCTCGGCGTGGCACCAGAGCCATCCCTCGCCTACGCCGTCCTTCCAAATGCACTTGCCGTCGCGCCTGACCACGGAGGCGTTGATCATGCCGAGGGCAATGCGGTTCTGGCCGGGCCGGAAGACACCGTCAGGCACGGTGCAGACGAAGGGAACCTCCCCGCCGACGTGCTCGGCGACCGGCCGGCCGTTGACAAAAAGCTTCACATGGAAGTACACGCCATGGAAGACAAATTTGAAAACCTGGTTGGCGTCCTCGGGCGCAACCTCGACGTCCTTCACGATCCAGGCCGAATCGTGTTTTTGATCGGTCCATAACGCCGGAGCGGTGTAGTCCAACCAGCGGTCGTCCACCGGCGGAACCTCATGCCCCAGATCTTTCCCTTCAACGGGCAGCAGCTTCCACTGGCCCATCAAGTCAATGGCCTTGCGTTCGGCCGCCCCGCCCACCGTGGCCGAAACAACCACGCCCGCCATGGCTATGCCGATCCACATCCGACGCATGGGTTACTTCGCCTTCGGGCCAATCGCCCGGTTTAAAATTTCACGTTCGTCCACCGCGCCGACAAAACTGTCGAAGCCCTTGTTAAAATACGCCCACTCGGCTTGCCAAATTCCCTCGGCCACGCCCAACCACACGCGGCCCCGGCCCTCATGCCCCCAGGCGCCTTGTTTCCGAGCAACGATCTCCCCATTGAAGTAGAGGGTCATGCTGTTGGCCTCGCCTTCGTGGCCAAAACCCCGAACCACGGTGATGCGGGTCCACTCCTCCGGCGGGAGCGTCTTGGACGATATCAATCCATCACCCCCACCGCCGACGACCCCGTGAAACGTGACCAGTCGGTTCGTCTGAAGAGCCGAAACCCACGATGGCCGATTATCGCCCATCCAAATCACCTGAGGTTTGCTCAATTCCATGACGGCCGGTTTCACCCACAGGCTTACGGTATGCTGCAGCTGATCCAGCAGGCAAGGGTTATCACCCGAAAGCAAGAGGCGGCGTTTGGCGTCCATTTCGAGCGTCGTGCCGAACTTTCCGCGAACGTAGCGGAACGGCCGATCGCCGGCGGCCAGATCCTATCCTCCGGGGCCGTAGTCGCGGACCCCCGATGGCTCCAGGTCGTCGAAGGGCCACAAGCCGAGCGTGTGCTCCCCCGCCATGCTGGCTGGTCATGGCGAGATCCAGGGTGTTTTCGTTCGCATCATCAGCTCCGTTCCTCATTGTCCATGGCGGCTGAGCGCTTCCTGATAGGCGGGCAGCGACGTGACGAACTCCGGCCGTCCGCGGCGCATAAAGGGACTGTCGCGCACCAACGCGACCGCGTCGCGCGCCGCCTCAGCGTTGCCGTTGCTGGCGTAGAGCTCCGCCAGCGCCAGTGCTGCTTCCGCCCACGCCTGCACGCTTTTCTCGATCTTCTTGACCTGCTCGGCAATCACGCCGACCGGTGTTAGCGCCGTGAGTAGTTCCTGGACGGCCGCCCGGTGCATCTCCAGCTCGTCCGGCGCCGCCGCCATCTGGAAGCGTCCGGCCAGCAGCGTGCGCTTCAGCTCGCGTACCCGCCCTTCAACGGACGTCCCGATCAAGTCCGGCAGTTTTTCGATACGCGGCCGATACCATCGCTCACCGTCGCTCGGTCGGTCGTAGCCCGGGAAATACGCAGGTCCCAACTGCTCGGGGGAGGGATCCGAAAGTCCGTTCTCAATCCGCATGGCCGTATGCCGAGCATATTGACCGGGAATACCAGCCGGGTCCAGTTCCACGGCACGACGCAGGTATTCCAGAGCCCGCGCGTTGTCACCCAGCCGCCGAAAGGAAAGTCCGGCCATTCGGAAATACTCGGCATTGTTGCTTTCGACCCCCAACGCCTTGATAAACCACTCAGCGGCCCCAGCATAATCTTGGGCGTCAAAAAGAGCCGCTCCCCTTTGGTAGAACGTTGCCTCGTCCGCCTGGGCTTGCCTCAACCCAGCCACCCCTACGAACGCCATCAGCAAAATCGGCAGGATTCGTCTCATATCACGAACACTCGTTATAGGGTCATGAGATATTCCTCTCATCCTACTCTGACCCATTATTTGATCGCCATCCTTTTTTGCGCAAAAAATATCCGGTTTTGCGTAGGGTTTCGGCATCCGACGCGATCTCGTCCTTCGCCACGAGGCCCCCATGCGGTTGATGCGATGGAGCATGACGGACAAGTCACCCAACCGATCCGGTGGGAAAGCCTCGCTGGCCCGTTATTCCACGGTCACACTTTTGGCCAAATGGCGGGGTTGATCAATGGGGCAGCCCCGCGCCCGCGCCGCGTAGTAGGCCAAGAGCTGCAAGGCCACCGTGGCCACAATCGGGCAGGCCCACTCGGAACACTCCGGAATCTCGAGAACACAATCCGCCACTCGCCCCACCTCGTCATCACCCCGCGTTCGGAGCGCAATCACCGGCGCCCCCCGCGCGCGGCATTCCTGGATATTCGCCAGCATGCGCTCATACCCCGGCGTTCGAGGCGCCAGCGCCAACACCGGCACGCTCTCCTCCAGCAGTGCCAACGGCCCATGCTTGAGTTCAGCCGCATGATACCCCTCGGCGTGGATATAACTGATCTCCTTCAGCTTGAGCGCGCCTTCGAGCGCCACCGGATACAGAAGGCCACGTCCAATGTAAAAGAAATCCCGCGCCGTCGCATACCGCTCGGCCACCTCCCGAATGGCCTCCGCGCCATCCAGCACCTCCTGCACACGCGCCGGCAGGCGCTCCACTTCGCGTAAGATCGCCTCCCCCGCACTCGGCGACAGACGATTCATCCGCCCGAATTTCAACGCCAGCAACAGCAGCACGGCGACCTGACAAGAGAAGGCCTTGGTGGAGGCGACGCTGATCTCGGGCCCCGCATGCAGGTAAATGCCCCGCCCCGTCTCGCGCGCGATCGTGGAGCCAACCACGTTACAGATCGAGGCGACCACCGCCCCCTTGTTCTGGGCCTCCCGAACGGCCGCCAGCGTGTCGGCCGTCTCTCCCGACTGCGAGATCGCCACGACCAGCGTGTCGCGTTCGATAATCGGATTGCGATATCGGAACTCCGCCGCCTGCGCCACTTCGACCGGCCGACCCGCGAGATCTTCCAAATAGTACTCGCCCACCATGGCCGCATGCAGGCTGGTCCCGCACGCCGTCAGGATGATCCGGGAAAAGGCGGCCATCTCCCGCGGCGTCAACTTCAGGCCGTCCAGCCGGGCTGAGGCCCGCTCCCAGTCCAACCGCCCCCGCACGGTGTCTTCGATCGCCCGCGGCTGCTCGAAGATCTCCTTGAGCATGAAATGGGCATGACCCCCTTTTTCGGCGGCGTCGACGGTCCATTCCACCTGGTGCATGTCCCGGCGGACAGGGATGTTGTCGAGATTCCGGATCTCGACGCCCCTGGGCGATATGTCCGCCACCTCGTTATCCTCCAGATAGATCACACGATTGGTGAACGGCAAAATCGGCGTCACATCGCTCGCCACCAAGGTCTCGCCGTCACCGATCCCCAAAACGATCGGACTGCCACGCCGGGCCACCACCAGCCGATCGGGCTCCTCCGCGCTGATGACCGCCAACCCGAAGGTGCCGGTCACTTCCCGAAGCGCCGCCGCAACCGCCTGCGCCAGACCGCTCACGTATCGTTCCCCGATAAGGTTGGCCAGCACCTCGGTGTCCGTTTCCGATTCAAAGCGGACCCCCCGCGCCATCAGCCGACCCTTATGCGCCTCGTAATTGTCCAAGATGCCATTGTGCACGAGAAAAATCCGACGGCGGACATCCGAATGCGGATGGGCATTGGCCTCCGTCGGCGGGCCATGGGTGGCCCAGCGGGTATGGGCAATCCCCACGCCCCAATCGGAAGCGCCGCGCTCGTCCCACCCCTGTTCGCGAAGACGCGCCTCCAAATGGCGGACTGGCCCTACGCTTTTCACCACCCGCACCCCGCCCGATGTTCGAACCGCCACGCCGGCCGAGTCATATCCCCGATATTCCAACCGGCGGAGCCCCTCGATCAGCAACTCGGCCAGCGGATGCCGCGGGCCACAATAGCCAAAGATGCCGCACATCGTTTCTCTCCCTTCCCTCCGCTGCGCAAGCATAGGCGATCCGCTCTCCGGGGACAAGACCATCCCAAAATCATCGGTTGACGTCCGCCCGCGCTTTTTTCACAATCTCCCCGGCTTTTCTAGGAAGGAGACCCTTTGACTTCGACCTCCCTCTTCGGAACCGACGGCATTCGAGGGCGAGCCAACGAATTCCCGATCACGCCCGAAGCGGCGCTTCTGATCGGAAAGGCCATTGCGCTCCTCTGTGGAGCGAGCGGCCCTGGTTCCCGCAAGGCCATTATCGGCAAGGACACCCGCCTCTCAGGATATATGCTCGAAACCGCTCTGACCAGCGGCCTGGTCTCGATGGGCATGGACGTGCTCCTGGTCGGGCCCATGCCGACGCCGGCCGTGGCCTATCTGACGCGCTCCATGGCCGCCGACGTCGGCATCATGCTGACGGCTTCCCATAATCCCTTCGACGACAACGGAATCAAAATCTTCGGCCCCGACGGATTCAAGATCTCGGACGAGATGGAGGCCGCCATCTCCCGCCACGTGCAGACCGGCGATCTGAGCAGCGCGCACATTCGGAGCGACCAGATCGGCAAAGCCTACCGGTTGGACGACGCCCCCGGCCGATACATCGAACACGTCAAATCCTCCGTTCAGAGCTGCCGCTTCCAGGGCTTGACCGTCGCCCTCGACGGCGCCAACGGCGCCGCCTACGCTGTCGCCCCGCTGATCCTCCGGGAGCTCGGCGCCCGCGTCATCAAGGCCTTCTCCGAACCCGACGGTTACAACATCAACAACGGCTGCGGGGCCCTCCACCCCGAAACCGTGGCCGGCTTCGTCCGTCAGCACAACGCCGACGTCGGCATCGCGCTCGACGGCGACGCGGATCGCATCGTCTTCTGCGACGCCGAGGGGCGAACGGTGGACGGGGACCGCATCATTGCCATGTGCGCGCTGGATCTCCATGCCCACGGCCGACTGGCGCGAAATACCTGCGTGGTAACCACCATGAGCAATCTCGGCCTCCATGACGCGCTGCGGCAGGCCGGCATCACGGTCGAAACCACGGATGTGGGGGATCGTCTCGTCATCGAACGGCTGCGGGCCATCGGCGGCAACCTGGGCGGCGAGAAGAGCGGCCATGTGATTTTCCTGGATTATGCGACCACGGGCGACGGCATCCTCACGGCGCTCCAGGTGCTTCGGCTGATGCGGGAACGGGGCGCGACGTTGGCCGAACTGGCCGCCTGCATGCGGGAATACCCGCAGCGTCTCGTCAACGTGGAGGCCCCCCGACGCCCGCCCCTCGAGTCGTTGCCTCACCTCCAGGAAGCCCTGCACGAATGCCACGCCGCGCTTGGTCCTTACGGGCGGACTGTGGTGCGCTACTCCGGAACCGAACCCCTGCTCCGCATTCTGGTTGAAACGCGCGAGGAAGCCGACGCGCACCGGTGGGCGGAGCGGTTGGCCGCCGCGGCGCGTAAGGATTTAGCACCATGAAGGCTCGCCTCCATGAGGCCGGCGATCCTGTGGCTTTCGAGCCACTGACGGTTAATCGCCCGCTGGGCGCCTGCCCCGTGGCAAACCGCCCCCTGCGAGACGCTCAGCAGGAGGAGCTTCGCCGGGCCGGTTGTTCGCTTGACCCCGCCCAACCCGGCGAGCCGGTCCTGATCCTCCGCGACGATGCCTGGTGCTCCGCGGAAGCCCTCGCCCCACTGGTGGACTCCGGCGCCGGCATCCTTCGCGACGCCCAAGAGGGTGTGGCCCTGGCCTGGATCGGCCCAGCCGACGCTCCGCCAGAACCCCGGCCCCAGGATCGAACCCACCCGGAGGCCTTTCTCCTCCGCCACGCCTGGGATCTGCTTCGCGTCAACGAACTCTTGCTGAATCGAATCCCCGATAGTTGCCTCGAAGGAATCCTGAGCCCGTCCGTGGTTGTGGACGGTCGGCTCGTGCTCGGGAAAGGGTCCGTTATTCTGCCCGGAGTCTATATCGAAGGCCCCGTGCTCATCGGCCAGAACACACGGGTCGGTCCCAATGCCTACCTGCGAGGCCCCACGACCATCGGAGACGAATGCCGAATCGGCCAAGCCGTCGAGATCAAGAACGCGATCCTCATGGCCGGAAGCACGGTCGCCCATCTGAGCTACTGCGGGGATTCCATTCTCGGCGAGCGGGTCAACCTCGGCGGCGGAACGATCACCGCCAATCTCCGACATGATCATCGCCCCATCCGAACGGAAGTGGCCGGCCGGCTCATCAATACCGGGCGGCGCAAATGTGGCGCGATCCTAGGCGACGGCGTCCATACCGGCATCCATACCAGCCTCTACCCCGGCCGTAAACTCTGGCCGGGGGCCACAACCCGGCCCGGCGAAATCGTCACGCACGATCTCCGGCCGGGCGATCCCACCTGAAGAGGCCGCTGCACTCCCGGCGGGATAGTCCACCAGGCAGGAGGACTGGGACGCCGTCCCAGGCCGATCCAGGCCGAGTTCCCTCAGCACGCCTCGAAGGTAGTCCCGACCCGCTCGAAGCCGCTCCTCCACCTCTTCGACGTGCGGCCGGCGGTCATAGACCACCGGATCAGGCAGCGTCCCATTGCGAATCCGCTCCGTTCCCTCCCACACGAGGGCCATGAAGCGGCCCATCTCCTCCAGCGTCAGGTCGGGATGGAGCCGGAGCCAGGACCGCTCGAACACGGGAAAATCGAAGAGCCAGTTGTGATCCTCGATCGAAAGGGGAAGGTCCGGCGTATATTCCGCCAGAATCGGAAGTATGGTCCGCCATTTCAACTGCCCCCGGCGAGGCCTCCACTTTGGGATGCCTATGCCGTCTTTCCAGAGGCCTCATGTGGATTCGTCCACACATGGGGTGTAGGTTCACGGGCAAATGCCGATGTGAATCGCCGGCATCGACCAAGGAAGTTGCCTCCGCCGCCGTGGCCCACATTCCCTTCGCTCCTCTCGCTCATCACCCACATGCCCTCGCTTGGCCCATGCAACGAGACATATATGGCCCCACCCCCTTGCGAGTGGTCGCCGTTTTCATGGCGCGGATAAGCCGCCAAAGTCCGGCCGTTTTCGGGGTTGACTTGCCCTCAATTCCCATCCAGATTAGATCTGAGTATCAAAAAGCTTCCGGATGCATCGCTGAGAAACAGGTGAGTGGGGTTTTTAAAAGAGGGCTTGGTCATGACCCATCGGCTCTGGATGGCAACGGTGGTCAGCGGACTGGTGGCAGGCGGTTCGCTTCTGGCGGGCAGCACCATCTCGCAGACCGATTTGTTCAACGATGGTCTCTTCAACAGCCAGCTGTGGAAGCCCAACGGCTCTTCAAACGGCCGGCTGCTGGAAACGGGTGGGCACCTCGCCTTGGATACCGGATCCGGAGATCCGCTCGGATGGACGTTCGCCATGTGGTTCTGGAAACCGGCTTACGTGTTAACCAACGCCGACGTGCTGGAGTTCTCGATGCTGATCTCCATGCCCACCCTGACCGGTTTGAGTTCGATGCAATATTGCCACTTAGGGGGAGGATTGAAGGAACGGGGCACATCAAGCATTTTGTATTATGTCGTCACGCAACACGACACCGGACGGCACTTTCTGATTCAAACCGAGGAGCAGGGGGGCGTCACCATAGGGGTCGGCTATGAATTGCCACTGACGGCCACTCGCTTCTACATTAAACTTCGTTACGTCAATTCGACGGGAAAAGTCTCCTTCTGGTACCGCGGGGTCCATCAGACCACGTGGACCAAGCTCGGAACGAACATCAACCTGCGTCACCGGTGGGGAAGGGACGGCTCAACGTCACTTGCCGTCCGGCCGTTCGTGTATGGTTCCACCGACCATCTGCTGGTGACGCCTGAGGACAAGATTTACCTGGATAACGTGACCGTCACTCACTGGTTGAACGATTGATCGTTCGGCGCGGTCATCCGTTGACCATAAATCGTTGCAAATAAGTGGCCAACCGATTGGCCAGACCGGCCGATGACATGGCCCGCTGGAGTAACGGCCGCCTCACGCCAGGTGGGGTCCCTGCCAACTGTCCGGCGGGTAAGGTCCGCCCGCCGGCTTTCAGATAGACGCCCGTGCGGGTACCGTCCGGTTTCCGAAATTCAAAGGCCACCCGGAGCCCAGGCGGTCGCGATAGAACGCCACGGCCTCATCCAGCCGTTGCACCACCAGACAGACATGGGCGATCGTCGTAATCATTCGAACACCTCGTTCAGGCCAATTCGCGGGCGGCTTCGGCCATTGCTAACACATTTTCGGGCGGCACATTCGGAAGCAACGCCTCATGGCTGGGACTGACGATCCAGCGAGGTCCAAAAAGAGGGCGAAGCCGGCGGACTTCCTCGCGAATCTGGTCGGGCGTTCCACGGACCAGAAGCTCCTGCGTATCCACACCCCCAATCCAGCACAAGCGCCCACCAAACTCCCGCGACAGCCGCTCGGCCTCCATCCCCGCCGCCCTGGCCTGCAGGGGGTGAAGCGCATCCACGCCGGCCTCGATCAACCGCCCGATCACCTTGCGGATCGCGCCGCAGGAGTGAAGAATGACCCGATAACCAAACTGGTGACCAAGGTCCGTGAACCGCCGAAACCAGGGAAGAATAAAGGTGTCGAACGCCTCCGGGCTGACCATCACGTCCAGTTGCGTCCCGAAATCGTTGCCAAAGAAAAAGGCATCCATATCCCGGCCCGCCGCCTCGAAAAACCGGACATTGGCGGTGTAATAAAAGCGACCCATACACTCCGTGGCCGCCTGAACGACCTCGGGATGAGTGTACATTCGGATAAAGTAGGTCTCCATCCCGAAAAAGTCCATGAGTTCATGAAAGAAACAGGTCCAAAAACCACCGGCCCGATAGTAAGGCCCTGCCGCTCGCAGGGCCGCAAGGGTTGAATCGAAATTAAGATAATCCGGATTGGGCCAAGGCAGGCGATAGACCTCCTCCGGAGTTTCACATTGGGCCAGAAGTGGAGGAGCGCCGCCGGGTGAACGCTCGACAAAGGGCCCCCAGAGCGACGACCGGTCAGGCGCCTGGTAGACGCCAGGCTCGAATTGTGGACAAAACCATCGAAAATCGTCTCCCAGACGAACCCGCAGCTCCTCCGGGGTCGTTGTGCCGAAATAGCGATGATAAATGGGCCATGTGTCGGCATGGGGGTTGCCAAGCCAGAAACCGCACCGGTCGGCAGCCTCGCCCGCCATCAATCGCTGAAGACGCTCTCGACTATCCATGGCCTGGCATCATAGCACACGCGACCCAGGCCATCCACTCTTTTGCGACCGAACTTGGGATTGACGGGATAGAGGAAAAGAGGTTAAGGTGTCCCCCATTCCGAGGGGAGCGACTGTTATGCGATGCCCGCGGTGCGGGAATCTCGACGACAAGGTGATCGACAGCCGGACCGCTCGTAACGGCGACGTCATCCGCCGACGCCGGGAGTGCTTCCGGTGCGGCCATCGTTTCACCACGTACGAGGAGGTCGTCAAAAACCGCCTGCGGGTCGTCAAGCAGGATGGCCGCCGCGAGGATTTTGACCGCCATAAGCTCGTCAACGGCATCCAACGCGCCTGCGAAAAACGGCCGGTGAGCCAGGAGCAGATCGAGTCGCTGGCCGATTCCGTCATCAGCGAACTCGAAAGCGAATACGATCGCGAGATCCCTTCCTCGGCGATCGGTCGTAAAGTGATGGACAAGCTGAAGGCGCTGGATGAAGTCGCCTACGTCCGGTTCGCTTCCGTGTATCGTCAGTTCACGGACGTCAGCCAGTTTCTGGCCGCCATCCAGGGGCTTATCCCGAAACCGGAAGGGAAAGAGTGATCGCGTTGTCCCCATCCGTCTTCCCTCCTGCGCTGGAACGGCTGGCCGATGACATTGCCGTCCTGTGCGAGCCGGCCGGGGAATTGACACCCTCCGAACGGGGACACCTGGCCAAGGCCGTCGCCTTTTTCCTTGAAGAGCGACCGGCGTGGGCGGTGGAGCGGGCCACGCTCTCCCGCGCCACCGCCAGGGCCATTCGCTCGATCGGTTACCCGTATGCCGCTACCCGTGTGCTAGCCAACGGGCTGGGCCTTCTTCGCCCCCTCTCCTCCGCCCTGGCACCCGCCCTTCCGGCATGGGGGCTGGATCTTCTCCCGCTCGCGCTGGACCCGCGCGACCGTTGCGAACTGATCTTTTTCCGGGCCTTCGATGCGTTGTTGCGCGCCGTCGCCCCCTTATGGGACGAGACGTCCGGAAGCGGAGCGCTGGGGTTCCGACGTCTGGACCCGGCGCTCAGCGCTCTCCTCGGCGACAGCATGTCTCCCCGGCAGCGGCAGGCATGGCGCCTGGAAATCCTCGCCTACGGCCGCCAACGGCTGGAGAGGCTGGCCCGGCCGCGCGCGTGGGCGACCGTCCCCCACCTCTTTCTGCTCGACGGTCTCCATTCCTGAAAAGGAGGTGGAGATCCGTTTAACCAACCCAGCACCTCAAAACAGGAGAACGATCCTCATGCTCCCCATGAGCCGAATCCAGAAGGAACTTCGCCAAACCCTCGGCCGCACCGATCTCCCCATCCGCGGCCAGCGTCTTCAGGGAAAGGTGCGCGACTCCTATGTGCTCGGCGACGGACGGCGCCTTCTGATTGCGACGGACCGAATCTCCGCCTTCGATTGCGTGCTCGGCACCATCCCCTTCAAGGGGCAGGTTCTCAACCAGATGGCCACCTTCTGGTTCGAAAAAACAGCCGATATCGCCCCCAACCACGTTCTGGACGTCCCCGATCCCGCCGTCATGGTCGTCGCCGAATGCGAACAGCTCCCCCTCGAATTCATCGTGCGCGGCTATATCACCGGCGTCACCGAAACCTCGGCCTGGACCAACTACCAGCGGGGTGTGCGAAACTTCTGCGGCAACATTCTTCCCGACGGGTTGCGCAAGGACCAAAAACTGGAACGCCCTATTCTGACCCCAACGACCAAGCATGAGAAACACGACCGGAACGTTTCGCGTGAGGAGGCGATCGCCGAGGGACTTATTACCCCGGAACTCTTCGACGCCGCGGCCGATCTATGCTTTCGGCTCTTCGAGCGTGGACAGCAGTTCGCGGCCACCCGGGGGTTGATTCTTGTGGACACGAAGTATGAACTGGGGCTCTGTAACGGCGTTTTAACCGTCACCGATGAGATCCACACGCCAGACTCCTCCCGCTACTGGTTCGCCGATACGTACGAAGAACTCTTTCGAGCAGGCCGGGAGCAGCGCAAACTGGACAAGGAGTACGTCCGAGAGTGGCTGGCGGCCCAGGGTTTCCGGGGTGAAGGCACTCCGCCGGTCATCCCCGACGAGGTGCGGGTCGAAGCGGCGCGCCGCTATATCGAGGCGTATGAACTCATCACCGGCTGTCCTTTCGAAGTCTCCGAAGAACCGCCGATCGAACGGATCCAACGCAACCTAAGATCCCGGGGATATCTCTCCGGCTAATTCCGACGACCGATCAGACGGCGCAGAAAGGTCACGGCCCGCCGGATATCCGACCGAACAGCGCAAAGGGCTCAATGCCCAGATTACGGCAAAATCTCCGAAACTCCTGCCGATCCCGGGCGGTCATCGCCTCTGGAGCAAGCGGCCCGTCAACGACATAGACCTGGAACCCATCCGCGCCGAGCTCCTTTGCCTTCCGAATCCCCTCCAACGGGGGCAACCGGAAGGAATCGCTCAACACTCCAATCTTGAAGTTCATGATGTTCTGTCCTCCTCCGTGGAGCAACGGGTCACGAGCTTTTTCCCGAGCCCAAGCAGAAGACCGACCCCCCCGCACAGACAAGCGGTAACCGCCAGAACCGCATAAAGGTTGGCCATCGGACGAATCCCCTGCTCAGCCCATTGAACCACGCCCGGATAGGCCCAGCGAATGATCAGCAGGAGAATCCAGACGGTCAGAACCAGTACGCCAAATCCTTTGACCGTATCCTTGACATCCGAACCACTCAGGCTCATGTGGACGCCGATGCTGAAGGCCAGATAGAGGAAAAGCCATGTCGTCCATCGTCCCCACGGTTCCAGCCGGAAGAGTCCTCTCATAAGCCTTCCCGCCACCTCAACGATCGCCCACCAGGCCAGCCACCCTCTCCCCGTTTTTTCTACCATTCCTGCCCACGGAAGGAACCATGCGCCGCTCAGCAACCAGCGCCCCAAGGCACCAATGACCACTCCTCCCATCCATAAAGGCCCTGTCCCGATGAAAAAATGGCCCAGCCATGCCCATGGGTTTGCCACCGAGTGGGAGTGCATCACCTCACCAACCGATCCGTACCGGGCGGGTCGAAAAAGGCGTATGCGCTCAATCCGATGGCCGAAGGGCAGACAAAACACCGCATGCCCAAGCTCGTGAACGATCGTCCCAGGCGCAGTCAGCCAGAGGAACCATAACACGGCCTTCCCACCACCCACCAACTGAAAAATCCAAAGGGAAAGAAAATGAAAAAGAATCGCGAAAAAAAGCAGGGGACCCAACAAAAAACCCACCAACGCCACACTCTCGATCAGCCCTTCCAGCAAATAGCGCCCAACCTCGTCCATGGCGCCATTCTACGTGACCCCTTCGCCCAACGGCTACATAAAAAAGCCTGGCTCGAAGGCCAGGCTTTACGCTGAGTTATTGCCCATCAGCCGGGCACCCCATTCGGTCAGTTGACGCTCATTCACATGACTTCCATTTCATTGGATGTGTGAGCTTTGTTGTCAACCAACCTCAGGTCACTTTTATATAAAGCATACGCCATGCCGATATCTATATATGAAAAACAACCGTTTTGTATTATTCTCTGTGAAAAATTTTGTGACAGATTGTCATGTGTGTGGAGACAAAGTGTCCAAACTCCACCGAATTCGAGGTGATTTCCCATTTTTCCGAGCCCAGGATGGGGGCTATCACTCCTTCAAATCCGGGAGCAGACGGGCGATCTCCGCGGCCAGCCGGGGATCGTTCGCGCGAGCCATAGCGGCGTACTGCTGGGCCAATGGATAGGCCCGCTCGCCCTGCATATAGAGGTAAATCGCCGCCGCCAGTTGCAGGGGAGCGATCCCCCGCCGCCCCAGCTTCTCGCGCGCCTCCTCGCTTTTGACATAGGCGTCGAGAAACCGGATCATCTGCATCACCGAGACGGACGACCAAGGTTCGGTACGGCCGCGGACCTCGATGCCCCGGTCGGAGGCGCCGCTGATGTCCACAAGAGATCCGGCCGGAGTGTACCAGCCCCACCGCAGGGGTTTTTCCCGAATGGCTTCGATCAGATACCGCTTCAAGGCTTCCATCCGCTCCACCCGCTCGATGGCCTTCTGAGCCTCGGCCTTTCCTTCTTCCGTCTGGAGCGACGATAAGACGCGCTTGAGGCCTTCCGCTGCTTCGGCAAAGGCGTTCTCCCGAAGACGATCCCGCTGGGCCTCGACAGCCTCACGGACCCTCGTCCGCTCGGCTTCGATGCGGGCGAGTCGTTCCTCCTCCTCGCGCCGCCGCCGCTCGGCCTCCTCCTCGCGCCGCCGCCGCTCCTCCTCTTCCGCTTTCTTCCGTTCCAATGCCTTCCGGGCTGCTTCGATGGAGGCATCGGCCCGGGTCAGCCACTCGCGGCTTCGCTCCAGATCGCCACGGGCTTTCTCGAGGAACGCCTGAATTTTCGGGATAAGCGCCCGACTTTCCAAATCGATCGTCTCAAGCCTCCGATACTCCCGCCGGACTCGTTCCCACTCCTCCCGGCTGATCTCGGACCGCGGCCGCGCCAAACTCTGGGCCAGAATGACCGCCTCCCCGCGCATCGCTTCCAGGTTCGTGACGGCGGGCCAAGCGGCAAAGGCCGTCTCTTCAAACGGGCGAACAATCTCTCCCTCCGTCGGAAAGGAGGGCGGCAGAGCCAATGACGCCAGTTCGGGATCCATCGTCTCCATCTTCCGTCGGGCCTCCCGGAGAACGGCCGCCGCCTCATCGTCGAAAAAGAAAAGCGTATTCACTTCGGCCAGAAGACCCGTCACCCCCCCTTCATAGGAGGCATAGAGCGTTTCGGCCTCGCTCTGAAGGCGTTGAACCTCTTCCTTCCTTTGCCGGGCTTCCCGTCGTTCCCGATACCACCGGCTGATCCCCCACCCCGCCGTCCCAATCCCTCCCAACAGAGCCAAAACCAGGAGCGTAAGCCCGATCGCCCTCCAGGGCAAACGCCGCACATGTTGGGTGGTCCCGGAAGGAGTGCCCGATTCGAGAGGAAGGGCCGGCAAAGGTCCCGTCGCAGGAAGCGAAACCCGTTTGCCTTTCATAATGAGCCGTTTTCCGGTCGGAGAAAGGCCCGTCACCGGAGCCGGCGCCTCCACTCCCCCCATCCCCGCCCACTCGCCTCTCAGTCGCTGAAAGGCCTGCCGCAACTCATCATACGAGCTAAAGCGCTTGGCAGGATCGGCTTCCAACATCCGCGCCAGAAGCGCCGCCGTCTCCGGACGAATCTCGGGGCGAAACTGACGGATATCGGGAGCCGGCTCCTTGAGGCGAGCCTTGATTACCTCGACCGCCGTCTCCCCCTCGAATGGCGGACGGCCGGCGAGGGCATGAAAAAGCGTGCCCCCCAGGCTGTACATATCCGATCGAAAGTCGGGCGCCTGCCGTTTGATCTTTTCGGGGGCAATGTAATAGGGCGTCCCCCAGATCTCGTTGGCGCCGGTCTCAGGGCCAAGCCCTCGAAACCGCGCCAGCCCAAAATCCGCAACCTTGGCCGTCTTGTTATCATCAAAAAGAATGTTCTCAGGTTTGATGTCGTCGTGTATCAACCCGACCGCATGAGCCGCACGAAGCGCTTCAACCACCTCGGCGCCCGTTTTGAGAACGAATCCTTCTTCCAGCTTCCTGCCCTGGCCGATCATCTGATCGAATCGGCCGCCCAAAAGCAGTTCCATGACGATGAAGGGTTGCCCCTTCTCTTCCCCAAGGGAGTAGATCTGAACGATGTTGGGATGACTGAGAGCGGCTGCCGATCGGGCCTCCCGCGTAAACTGATCGAAAAGAGCCGGAATGGCGGCCACACTTTTGAGCATGACCTTCAGCGCCACCTGACGGCCGAGCGCCTCGTCCAGCGCGCGATAGACAATGCCCATCCCCCCCTGGCCCAAAAATTCAAGAAGAAGAAAGTTTCCAAACCGCGCCGGCACGGTCTGAATGGAGGAACAATGGCCGCAGCGGAATTTGGAAAAGGGGGCCAAACCAGCGACGTCTAACGATTTTCCACAACCGCTGCAGACGATCCTCCGGACCGGCTCCGCATGAATCTCGTCGAACGGCGTTCCCATACCACTGCCGATTATGCCCCAGCACCCCGACTGTGTCCAGCCACGGAAAACCCAGCTCCCCCGATCGGGAAAATTCGTTGTCGCTCCTCCCCACGTCCCCTATAATAAGAATGGTATGTTTCCCATGGTCATCCCCAGGGAGCAACACTCCCTGAGCCGTTCGCTGATCCGCCCCGAGGCTTTGCGAATTCTCTATCGCCTCCGCGACGCGGGCTTTAAAGCCTACCTCTGCGGCGGTTGCGTCCGAGATCTCCTTCTCCACCGCAAACCGAAAGATTTCGACCTGGTCACCGATGCCCGCCCCGACGAAATCCGACGCCTCTTCCGAAACTGCCGAATCATCGGCCGGCGATTCCGCCTCTGCCATATTCTTTTCGGGCGCAACGATTTTATCGAGGTCGCCACCTTCCGATCACTCACGGATGCCCCAGAAGTCCCCCAGGCCAGCCGTCGCCTCAAAGCGGCCGCCGCCCGCCTTCCCGCCGGCCTGATCATCCGGGACAATGTATTCGGGACACCGGAAGAGGATGCGCTGCGGCGGGATTTCACCGTCAACGCGCTCTTTTATGACATTTCGACCTTCGCCATCCTCGATTATGTCAACGGGATGGCCGACCTGCAGGCCCGAGTGCTCCGCTGTATCGGCGACCCGCGCCGGCGTTACGTGGAGGATCCGGTCCGAATGATCCGGGCCATCCGCCATGCGGCAGCCCTGGACCTGACCATGGAAAAGGAGACCCGGGCGGCCATTTCGGAATGCCGGGACTACCTGGCTTACTCTTCACCGGCCCGTCTCTACGAGGAGATGCTCAAACTGCTGGCGTGCGGCGCCCTGGAACGGGTCTATGGAGAACTCCGTAAGACGGGTCTCATGGAAACCCTGTTCCCTCCCCTGGCCGAGTGGCTGTCGGCCCACCCGCACGCGGGCGAGGAACGCACCCGGCTCGCTGCCCGCTGGCTCGACGCCGCCCTTCGCGACGGCCGAACCCTTCCTCCCGCGCTTCAAATCGCCATCTTTTTTGGTCCTTTCCACGAGGCCGAAGCGGAGCGCCTCCTGGCTGAAGGGAACGCCCCCTCCCGCAACGCAGCGCTGATGGCCGCGGTTCATCAACACTTTGACCGTCTGCGTCCCCGGATTCTGGTCCCCCGGGTCACCGTTTCGGAAATCGCCCATCTGATGAACCTCATGCTCCGTCTGTTCCGAGTTCCGCCCGTGGCGCGCCACCCGCTCCGATCCCGGCCGCTCTTCGCAGAGGCCCTCGAATACGCCGCTTTCCATGCGCGCCTGACCGGTGAAGGGCTCGATCGCATCAACACTTGGGCCACGGTGGAACCCCTCTCGGCATCGCCGCCCTCATCCCGATTCCCCTTCCGAAAACGCCGGCGGCGCACCGCCCGGCAAGTTCCCGCGGACGGCGCGGATGGTCCGCACGAGGCCGTTCCTCTGGCAGCCCACCCCGCCGAGGGAGAGTCCCTGGTATGACCCCTCGGAAGATCCTCCTGGGAATGGCCCTGTGCGCCCTTCTCCCGGTTCTGCCACGGCTCCAGGCCGAAGAAGAAGAGCCTCTCCTGGCGCTTCCCGAAATCCGTATCTCGCTGCCCGGCGGGGATTACGTCGTGGAGTGGTTGACCCCCCAGGAGTTGGCGCCCTTCTGGAAGCCCTTCCAAACGCTCCTGGAAGAAGGCTCCCTGGATGAATTCGCCTGGGTCCTGCCCTACGTTCGACACGTCCTGGATCTCTGCCAAACCCAGCCCGAGCTCGAGCCTTATACCGACTGGCTTCGGGCCCAACTCGACTATCTCGAATTCGCCGCCCTGCTCGTCACCCTCCATCCTCCGGAACGCCCGCCTCCCCCGCTCCCGCCCCTTCCCATGACGTTGACCGATCTTCGCCTTCCCTCGCTTCCAGCCCCTCCGTCCGTCGCGCCGGACGTTCGCCGAAAACGCAACCAGGATTCCCAGTCGCGCGAACTCTGGAAAAAGACGCTCCAAACCCATCCTCTTCCGGCTTCGGCCATCCGCCTCGTTCCTCATCTCAAAGCAATCTTCCAAAAGGAGGGCGTTCCCCCGGAGCTGGTATGGATGGCCGAAGTGGAATCCTCGTTCAATCCGCGCGCCCGTTCCCCAGCCGGCGCCGTGGGCCTCTTCCAATTCATGCCGGCAACGGCCGAACGATTCGGCCTTCGCCGTTTCCCGTGGGATGAACGTGAATCGCCCACGCGTTCGGCTCAGGCCGCAGCCCGTTATCTCCGCCTTCTCTACCAGCAGTTCGGAGACTGGGCCCTCACGCTGGCCGCCTACAACGCAGGCGAGGGCCGCGTAGGCCGGGCCCTTCAGAAAAGCGGAGCCTCCCGCTTCGACGAAGTCGCCTCCCTCCTTCCCACTGAAACTCAGCTTTACGTCCCCCGGGTCTTCACGCTGATCGAACTGCGCGAGGGCGTGACCCCCGAGACCCTTCCGCCGCCGAAGACCTAAGCTAATCCCAAGGCCGAACCAGGATCTGGCCGCACTGACCCCCCGCCTGGGTCTCCAGCGCTTTCGGAATCTCATCCAGCGAAAAGAGATGCGTAATCATCTTGCCAATCACGGGAGAATCCCGAATCACCTGAAGAACGCGGGGAAACGCCGGAATGGGATAATGCCAAATCCCATGCAACCGAAGCCCTTTCCGGCGTAGGTCACGCGAAATGGCCAGAAGAATCGAGGGGGAAATACTCCGGCATACAAAGGCGATCTGACCCTGGATGCGCGCAGCCTCCCCGCAAAGGGACTGCCCTTCGGGCGTGCCGGAGCACTCCAGACAGGCATCCACCCCACGCCCTTCGGTCATCTCCCGAATGGCTTCCAGGCACTCCCGCTCCGCCGGGTTCCACACCATTTCCGCGCCCAACTCCTGGGCCAGCCGGGCCCGGTAAGGATTGGATTCCACCGCCACTACCCGAGCGCCCCGAAAGACCGCATTGACGACACCGCCCAGCCCCACCGGACCCAAACCAATCACCAGAACGGTTTCAAAAGCGCCAATGGCCATCGCCTCGCAGGCGGCAAAGGAGGGTCCCACGCCACCCACCGCGAGCACCGCCAGTTCATAGGGAATATCCTCGGGAATTGGCAGGAGAAGCCAGTCCGGTTTCAGGAGATAGTGCGCCAGCGCCACCCCGCCTGAGGCGCTCCCCGTAAACGCTTCAAAATCGACGCCGTTGGGACAGTGGATAAAATGGCCGCTCAGGCACCACTCGCACCGTCCGCAGGCCAAACCGGGCTGGACAACCACGCGGTCGCCAGGGCGAACACGGCACGGCTGAGCCACCTCCACCACTTCACCGGCACCCGAGTGGTTCTGCCCGCCAAGCCCATTCCCTTCCCCTCCATCCCCCGCATCGGTGTTCAAGGGCGCCGCCAGCACCTTGACTTTGACCCAATTTTCCTTCGGGACCGGCTCCGGAACCTCGATCACGCTGGCCTCCCGAAGCCCTGTTACCATGGCCTGTTTCATGCGGCACTCCCGATTCGAAGGAGCCTCGCCCCGCGCGTCCTGCCTCGCATGAGAGCGATTCTAACGCCTCCGCCCACCCTGCGCAAGAGCGTCGTGTGAAAATCGGCGGAAAATCACAGGCATTGGAATCTTCCTTTTGACATCGGCCACTCCTCTCCGATAATAGCGACAAGACCCTTTTCAGAGCGATGGCAGGTTGGCCCAACGCCAAAAACACCCCACCGTCGGATAGGAGCAGCGGAAAGCCCAGCGATGAGACCTTGGCGTCGCATCCCCACGTCAAACGAAAAGACCCAGTCCGCGAAGCCTTCGATCAGGACCGCCCAGCCATGACCAAAAACTCCGAGCTTGCCGTTAACCAGGTGCTCTCCGGCTCGATCTTCAAGGAGCCGATGCGCGTGGTGACGGTGCATGACAACGGCAACGGAACGTGGGTGGTCGGTCTTGTGGGCACTCAAAGCGAGCGATTCTACAAGGCGACGTTGACCGCTCAAGACGTTGCGAAGCTCACCATCCGCGACGCCAGTTTCAGCTACGACGGAGACGGGCGCCTCCTTCGCCTTGGCCTTCAGGCCTATTCGCTAGGCATCGCCTGGGAGTTCGACCCCTACTTCGGCCTCTCCCTCTCTCGCGTGGATCCGCTGCCGCACCAGCTTGAGGCCGTCTACGACTACCTTCTGAAGCTCCCCCGAGTCCGGTTCCTGCTCGCCGATGACGCCGGCGCCGGCAAGACCATCATGGCGGGACTGCTGATCCGGGAACTCCAGCTGCGCGGCCTGATTGAGCGCATTCTGATCGTTTGTCCCGCGAACCTCTCCTTCCAGTGGCAACGTGAATTAAAAGAAAAGTTCGACGAGGCCTTCGAAGTCCTGAAGGGCAACAGCATCCGCGAGCAGTATGGCGTCAATCAGTGGCTGGAACGGAAGAAAATCATCACGTCGCTGGACCTTGCCAAGCGGTCCGAGATCCTGCCGGGATTGAAACAGGTCCACTGGGACCTGGTCATTGTGGACGAGGCCCACCGCATGTCTTGGACGCCTCCAGCCCGCAAGACCGCGCGCTACGCCCTCGGCGAACTCCTGCGGGATACGTCGGACCACATCCTGATGCTGACGGCGACACCTCACAAGGGCGATCCCGCGAACTTCTCCCTGTTCCTGCGACTGCTTGACCCGGACGCTTACGCGGACGTGCGCTCCATCCGCGAAGCGATGGACCGCCGCCGTGCGCCGTTCTACCTGCGTCGCACCAAGGAGGCCATGGTCTACTTCCCGGAGCGGCGGCCGGATGGCACCTGGGCCGCCGAGAAGATCTTTACAAAGCGCATCCCGAAAACCGTGGCCTTCCAGATCGACGGCGCGGAATTCGATCTCTACAGAGAAGTCACCCGTTTTGTGAAGCGCCAAAGCGCCAAGGCCGCCGCCCAAGGCGATGACCCCCAGGCCCGTGCGGTCGGCTTTCTGATGTCCCTCTACCAGCGCAGGCTGGCTTCCAGTATCTACGCCATGCGCCACAGCCTTGAAAACCGCGCGCGCAAGCTCGAGGAAGGCTTGAAGCGTGCCCGAGAGCTTGTGCGACTGGCCCCACCCGACCTCCCCGACCCGGACGAGATCGAGGAGATGGAGGAGAGCGAGCGCGAGCGTCTGGAGGAAATGCTCGAAGCCACCCCACTGACGGAGAACGCGGAGCAGGTGCGCGAGGAAATCGAGGAGCTTCGGCGACTGGCCAGGCAAGCTCAAGCCGTCGAGGGCAGTGACAGCGAGGCCAAGCTGTCGAAACTCAAGGACCTGCTCCACAGGGAGGGCTTCTTCGACCACCCGAACCAGCGTCTTTTGCTGTTCACCGAGTTCAAGGACACCCTCGACTACCTCGTCGGGAAACTGAAGGGTTGGGGCTTCCGGGTCGGCTGCATCCACGGCGGCATGAAACCCGGTTCGCGGGACGAACCGGGCACTCGTCTCCATTCGGAGCAGCAGTTCCGTGAGGGCTCCATTCAGGTGCTCGTGGCCACCGAGGCGGCGGGCGAAGGCATCAATCTCCAATGCTGCAACATCCTTTTCAACTACGACATCCCCTGGAACCCGAACCGCCTCGAGCAGCGCATGGGCCGCATCCATCGGTACGGCCAGCGCAAGGACTGCCTCATCTTCAACTTCGTCGCCACAAACACCATCGAGGGCCGCGTGCTCCAGCGGTTGCTGGAGAAGCTTCAGGAAATCCGCGACGCGCTCGATGACGACGCCGTGTTCAACGTCGTTGGCGAGATTCTGCCCTCGGCTCACGTGGAGCGCATCCTTCGGGACTACTACGCCGGCAAACTCGGCGACGCCGACCTTGAGGAACGGCTGCTCGAGAATGTTGACGAGGGTCGCTTCCGCGCCATCTGCCAGAACGCGCTGGAAGGCCTGGCCTCCAAGAAGCTCAACCTCGAGATGCTCATCGAGCGCCGGGCGCGGGCACAGGAACGCCGCGTCGTGCCCGAAACCATCGCCCGCTTCATCCGCGAGGCCGCCGAGTACGTCCCGCTCAAGCTCAAGGTCGTCGAAAACATGCCCTACACCTTCGACCCTGAGCGCACGCCACCAGTCCTCCGAGAGTACGAACGCTCGCAGGACTGGCGACTACCGTCCCTGGCGGCGAATTACCCTCGCTGCTCGACCGACCGGGATACGGCCGAGCGACACAACCTGGAATGGGTCACGCCCGGCCATCCCCTCTTTGAGGCCATCCGCCGGCACATCTGCTCCCGGGCCACCGAGGCCTTCAGCAAGGGGGCCTGCTTCTACTCCCTTCAGCACGAGGAGCCTTCGCGGATTGACTTTTACCGCGCCCGGGTGGTGGATGGCCTCGGCCACGTGGTCCACGAGCGGCTCTTCGCCGTGGAAAGTCAATCTCACCGCGGAGACGCAGAGGGCGAGGAGAAAGAGAAGAATCCAGAAAACACTCTGCGCTCTCCGCGTCTCTGCGGTGAAACGGCATTATCGAACCTGATCCCCTGCGATCCGCCAGCCAATCTTCCGCCGGTTGCCTTCGAGCCGGAGCCTTCTGCGTGGCTGTATGAGAACGCCCTCCAGCCTTTCCTGGAAGAGATCCGCAACGAGCGGCAGGCGGAGGTCTCGCGGATTGCCGAGCACGTGGAACTGTCGCTGACCGAACTCCTCCAGCGGGCGGACGAGGAAATCGGCAAGGCGCAAGAGGCCATCGAGCGCGGCGAGCAAGGGGCCGAGGGCCGCCTGGCACAGGCCGAGAACCACCACGCCGAACTCCTCGCCCGCCGCGAACGCCGCCGCAAGGAACTGGAGCGGGAGCGGTCGCTCACGCTCCAGGCTGTCGAGCGCATCACCAGCGTCCTTGTCCTGCCGCACCCGGAACGTCAGTCGCCGGACGTTCGACGTTTGCAGCCCGATGCCGAGACTGAGGCCACGGCCATGCGGGTGGTCATGGAATACGAGAAGGCCCAGGGCCGCCAGGTTTATGACGTTCACGAGAAAAACCTCGGCTACGACATCACCAGCCTCGACCTGAGGTCCGGCGAATTGAGACTCATCGAGGTCAAGGGCCTGGCCGAGGCGACTGGCACAATCCTGCTCACGCCCAACGAACGCCGCGTTGCCGAAGACCGACGCGACTGCTACTGGCTCTACGTCGTCACCCATTGCGCTACGCGGCCCGTGCTCCAGGAACCCATAAAGGACCCGGCCCGCTTCCCCTGGCACGAGGTCACCAAGGTGCAACATTACTGGCTGGAAGTGGACGCCATGACGAAGCCATTACAAATAAGGGAGGAAGGGGCAGCATACGGAGACACAAGGAAATGACGCTGGAAAGACTTTTGGAGATCGTACGACAAGGTGAATCCTTGGATGTCGAATTCAAGGGAGAAAGCGCTCGTCAACTCTCCGATACCGATTTGGTCGAGGCAGTCGTCTGCCTGGCGAACCGCTCCTCGGAGAGTCCTGGCTTGCTTCTGATCGGTGTCGAAGACGATGGCCGTATAACCGGTGTGCGCCCCCGCCATCAGGACCGGACCGATCCCCTGCGGATGCAGGCGCTGATCGCAAACCGAACTCGCCCTTCCTTGTCAGTGCGGGTCGAGGTGATCTCTATAGATGGTAAGGACGTCATGGCCATCGAGGTCCCCGCCTCCAGGACACCGGTCAGTACGGCGGATGGCAAATACCTGCGCCGTGCGATTGGCGGAGATAGCAAGCCCGCCTGCGTCCCGATGCAGTTTCACGAAATGCAGTCCCTTCAGGCCGACCGAGGACTGATCGACTACTCGGCTCTCGTTGTTCCCGAAGCACGGTGGGACGACCTCGACCCGCTCGAATTCGAGCGTTTTCGCCGCTTCATCCGCGAAAGTCAGGGTCGTGGTGATAAATTGCTGGCGGAACTTCCCGACCTGGAATTGGCGAAGGCGCTCGGCGTGGTGCAGGCGAACCACGAGGTCTTGGCGGTCCGCGTGGCGGGGTTGCTCCTCTTTGGCAGCGAGGAGGCGCTGCGCCGTCTGTTGCCCACCCACGAGGTTGCCTTTCAGGTCTTGGCGGGCCAGCACGTCGAGGTTAACGACTTCTTCCGCTGGCCGCTGCTGCGCGTTATGGAAGAGTTGCTCGCGCGCTTCCGCGCCCGCAACCGCGAAGAGGAACTCATGGCGGGGCTTCTTCGAGTCGGGGTGCCCGACTATCCGCCCGCCGCCTTCCGCGAAAGTGTGGCCAACGCGCTGATCCACCGCGACTACACGCGACTCGGTGCGATCCACGTCCAGTGGTATGAGGATCGAATCGAAATCTCCAACCCCGGCGGTTTCCCCGAGGGCGTACGGCTGGACAACCTGCTGGTCACCCCGCCACGGCCCCGCAATCCGCTTCTCGCAGATGCCCTCAAACGAGCCGGGGTGGTGGAACGCACCGCCCGCGGCATTGACATGATCTTCTACGAGCAACTGCGCAACGGGCGTCCCGCCCCAAACTACGAGCGCAGTAATGAAGCCAGCGTGGTGGTGGTATTACCCGGTGGCAAGGCGAATCTTGATTTCGTTCGGCTTGTGGTGGAAGAAAGCCAGGCCAACCGGACCCTCTCGCTCAATGATTTGCTCATCCTCAACCATCTCTGGTTGGAACGCCAGATCACGACCGCGGACGCCGCAAGACTCATTCAGAAGCCAGAAGCGGAGGCACGCAGCCTGCTCCAGCGTCTGGTGGAGGCAGGCCTCGTCGAATCGCGAGGAGAGCGCAAGGGACGGCTCTGGCACCTTTCTGCGACCGCGTACCGGCGGCTGGGCCAAAAGGCCGCTTATACCCGCCAACGAGGGTTCGAGCCACTCCAGCAGGAACAAATGGTGTTGCAGTATGTGGAAAAACACGGACGAATCTCCCGACGTGAGGCAGCGGACCTTTGCCAGATTTCGCCCCTTCAAGCTAGGGATCTGCTTGCCAGATTGGTCAAGGGAGGCAAGTTAGTCCGCCACGGCGTCAAGCGGGGGGCTTTTTATGGACTCCCATCCATAAATATGGACAAGTCCATACTGGATATGGATAAGTCCATAACCAAGTCCAAAGCATCCAAACCTAGGCAGCGCCCATGATCCCCAAATCCTGCAAACGCCTGGCCGAAGTGGATTTCCCGATTGCCGTGGTGTCAAAACACGCCGCACGAGAAAAGTCCATCCGACATGGGCACCCGTCCACGCTGCACCTGTGGTGGGCGCGCAGGCCACTGGCTTCCTGCCGGGCTGTGCTCCTGGGCCTCCTGCTGCCCGATCCGTGCGACCCCAACTGCCCGAAGGAGTTCAAGGCGAAGGCCGCCCAGACCCTGCTCACGGTGCCCGGATGGAATAGCCCCAAACGACAGGAACAAGTGAAATCCGATCAGGGGCTGCGCCGGGCACTGCTAAATTTCATCGGCGACGCGGCCGACTGGGACGTCGCCAACAACCCGCAATGGATCGGCGTGGCGCGAGAGCTGGTCAAGGCCGCGCACCCGGACGAAACGCCGCTCGTGGTGGACCCGTTCGCGGGCGGCGGTTCGATCCCGCTGGAAGCCTTGCGCCTCGGCTGCGAGGCGTTCGCCAGCGACCTGAACCCGGTGGCGTGCCTCATCCTCAAGGTGATGCTGGAAGACATCCCAAAAGAGACTCACCGCAGAGACGCAGAGGGCATAGAGAGTTTAGCCGATGAGTTGCGAAGGGTTGGCCAGGAGATCAAGGAAAAAGCCGAAAAGGAACTGGCCGAGTTCTACCCAAAGGACCCGGATGGCGCGACGCCCATCGCCTACCTCTGGGCACGCACGGTCAAATGCGAGTCGCCCAACTGCGGCGCCGAAATCCCCCTGGTCCGCTCGTTCTGGCTCTGCAAGAAACC
>Ga0209101_1000252_pt1 | contig 44749 bp, 45 predicted proteins | sample ConPoolayeCmetaG_FD_185481 | JGI IMG/M metagenome (GOLD analysis project Ga0209101, IMG submission 185481) | Hot spring microbial mat communities from California, USA to study Microbial Dark Matter (Phase II) - Cone Pool mat layer C metaG... ... | reverse complement strand
CAATTGCTCAGAACGAGCCCCCTTTAAAGATTTCGTGATGTACTGAGCCTCGCTGAGATTTGTGCAGCGCGCTCGATTGCCTCGATGATTTTATAGTATCCGGTGCAACGACACAGATTGCCTGTGAGCGCGTGCTGAATTTCCTCGCGGGTGGGGCGCGGTTTTTCATCGAGCAGTGCCACACCGCTCATAATAAAGCCCGGTGTGCAATAGCCACATTGCACCGCGCCGGTTTCGATAAAGGCGGTTTGAATCGGATGCAATTGTTCGTCGCGCGCGAGGCCTTCGATCGTTACAATCTCGGCGTGATGCGCGCGCGGCGCTGGCACCAGACAACTCATCACAGCGATGCCGTCGAGCAGGACGGTGCACGCGCCGCATTCGCCTTCGCTGCACCCTTCTTTGGTGCCCTGCAAGCCAATGTCCTCGCGCAACATTCGCAGCAAACTTTTGTCGTGCGCCCCTTGAATTTCATACGACTTGCCATTCACCACCGTTTTGATGACATCCGAGTTTTCAACCTGCAACTTGAAATCTGAAACTTGAAACCTGCCATTCGTTTTGCCCCACAACATCACTGGACGCGCGGGAAAATCGGCGCGTTCTGTACCGTCGCGCAGTTGGCGCAATGCGCGCGCGACCAACACGCGCACCATCTCGCGCCGATAGTCGGCGGGACCACGAATATCATCAATTGGACGCGCCGCGTTCATCGCTAGCCGCGCGGCTTGCTCGATTGTTTCAGCGTCGAGCGTTTTGCCGATGAGGAATTGCTGCGCGTCGGTGGCTACCGCGATGGTTGGCGCGACAGAGCCGAGCGTAATCCACGCGGATTCGATGGGAGATTGGAGAGTGGAGATTGGAGATTGGGTTGATACAGAATCTCTAATCTCTAATCTCTTTTCTCTAAAACCCAGAACAACGGCAACATTCACCACCGAAATCGCCTGCGCGTGACGCAAACCCAGTTTGATGAAGGTGCCGCATTCGTTGGCTTTGAGGGCAGGGAACGAGATTTCTGTGAGCATTTCGTCCGGTTCAAGTGCGGTCTTGCGGACGCCGCGCACGAACTCTTCGAGCGCGATCTCGCGCTTGCCGCGCGCTTTGCTTTGCAAGGTCACCCACGCGCCCATTGCCCACAGCGGCGGCAGTGTGTCGTTGGCTGGCGAAGCGGTGATGATGTTCCCCGCGACGGTGCCGCGATTACGAATCTGCGGCGCGCCGACCTCCCAGCACGCGCGCACCAGTGGATAAGCGCGTTCGAGCAGCAGGGGGTTGCCCACGACTTGATTGTGTGTCACACTCGCGCCCAGATGAAAGACGCCGTCTTCAAAACGAATTTCATCCAGACCCGGCACGCGGCTCACGTCAATCACGACGCGCGGCGCGCGCATCTTGCGTTCGATCTCCAGCATCAAATCGGTGCCGCCGTTAATGATGCGCGCGTCGCTGCCGTACTGCGCCAGTATGTCGAGCGCGTGCTCAATGGATGTTGCAGTAACGAATTTGTCCCACATAGTCCCTCGTACGAAAAGTGTCCATCAGCCTTGAGTATTCAGATGCCAGTCAGTTTTCTGCGCGCGTAAGCAAGAAATTCGCGCACCGCGTTCTCAGGGTCTTCAGCAAGAAAACTTTCGATGACCTCTTTCTCCCAGCAGTTGTTGCAGACGCGCGATGCGGTGGGTGAGATAATCTACATTCTGAAAATCCTCCAGGATTTCATCTTCCTCGACTGTACCGGCTCGAATCAGTTCGTCCATCTCTTCTAAGGAACGTACGCCAAAGCGAGCGCAGCGCGCGCGCCGTTCGGCATCCAAAGCGTGGATCTGCGCGCGCAACAACGCGCGGAGCGCCTCGCGCGTGATTTGTTCCTCGCTCATTGCAAGTTCTTGTGCAATTTGACGGATATCGATAGCCATTGGTTTGCTCCTTCCAAGTAACTACTCAGCCACTGACATCATTCGCTGTCGGTTAGAAACTGACGGCTAACGCAAGCCGATGGCTGAGCCTGAATTTCACCGTCGTTGTACGGGCAGAAAATCTTTTTGCCTTTACGGGAACAACCCCACTCATCCCCCTGCCCCCTGCTCTCCCCGCTTTGCGGGGAGAGCAGGGGGAGATGGGAGGAGGGGTGTGGGCGGGCGGCGAAGCCGCCCGCCCACATCCCCTATTCCCTTGTTTCCCCCTTCCCACGCCGCAGAGCGGCGTGGGAAGGGGGCTAGGGGGTGGGGCTTGTCGCGAGGGATAGCAAGGCTGAGTAGTAACCCTTCCAATTCACACCCACTTGCTGCGCCAGAACCAGAGCGTCATCAGAATCGGTGTGATGATCAACAGCGCAAGCATCATTCCAAAGGCGCCCGCATCGTCGAACGGGATGTGCGCGAAATTCATTCCGCCAAAGCCAACGAGAAACGAAATCGGCATAAACACGGTCGTGATGAGGGTGAGTCGCTTCATCACTTCGTTCAAACGATTCGAGACAATCGAAAGATAAGCATCGAGGACGTTGCCCAGCAAATCGCGCGAGGTTTCGATTAAATCGTAGATGCGTACCAGATGATCGTACACATCGCGAAAATAGAGCGCCGTGTGCTCGCTCACCAGATTGTAACGCGTACTCGCTAGCGCGTTCATCACCTCGCGCATCGGAGCGATGACGCGGCGCAGCGCAACAAGTTGTTGTTTCAATACGAAGATGCGGTGCAAAGTGGCTTGCGTCGCACTCTCCAGCACCTCATCTTCTAGCGCGTCAATCTCGTCCTCGATTTCATCGAGCAAAGGAAAGTACGCATCCGCGATGTGATCGGCGATGAGGTAGAGGAGAAAGTCAGCCTGGCGACTGGCTTGCCGATGCTGGCGCGCGTAGGTCAGTGCCTCCAGCGGCTCGCGGTGCACGGTGATCAAGAAATCGGAACCCAGAAATGCTTCCATCTCGCGCGACGCGAGTTCGCCATCGCGTCGTGTCATCGCGGTCAGCGAGAGGAAAAGGTAGCCCGGATACGCTTCGACTTTGGCGCGCTGGTTAAAGTGACGACAGTCTTCAATGGCAAGGGGATGAAAATCGTAGGCGCGCGCGAGCCATCGCAGATCGTCTTCCGTGGGCTCGCTGACATCCAACCAGACAAAACCACCTTCGGCTTCACCCACGTTGGGTGGATAGGGACGTGGCGCGTCGGCTGAGATGGCAGTGAGAGTGTGGGCATCAAGATGAATTTGAGTGATGGACATTTAGGCTCTGGACATCAAGGTATGCAACTGTTGCAACAACGCTTGCAATGCTTCTGGAACAAAATTTGATTTCGGAGACGGTTGATACAAAATCTTCTGGTCACTTTAATTTACGACGCACAAAATCTCGCACACGATTCATCACCTTGACAGCATCGCGCGCTTCGTCCCTGGTTGAAAACTCACCAGGGTAACGGACATCAACAGCATAAGCACTGAGCGAATCGAGGAAAGGATGAATCAATTCAAACGTGCCATCTTCATTAGAGCACAGTTTCAGCAACTCGACAAGATTGTGAGTTTTAGGCGGCTCGATACCACGCAGGACCAGGAATGCCTTGAGGTACTTTTCTGCACATTGTTGGGCGTGAAAACAAACAGCATCATAGTTTGGTTTGTGACGTACTCTAAGTTCGCGTTGGGCTGTGTTGTAGTCACCCTCGGCTTTACGAATCCACTCAGCGAGGATTTCGTTCATAGAGCACTTGCCCTCTGGTCATTATCTCGCGCAAGAAATAATCTCCCATCGAGATACGTTTTCGAATCTGTTGAGGCGTTCGAACGAGAATATCCATTCCAAATGGATGCGGCGAGAGCGCGCGTGCAATCTCAATTTGTTTGGCGCGAGGACGCTCGGGTGTTTCCATCACAACAAGCAAATCCACATCACTGTAACGATGCGGCTTGCCGTACGCATACGATCCAAACAGAATAATCCGTTCGGGATCAAAGAGTTTGGCAATGCGTCGAACTATGGCGTTAATCTCACGACGCGACACACGCGCACTCTTGGAATTCAAACGAACAGCAGTAGATTTCAATCTGCGCCTGGACATATCCCCTCTGGCACATTTGGTTCATTGACCATTTGGCTCATTGGCTCATTGGCTCATTGATTTCCGCAGCGCTCTCCACACGCGTTCGGGCGTCATTGGAATTTCGTTCATCCACACGCCGACCGCATCGTACACCGCGTTTGCCACCGCTGGCGCGACGCCATCCATTGGAATCTCGGCGACGGCTTTCAAACCGAAAGGATGCGACGGTTCAAATGTCTCGACGAAAATCGTTTGCAACTCGGGCATCTCATCGGCGGCAAAAATTTTGTAATCACCGAATTGACGAATGATCGAATCACCGCGCGCATCGTACAACATTTCCTCGCACACGGCATAGCCCAGTGCCTGCGTCATTCCACCTTCCACTTGCCCCGATGCGGTCGCAGGATTGACGATGACACCGCTATCTACTGCCATCACCAACTTTTCGACAGTGATTTGTCCGGTTTCGGTATCCACGAGCACTTGAGCAAATTGCGCGGCAAACGGCGGCGGCGATTTGGGCGAGACGTACGACGCAACCGCCATAATTTGATGCTGGTCTTTGTGATGCAACGCTTCGAGTGCCACCTCCTGCAACGTCACAAAGCGTCCATCGGGCGCGATGACCTTGCGCTCGCGCAACACCAGGTCCTCAGGACGAAGGACGAAAGACGAAGGACGAATGCCTTTGTCGTTCGTCGTTCGTCTTTCGTCGTTCAACATCCGCGCCGCAACGACTCGAATCTGTTGCGCGACCTGTTCCGCCGCGCGCACCACCGCGCCGCCGGAGATGTACGTCGTGCTGGAGGCGTACGCGCCCTTGTCGAACGGCGTGAAATCGGTATCGCTCGAATAGACGATGATGTCATCAATCGGGCAACCCAGAATTTCTGCGGCAAGTTGCGCGAGGACCGTGTCCGAGCCGGTGCCCAAATCGGTTGCGCCGACGAGCAGATTGAACGAACCATCATCGTTGATTTTGATGGACGCGCCACCCATATCCAGATACGGAATCGCGGTGCCTTGCATCACACACGCCACGCCTTGCCCGCGTCGCAGGTGCGGTTTGCCTTCGACCATGTGATAGTCAGTCCGCGTGGCGTGTTGCGTATTGCGTGTTCCGTTCTGTTCTGACCGCTGACCACTGATTACTGACCACTGAATCGCCTGTGCACCGCGCACCACGCACTCTGCCAGGCCGCACGATTCGATTTTCTCCGGGTGCGGTGGGCGTCCCTCGTTCCACGCTTTGGACATTGGCAATTCATCGCCCACGCGCACCGCGTTGTTCAAACGAAATTCGAGTGGATCGAAACCGAGTGCGCGCGCGATTTTTTCGATATGCACTTCGAGCGCGAAAAATCCCTGCGGCACACCATAGCCCCGATACGCCCCAGCGGGCGGGGTGTTGGTATAAACGATGTGCGCGTGAAATTTAAGGTTGGGCACGTTGTACAGATTCAGCGTTTTCTGACCGGTGTTGCCGGTCACAGTGAGCGCGTGACAACCGTACGCGCCGGTATCGGCAAGCGCGTACATTTCATTAGCGATAATTTTGCCGTCTTTGGTGACGCCGGTCTTGAAACGAATGCGCATCGGATGACGCGAGCGCGCGGCGAGGAACTCTTCTTCGCGCGTGTACTCGAATCGCACCGGGCGACCGGTCGCAATCGTCAGGTGCGCGGCAACGTCCTCGATCAACACTTCTTGCTTGCCGCCAAATCCACCACCGATGCGTGGCTTGATCACGCGAATGCGTTTGGGGGGCAACCCCAGCACCGGCGCGAGGATGCGGCGCGCGTGAAAAGGTACTTGCGTCGAAGAGCGAATCACCAGCCGATCGTCTTCGTCCCAGTACGTGATGACAACGTGCGGCTCGATGTGCGCTTGTTGCACTTTGGGGACGACGTACTCGTCTTCGAAAATGTAATCGGCTTGCTGGAACGCTTGTTCCACGTTACCCAATTCGATGTTGATATGCGCGGCGATATTTTTGGTTGGGTCTGCCACAGCGAAGAAATTGACGAACTCGGGTTCATCGTGAATGATTGGCGTGCCCGGTTTCATCGCGTCGCGCGCGTCGAGAATCGCCGGCAATTCTTCGTACTCGACCTCGATCAACTCTAGCGCGCGCTCGGCAATCTCTTCCGATTCGGCGGCGACGAACGCAACGCGATCGCCTACAAAGCGCACTTTGCTATCGAGGGAAAACGTATCGAGGGGACCGGGAATCGGATCGGATTGACCGGCGGTGGAATAGACGACGCGCGGAATGTCTTTGTACGTCAAGACCGCGTGTACGCCCGGCAGGGCGCGCGCTCTGGAGACGTCAATGTGTTTGATGCGCGCGTGCGCGACCGGCGAATGCAGCACCCTGGCGTACAACATCCCGCGCAGTGCAATGTCATCCGTGAACACCGGTTTGCCTTGCGCGAGTTTCACCGCGTCCACTTTTTTCTCTGGCTTGCCGACAACGCGCGTTTCGGTGAGGGATGGCGTAGCAACACGCTGAGGGGTGGAAACTAGAGATTGGAGATTGGAGGTTGGGGATTCAAGGGGTGGTAATTCTTCGCGCGGTGCAAGTGGTTGCGCTGGCGCAGATAATCTCCAATCACTAATCACGAATCTCTCTTCTCCACGCATTCGCTCTGCTGCCAAAAGCACGGCTTGCACCGGCTTGAGGTACCCCGTACAACGACATAGGACACCACTGAGCGCGTCGCGCACTTGCGCTTCGGTTGGTGTGAGCGTTTTATCGAGCAATGCTTTTGCCGCGAGAATCATCGCGGGCGTGCAATAGCCGCACTGAATCGCGCCGACCTCCACAAAGGCTTGTTGAAGTGGATGCAGACCGGCGGTGCGTTTCCAGCCCTGTTCCTCCACTTGACCCAGTGCTTCAATCGTGGTGATGTGTTTACCTTCGGCTTGTACCGCGAGAAGCATACACGAATTCATTGGTACGCCGTCCACCAGCACCGCGCACACGCCGCATTCGCCGTTATCACAACCGTACTTGACGCTCAGGTAACCCAGCGCGCGCAGCGCGCGTAACAGTGTCGTCTGAGGCACCACCTCGAGCGTGTGGACTTGTCCGTTAATCGTTGTACGAATTTGCATCGCCGCACCTTACCTTTCTATGCCGTGCGTTGGTGCAGATCATTTCACGATTACAAGTTAGGGCAGGAGTCAGTAAGCCTCCTGCCCTAGTCTTTATTATCCGCCGGCTTTTTTCTTTTCCTCTTCCACAAGTTGACGACGGAGAATCTTGCCTACTGCCGTCTTGGGTAGCGAGTCGCGGAACTCGATTTCTGAGGGGCGCTTGTAGCCGGTGAGATTTTCGCGACAGTACGCCATAATTTCTTCTGCGGTCGCGGTTTGTCCGGGTTTGAGAACGATATACGCTTTGACGCGTTCACCGCTCTTGGGATCCGGAATGCCCGCAACGACGGCTTCCAGCACCTTGGGATGTTGATAGAGCACTTCTTCGACATCGCGCGGATAGACGTTAAAGCCGCTTACGATAATCATATCCTTCTTGCGATCAACGATCTGGATGTATCCATCCGCATCCATCTTGGCGATGTCGCCGGTGTAGAGCCAGCCGTCGCGCAGTGCCTTGGCAGTCTCGTCGGGGCGTTTCCAGTACCCTTTCATCACCTGGGGACCGCGCGCCACCAACTCACCCGGCTCACCAATGGGCATCTCCTTGGTACCGGTCTCGAGATCCATAATCTTGACGTCCGTATCGGGCCAGGGAATACCGATGGTGCCGATGCGGTTGTTGCCGTACACCGGATTGGCGGTCACCACGGGCGAGGCTTCGCTCAGACCATAACCCTCGACCAGACGCGCGCCAGTGAGGTCCTGGAATTTCTTTTGCACTTCGACCGGTAAACCCGCCGCGCCACTGATGCACACTTTGATGGATTTAAGGTTGTACTTGCTCAGGTCAGGGAAATTGTTGATGGCGTTATAGAGGGTGGGAACACCTGGAAAGAGGGTAGGTTTGTGCAGGTCAATGGCTTTGAGCACGCTGACCAGTTCGCGCGGGTTGGGAATCAAAACCATCGCCCCACCCACATAGACAGCAAAGTTCATGCAGGTTGTCATCGCGTACGAGTGGTACAACGGTAGCGCGGTGAGCGTAACTTCTTTGCCCATCTCCACGCCCGGCAGCCATTCGTAGCATTGGAGCGTGTTTGCCACGATGTTCCGATGAGTGATCTCGGCGGCTTTGGGGACGCCGGTGGTACCGCCAGTGTATAACAGCACGGCGGTATCTTCGGGACGCACTTCGACATTCGGCTTGACTGGCGTGCCGCGCGCCAGCACATCCTTGAACCAATAATCGCCGGGGTCAAGTGTAACGTGGTGTCCCTCTTTTTTCTCTTTGGCAACGGTGAAAAGGAGACGGAGCAGTGGTGAGAAATACTCTTTGATGTTGGTGACGATGACATTACGCAATTTGGTGTTGGCGCGAATCTTTTGCACGTTAGGATAAAAGCGGGAGAGGCAAATGATGGTTTCCGCACCAGCATCGTTCACTTGAAATTCGAGTTCGCGTGCAACATACAACGGATTGTTGGGCGCGACAATGGCACCCAGTTTCAACGTGGCATAATAACTGATAACGTACTGAGGACAATTCGGCAGGTACAGCGCCACCCGGTCGCCTTTCTTGACGCCCATTTGCGCCAGCGCGTTTGCCAGACGATTGACCTCATCGTTCAGTTGGCGATACGTCATTTTTGCATCCAGTTTACTGCCATTACCAAAGATCGTAGCAATGCTGTCTGGATACTTGGTGACTGTTTGTTCTAGAAAATAGTGCATGGGGACCGGCGGATACTCCAGATTGGGACGCACACCTTTGTCGTAAAAAGCTAGCCACGGTTTGTTCATTTCTACCTCCTTGCAGAAATTTGTCGTTGCCGGTGGTGCATTGGCACCCTCAGAATACCACGAATTGGCACGGTTTGTCAATATACACTTCAGCGCTACCAGGGTTTGTGCAAAGTCAGCCCCCCTGTCATTGCGAGCCGCGCAGCGGCGAAGCAATCTCCACACCGCAATAGGGGATTGCTTCGTCGCAAAGACCGCTCCTCGCAATGACAAGCGGAGGCGCGGCTTTGTCAAGTGACTTTGCACACACCCTGCAGCGCTACCGCGATTTGACGCTCCAGAGATTTCGTGCTAAAGTGCACGTGTGTGGAGGTTCGGGATGGTGGTGCAAACAGCCAGACGCTTGTTCACGACCGACGAGTATCATCGGATGATGCAGAACGGTGTGCTCACGGAAGATGATCGTGTCGAATTGATTGCCGGGGAGATTCTGGAAATGTCACCGATCAGTAGTCGGCATGCGGCATGTGTCAACCGCTTGACCCAACTCTTGTCCTTGCGGATGGCAAGTCGAGCGATTGTTAGTGTGCAAAATCCCATTCATCTGGGCGCGCACTCGGAGCCGCAGCCCGATGTGGCGCTCCTCCAGCCCCGTGATGATTTTTACGCCGATGCACATCCCGAACCAGCAGATATCTTGCTGATTGTTGAAGTGGCAGAGACCTCTCAGGATTTCGACCGCGCCGTCAAGTTGCCATTGTATGCGCGCTCGGGAATTTCTGTGGTGTGGCTCGTGGACTTGCAAAACGACAATGTGCAGACCTACTCGCAACCTACACCCAATGGCTATAGTGAAATCCATCAACTCTGGCGCGGTCAAACCGTCACACTCCAGGCATTTCCAGATGTTTCGATTCCCGTGAACGATATTTTGGGATAAATTTTCTGGCACATTTCCAACTAAAGACCAAATGCCGCGTCGTCTGATGACGATGCGGTGGCAGAGGTGACCCATACCGAAAGGATGGGCTGAAAAGGGGAAGTCCGGTGCAAGGCCGGCGCTGTCCCGCAACTGTAAGTTAGTCGAGTAGTCGGATAGTCAAGTAGTCGGATAGTCCAATAGTTGGACTACAAGACTACCAGACTACAAGACTACCAGACTAACAAGCCAGGATACCTGCCTCTGCCGCGCGCGTGGAACGCACTTTCGCGCGCGCCATCTCTGGTCAACCTTCGCGAGAAAGGGGGGCAGGATATGATGTGTTATTTGATCTGACTATCCCCTTGTCGTTGAGGCAAGGGGATTTTTGTTGGTGTCGAAAAACGAAGGACGAACGACGAACGACAAAGGACGAATGACGAATGACGAAAGACAAACGACAAAATTCGGAGGAATGAAAAAATGCGAAAATATTTTGCTCTGACAATGCTGATGGCGATACTGGTGGGCTTGATTGCGTGCGCGCCGGCGCCCACGCCAACACCAGTACCGACTGCGACCATTGCTCCTACTGCCACCGCAATACCGACGGCGACACGCGCGCTAACGCCGACGCCCGCCCCCACGGCGACCCTCGCGCCAACCGCAACCCCAGCCGCGCAAACGGTGACCGATGATGTGGGGCGCACGGTTACGCTGAAAGGTGTCCCACAACGCATCGTCTCGCTGGCGCCAAGCAATACCGAAGTGCTGTACGCGCTCGGACTCGGCGCGCGCGTTGTCGGCGTAACGGAGTTTTGCGACTATCCGCCCGAAGCAAAGGAGAAAACCAAGATCGGTGGCTTCTCCAAGATTGACCTCGAACGCGTGGTCGGTCTCAATCCCGATTTGGTTCTGGCAACAAACATTCACAACAAGACGGTCGTCCCCGAACTGGAAAAACGCGGCATCACGGTTGTCGTCGTTGAGCCCAAGAACGTGAACGATGTGCTGAACAAGATCACCTTCGTCGGCAAACTGACCGGCGCAACCGAGAACGCTGCCAAGGTGACCGCGCAAATGCAAGCGCGCATTGATGCCATCACCAGCAAGGTTGCCACAGCCAAAGCCAAGCCGCGCGTGTACTATGAGATTGACAAGACGTTCTTCACCGCTGGACCCGGTTCGTTCATTGACGATATGATTGTCAAAGCCGGCGGCAGCAACATCGCGGCGGATGCCAAAACTGCCTACCCGCAACTCACAGCCGAGGCAATCATCGCCAAAGACCCCGAGGTGATTCTCCTCGGCGCGATGAACTATGGCGAGACACCTGACGTGGTGCGCGCGCGTCCGGGCTGGGCAAATATCACTGCCGTGAAAACCGGTCGGCTGATTCCGATCACTGACGAAAATGTGATTGCACGCCCCGGTCCCCGCATCGTCGAAGGGCTGGAACTGATCGCGCGCGCGCTTTATCCCGATCTCTTCAAATGATTAAAACACAATCCGTTGGGACGCGTACCCACGCGTCCCAACAAAAACTCACCTATCCGCTCCGCGCGCATCGCGGCGCGCTCTTGCTCGGCGCGAGTGGTGTGCTTGTCGTCATCGGCGCGGTCGCTGCCACGTTCGGTTCGGTAGCGATTCCGCTGGATACGCTCGCGCAAATGGTCATTGCCCAATTGCCCGGCGCGCACATCGTCGCGACGTGGACGCCCACGTGGGAGACGATTCTCTTCGATATTCGTCTGCCGCGCATCGTCCTTGCCGCACTCGTCGGCGGCGCGCTCGCGACCTCCGGCGCGACGTATCAAGGTCTCTTGCGTAATCCGCTTGCCGATCCGTACCTCATCGGTGTCTCGTCCGGCGCGGGCTTGGGCGCGACGATTGCCATCGTGTTTGGCGTGGGCGCGATTCCACTCCTCGCCTTCGTTGGCGCGATGGGCGCGACCGCGCTCATCTACGCGCTCGCGCGCGCTGGCGGTCGCACCACGCCGACGACGTTGATTCTTGCCGGCGTCGCGCTCGGCGCGTTCCTCTCCGCCATCACGTCGTTTCTGATGTTCAAGAACGATAGCGCGTTTCGTACGCATCAGGTCATCGCCTGGATGATGGGAAGTTTCGCGCTCAGCAGTTGGCAGAGCGTCGCGACGATGTTGCCATACCTCGTCGTCGGTTGGCTCATCGTGTATGTGAATGCGCGTGTGTTGAACGTGTTGCAGTTGGGCGATACGCAAGCGCAACAACTCGGCGTGCCGGTCGAACGCGTGACGATGATGCTGGTCGCGGCGGCATCGCTCATCACGGCGGCTGCTGTCGCGGTGAGCGGCGTCATCGGTTTTGTGGGATTGATTGTGCCGCACGCGGTTCGCCTCGTTTGGGGACCCGATCATCGTTTCCTCTTGCCGATGTCCGCGCTGTTGGGCGCGACGTTCCTCATCATCGCCGATACGTTCGCGCGCACGCTCCTCGCGCCGAGTGAATTACCAGTCGGCATCATCACCGCGTTTTGTGGCGCGCCGTTCTTTTTGTATCTGCTGCGTCAGCGAAAGGAGTCGCTCGTATGAACACGCTCCAATTGCGCGCGGAAGGTATTTCGTTCGCGTATCGCGACCAAATTGTGCTTAACGACATTGATCTGGCGATTCAGCCCGGCGAACTCGTCGGCGTGATTGGCCCAAACGGATCGGGCAAGTCCACGCTGATCAAATGTCTCAGTCGTGTCCTGTCACCGCAACGCGGTCGCATCTGGCTCGATGGGCGCGAACTCGCGTCGCTCAGTGCACAACAGATTGCGCGCACCATCGCCGTCGTACCTCAAGCCGTCGAGTTGCCGCCGGGTTTTACCGCGTTCGAGATTGTGATGATGGGGCGCGTGCCGCATCTGGCGTGGTGGCAAAATGAGACGGTGCGTGATCGTGAAATCGCGCGTGCCGCGATGGAAGCAACGCAAACGTGGGCGCTCGCCGATCGGCTGGTCAATCATCTTTCGGGCGGCGAACGTCAGCGCGTTGTGATTGCGCGCGCGCTCGCGCAAGAGCCGCAAATCCTCTTGCTCGACGAACCGACCGCGCATCTTGACATCAAACATCAAATCGAGGTGATGGAACTGGTGCGGTGCTTGAATCGCGAGCGCGGTCTTGCGGTGCTCATCGTCTCACACGACCTCAATCTTGCCGCGCAGTACTGCTCGCGCCTCGTCTTGTTCAAGGACGGACGCATCTACACCAGCGGCTCGCCGCGTCAAGTGATCGCGCCGGACATTTTGCGCGAGGTATATGGCGTGAATTTACTCGTGCTACCGCATCCGCACACGCAGCAACCGATGGCGGTGGTTTGGTAGTCAAGTAGTCAGGTAGTCGAGTAGTCGGGTAGTCGAATAGTCAGGTAGTCGAGTGAATGCGCCTACAAGACTACGAGACTACGAGACTACGCGACTAACGGAGTAAAAAAATGAGACACGGTCTTGTGATTGTAAACACCGGGAACGGTAAAGGCAAAAGCACTGCCGCGTTTGGCATCCTCTTGCGCGCATGGGGACGCGGGATGCGGCTGTGTGTGATTCAATTCATCAAAGCGGAAACGAGCAACTATGGCGAAATTCAAGCCGCGCGCAAACTGGGAATCGAATGGCACTCGCGCGGCGATGGATTCACGTGGTTGTCGAAAGATCTGCAAAAAACTGCGGCACGCGCGCGCGAAGCGTGGGCACTCGCGCAAGAAAAAATCGCGAGCAACGCGTACGACATTATCTTGCTCGATGAAATGACCTACGCGCTCAATTACGGCTGGATTGATGTGAACGAGATGATCGCGTGGTTACGCGAACACAAACCACCCGAATTGCATCTCATCATCACGGGGCGCGACGCGCCCGAGGCGCTCATCGAGTACGCCGATCTGGTGACCGAGATGCGCGAGATCAAGCATCCGTACGCGCGCGGCATCAAGGCGCAGCCGGGAATTGAGTTTTGACGAAGGACGAACGACAAATGAGCCAATGAGCCAATGTGCCAATGAGCCAAATGGACAAATGACAAATGACGAATGACGAATGACGAACGACGAAGGACGGAGGATTTTCGATTTTCGATTTGCGATTTGAGGGAATCGGCAATCGGCAATCGAAAATCGGCAATCGGGAATGGGTCGTCGGTCATTGTGAGGAAAGTCAACCCTATGACACTACAGCAGACCATTGCCAACATTCAACCACTCGACGATGACGCGATGCGTGCGGCGCGCGCGCGTCAGGATCAACTGACCAAGCCGCAGGGAAGTTTAGGACGACTTGAAGACCTTTCGGTTCAACTTGCCGGCATCACGCGCAAGGTACGGCCGCGCTTTGCCCAGCCCGCCATCATCACGATGGCAGGTGATCACGGCATCGCGCGGCAAGGCGTGAGCGCGTATCCTGCCGAGGTAACGCCGCAGATGGTTTTGAATTTTCTGCGCGGCGGCGCGGCAATCAACGTGCTGGCGCGGCACGTCGGCGCGCGCGTGGTCGTCGTGGACATCGGCGTTGCCGCCGATTTGCCGGCACACCCCGAACTCGTGAACGCGAAAATCGCCAAAGGCACGCGCGATTTTTCGATCGGTCCCGCAATGACGCGCGACGAAGCGCGCCGCGCCGTCGAAGCCGGCATCGAAATCGTGACGCGCGAAATCGAACGCGGCGCGGACATCATCGGCACCGGCGATATGGGCATCGGCAACACCACGCCGTCGTCCGCGATTGTCGCGACGATCACGCGGCGTCCGGTGCGCGAAGTGACCGGGCGCGGCACCGGCGTGGACGATGCTGGGCTCGCGCGTAAAATCGCGGCGATCGAGCGCGGCATCGAAATCAACAAGCCGAATCCGAACGACGCGCTCGATGTGCTGGGCGATGTCGGCGGATTCGAAATCGGTGGACTCGCCGGGGTGATGATTGGCGCGGCAGCGCGCGGAGTGCCGGTCGTGATTGACGGATTCATCTCGGGCGCGGCGGCACTCATCGCGTACGGACTCGCGCCCGCGGTGCAGCCGTACCTCATCGCCGCGCATCGTTCCGTCGAAATCGGTCATCGCGCGACGCTGGAACATTTGCGCCTCGAACCGTTGCTCGATTTGGATTTGCGTTTGGGCGAAGGGACGGGCGCGGCACTTGGCATTTCGCTCTGCATCGCCGCCGCGAAAATTCTGGACGAGATGGCGACGTTCGCCGAAGCGGGCGTCGCGGAGAAGAGCGCGTGAATTTGCCGATTGATGGCGTGCATTGTGAATACGACGCGCGCGCGGTTCACGTCTGGAGCGATGCGCCGCTCGTCGTGTTGAGTTCGGCGGTCGTCGGCAGTGAACTGACGCGCGCGCGTCACATCATCAACGTGCACGTACCTCGCGACTATGCCAATCGTTCGCCGCGCGACGATCTCGATGCGTTCGCGCGCGCACACGGCATCGCCGAACCATTCATCGGTTTGCTGACCGCAGCGAAAACTGAACGCGCGCAAATCGTCACCGAACGCGACGCAGCGACAACGGTGATTGCTATCGTGACGGTTGGCATCAGTCACCCGATTGCGGCGGGCATCACGCCTGCTGCGCCGGTGACTGCAAACACCATCAACATCATCGTCATTGCCGATGCGCGCGTCTCGATAGCAGCGCGCGTTAATGCGATCATCACCGCAACCGAAGCGAAAACACTCGCGCTGATTGAACACGACGTCCGCGCGCCCGATGGTTCGCGCGCCAGTGGCACAGGTACCGATTCGATCGTGATTGCAACGACGGAACGCGGTGCGGCGTATGAGTACGCCGGACCGATTTCGCCGCTCGGCGCGCTCATCGCGCGGGCGGTGCGACGCGCGGTGCTAGGAGCGCTGGATGAAAGACGAAGGACGAATGACAGATGACGAAGGACGAACGACGGATGACGAACGACGCAGGACGAAAGACGAAGGACAAAGTTTCGTTCGTCGTTGGTCCTTTGTCCTTCGTCTGCTTGTCGCTGTTGCGCTCGATTGGCTCATCGGCGATCCGCCGAACGCGCTGCATCCCGTCGCGTGGTTCGGACGATTCGCGCAAGCACTGGAACGTAGCGCGCCGCGCGACAATCCGCGTGCGGAATTGTGGTACGGCGCGGGGATGACCGCAAGCGGCATCGCGCTTGCCGCGCTCCCGGCATTGTCGCTGGAACGATGGTTGCGCGCGCGCTCAAGTGTGTGGTGCATCGCGCTCGCCGCGCTCGCGCTCAAGCTGACGTTTGCGTGGCGCGGCTTGATTCGCGCAGGTCAAGCCGTGCAGCACGATTTGGAAACTCGCGCGCTGAACGCGGCGCGCGACGATTTGCGCGCGCTCGTCAGCCGCGATACGCGCGCACTCGACACGTCGCAACTGTCCGCGGCTGCGATCGAATCGCTGGCGGAGAATGCCAGCGATTCGTTCGTCGCGCCGCTGTTTTATTTTTACCTGTTCGGTTTGCCCGGCGCGTTTGTGTATCGCGCGGTCAACACGCTCGATGCGATGATCGGTTATCGCGGGCAGTACGAGTTTCTGGGCAAGGTTGCCGCGCGCGTGGACGACGTGCTCAATTTCATCCCCGCGCGCTTCACCGCGCTCTTGCTCGTCCTTGCCGCGCGATGCACACGCAACGATGCGCGGCGCGCGTGGCAAACGATGTTGCGCGATCACGCGCGCACTGAAAGCCCGAATGCCGGCTATCCGATGAGCGCGATGGCTGGCGCGCTCGATGTGCGGCTGGAAAAAGTGGGGCATTACGTTTTGAACGAGTATGGTCGCGCACCGCAACCGCGTGACATTGCGCGTGCCGCGCGCGTTGTGTCGGTAGCGCTGGGGCTGGCGGTGGTGGGAATGGTGCTGGTGGGACGACGAATGACGAAGGACGAAGGACGGATGACGAAAGACGGAGGGATAGATGCCATTCAAGTTTGAAAAGTTGGAAGTGTGGCAGTTGGCTTTGGACTATCTCGATTTGATCTATGCGATTGCGGAGCAATTACCCAAGAGCGAAGAGTACAATCTCAAATCGCAAATCACACGCGCGGCAACTTCGGTCGCGCTCAACATTGCAGAAGGATCAACTGCGCAGACAGATCAGGAGCAAGCGCGTTTTCTCGGTTTGGCAATCCGTTCACTTGTCGAGACCGTCGCGTGTCAACACATCATCAATCGTCGTAATCTCTTGCCTGACCTGATCCCGTTGCGCGAAGCGTACCAACGCGCCGAGATACTCGTTGCCAAGTTGCACACCATGCGAAAAACGATTGCACCTGAACAAAAGTGGCTACGTGAGGAAAAGGCGGTCTATGAGACGAAAGACGAATGACCAAGGACGAAGGGCAAAAGACGAAGGACGAACGACCAAGGACGAAAGGCGAAGGACGAAAGACATTCGTCATTCGTCGTCCGTCATTCGTCATTCGTCGTCCGTCATTCGTCGTTCGTCCTTCGTCCTTCCTCTCCGACCTCGCCCCGCGCTCCAACACCTCGTGCCGGTCGCGCACGGCGGTTTTCACAGCACGCACGCGGACGATTGGCTCGATTTCAGTTCCAACGTCAATCCGTACGGTCCTTCACCGCGCGTGTGGGACGCGCTGCGCGATGTGCCCATCGGTCGCCATCCTGACCCGCGCGCCACACCGCTGCGTGATGCGCTTGCCGAGCGGCACGACATTGACGCGCGTCAACTCATCGTCGGCAACGGCTCGATCGAGTTGATCTATCACCTCGCGGTGGCGTACCTGCGCGCGAACGATCGCGTGCTCATCGTCGCGCCGACGTTCGGCGAGTATGCCGCGTCCGCGATGATGATGGGCGCGCGCCGCGTCGAGTATCGCGCGCGTCCAGAGAACGATTTTGCGATTGATGTGGACGCGCTCGTCGCGCAGGCGCGCGCGCTGCGTCCGCGCGTGCTGTTCGTCTGCAATCCGAACAATCCGACGGGAACGTACCTCGCGCGTGACGACATTGAAAAGATTTTGCGCGCGTGCGACGATACACTCGTCGTGCTGGATGAAGCGTTCGTCCGATTCGTTGCAAACGCGTGGGATGCGCGCGATCTGTTGCGGTACGACAATCTGCTGATTTTGCGTTCGCTCACCAAAGATTACGCGCTCACCGGTTTGCGCGTCGGCTACGCGCTGGCATCGGCGGCGATCATCGAGTCGCTCGAAAAAGTGCAGCCACCGTGGAGCGTGAACGCGTTCGCGCAAGCCGCCACGCTCACCGCGCTGGACGACGAACAACATTTGCGCGACTCACTCGCCGCGCTGGCGCGCGCAAAAATCGCGCTGGTGAACGATTTGACGCGGCTTGGTTTGCGCGTCGTCCCTTCGACGACGCATTTCTTTCTCGTGCAAGTCGAATCGGCGGCGGAATTCGCGCGGCACCTGCGCGCGCGTAAAATCGTTGTGCGTGATGGCACTTCGTGGGGCTTGCCGAATTTCGTTCGCATTGCCACGCGCACGCCGGAGGAGAATGCGCGGCTTGTCGAAGCGATTGCAAGGACGAATGACGGATGACGAATGACCAATGACCAATGACGAATGACGAATGACCAATGACGAAAGACCCTTTGTCCGTCGTTCGTCCTTCGTCGTTCGTCGTTCGTCGGGGGGTGTGGTTGACCACACGCGTACTGATGATTCAAGGCACAATGTCGTCGGTCGGCAAGAGTTTGTTGGTAGCGGCATTGTGTCGCATTTTCAAACAAGACGGCTGGCGCGTCGCGCCGTTCAAAGCGCAAAATATGGCACTCAATTCGTTCGTCACGCGCGATGGACGCGAGATCGGACGCGCGCAAGCGATGCAAGCGGACGCGGCGGGTGTGGACGTGACCGTCGAGATGAACCCGATTCTCATCAAGCCCGAAGCCGATTCGTTCGCGCAAATCGTTGTGCTGGGCAAACCCTGGGCGCGCTTGCCAGCGGGCGAATATATGCGACGGCGCGGCGAGTTGTGGAATGTCGTCACGCGCGCGCTCGACGCGCTGCGCGCGCAGTACGATGTCGTCGTCATCGAAGGCGCGGGCAGTCCCGCCGAACTCAATCTCAAGCGCGGCGATCTGGTGAATATGGCGATTGCCGAGTACGCCGACGCGCCGGTGCTACTCGTTGGCGATATTGATCGCGGCGGAATCTTCGCGCAACTCCTGGGAACACACGCGCTCCTCGAAGCAAACGAACGCGCGCGCATCAAAGGGTTCATCGTCAACAAATTTCGCGGCGACGCGCGCTTGTTTGACGATGGTGTAAGAATCCTCGAAGAACGTAGCGGCGTTCCAGTGCTGGGCGTGATGCCGTTCATTCACGATTTGCGGATTGCGGAGGAAGATTCGGTCGTTTTGGAGACGAAGGACGAAAGACAGATGACGAAAGACGAACGACGAAGGACGAAGGACATTCGTCTTTCGTCGTTCGTCCTTGGTCTCGATGTGGTGGTGATTCGCCTGCCGCACATCAGCAACTTTGACGATTTCGATCCATTACGCGCGGAGGAGGATGTGAGCGTGCGCTTTGTGGATTGTGTCGAAGATCTGGGCGAACCCGATTTGATCATTTTGCCCGGCACCAAAACGACGATTGCTGATTTACAATTTTTGTGCACGCGCGGACTAGAAGCGCGCCTCATCGCACTCGCGCGCGCAGGAACGCCGGTGCTGGGAATTTGCGGCGGCTATCAGATGCTTGGCTCAGAGATTCGCGATCCACTGCGCGTCGAATCGAACGAGACGCACATTGCGGGGCTGGGTTTGTTGCCGCACGTGACGACGTTCGAAGCGGAAAAGCAAACGGTGCGCGCTCGCGGCGTCGTCGTGGCGAACGAAGGTTTGTTTGCGAACGCGCGCGGCATCGAGATTGCCGGTTACGAAATTCATATGGGACAGACGCGCGGCGAAGGCGCGCCGCTCGTGCGCATCACAGAGCGCGGCGAAAACGCGGTGGACGATGCCGACGGCGCAGTGGACGCGTGCGGCTGGATCGCTGGCACGTACTTGCACGGCTTGTTCGACAACGACGCGCTGCGCGAGGTGATGCTCGCGAATCTCGCCGCGCGCAAAGGCGTCGCGCGGGCGACGCGCACACGCTTTGATCGCGACGCGGCGTACGAGCGACTGGCGCGCGTGGCGCGCGCAAATTTGCGGATGGAGACGATTTATCGGTTATTGACAAAGGACGGATGACGGATGACGAAGGGCGTTCGTCCTTGGTCGTTCGTCTTTGGTCCTTCGCCCTTGGTCGTTCTTCGTTCGTCCTTCGTCAAAGCAAACAATGAACGATTTTCTGACAGCACTTGCGCTATTGACGATTATTCCCGTGCGCTATCGCGAGCCGATTTCTGCGCGCGCCTACGCGTACTTTCCACTCGTCGGTTTGCTCATCGGCGCGCTGTTGGTTGCCGCGCAGTTTTTGTTGCGCGCGATTTTTCCACCACTCGTCGCTGCTGCGCTGCTCCTCGCGCTGTGGGTGGTTCTCAGCGGCGCGCTGCATCTCGACGGATTGGCGGACGCGTGCGACGCGCTATTTGCCGCGACGACGGGCGAACGTCGTCTGGAAATTTTGCGCGATGTGCACCTGGGAACGTTCGGCGCGGTGGGCGTGATGCTCTTGCTCATCGTCAAGTTTGCCGCGCTCGCGAGCGCGACCTCGTTCGTGCCGATTTTGCTCGCGCCGCTGCTGGGGCGCTGGGCGATGGTGTTCGCCGCGACATTTCCGCTAGCACGCACGAGTGGAATGGCGGTGATGTTTCGCGCGGGGCTCACGCGCCGCATCGTTTTCGTCGCGACGATATTTACCGCGCTCACCTGTGCGTGTTTTGGTGCGAACGGTGTCTTCGCATTCATCGGCGCGTTTCTCGTCGCGCTCGTCTTCGCGCGCCTCGCGCTGAATCGTCTGGGTGGCTTGACCGGCGACATCTATGGGATGATCGGCGAGAGTGTGGAAGTGGTGGTGCTGGTGCTTGCGTGATGCGTGAAACGTGATGCGTGATAATCTCACGTTTCACGTTTCGCGTCTTGGAGGACAATGACCAGGCAACTCACTTTGATTCTCGGCGGCGCGCGGAGTGGCAAGAGCGATTTCGCGCAAACGCTCGCGCGTCAGCGCGGCGGCGACGCCGTGGTGTTCGTCGCGACGGCAGAAGCGCGCGACGACGAAATGCGCGCGCGGATTGCCGCGCATCGCGCGGCGCGACCCGTCGCGTGGCAAACGCTCGAAGTGCCGCGCGCGGTGGCGCGCGCGCTCGCCTCGGTGACAGACGCGCGCGTGATTGTGGTGGATTGTGTGACGCTGTGGGCGTCGAACGTGTTGCTGGCAGAAGAGGCAAACGCATCGGCGGTGATGGCGCGCGAGATCGAAGAACTTTTGGCGTGGTATCGCGCAAACGACGCCGCGCTGATTCTCGTCTCGAACGAAGTGGGGATGGGGCTGGTGCCAGACAACACGCTGGGGCGCGCGTATCGCGATCTGCTCGGCGCGGTGAACAAGCAGGTGGCAGCAGCCGCAGATGAAGTGTTTTTGCTCGTGGCGGGCTTGCCCGTCGAAATCAAGTCATACGCCGTGGAATGGAGAACAGGATAAAGCGCAAATGAATTTGCCGCAACGCAGAGCGATGTCCGCCTGCGCGGACAACATCTGTTGCCGACGCAGGTCGGCATGGCTGGCTGCGACTTGCAGTCGCCCCACCTTGCCTCCAAACTGAAATGCACCGGAGTCAGCGTGCAATTTGCGCATTCGGCTCACCTGTGTTAAAATGGTATCACTCGATGGGGCGTGGTGCAGTGGTAGCACACCAGACTTTGGATCTGTTGACCGAGGTTCGAATCCTCGCGCCCCAGTGATGGAATTGCAGATGGCGGATTGCAGATTGCAGATTGAAACAAATCTGCAGTCTCGAATCTGAAATCTGCAATTTTGTTTTCAGCAAGGGGGGCTTGTGAACATTGCGAGTGTGATTCTTGCGGCAGGGCAAGGTGTACGCATGCGCTCGCGCTTGCCCAAAGTGCTTCATCCCCTTCTGGGCAAGCCGATGGTGTGGTATGTGCTGGACACGGTGCGCGCGCTGGGTTGTGAGCCAACGATTCTGGTGATCGGTCACGGCGCTGATCAAGTGCGCACCACCATCTCCAATCTCCCACCTCCAATCTCTAATCTCCAATTCGTCGAACAACACGAACAACGGGGTACCGGCCACGCCGTCTTGCAGGCGCGCGCTGTCTTGCAAGGCAAAGCCGAGGTCGTATTGGTGTGCTATGCCGATATGCCGCTTGTGCGCGCAGAGACGCTGAACGCTTTGATTCAGCGACATACCTCCACCAGCGCGACGATCACGATGCTGACACTCATTGCCGATGATTCGATGTCGTTTGGGCGGATTGTGCGTGACGCTGAACAGCGGGTCGTCGGTATCGTCGAAGAGCGCGATGCCACGCCCGACCAACGCGCGATTCGCGAGTTGAACTGTGGCATCTATTGCTTTGCTGCCGAATGGTTGTGGGAGCATTTGCCACAACTCCAGCCCAACGCACGGAACGGTGAATACTATCTCACCGATTTGATCGCTATGGCGGCGCGCGAGTCACGCCGCATCGAGACGATTGTCTCGTATGACGCGAACGAGATGCTCGGCATCAACACGCGCGTCCATCTGGCGCAGGCGGAAAAGGTAATGCGCGAGCGCATCAATACCGCGTGGATGCTTGCCGGCGTCACCCTGATTGATCCTGCCACCACTTACATCGAACCCGATGTGCAAATCGGTGTGGATACGATTATCGAGCCGAACACGCATCTGCGCGGCAAGACCCGCATCGGCGCGAACTGTCGCCTTGGTCCGAATACGATCATTCGTGATTCGCAGGTGGGCGACGAGTGCGTTATTCTGGCTTCCGACATCACCGAATCGCGCCTTGCCGAGCGCGTGCGCATCGGACCGTTTGCGCGTCTGCGCGCGGGTAGCGTGATTGCGCGCGAGGTGTACATCGGCAACTTTGGTGAAGTGAAGAATTCATCGGTGGGCGAAGGGACACACATCGGGCACTTTAGTTATGTTGGCGATGCGGAACTGGGTGCGCGAGTGAACATCGGTGCAGGAACCATCACCTGCAATTTCGATGGCAAGAACAAGCATCGGACAACGATTGAAGATGATGCGTTTATTGGCAGCGATACGATGCTCGTCGCCCCCGTACGCGTCGGCGCGCGCGCGCGGACTGGAGCGGGTTCGGTGGTGAATAAAGACGTGCCACCCGATTCGCTCGCGGTGGGTGTGCCCGCGCGCGTGATTCGTCGAACGATGAAGGACGAAGGACGAATGACAAATGAGCAAATGACAAATGACAAATGAAAGGTTCTTTGGCTCATTGGTTCGTTGGCACATTGGCTCATTGACTCTATGATCGAGATTTTGCTGGGTATCGGATTGGTGTGCCTTATCGGTGTGGGGAGTGTGTGGCACGCGGTGGCGACGCTGGCGCGCGAGGTGTCGTCGTTGCAGGTGACGCACGCGACGCGCGTTCAGCGCGCGCGGGTATTGGGGAGTACGCTCGCCTTTGCAGGTCGCGTGGGCGCGGTGATGCTGGGCGTCGCAGTGACGGCGCGCGCGACGAACGAAGTGACGCTTGCGGCGTGGAGCGCGGCAGGTGCACTGTTGCTTGCCCACAGTGTTCAATGGGTGGCACATACCTACGCGCGTCGTAATCTGGAGCGATTAGCCGTGCCGCTTTTGGGAGAGGCAGTGGTCTTTTTGCCGCTGGTGGAAGCGCGCGACAAGTCGCTGCCACGCACGCGCGAACAAGCCGTCGAGCAAATGGTGGATGCAAGTGCACGCGCAGGACTCATCGAATCGGACGAGCGCGCGATGATTACCGGTATCTTGCAATTGGATCGCACTTTTGCACGCGAGATTATGGTCCCGCGAATTGATATGGTCGCTGTCGAGGTCGAGACGCCGTTATCGCAGGCTCTTGATGTGATGATCACAGGAGCACACTCGCGCGTGCCGGTCTATGAAGAATCCATTGATCACATCGTCGGTGTGTTGTACGCCAAAGACCTGCTGCGCGTTTGGCGTGACGGTCCGGCGGATGTGCCCCTCCGCATGCTGTTGCGACCCGCTTACTTTGTTCCCGAATCGAAACGTCTTGATGAACTGTTGCAAGAGTTACAACGGCATCACGTTCATATGGCGATTGTGGTGGACGAGTTCGGTGGCACCGCCGGCATCGTCACGATTGAAGATGTGCTGGAAGAAATCGTCGGCGAGATTCAGGACGAGTACGATATCGGCGAAGAGCCACTCGTTGAACAGGTGAGCGAGAACGAGGGGGTGTTTAACGCGCGCGCGACGATGGATGATGTGAATCAAGCCCTCGCCCTCGACTTGCCTGAGGAGAGTGATACGCTGGCTGGGCTGGTGTATCAACGTCTTGAAAGATTGCCGAAGGTGGGCGATCAGGTGCAGGTGGGCAACGCGCAAATCACCGTTCTCGAGATGCTGGGACGACGGATCAAAAAAGTGCGTGTGAGCAAAGTGGACAGGTCGGTGGTCAGTGTCCAGTAATTCAGTGTTCAGTATACAGTGTTCAGTGTTCGATGGTCAGTTCAATCGGTGACAAGTATGTTGAGATGAAAGAGAAGATTGAACAACTCGTGACGCTCGCGCGCCAGGCGCGCAAAAAGGCGTACGCGCCGTACTCACACTATGCGGTGGGTGCCGTTGTCCTCACCCAATCAGGTAACGTGTACGCGGGATGTAACATCGAGAACGCCGCGTATCCCAGCGGTCTGTGTGCCGAACGCGTGGCGATCTTCAAAGCGGTCTCTGAAGGTGAACGCGAAATCGTCGCGCTCGTTGTCGTCACGGCGAATATGGCTTCGCCGTGTGGGGCGTGTCGTCAAGTCCTTGCGGAATTTGCCAGTGACGATACGCTTGTCGTACTGGCACCTGCACGCGGTAAGCAACGCCGCATCTATCGAATGGCGGACGTTTTACCAGAGCGGTTTGGGGCAAGACATTTATCTGCGCGCGTGAAAACGGATAGGCAGCGAGTCCTATGATTGGCACACTCCTGAATGTGATTACGGTGGTTATCGGTGGGACGCTGGGCGCGCGTTTGGGGGCGCGTCTGCCGAACAAAATGCGCGAAACGGTGATGCATGGCATCGGTTTGATGACGCTCGTGATCGGCGTGGATATGGCTCTGGAGACGCGCAACGTGCTGATCGTGCTGGCAAGTATTTTGATTGGCGGTATTCTGGGAGAATGGCTCGGTGTGCAAGCGCGGCTCGATGCGCTGGGCAAAGCACTCGAAGCGCGCTTGGCGCGTGGCGAAGATGCCGGCACCTTTACGCGCGGCTTTGTGACCGCCTCGCTCGTGTTTTGTGTTGGACCGATGACGATTCTCGGTTCGATTCAAGATGGCCTGGTGGGGGATTACACGCTGCTCGCGATCAAGTCCACGCTCGATGGTTTTGCTGGTCTGGCATTCGCTTCGACGCTGGGAATCGGTGTGGCATTTGCCGCGTTGACCGTGCTGGTTGTGCAGGGGGGCATTAGTCTCGCGGCGATGCTTTTTGGCAATGCGCTCGGCACCGTCACGCGCACAACGCCCTGGGTGATTGAAATGACAGCGACCGGCGGTGTTTTGATTATGGGGATTGGTCTGGTCTTGCTCGAGTTAAAGTATGTGCGCCTGGGTAATCTCCTCCCCGCGATTTTCATTGCCCCTGTGATCGTCGTCATCCTCACCGCGTTTAACATTAGTTTTTAACGCGCCCCGTTTTTCCCGCGTGTTTCTACTTGAGCGCAAACCCCTGTTCGTGTAACACCTCGCGCAAGTGCGTGCGGACGGCTTGCGAGACGCGCCGCGCGGTATGCTCCAGCCAGCCGTAATCTTCCATTTCGCCCGGCTTGCCGGGCACCGGTATTTGACGTTGATTGTAAATGCCGGTTGCCGCCATCACGCGGTCGTACGCGTGCAGTGCCTCGTCTTGATTCGCGTTGTAGCGTTCGCGATGTAAAATCGCTTCGATGGGCAGGCGCGGGCGCAGTGGTGGCGATTGCGCGGGGTAGCCGACGGTCATACCAACAACGGGGAAGACAAGGCGCGGCAAGCCAAGTAATTCGATGACCTCGCGCGGATTGTTGCGAATCGAACCGATGTAGCAGATGCCTAGCCCCAGCGATTCGGCGGCGAGCGCGGCGTTTTGCGCGGCAATCACCGCGTCGAGCGCGGCGACCAAAAAGTTTTCCACGTACTCGGTAACCTGCGTGTAACCGCGCAGCGCGCAGACGCGCTCCAAACGCGCGAGATCAGCGCACCACGCAAGGAAGAGCGGCGCCTGGGCGATGAACATCTGGTTGCCGCACAACTCGGCGAGACGCGCGCGCGTGGCGGCCTCCGTCACCGCAATCACCGTGTACGCCTGCAAGTTCGATGAGGTGGAGGCACGCTGCGCGGCGGCGACAATCGTTTCGAGCAGCGCATCGGGAACTGGATCGGGCTTGTAAGCGCGCACCGAGCCGTGCGCGTGAATCACCGCAAGAGTTGGATTGGTCATACAGGCTCCTTCGAAAATACGTTCGTCCACGAAGGTCACGAAGGAACACGAAGAAGAAACTTTCGTGAATCTTCGTGTCCTTGGTGGATCTTTTTCATCCGTCGTGGCGGGCGCATGCGCCCATGAACAACTCCTTTGAAAATACGTTTATCCACGAAGGTCACGAAGGAACACGAAGAAAAAATCTTCGTGTATCTTCGTGTCCCTTCTAGGGAATAACCCCACTCATCCCCTGCCCTCTTCTCTCTTCGCGTCGCGGGGAGAGAAGGGGGACAGGGGAGTGGTGGTGAGGGCGGGCGGCGAAGCCGCCCGCCCTCACTACCCTCCCTCACTGATTCCCCCTCCCCACGCCGCAGAGCGGCGTGGGGAGGGGGACAAGGGGGTGGGGCTTGTCACGGATGGATGACACAGCTGAGTAATTACAAGCGTTTCAATAATTCGTTACTCGATCAATCAAGCCGTGTTCGCGTGCATAGCGCTCACAACGGCTAAACACACCGAACGACAGCGAACCAAAAAGTACGGTCAAGCCCAGCAAGAGCGCGAGCAGTTCAGTATTGCTCATATGGGTCAGCGTGGGAAACGCCTGTGCCACCGTGCCAACGAGAGAACGCCGCAACAATTCCAGCCAGTACGTTATCGGCATCAGATAGCCAATGGGACGCAAAACCTCGGGCAAAACGTCGAGTGGGAAAATCGCTCCGCTGAACAGATAGAGTGCGCCGGCAGTCGCCTCGCCCACGTAACCCGCGTGATGCGCGATGAGTAATGTTACCGCCGCGAGGACCAGCCCCAGCGACGCCAGCATCACCAAGCCAATCAGCAAACTGATGATGAACAATGGTGCATCAATTTGCTCGAGGGGCAGCGGGAGGCGCAGAAACAGTACCCCACAGACGATTGTGATGAACACCGAGAAGGAGGTCATCAGCGCGCGCGCCACGCCGCGTCCCAGCAGGTATGCCATATAGTCAATCGGCGCGGTATAGACATACTTGAGCGTCCGATAATGTTCGCGATCATCAATCACTGCCCACGAAATGCCGGTCATCACCGCGCCAACGTACATATAGAACGCATTGCCCAGATAGATGTACGCGAACAACGGCGAGGTAAAATCGGCGTGGGTGATAACGGCGTACATCACGACCAGAATCAACACGCTCGCCAGCGGTTTGATGATGGCATAGACCGCGAACAAAAACGGATCCGTCCAGTTTGATTCGATTTGCCAGCCCAGCCACGTTGCCGTCTTGAAGGCGCGCCACGCCGGCGATTTTAGATGTGCAATTTCCGATTTCAAATATACCACCTCCCACTCTCCCAATCACCCACTCACCCAATCACCTGCGACTCTCCGTCAACCTCCCCTCCCGAATCGCCAACCGTTCCATATAATCGAGCAACAGGCGCGCTGCGATGAGAAAGAGAATGCACAAGACGCTCAGGATAGCGATTTCGACTGACACACTTAAAAAGCCCAGCGCTGCTCCTGTTGAAAAAACAAGTTGCCGCATCGCATCGAGTCCCAGCGTGAGAGGAATGATGGACGCGCCCAGCGCGATCCAAAAGTGAAAACTCTTGACGGGAAAGTAAAATCCGGAGAGGAGATAGATAGGTTCTTGCGCGAGATTGGAAAGATGCCACGCCTCGCGCCCCCACAGCAGAAAGAGCGAAGCGAGCATCATTCCCATTCCGTACAGCGCGACCATCGTCAACACAAAGACTGCCAGCAACGCCGGTAAACTGACAATCGCGTATTGTACCTGAAACGCGATACTGCCGACCAGAATCACTGCCAGCGCGCGCAGCGTGGTAGCGAACATTCCACCGAGCGCCATTCCGAGCAAGATTGCCATCAGCGAATTGGGTGCCATAATGTAGAGCGCGAGATTGCCGGTCTCTTTTTCCCAATACAGTTGGCTGGACATTGACCAGAGCACATTCAACCAGTAGGCGGTCATTGCGCCGCCCACAACGACAAATCCCACATATGCTTCGGGCGCGCGCAGCGCGCGATAAACAAAGACATACGCCGAGACCGACAACAGCGGCAAAAATACGTCGAAGAACATCCACGATTTTTCGCGTTGTGTGCCAATCACGCGCGGATACGCGCGCCCAATGATGGTGCGCAGGAACAACCGCCAGCCCGTTTGCTTTTCAACGGGTGTCAGCATGTTCCACCTCTTCCATCCGACGCCCCACGAGATCCACGAACACATCCTCCAGCGTCGGCTCGCGTTTGTCGAGATGCAGCAAACGCATCTGTTGTGTTTCCATCGCGTTGAGCACAGCCCGCAATGCCTGTTCGTGCTCCAGGACAAATTCAAGCGTATCACACGCGTCGCGCGCCTGATGCGTAACACGACGGACGCCGGGCACAGCGCGCAACCGGTCCAGACAAATGCCGTTCTGCCGATTCGTTTCGATGCGAAAGATCGCTTCGCGTTGCAGGCGTTGTTTCAAGTTCGCTGGTGTATCGCAAGCGAGTACGCGCCCCTGGTTGATGATTGCCACGCGATCGCACAACTCGTCTGCTTCGACCATATAGTGCGTCGTCAGCAGGACGGTGCGCGTGGGATTTTCGTCAAGCCAGCGGCGAATAAAGGCGCGCACCTCGCGCGCCGCGCCCACATCCAATCCCAGCGTCGGCTCGTCGAGAAAGATTACCTGTGGGTCGGTCATAAAGCCGCGCACAATGTTCATCTTTTGACGCAAGCCGGTCGAGAGATCGGACACTTTGGTATTGAGGCGATCCCTCATCTTGACGATTTCAAGTAACTCTTTGATGCGACGATTCGCTTGCGCGCTGGGAATGCCGTAGAACTGGGCAAACATCCAGAGATTTTCGCGCACGGTGAGCAAGCCATACCCCGACGCTTCACCGCCCGATACCATATTGATCAGCGGGCGCACTTGCGCTTGTTGTTGCATCACATCAAAGCCCGCCACACGCGCCCAGCCCGACGTCGGCGCGAGCAAAGTGGTCAGAATTTTGATGAGGGTTGTCTTACCCGCGCCGTTCGGTCCCAGCAATCCAAACAATTCGCCACGCTCAACGCGCAAATTGACCTCGCGCAGTGCCACCAGTTCTTGCGGTTCTTTCTTTTTAGCATTGCGGATTTTGTAGACGCGTCCCAGGTTGTGCGTTTCAATCGAGTAAATCAACTTTCGCTGCCTCGTATTCCTAGACAAAATAACTCGCTGCCAGCGCGAGCAACAGTTGCCCCGCGTAGTAAAACGCCAGACTGATGCGATGGTAGCGGAACGGTCTCCAGAAACGCGCTGCTGCGAGTAGCATATCGGAAATGTAGAACAGAATCGCGCCGAGCGCAATCATCACCGCTGCTATGTGGCTAAACATCGGACTGGCGAGAGCGGCGATGGCGCGGTTCACCATCACGGAGATGACGACGATGTACACAATGACCGGCACACGCAACGTTCCCAAATTCGGCGCGATCAAGCGATAAAATCCCACGCCGAGAACGACGAGGATAAGCGTCGAAACGAGATCGAGCGTCGAGAAACTCGTCAATGCGGTGAATGTGATGGTGTAAGCGATGTGGGCGAGGAGAAACAAGACCAAGCCCAGCAGAAACGCTCGGCGATTCTCGAACATCAATGCCACATCGCCGCCAAAAGAAAAGATCAGTCCAATCAGCACGCCCGCCGTGTAGATGGGATTCTGCGTTGGCTCCAGAAATGCAAGGCACGCGACAGCAATCACCAGCAACGTGGCAAGCGGCTTGAGGATGAACCGCGCGCGTAAATTCCCGCGCATCTCAGCAGCGACGAGAAAAAAGACGACGATGACGCCAAGCGGAAGTAGATACAGGGATGTTTTCATTGTCACTCCTGAAAATGTGGGACAAATTTCAAATTTTTCCTACATTACCTTCGTCTTCATTCCGAACGTTGGTGCACGCAAGGTATCTGAACTTTGACGCTTGCTCTCCCCGCAAAGCGGGGAGAGGGGGAGATGGGAGCGGGGGGAGTGGGCGGGCGGCGAAGCCGCCCGCCCACTCCCCCGTTCCCCCTGGAGTATAATCACACCTCTTCAAACCGCGCGGTAAAGTGCCGCAAGCGCGGTTGTTCATACACGATTTTTACCCCCCGTACGCTTTCGCGCTGGGCGTATACTTTTGTGATGATTTCCGCCACGTAATCGAAATGCGCTTGCGTGTAGACGCGACGCGGAATCGCCAAACGCACGAGATCGAGCGCGGGATATTTCACTTCGCCGGTCGTGGCATCTTTTTTCGCAAACATCACGCTGCCGATTTCGCACGCGCGGATGCCGCCCTCGCGATACAACGCAATCGTCAACGCTTGACCGGGAAATTGCGCGGGCGGAATGTGCGGCAAAAAGCGGCGCGCGTCCAGAAAGACCGCGTGACCGCCCGGCGGTTCGACAATCGGCACGCCGTTTTCTAGCAAACGCTCTGCCAGATACGCCACTTGTCCCACGCGATACGTCAAGTAGCGTTCGTCCAGCGCTTCTTCCAGACCGCGCGCCATCGCCTCCAGATCGCGCCGCGCCAGCCCACCGTACGAAATAAATCCCTCGGTGAGAATCAACCGATTTTGAATCTGCTCAAAGAGCGCGGTATCGCGCGTGGCGAGCAAGCCACCGATGTTGACCAATCCATCCTTCTTCGCGCTCATTGTAAAGCCGTCGGCGTACGAAAAGAGTTCGCGCGCAATCTCTTTGATGGTTTTGTGACGATACCCTTCCTCGCGCTGCTGGATGAAATAGCAATTTTCCGCATAGCGACATGCGTCGATGTAAAACGGAATGCGATAGCGCGCGAGTAGTTCTTTGGTCGCGCGAATGTTCGCCATCGAAACGGGTTGCCCGCCAACAGCGTTATTCGTAATCGTCATCATCGCGAGTGGAATGTTCTCGACGCCAACGCGCTGAATCAGCGCTTCGAGCGCGGCAAGGTTCATATTGCCCTTGAACGGATGCCGGTTCGTTGGATCGAGTCCTTCGGGGATGACGAGGTCGAGCGCGGTGCTGCCGCGCGCTTCGATGTTCGCGCGCGTCGTATCAAAGTGCGTGTTGTTCGGAATCGTTTTGCCGGGACCGGTAACAACGCTGAACAGCACCTGCTCCGCGCCGCGCCCCTGATGCGTCGGTACGAACATCTCGAAACCGAAAATGTCCTTGACGACCGCGCGTAGGTGTGCGTAATTGCGCGAGCCGGCATACGACTCGTCGCCCTCCATCATCCCTGCCCATTGATGATCGCTCATCGCGCTGGTGCCCGAATCGGTGAGAAAATCAATCGTAATCGCATCGCTGGGCAGGAGAAAGATGTTGTAACCTGCGGCGCGGATGAATCGTTCGCGCTCGTCGCGCGTCGTCAATGGAATCGCTTCGACTGCTTTGATTTTGAAAGGTTCAAAAATGTACTGCGCCACGTTGCGCCTCCTTCTGAATACTGAACACTGAACACTGAATACTGCACACTGAATACTGCACACTGACATTTCCTAGTTTATCACGTTCCTCATACAAAATCAATTTTTTGGCGCGAGCGCGATATTATGCTATAATGAATTGCACGGTTCGCAATCGCTAATTATCATCTCCCAATTCCTGATCTCTGGAGGCATAAACGCTCTATGAATGAGTACAAAGCGGAGAAAATCCGCAACGTGGCTTTGGTGGGTCATTCTAGTTCTGGTAAAACCTCGTTAGCAGAAGCCTTGCTCTACAACACAGGTGCGGTGAACCGCCTCGGTAGAGTGGATGACAACACCAGTATCTCCGATTACGACCCCGAAGAACAGCGCCGCAAGATTTCGATTAACACTTCGCTGATTCCCTGTGAGTTCAATGGTCATAAGATCAATGTGCTGGACGCGCCGGGTTATATTGACTTTGCCGGCGAGGTCAAGAACGCGCTGCGCGTGGCTGACCTGGCGATTGTGGTGGTGGACGCGGTGAGTGGCATCGAGGTCGGCACGGAGTTGGTATGGCAATATGCCGACGAGTTCAAGATTCCGCGACTGTTTTTCATCAACAAGGTGGATCGCGAAAACGCCGATGCCGAGCGTGTGCTCGCGCAACTGCGCGAACGCTTTGGTAAAGCGGTGGCAGCGTTACAAATTCCGATAGGTAAGGAAGCGCAATTCGCTGGCGTCGTCAACGTGGTCACGCGCAAAGCCTATGTGGGGCAGGAGGCCAAAGAGGTCGCCGTGCCTGACGATTTGACCGCGCGGTTGGAAGAAGAACGCGCGCGCTTGATCGAAGCCGCGGCGGAATCCGATGATGCCCTGATCGAAAAGTATCTGGGCGGCGAAGAACTGACCGAAGAGGAGATTCGCGCCGGTCTAAAGGTCGGTCTGCGTCAGGGTACGTTGATTCCCGTGTTGTATGGCGCGGCAACGCCGAACCTGGGTGTGCGAACCTTGATGCAGTTCTTGATTGATTATGCCCCCTCACCGCTGGAAGGTGCACCGATCGTTGCGAAGAATCCGGTAACGAACCAGGATGAGACGCTGACCGCCAGCGATGCCGGCGCGCTCGCCGTCTTTGTCTTCAAGACGATGGCGGATCCATACGTCGGCAAGTTGACGTACTTTCGCGTGTACTCGGGCGTGCTCGAAGCATCCTCACGCGTCACGAACGCGCGCACCGGCAACGAAGAACGCATCGGCGAGTTGTACGTGTTGCGCGGCAAGGAGCAGATCGCGGTCAAACGCATCAACGCCGGCGACATTGGCGCAGTCGCCAAGTTGCAGGAGACACAAACGAATGATACGCTTTGCGACCGCGGCCATCCTTTGCAATTACCACCGATTACGTATCCCAGCCCGGTGTACGCGGTGGCGTTGACGCCCAAAACCAAGACCGATCTGGACAAGATGAGTGTGGCGCTCGCGCGCCTCGTGGAAGAAGATCCCACCTTGCGCGTCTATCGCGAGCCCGATACGGGCGAAACGGTGATGTCGGGAATGGGTGATTCGCACGTGGATATTGCCGTGCGTCGTCTGAAGCAAAAATTTGGTGTGGATTTGTTAATCAGCCAGCCCAAAATTCCGTACAAAGAAACCATCACCAAAACCGTGCAGGTGCAGGGGCGACACAAAAAACAGACCGGCGGACGTGGACAATTTGGCGACACGTGGATTCGTTTCGAGCCGTTGCCGCGCGGCACGGGTTTTGAATTCGCCGAAGAAATTTTTGGTGGCGCCGTTCCCAGTTCCTTCATCCCTGCCGTCGAAAAAGGAATGCGCGAGATTATGCAAAAAGGTGTCCTCGCCGGTTATCCCACTACCGACTTTCGCGCGGTGCTGTACGATGGGTCGTATCATCCCGTTGACTCGTCTGAAATCGCGTTCAAACTTGCCGCGCACAAAGCGTTCAAAGCCGGTATTCCGCAAGCGGGACCGGTGCTGCTCGAGCCGATTATGAACTTGACCATCACAGTGCCCGAGCAATTTATGGGCGATGTGATGGGCGATATGAACACCAAACGCGGTCGCGTGCTGGGAATGGAACAGCGCGGCAACTGGAGCATCGTCACCGCGCAGGCACCTCTAGCGGAAATTCAACGCTATGCTACGGACCTGCGTTCGATGACGCAGGGCCGCGGCTACTTTACGATGGAGTTCAGTCACTATGACACCGTGCCCGCGCATATCGCGCAGCAAATCATCGAAAAAGCCAGGAAGGAACGCGCGGGCGAAGAAGAAGAGGAAGAGGAATAGAGCCAACAAGGGCGCCAACTCAGTGCGCCCTTGTGTTTTTCTCCTGCCGATGATTATCGTTCTCACGATTTTGTTGTTTGCACTGACGGCCTGCGCCGCGCCCGCGTCGGTGGCAGCGTTGCCCACGCCGAATGTACAAGTGATACAGGTGGTCGCCACGCCTGTCGCGTCGCCAGCGCTCACAGCGACGCCAACGTTGCCTCCGCTCATACCGACACGCACACCCACACCATTCGTCACCGCGCCTCCGCCGAACGGTGAAGCGATTGTGCCGATTCTGATGTATCACCACATTGCTGATCTTCCGCTGGACGCGACGGAACTGCGAATGACGTGGACCGTCTCGCCCAGGAATTTCGATGCGCAGATGCAGTGGCTGGCGCGTAACGGCTTTCGCACGATTTCGATGGCGCAACTCGTCGCGCATCTCAAGCAGCGTCAACCACTCCCCGCCAAACCGATTATCATCTCGTTCGATGATGGCTGGCAGGAGCAATACACAACCGCGTTTCCGATTCTGACCAAGTACGGCTTGAGTGGCACGTTCTTTGTGTACATCCGCCCGCTCGATCACACCGAGTTTATGACCTGGGCGCAGTTGCAAGAACTCGTCGCCGCAGGGATGGACATTCAATCGCACTCGCTCACGCATCCGCATCTGCGCGCGCTCGCGCCGGACGCGGCGTACAAAGAAATCGCCGAGTCGAAAGCGCTCCTCGAAAAACGCCTGGGCAAACCGGTCATTGCGTTTTGCTATCCGTTCGGCGAGTACAACCATACGATTATCGAGATGGTCAAGCGCGCGGGGTACGAGAGCGCGGTGACACTGGCCGGTGGCTATCGTCAGCGCGCCGACGAGTTGTACACCTTGCGGCGCATTCGCGTCTCGTATCGCGATACCCTCGACGATTTTATCAAACGCTTGCCCTAACCGATTCCTTACTTTGTTTTCACCTGCGTTTAACCCGTTCGCAGGATACTTGGGCTGTATTGTGCACCATGCATCAAACACCATCGGTTGGGGACAGGCTTGTTAAACTCGTCACCCATCGAAGTCAGCGATACGGAGGATAGAATGAGCAGGCAAGGATTATCACTACCAACACGAATGAACTGGCTCGTTGACGCGAGTTTGTTCATTAGCGCGCTCGTCGTTGCCATCACCAGCATTTACTTTTTGTACCTACCCTCGGGTGGATATCGCGGTGGACGTAATCCGTACTACGGCATCACCATCCTGTTTGATCGCCGTACCTGGGAGGATTGGCATACGTGGTTCGGCGTTGCGATGATTATCATCGTTGGCATTCACTTGACGCTGCACTGGCGCTGGATTGTAACAATGCTGGCGCGCGCGTTCCGCGCCGCTTGCTTTTCGTCGTGCCGCTTGTCGCGCGGCGCCTGGGTCAATCTGGCAATCAACGCGATACTCGCACTCTGTTTTATGCTCGCGGCAATTTCGGGACTGTACTTTTTCTTCGAGCCTGCCAAACGGACGTGGCTGTTCACCGCGACGACATGGGATCTGATTCACACCTGGTCTGGCGTTACGGTGATAGGTATCGCGATACTGCATCTGGCAATTCACTGGCGCTGGGTCGTGAACGTAACCACGCGGATGATAAAAGCGATGTGGATGTCAGGACAATCGGGTAAGCAGGCTCTTAGCCAGACGGCTAACTGACTGATCAACAAATGGAGGTTACTATGCTCAAGAAAATCATACTCGGTATGGTAGTGTTCGGATTACTCGCGGTGCTGGGCATCGGCGCGATGATTCGCACGATGGATCGCACGAGTACATACAGCGGTGATCAGGGTCAGGGGCGCGGTCGCGCTTACGATACCCGCGCGCCTGCTGCTGATACAAGTGAGTTGCCGCGCTGGGGACAGCAAACGCAAACGTACGCGCCGACGACCGCTCTCGGTGTGGTGGTAAGTGTAAACGAAGAGGCACTGACCGTAAAACTGGCAGACGATTCTCTGGTCGTCATCGAAGGTCGTCTCTGGCGTTTCGCGCAAGAGCAAAAGTTCAGCGCGCAGGCTGGCGATCAAGTTAAGGTAACGGGGTTTTCGTACAATAACAAGTTTGAAATCGTACGCATCGAAAACCTCACCAACGGTAAAATCGTGCAGTTGCGCAATGAATACGGGCAACCGATGTGGTCGGGGCGCGCGCGGCGCGGCGAGTAGTGACGGGTGGGGAACAAGCCATCGTCAGAAAACGGCTATCTGGAAGCAAGTGTCTGTGTCGGCGGTCAGCCGTCGGCAGTTGCAGAGTGAGGTGAGCAATGTCACGTGTCAATACCGTGTTTCTTTCGTGTGTCATACTTTTGGCGGTGCTGGTGGGTGTGGTTGGTGGCGCCGTGGCGGGCGGCATCGTGGGATACTATGCCGCGCACAACGCCGTGGTGGCTACTCAGGCGATGGCGGTAGCCACACCGTTACCCACACCCACACCTCAGCCGACCGTATCACCTTTTGTGCCGGTGACGAGCATCACGCTCAAAGAAGATTCAGCGATTATTGACGCGGTGCGCAAGGTCAAGCCGGCAGTGGTCACGGTCGTCAATCGAATGGCAGCGCGGCGTGGCTATTTCGGCACGTTTACACCCACTACATCGGGTTCGGGAGTCATCATTGACAAACAAGGTTACATCGTGACGAACAATCACGTTGTGCAAAACGCGCAAAATCTTCTGGTGATTCTCTCGGATGGTACGAAACTGGAGGCTAAACTGATCGGTACCGATGCAATTGCCGATCTCGCGGTCATCAAAGTAGATAGCGAAGTGCCCGCTGTGGCAACGCTAGGCGATTCGCGCGCGTTGCAGCCGGGTCAGACGGCGATTGCCATCGGGAGTCCGCTGGGGGATTTTCGCGGGACGGTCACTGTGGGGGTCATCAGCGCGTTGAATCGTCAGGTAGGGACAATGCAAGGGTTGATTCAAACCGACGCCGCCATCAACAATGGCAATTCCGGTGGTCCCCTCATCAATTCGCTGGGACAGGTCATTGGCATCAACACGCTCGTTGTGCGCAGTACGAATGAAGGCAATGTGGCGGAAGGGCTGGGCTTTGCGATCCCCTCGAATCTGGTGCGCGAGATTACCTCTCAACTCATCAGCAAGGGACGCGTGGAGCGTTCCTATCTGGGGATTACCTACCAGTCGGTTGATCCATTGTCCACGAGTGGTCTGGACTTGACGGTGACTTATGGTGTGGTGATTAGCAAGGTGGAGCCAGGCTCGCCAGCCGCGCGCGCGGGATTGCAGGAGGGGGACGTGATTCTGGCTTTCAATAATCAAAAACTCGACGAAGACGCGTTACCCGCTTTGCTCGTCAAACACAAACCCGGTGATGTGGTGACCCTGACCATCTGGCGCAGCGGCAAGCAGATGGAACTGACGGTTACGCTGGGGACACGTCCGCAAACGCAGTAAGCATAACAGGAACCAGGTGGCTAAGACAGCACCTGGTTTCTTTGTTGGGAGGCTCGCGGTTCGCTCAGCCCACGCGCGAGCCACCACGCCACCAGCGAAATGCCGAGCGCGATCAAAAACAGCGTGCGAAACCCGAACAGATCGAGCAGTGTACCGCCGATAACCGGCACAAACGTTGCGATCCCAAGTATCGTATTAGTGAAACTGACATACAGCGGGCGTTGCGCGGCAGGCGCAATCTCCAAAAGGTAACTGGGATACGCAATGTTTGCCGCCGGGCGCGCTATCCCATTCAGCAAAAAGAGCAAGCCAAAGGGGAGCGCGAGTGCAGGACCGCGTGGCAACACACCAAACCCCAGCGCGAGCAACGGCAAAGCCAGCAGACAACTCGCCGCGCCCAGCAGCACGATGCGATTACCATAGCGATCACTCGCGCGACTCCACAGCGGATTGGCCACCAGCCCCGCGAGCGTGCTCACGCCGATGTAGATGCCCAGCGTCTCGGCGGGAATCCCCAGCACGCGCGTCGCGTAAATCGCATAGAACGGTGAAGCAATGTCCGAGATCGCCAGTACGATGCGCGTCAACAAAAACCGGCGGTAGATGAGATTGGCGCGAACTAGTCCGCGCGCGGCGCGCACCTGATCGAAAAAAGTCGCGTTCGCGGTGACCGCGCCGGGAGGTTCGATGATAAGCGAGAACGCGCCGACACCGATGGCAACGCTGAGGGTTGCCAGCGCGAACAAAAGTGCAAAGTTGATGGGGAACGTGGGCGCCACGGCAGGATTGAGCAAGAGACTGACCAGATACCCGGCGACGATGGCCATCAGCGCGCCCCACAGATCGCGTCCGCCAAAGTACGACCCGCGTCGTTCGACCGGAATCGTCTTGGCCACAATGTCGAAGAACGGTGTGCCTGCTACCCCACCTGCCAGAGAGTTGATGGTAAAGAGCAGAAAAAAGATGCTCAGCAAGAGCGGTGAATTGTGACCCAGCCACAACGTCGCGGCGACCAGCGTGCTCCAGACGCACACACGCACAATCGCCATCGTGCGATAGACCACCTGCTTGCGCGGCAAGCGTTGTATCCGATGCGACACCAGGAATTGCGGCAGATACCAACCGCCGTTGGCAATCGCCGGGAGCAAGCCCACCAGCAGGTTCGGCGCGCCGAGCGTGTTGACGAACACGGACAGCACAAGGTAGGGTGAGACGATGCTATCCACAAAACCAAAACACGCGCCGTTGATCATTCCCAGCGCATAGTTACGGCGATAATTTTTTGGGGGGAGGGAAGACATTGCGAATATGTAACATGGAATACGCACTACGTTGTCGTAGTGCGTATTCCGTCACATTTGTTGTATCACTGTCCAAAGTGTTCTCTGAGAATATCTGCGAGGGTGGGTTGACCAATCTCCTGCAATTCATAGCGCACGCGCACGCTGGGATGTTGAAGGCGAATCACGCGACGCAGATCAATCGGTGTCGCAATCACCACCAGGTCTATTGGTGCGGCATTGATCGTCTCTTCCAGTTCGTGTATCTGTTGATCGCTGTATCCCATCGCGGGCAACACCATGCCTGTGGTCGGGTATTGCGCGTACGTCTCGCGAATCGAACCGACGGCGTACGGTCGCGGGTCCACGATTTCGCGCGCGCCAAATTTGGTGGCGGCAACAAATCCCGCGCCATACGCCATCTCGCCGTGCGTCACGGTGGGACCATCTTCGACGATGAGGACGCGCTTGCCACGAATCGCGTCGGCATCGTCCACGAAAATCGGCGAGGCGGCTTCGATGAGGCGCGCGCGCGGATTCGCCATCAAGACATTCGCGCGCACGCGATTCACATCCTCCGCGTTGGCCGTGTCCACTTTGTTGATGACGATCACATCTGCCATCCGCAAGTTGGTTTCGCCGGGATGATACCGCAGTTCGTGTCCCGCGCGATGCGGATCTACCACGACGATCATCACATCGGGTTGGAAGAACGGAAAATCGTTGTTGCCGCCGTCCCACAAAATCACATCGGCTTCCGCTTCCGCCTGACGCAAGATTTTTTCATAGTCCACGCCAGCATAGACGACGGTGCCGCGCGCCAGATGCGGTTCGTACTCTTCGCGCTCTTCAATCGTCGTGTGATGCAACAGCAAATCGTCAAAAGTGGCAAAGCGCTGGATGATTTGCCGCGTGAGATCGCCATAGGGCATGGGATGGCGCACCACGACGATCCGCTTGCCCAGCGCGCGCAAAGCCTGGGCGACCGCGCGCGTCGTCTGGGATTTGCCTGACCCTGTCCGCACCGCGCCCACCGCGACGACCGGTCTGGACGCGCGGAGCATTGTCGCGCGCGGTCCCAGCAGACGAAAATCCGCGCCCGCGGCGAGAGCCACTGACGCGCGATGCATCACCGTTTCGTGCGAAATATCGCTGTAGGCAAAAACGACTTGCTGAACCTCATACTCTTTGATGATCCTGGTCAAATCACTTTCAGGAAAAATCGGAATGCCGTTGGGGTACAACGATCCTGCCAGCGCGGCAGGATAGATGCGCCCTTCGATGTTAGGGATTTGAGTGGCGGTAAACGCAACGACGTGATAGGCGGGGTTGTCGCGAAAATAGACATTAAAGTTATGAAAGTCGCGTCCCGCGGCGCCCATAATCACGACCTTGTCTGGTTTCATCGTCTCCTCACAGTATCGTGTTAACGATTACCCTTTTTCTCGCTTGCGTAACGTACTGGCGGGATGTTCCAGCAAAAACGCGCCGAGCACTCCATTCACAAAACGTGGCGTTGTATCACTGCCATAGGTTTTGGCGAGTTCAACGGCTTCATTGACCGCCACTTTGACCGGCACATCAAAGATATGCTGCAACTCGTACAATGCCATCCGTAAAATGTTGCGATCAATGATGGCGAGTTGTTCTACGGGCCACTCGGGGGCATGCTTTTGAATGATCACGTCCAGTTGTTGAGAATGCGCGAGGACACCTTCCACCAGCCGCGTGGCAAAAGCCACACCTTCCGGTGACAACGTGTTGTCCTCCTCGAGCAAGTACCGAATAACGCGCTCACTCGGATGGCCCGTGCTGTCAATTTCGTAAAGGGCTTGTAGTGCTATGGCACGCGCCTGCCGTCGAACCGTCACATGCGCCTCTAACTTGGTGTGCACAAGTCTTTTCCGCCATCGGAAGGTTACGGTGCTCGTTGTTTCGCCGTCGTTGTACGGGCAAAAAATCTTTCGCCTCTACGGGATTGCCCCTCTCATCCCTCTGCCCCCTGCTCTCTCCGCTTTGCGGGGAGAGCAGGGGGAGATGGTGAGGAGGAATGTGGGCAGACGGCTTTGCCGCCTGCCCACACCCCTATTCCCTTGTTTCCCCATCCCCACGCCGCTCTGCGGCGTGGGGAGAGGGCTAGGGGATGGGGCTATTTCGCAATGGATGGGACGGCTGAGTAATTCTGTGCTACGAAAGCGGGAAAAACTTTTGCATGGTTACTTAGTCACTCGCTGTGTGCGGTGTGCGTTCCGCGACATCTTCGATGTGAATGTTGATTTCCTTGACCGGCATACCGACCACTTCTTGAATGGCGCGATTGATTTCGCGCTGGAGGGTGCGGCCCAGCGTCAACATATGTGCATCAGGTTCAGCCACGATGTACAAATCAATCGTCACCGTGTGATCCTCGATCTCGATTTTGATGCCTTCCGCGACTTTGCTATTAAACAGGCGCCGAACCCCGGTGGGGACGCCGGGATACAGACGCGCCACGCCCGGCGTTGCCAGTGCCGTCAGGCGGATGAGTGAAAGCAACACTTCGGGTGCTACAGTTACAGTGCCTGGATTCTCTTGCATACGACCTCCCAGTATCCAATCGTCAATCGTCCCGATTGCTTGCCGCCAGTTCCCGCATTCTACTGCATCACCATTCCCCCATCCACCGATAACACCTGACCGGTGATGAAGGCGGCATCGTCGGAGGCAAGGAAGGCGACCGCGCGCGCAACATCTTCGGGTGTACCAAATCGTCCCAGTGGTGTCATTTTGATAGCGAGGTCTTTGAGTTCTTGTGGCAAGTCCTGCGTGAGTGCCGTCGGGATAAAGCCGGGCGCGATAGCATTTACCGTGATGTTGCGTGACCCCAGTTCTTTGGCGAGCGATTTGGTAAAACCAATCAAGCCGGCTTTGGAGGCGGCATAGTTGGTCTGACCTGCGTTACCGGCCAGGCCGGCAACCGAGGTGATATTGATGATGCGTCCGTAGCGTTGCTTCATCATTTGTCGCACCACGGCTTTGCAACAGTTAAAGGTGCCTTTGAGGTTGATGTCCAGCACCGTATCCCAATCTTCTTCACTGAGGCGCATAATCAAGTTGTCGCGGGTGGTACCGGCATTGTTGACCAGAATATCCACGCGTCCGAACTGGGCGATGGCGTACTCGATAAATTCTTTCGCGCTGGTGCTATTGGCCACATCCACCGCGCGCGCCAGCACACGCCGACCCGTCGCGGCGGCAATCTGTGCGGCTGCGTTTTCCACTTCCGTCTGGGTGCGCGCGCCAATGAGCACCTCCGCGCCGCGCTGTGCCAGCACCTCGGCAATCGCACGACCGATGCCACGCCCGCCGCCGGTGACCACGGCGAATTTGTTGGTAAGATTCGTCATTATTTCCCCCCAAGTCTCAAATTCGACAGTGTTATACCTTCAATACCCCTTCCCTTAATTGATTCCCCTCCCCACGCCGCAGAGCGGCGTGGGGAGGGGGAAACAAGGGAATAGGGGTGTGGGCGGGCGGCGAAGCCGCCCGCCCACACCCCTCCTCCCATCTCCCCTGCTCTCCCCGCTTTGCGGGGAGAGCAGGGGGCAGGGGGATGAGAGGGGTTATTCCGCAAGAGGCGAAAGATTTTTTGCCCGTACAACGATGGCGAAACAACGAGCATCGTAACCTTCCGATGGCGGAAAAGACTTTTGCACACCTACTTAGTTTGTCGAGTTTTCCCGATGGGTGTAACTTTGTCATCTATGTCCATTCTGGCTTGCCCCAATCACTTTGCAAACGCTTGTACGCTTGCCACATCGCCGATGCTGATCGCATGCACGCTGGAATTGATGCGCCGAATCAAGCCCGCGAGCACATCCTTGGGACCAATTTCGATAAACTGTGTGACGCCCTGTGCGATGATGTACTCGATGCTTTTGATCCACTGCACCGAGTGGGTTAACTGGGTAACGAGTTCGTGACGGATTTCGTCAACGCTGGTGAGCGGTTGTGCGGTAACGTTGGAGACGACCGGAATTTTGGGCGCGCGCAGGGGCGTGGCGTTGACCGCCTGAGCAAATTCGCGCGCTGCCTCTTGCATCAGACGCGAGTGGGACGCGATGCTAACGGCAAGGACAATAGCGCGCTTGGCACCGCGCGCTTTTGCCAGTTCGACCGCGCGCTGGAGTGCCTCTTTCTCACCCGAAAGAACGATTTGACCCGGCGCGTTGTAGTTGGCGATCTGGACGCCGGTCTCGGCGCAGATACTTTCGAGCGCGGCGGTCTCCATACCGAGGATTGCCGCCATCGCACCGGGGGTCTGTTCGCCAGCGCGTTTCATCACGCGTCCGCGTTCGCGCACCAATTTGAGTGCGTCGATAAAATCCAACGCCTCGGCGGCAACGAGCGCGCTGTACTCGCCCAGCGAATGCCCGGCCACCAGAGCGGGCACCTGTGCGGGCTGGAGCGTCTGGAGCACGCGCAGCCCGGCGATGCTATGCGTCAAAATAGCGGGTTGCGCGTTGAGGGTGTCTGTGAGTTCGCTTTCGGGTCCGTGAGAGCACAATGCCGACAGGGCAAAACCCAGTGTAGCGTCGGCTTGTTCGAACGTGGCGCGCGCTGGTGGGTAGGTGGCGACAAGGTCCTGTGCCATTCCCACGTACTGCGAACCCTGGCCGGGAAACACAAAGGCGGTCAGCGTCATAGCGGAAGGTTTCCTCTAGCAAAATCAGGTCTGGCAGAGCATGCCCGCGCGCACGTTGCCAGACCTTGCACAATCAAGGTGTGCTGCCGACGAGATTACTTTTTGCGTGCCTTTTTGGGTTTGACGACAAAGACCTCTTCGCCGACATAGTGTCCACAGTGCGGACAGACATGATGCGGCAAGCGCATCTTGTGGCAGTTCGGACAGGCGGTCAGATTGGGAGCAGCGAGAGCCAGATGACTTCGCCGACGATCACGCCGCCCTTTGGATAATTTTCGTTTGGGTAGTGGGGGCATAAGCGATTTGAATAATCCTTTCTCTAGAGTTCATCCTGGTCTAACAAGGCTTTGAGTTTTTCCAGCCGCGGATCCACCGTCACCGTGCGACAATTACAAGCACCTTCGTTCCAATTTTGTCCACAGACAGGACATAGCCCTGCACAGCGCGACCGACACAGAGGGCGCAAAGGGATTGCCAGCAAAAGGTTTTGACGGATCACTTCAGCCAGATCAATTTCGTGGTGAAGATCAATCTGTGTGGCCACTTCGTCGTCCGGCGGCAAAGGCAAAGCCGCGCCGGTGTAAATGTCAATCGTGGGACGGAATTCTTCCTCCAGCGTAAATTCCAGTGGCAAGGCAAACGGTGTCAAGCATCGTACACAAGTCAATTCCAGCGAAAGGTGTAGCGTACCAAACACCAGAATACCATTGGCAGAGCGAATGAACTGAACATCGCCATTCAGACGCGTCAACGGGATGATGTCGGGGTCAAGATGGCGGATGTCCTCATACAGGGTATATTGTCGCATTTGCCCACTGGATGCTTTTAACAATTGGGCAACGTTATAACGCATAAGAACCTCATCAGGATCAGGGAAACGCGCAACATTATAATCGAGTCCGCGAATGTGTCAAGGAGTGGCGGCAGATTTCCAGGGCGTGTGCAAAGTCAGCCCACTTGTCATTGCGAGCCGCGCAGCGGCGAAGCAATCTCCAAACCGCAATAGGGGATTGCTTCGTCGCAAAGACCGCTCCTCGCAATGACAAGTGGGGACGCGGCTTTGTCAAGCGACTTTGCACATGCCCTGGCAGATTTCATAACGAGTGCAGAGATGCTTTAACTCCCGCTCATATGGGTTTAGGGGTGAAACAGCCCAAGAGTCGTCGTAAGTAGTCCAACGTGACCTCTTTGAGATTGTATGCCCACTCAAAGATCGCTACGTAGTGCGCCAGGTATTTCTTA